>Ga0315910_10004608_pt1 | contig 11487 bp, 6 predicted proteins | sample EdamamesoilMG_FD_204470 | JGI IMG/M metagenome (GOLD analysis project Ga0315910, IMG submission 204470) | Garden soil microbial communities collected in Santa Monica, California, United States - Edamame soil | ecosystem: Environmental > Terrestrial > Soil > Garden | place: USA: California...
AATGGCGAAGTGCGTCAGGTCTTTGAATCGGGCAACACGCGTGCCCAGAAACCCGCTTGATCTGCGCATCCCGCGCTCATTCTTCCTCGCTGCGTTGGGAATAACCCTGCAAGGAGCCGCGTTCGCCGCCGGGCCACGTCCCAGCGGCTCGCTGGTTGCCACGAGGTCCGAAGTCATTGCCACGCACGGCATGGCGGCGACCAGCCATCCTCTCGTCAGCCAGGTGGCGCTGGATATCCTGAAGCGGGGCGGCACGGCGGTGGATGCCGCGATCGCCGCGAATGCCACGATGGGTCTCATGGAGCCCACCGGCAATGGCGTCGGCGGCGATCTGTTCGCCATCGTCTGGGATGCGAAGACGCAGAAGCTCTACGGTCTCAACGGCAGCGGCCGCTCACCGAAGTCGCTCACGCTCGAGAAGCTCCGTGCGGAGTTGAAGAAGCTCAACTCCCAGACGATTCCACCCTTCGGCCCGCTGCCGGTGTCAGTGCCCGGCGCCGTCGATGGCTGGTTCGAGCTCCACGGCAAGTTCGGCAAGCTGCCGATGAAGGAGCTGCTCGGCCCCGCGATCTCGTACGCGCGTGACGGGTTCCCGGTCACCGAGGTCATCGCCGAAGGCTGGCAGATAAACGCGAAAAGGCTCGCGAAATTCCCCGGGTTTGCCGAAACCTACATGCCCAACGGTCGGGCGCCTGTGAAGGGGGAGATCTTCCGCAATCCGCTGCTCGCCAACACGCTGAGCGCGATCGCGGACGGTGGGCGCGACGCGTTCTACAAGGGTGACATCGCGAAACGCATCGAGACGTACATGCGCGCCAATGGCGGCTATCTCACCGCCGCCGACATGGCCGCGCACCACTCCGAGTGGGTGGATCCGGTATCCACCAACTACCGAGGCTACGACGTCTGGGAGCTGCCGCCGAACACGCAGGGCGTCGCGGCTTTGCAGATGCTCAACATCCTCGAGGCCTACGACCTCAAGTCGATGGGATTCGGCAGCGCCGACTACATCCATCACTTCATTGAAGCCAAGAAGCTCGCGTTCGAAGATCGTGCGCGCTTCTACGCGGATCCGGAGTTCGCGAAGATCCCGCTCAAGGGGCTGCTGTCGAAGGATTACGCGGCGAAGCGACGCGCGCTGATCAAGGTGGATCGGGCCGCGCTCGAATATCCGACTGACCCGAAGGCGCTCGACCAGAGCGACACCATCTACATGACCGTGGCGGACTCCGCGGGAAACATGGTCTCGCTGATCCAGAGCAACTATCGCGGCATGGGCTCGGGCATGACGCCGACGGGTTGCGGCTTCATCCTGCATGACCGCGGCGAGCTCTTCTCGCTCAAGGATGGCCACGCCAATGTGTACGCGCCGGGCAAGCGGCCCTTCCAGACCATCATTCCCGCGTTCATCACGAAGGACGGCAAGCCGTGGCTGTCGTTCGGCCTGATGGGCGGTGGCATGCAGCCCCAGGGACACGTTCAGATTGTCGTCAATCTCATCGACTTCGGCATGAACCTGCAGGAAGCCGGGGATGCGCCGCGTGCGCGTCACGAGGGCTCGAGCGAGCCGACCGATGAAGTCATGAAGGACGGCGGCGAAGTGGTGCTCGAAGTCGGGTTCTCGCCGACGGTCGTCAAGGCGCTCGAGGCGCGCGGCCACAAGGTGACGGTGGCCAACGACGGCAACTTCGGCGGCTACCAGGCCATCATGAGGAATGCCGAGGGCGTGTACTTCGGCGCCTCGGAATCCCGCAAGGACGGCGCAGCGCAGGGTTATTAGAGGCGCGCACCGCCGCCGGAACCTTTCGGACCTTCGGTGCAACTCGCTACCGGCGCCAGCACTCGTCTACTGAATCGCCGGAATCCCAAGGTAAATCGAGTCTTCCGGCGTTCCGAATTCCGACGCCTTCGGCTTGCGTGTGGTTGCCGCCAGCTTTCCAGAGTGGATGCCGTCGAGCTTTGCATGCGTGGCTTTCGCGGCCGCGACGAGTTCGGGGTAGGGGCGGTCGGTGACGTCGATCCAGCCGATGTTGTAGTTCTCGCCATCGCGACGGCCCGTCACGGGCTGGTCTATCCACTGGTACCAGTGGGTGCCGATGATGGCGGGGTGCTCCGCGGCGTGTTCCACGTAGTACGAATACGCGACACCGCGTTCGGTCTGGTTCATCGCCTGCACGAGCCCCGGCGCGAGGCCGCGCTCCGGCACGCCGAAATGAAACTCGCCGATGAGGATCGGCAGCTTCTGGATGGCGTACACGCGGTCGATGAAATCCTTCGGCGGCGCCCAGCGGTACTTGTTCATGCTGTACACGTCGAAGCCACGCGCCAGCGCGATGACTTCATCGGGCGGCGTGCCGCCGAAACGGATGCCGAGGTTCAGGTGGTCAGGGTCGGCCCGTTTGACCGCGGCATTCACGATCTGCAGGTAGCGAGTGAAGGCGGCATGAACCAGCGCCTTGCGGGCCCCCGGCGTATCGCCCTTGGCGAGCTCGCTCTTGAAGCGTTGCTGCATCGAGCTCGCCGGGCCGGCCAGCACGAGATCCACCAGCTGGCTTTCACGCGCGGGCCAGGGCGGCTCGTTGCCGATGAAGTAGCCGATCATCCACGGATCGCTCCTGCGGGGTCCGAGCTGCTGAGCGGCCTCGGCTTCCACTCGCCGCACGAACGCATCCGAATACACATCCGGCAATCCCATGATCGCGCCTTCGCTCTGTTGCCAGCCTCGCAACGGGAAGACGTAGGGTTGGCGTAACAGGGAGCCGCCGGGAAGCGCGTCATTGAGCTCGGCGCCGTAGGCCGTGTTCAGGCCCCAGGCACGCATGCGCTTGGATGTGACGAGCGCACTGGGGGTCTCCCACGCCTCGCCGAAACGCTTCTGGAGATTTGCGATGTAGAACGACACGGGATCGCGCAGCGGGTCGGGTTCCGCATTCGGTGCCGGAATCTGCGCCGCGGTCGGGATGCTGGCGAACAGTTTCGACCGGCCGATGATCCGCGTTCGCGGCGGATCCGAACCCGCGCCGTTCACGCCGGTGGAGTAGAACCGGCAGCCTTCGGGGTCGATGAACCACCAGCGGTTGCTGATCTTCTCCACCCGAAAGAAGCCCGTGGCCTTGCTGCGACCCGCTGAATAACCGCCGTATCGGCATGCGGGCACCGTCGATTTCGGCACCAGCATCCGGTCTTCCATCGCCCACTCACGAATGAGTTCGGGATACGACCGCGCCTTGCCGGGCCAGTCCACGTGCGCGTATTGGCCGAAGTCGTCGACGACCGGAGTTGCTCCGTCGAGCACCGCATCTCCCGGATCGGTCTCCGACAGCGACACTTTGCGGATCTCGACCGTCGAAGCGCGAGCCGGATAACGCATGGTGACGCTGATCGCTCGCACGTGAAGTACCGGCGCGTGGCCACCTGCCTCGATGTTGATCCAGTAGCTGTCGCGAGGCTGGTTGACGGTCGAGGCGAGTTCGTCAGCGTCACCAAGGCCCTGGCGAAAGTAGCGCAGGGGGATGGAGGCACGTACCCACACGTTCGCCAGGGGATGGATGCGCTTCGACACATTGCCTTCGTCGCTGACGAGGCCGAGTTCGAAACGCTGGCTGGTCGACGAACGGAACTCGACGACGAGGAACTGGGCGCGGGTCCAGTCGACTGGCAGCTGGGGATCCAGGTCGGACAGGGACCACTGCGTGGTCGAGACGTCGCTCGCGAAGGTGGCCTTCTGGGGAGCGGCCTCCGCCGCGCAGGAGAGCGCCCATGCCAGCAGGCAGATCAGCGTCTTGTCGAGTCTCATCCCCACCCCCGAAAGCCCGCCGTAGTTTATGCGATGCGACATATTTATAGGTGCGTCAGCCGACCGGGCGCAGAAGCTGCGTGGCATCGCCCTTGGCAATAGCAGCACCGAATGAATGCGCGTCAGATCACGCCCGGGATGAACCGCCACTTCACGCGGGCCATGTACTGCGCGTAACCGTTGTCGGAAAGCAGAAGGTGTCGTTCCTCGGTGATGGCGCGCAGTGCGTAGATCGCGGTCCATCCGCACAAGGCGAGCAGGGCATAGGCCGCGTTCCGCATGTTTCCGCTGGCGAACACGAGATACAGGTTGGGCAATGCGCCTATCCACCAGGCGAGGTTCTTGGCCGCATAGGCCGGGTGACGGACATACGCATAGGGGCCGCGGCTGACGATGCCGCGATTCGTGAGATTGCTGGCCTTGAAGCCCAGCGCCACGGATGCCCACGAGTAGATGGACAGCGAGACCAGCAGCGAGATGTTCGCCACGAAATGCACGGTGGTGTTCTCGAAGTGCGGAAAATCGCTGCTCTGCCATTCGAGGAAGCGGCTCGTGAAGTCGTTGAACGGCGGGTAACACGCGAGGCAGATGGCCCAGCCGAAGAAGGTCGGATCCACGGTGCGTATGCGATTGTTCAACGCCGGCACCTCGACGATGTAGCCGAGGGTGAAGAGCAGCGTGTCGACGAAAAGGATGAGCTGGAAGCAGGCCCAGAACAGCGAGGAGTCGAAGAGCTGGCGGCCACCGTAACCTTCCTGGACGCCGTTGAAAAACTGAACCACCGAATTCGCCATGTCCCCGACATGGTTGAGACACCAGTTGATCATGAGCGGTGCGAAGAAGAACTTCAGGAGCAGCGCCAGGCCGGCCTGTTTCGCCGATGGCGAAAGCCCGGCACGCAACGGCAGGCGCCACGGATTAGGCGCCTGCGCGGCAAGGCGCGCGGGCGACTGGGGCCGGCGCAGGCGGGCCAGACTGAACCCCAGGCCTTGCAGGAACACAAAGGCCTTGGAGTGCAGCCAGGGATAACGCACGTAGTAGGGAATGAGCACCACCGCGTATAGCGCGATCAGCGACAGGAACAGGGTGTGCACGGTGAATACCACGTCCACCCCGAACATGCCGAACTGCCACTGGCCCTGCAGTATCCCGCGGTGAAAGCCGCTGAGGCTGGAGATGATCCAGTACGAAAGGACTATGAAGGCGAGCGTCGAGAAGTAGTTAGCGGCGAATCGGCGTGTGAACATCGCGTGGGGATGTCAGTCGCCATCGGCGCGGGAAGGAGAGGAATCGCCAGCGGTACCGGAATGCGCGAGTTCCGAAAGCTGGGCGATCAGTCGGTCCATGACTTCCACGTTTCGCTGGATGCGCTGATGCTGCTCGCGTACCTGTTCCTCACTGAACTTGTATTTCGGGTTGAGCAGCATGTTCGTCGTGGTATGCACGACGGACAGGGGCGTGCGCAGGTCGTGCGCCAACTTCGCCAACACGGCTTCCAGACCCTTCGGCTGTTCTTCCATTCCTGCCCCGACCCCCGGTACAAAAGCTGACAGAGTTTATGCCCGAACGTCAGTAAATTCCCACCCGCGGCAGAATGGAGTCAGTAGGACCTTCGAACTAATCACGCGCGAGGATTGCGCTCATGAACATGCGGTTTGCGGCGGCGATGGGCGCGGCTCTCCTGGTCGGATGCGGTGGTGGCGGTTCCAATAAGTCAACCCAGCCGCCCGAACTCAGTGGGGTATTCAAGGCCGGCAACGTAATCGGCCTGCACTACCGGACGCCAACGCGCGACGGCGTCACGGACGCCATGGGAACCTTCAAATACCTGGCAGGCGAGTCCGTCACCTTTTCCGTGGGCGCCATCGAACTCGGGTCGGCGCCCGGCGCGGCGACGATCTCGCCGTTCACGCTGGCGGGTCTGACGCCCCCCACGACCGAAACTGCGTTGCGCCGCGAGCTGGACCGGGCAAGCCGCACCACGAGCCCATTCGTGCGAGCCGTGAACATAGATCGTTTCCTGCTGGCGCTCGACGCCGATCACGACCCTGCCAATGGCATCGACGTCCGGGCGAAGTCGGTTGCGCTCGCGAACGCCTCCCTCGACTTCAATCTACCCATTGCGTCCTTTGACTCGAAACTCGACAGGGTGGCGCCGAACCTGACTGACAACATTCCCCGCTGGTATCCGGTCGTTCATCTATATCGCGTGCTCGGCATCGTGGTGCCGGCCCACGTGCCGGTGGAGACGAGCACCGAACTCTCGTCGTTTCCCGGCTGGAATACCGCCATCACCTACTTTCCCGACGGATCGCGCGAATCGCAGGAAAGCTTCGATGGCTTCCAGGGAAGCTTGTACAGCCAGTCGTTTACCTATGACTCTCTTGGCCGCCGGACGTCGTCCCGGTTCGTGAGCGCGCCCTCCCTGTCCGGCGGATTCTCGGAGATCCAGCAGTCCACGTACGGTGAGCGCGGGACATGGCTGCGACACCAGTGGGATCGCGATGATGGCAGCGATGGCAGCATCGACTTCCGCACGACCGTCACCTTTGAAATCGGCGACTACAACAACGTGCTGCGGCAGCAGACTCGCAGCGACGCGGGCAATGATGGGACCGCGGATAGCCTCAGCGACTTCCAGATCACGTACAACGACCGCCTGAACGTGGTGCGGTCGGTGTCCGAAAGTGATTTGGACGCAGACGGCACCGTCGACTCCCGGGCGACTCAGACCTTCGAATACGACGCGAGCCACCGCGTGGTGTCGCGGCTCTCGGAAATCGATGAGCCGGCTGACGGCAACGCGGACATGCGTGAAGTCTCGCTGTTCACCTACGACTCGCAGGGCGCCGGCGCACTCGAAATCTACCAGCGCGATGAAGACGTCGATGGCGCAATCGACTATATCAACACGCGGCAATGGAACTACGACGGGAACCGGTTGCGCACGCTGGAATCAACGGAGACGCAAATATCCGACGTCAATGGCCAACCGCTCTTGCGTCTGTTGCAGACCCAGGCCTATGACGACGATGGTCACGTGGTGCGCGAGGATCAGTCGCAGGACCTGGATGGAATCGCGGGGTTCGACGTCATCACGCGCACTACGTACACGTACACCGATTTCGGCAGCCCTCTGCGCCAGGTGTCTGAGTCAGATGTAAACGCCGACGGGCAAGTGGACACCGTCTTCGTGACGGACTATGTGTACGGCGCGGCCGGCGATCTGCTGAGCAGCTCAGGCGCCTACACCAGCGGCGTCGTGGTGTTACCGCCGATGACGACTTCGATGCGGTTCACGAACACGCTGCTGGCCGACGGCGTGTTGGCGCTCGCCCAGCAGTATTTCGAGTTCAGTTTCAGCGCCTACGTGGACGTCGTGACCACGTTCTGAGCTGTCCAGGCGAGCGGCGCCGGTCTGTAGGGCCTATTTTCCGACGAGTGGCCGCAGGTACTGCGCGGTGTAGGACTTCTGATTTCTCGCTACTTCTTCGGGGGTCCCCGAAGTGAGGATCGTTCCGCCGCCCGCGCCGCCTTCGGGTCCGAGGTCGATGATCCAGTCCGCCGTCTTGATCACGTCGAGATTGTGCTCGATGACCACCACCGTGTTTCCCTCGTCACGAAGCCGGTGCAGGACGTCGAGCAGCTGGGCGACATCGTGGAAATGCAGGCCCGTGGTGGGTTCGTCCAATATATATAGAGTGCGGCCGGTGGCCCGCTTGGCCAGTTCGCGCGCGAGCTTCACGCGCTGCGCTTCACCGCCAGACAACGTCGTGGCGCTCTGGCCGAGCTGTAGATAGGACAGGCCCACGTCCATCAGCGTCTGCAGGCGCGACCCGACGCCCGGCACGTTCTGGAACAGCCGCAGTGCATCCTCGACGTTCATGTCGAGCACTTCGTGGATGTTCTTGCCGCGCCAGCGGATGTCGAGCGTCTCGCGGTTGTATCGCTTGCCGTGGCAAACGTCGCAGGGGACGTACACGTCCGGCAGGAAATGCATTTCCACCTTGATGAGCCCGTCGCCCTGGCAGGCTTCGCAGCGGCCACCTTTTACGTTGAAGCTGAAGCGGCCCGCGTCGTATCCGCGCGTGCGCGCCTCCGGTACTTCGGCAAACAGCTCGCGCAGCGGACCGAACAAGCCGGTGTAGGTCGCCGGGTTCGAGCGCGGCGTGCGGCCGATCGGGCTCTGGTCGATGTCGATGATGCGATCGATCGCATCTAGTCCCTGGACCTCCTGGCAGGGCGCCATGTCCATCACGGTGCCGTTGAGCTTGTGATTCGCGTGGGTGAACAACGTGTCGTTCACGAGCGTGGATTTTCCGGAGCCGGAGACACCCGTGACACAGGTGAACAGGCCCAGCGGAAACTCCGCCGTGACGTTCTTGAGATTGTTGCCCGTGGCGCCGATGACCTTGATCACTCGCTTCGGGTCCCTTGGCGTGCGCAGGCCGGGCAGGGCGATTGCCGCGCGGCCGGACAAGTACTTGCCCGTCAGCGAATCGGGATGGTTCTCGATGTCGGCAGGTGTGCCTTGCGCCACGATCTCGCCGCCATGTACGCCGGCGCCGGGGCCGATATCGAGCACGACATCGGCGGCTCGGATCGCCTCTTCATCGTGTTCGACCACCAGCACGGTGTTGCCGAGATCGCGCAGATGCTTGAGCGTCGCCAACAACCGCTGGTTGTCGCGCTGGTGCAGGCCGATCGAGGGCTCATCGAGGATGTACATGACGCCGGTCAGGCCCGAGCCCACCTGGCTGGCGAGACGGATGCGCTGCGCTTCACCTCCCGAGAGTGACTCGGCGCTGCGATCCAGCGTGAGGTAGTCGAGACCCACATCGACGAGGAATCTCAGTCGATCACCGACTTCCTTGACGATCTTGTCGGCGACTTCCGCGCGCCAGCCCGTGACGTCGAGCGAGCCGAACATCTGCTTCGCATCGCCGACGGTCAGGTGCGCGATCTCGGGCAGGCTGTGCGTACCCACGAACACGTTGCGGGCCGTGCGATTGAGACGCGTACCGTGGCAATCGGGGCAGGGCTGCGAGCCGAGGTATTTAGCCAGTTCTTCACGCACCGGCAGCGAGTCCGTTTCCTTGTAGCGGCGCTCGAGGTTCGGAATGATGCCTTCGAAGCGGTGTTTCTTCTTCGTCGTGCGCCCGTTGCCGTGCACGTAGCGGAATTCCACTTCGTCGTTGCCGCTGCCGAACAGCATTACCTGCTGTGCCTTCTTCGACAGGTCTTCCCACGGCGTTTCCGGGTCGAACTTGTAATGCTTCGCCATCGCGGTGATCAACGCGAAGTAATACGAGTTCTTGCGATCCCAGCTCTTGATGGCGCCGCCCGCGAGCGAAAGATGGGGATAGGCCACGACACGATTCGGGTCGAAGAAATCCTTGAGGCCGATGCCGTCGCAGGTCGGGCAGGCGCCCGCGGGGCTGTTGAACGAGAACATCTTGGGTTCCAGGGCGGCCACGCTGTATCCGCACACCGGGCAGGCCTGGCGCGAGGAAAACAGGGTTTCGTCCTCGGGCTTCGAAACCCTTTCGGCTTCATAAGGCGCGAGGCGAGCCGTGCCGCCCGCGAGTTTCAGCGCCGTCTCCAGCGACTCGGCCAGGCGTTGCGCGGCGTCGGGACGGATGCGCAGTCTATCTACCACCACATCGATGGTGTGTTTCTTCTTGGCGTCGATCTTCGGCAGCGCGTCGAGTTCGTGCACGCGTCCGTCGATGCGCACGCGCACGAAGCCCTGGCCGCGAAGCTCTTCGAAGGTCTCCGCGTGTTCGCCCTTGCGGTCAACAACAACAGGCGCCAGCAGCAGAACTGCGGAGCCGTCCGGCATCTTCATGATCTGGTCGACCATCTGGCTCACCGTCTGCGCCGCGAGATCGATGCCGTGATCGGGGCAGCGGGCGATGCCCGCGCGCGCGAAGAGCAGGCGCAGGTAGTCGTAGATCTCCGTGACCGTACCGACCGTCGACCGCGGATTGTGAGACGTCGCCTTCTGCTCGATGGCGATCGCGGGTGACAGGCCTTCGATGCTGTCGACGTCCGGCTTGTCCATCATCGACAGGAACTGGCGCGCGTATGCGGAGAGCGATTCGACGTAGCGACGCTGACCTTCCGCATACAGCGTGTCGAAGGCGAGCGAGGATTTTCCGGAGCCGGACAGTCCGGTGATCACGATGAGTTTGTCGCGCGGCAGGTCGACGGAAACGTTCTTGAGATTGTGCGTGCGGGCGCCACGAATCCTGATTTGCTGAATGGTCAAGCGCGGTTTCTCGTGCGAGGGAGGCGAAACGGCGAAGTTTAAGCGGGCTCCCCGGCTTTCGTATAACCAGTGGTCACTCGCGGCTGGTACTGGATATGAGCCGCTTCGCGCGTCGAATCAGGGACTTGCGTGCGGAGGGATCTCCGAGCACATTCGCGGCATGACCCGCGCTGATGTCAGAACTTTTGCCTGGCTGGTGCCGCTCGCGCTCGTGGCCACTGGCGCACCTGCGTGGCTCGCCGCGATGCTCACACTGCGGTGGCGTCCCCGTGGCTGACGAATGTTTTCCGCCGATCGCGAAGCCCGATGCGGAGATCTTGATTCTGGGTTCTCTGCCCGGCCGCCGCTCGCTCGAAATGCAGCAGTACTACGCGCATCCGCAGAACGCATTCTGGAAGCTCATCGCGCGCATCTTCGACGTCGAACCGTCAATGCCGTATGAGCGCCGGGTGAAAGTCCTGACGACGAATCGCATTGCGCTATGGGACGTCCTCGCCACGGCCGAGCGGCCTGGCAGCCTCGATAGTTCGATCGTCCATGCGTCGGCGCTGGCCAACGACTTCGCTTCGTTCTTCCGATCTCACCCGCAGGTCCGCCATGTTTTCTTCAATGGCCGCAAGGCCGAAGCAATGTACCGGCGATTCGTGCTGCACGGGTTGCCGAAAGAATTCGGCTCGATTCACTATGTGTCGCTGCCGTCGACGAGCCCCGCGCACGCGGGCATGCCGTTTGCGGAAAAGCTGGTCCGGTGGAAGGCAATCAAGCGCAAGGTGAAGACATGAACCGACGCGAGATCTTGCTGACGACAGGAGGCGCCGCCAAGCGTGGAGTTGCACGCCTTCCTATCTGCTGCGCAGGGGGATGTTATGAAGGGTGCCGGGTGGGGAAAGTGGGGAGTTCCGACTCCCCACTTTCTCCACCCGGCACCATGAATCTTTGACGTTGCCTACTGCTGGTAGACGCGGACGTAGTCCACTTCCATCGTCACGGGGAAGATGGCGTCGTTGACGCCCATCTGTCCGCCCCAGTCACCGCCCACGGCGATGTTGAGAATCAGGTACTGCGGGCTGTCGAACGGCCACTCTGCATTGCCCGAGCCGTCGTTCGAGTACTGGTAGTAGTTGCGGTCGTCGATTCCCACGACGACGCGGTTCGCGGTCCAGTGCAGCTGGTACCTGTGAAACGCGGTGCATGCATCGGGAACGCTGGTGGTGGCCGTGCGGTGATTGCCGCGCGAGTGGTTGTAGGCGCCGGTGTGCGCGGTGGCATGCACGACGCCCGGATCGAAACCGACGTGCTCCATGATGTCGAGCTCGCCATCGTCGGGCCAGGCCGTCTGCGGCGGCGCGGACAACATCCAGATCGCGGGCCAGGTGCCGACGCCGCAGGGTAGTTTGGCGCGGATCTCGAAGAAGCCGAA
>Ga0315910_10004610_pt1 | contig 11487 bp, 8 predicted proteins | sample EdamamesoilMG_FD_204470 | JGI IMG/M metagenome (GOLD analysis project Ga0315910, IMG submission 204470) | Garden soil microbial communities collected in Santa Monica, California, United States - Edamame soil | ecosystem: Environmental > Terrestrial > Soil > Garden | place: USA: California...
TGGGCCTCATCGGCATGCACATCATGCAGTTCGCGCACCGCATGAGCATCCATCACATGCCGACGGACCTCTTCATCCGCCGTCCCCTTCTCTGGATGACGTTCTGCGATCGCAAGCGCGCCACCATCACGAGTTCACCCAACTTCGGCTATCGGCACTACCTGAAAGTGCTGGGCGATCGCGACGTCGGCAATCTCGACCTGTCGTCGGTCCGCCTCATCTTCAACGGCGCCGAGCCCATCTCGGTGGAACTCGTCGACGAGTTCATGGATCGCCTTGCGCCCTCGAAGCTCAAGCGCACGGCGATGTATCCGGTGTACGGACTCGCCGAAGCCACGCTCTGCGTGAGCTTTCCGCAGCCGCCCGAGCAGCCTTACGAATCCATCGCCGTGGATCGCCACGTGCTCAATGTCGGCGTGCAACCGAAGCTGCTCGCTCCCAACGACCAGGACGCGCTGCAGATCATGTCGGTCGGCCAGCCGATCCCGCTGAGCGAGACGCGCATCGCGGGCGATGACGACAAGGCGCTGCCCGAAAACCACATCGGTCACATCCAGATCAGGGGCGACCACGTCACGAAGGGTTACTACGAAAATCCCGAAGCGAACGCCGCGGGCTTCACGGCAGACGGCTGGCTGCGCACCGGCGACCTCGGCATGTTGAAGGGCGGCAAGCTCTACATCACGGGCCGCGCCAAGGAAATCATCTTCGTCAACGGCCAGAACTACTTCCCGCACGACATCGAGAGCATCGCGATCCGCGCGGAAGGTCTCGAGCTCGGCAAGGTCGTGGCGGCCGGCGTACGGCCCAAGGGCGCGAGCACCGACGATCTCATCCTGTTCGTTCTGCACCGCATGGACATGAAGGAGTTCCTGCCGCAGGCCACGCAGGTCGCGCGGCTCGTCAACGAACACACGGGACTCGAAGTGGCGCACGTGGTGCCGGTGAAGCGCATCCCGAAGACCACCAGCGGCAAGATCCAGCGCCACCTGCTTGAGGATGACTACCTGAACGGCGTGTATTCCGCGGAGCTGGCCGAACTCGACGCGTTGCGCGCGGCGGCGCAGGCGGCGGGTGAAGTGAAGGTCACCAGCAACGAGATCGAGCGGCGCATCAAGGACATCTGCGACGGGGCGCTTGAACGGAACATCGACGTGAACGACAACCTGTTCGAGATCGGCGCCAGCTCGCTGAAGCTCATCGAGATCCACGAGCAGATCGATCGCGCCTGGCCGGGACTCGTCGACCTCACCGAGCTGTTCGACTTCCCGACGATCGCGGAGCTGTCACGTCATCTCGAAGGCAAGTTGGCCGCCACGGCCTGATCGGCGCGTGCGCCCTCGGACTGGGCATGGGCGGTCAGGTCCTGGCTGCGGTTGGAAAATGCGACCACGGCCACCAGCAGCGCTAGCGGCAAAAGGACGGCAAGGGCGTTTCGGTCGAAGGCGAACATGATTTTGGCTCCCTATGGTTGGGTGAAAACTTAACCGACGGACCCCGTTCGAAAAACCGGACAAAAGCGAATTCATTGTCTGGTCTTGCTTGACAATCCCCCGTAGACTGTCGCGCCATGGATCAGCTCCAGGGCATGCGCGTGTTCACCCGGGTCGCGGAATTGGGCTCTTTTGCCCGGGCCGCCAACACGCTCGATCTGTCGCGCGCCATGGCCAGCAGCTACGTTGCCCAGCTCGAAGCGCACCTGGGCACCCGCCTGCTTCACCGCACCACGCGCAAGGTCTCGGTCTCGCCGCAGGGCGCGGTCTACCTGGAGCACTGCAAACGCATCCTCGCCGAGATCGACGCCGCCGATGACCAGCTGCGCCTCGCGCGCAATCGGCCGCAGGGCAAGCTGCGAGTCGACGTGCCCGTCGCCTTCGGCAAATACCTGCTGCTGCCGGCCATCCCGCGGTTCTCGCAACGCTACCCGGACATTTCGCTAGAAGTGCGCTTCAACGACCGCTACGTGGATATCGCCGCGGAGCATGTCGACGTGGCGGTGCGCGTGGGCAAGGTCACCCCGCCGGACCTCATCGCGCGGCGCATCTCGGCCTCGCGCCTGCTCACCTGCGCGTCTCCCAAGTACCTGGCGCAGGCAGGCATGCCGCGCACGCCCGACGATCTCCGCAAGCACCGCCTGGTGGGTCACCTGCGAGGCGACGCCAATCGCCCCGCCGACTGGCAGTTCAAACAGGGCGAAGGCACTAAAACGATGCGCTTGCCCATGGCAGTGTCCTTCAACACCGTGGATGCACTGACCATCTCCGCGCTCGAAGGCGCGGGCATCGTGCAGCAGCTCGATCTGCTGGTCAGCGGCTATCTATCGGAAGGACGGCTCGTCGAAGTGCTGCGCGAGTATTCGTGCGAAGGCCCGCCGCTCAGTGTCGTCTACCCGAAGGCCACGCAGCATCTGGCAAAGGTGCGCGTGTTCGCCGATTTCGCCGCGGAACTCATGCGCAGCTTCGAAGCGCGCATGCGCCGCGGCGCGGAACCCTCGTCGACCTGAGCCCTTCTGTATTCGCTAACTCAGTTGCGCGCGAACGTCGCGCCCCTGCCGCCGCGGCAATGTTCGAAGATATCGCGCTCGGACTTGTACACGTTCGTTTGCACGTCGAGCAGGCCGATCACCGAATGAAACAGGTTGTCGTGCGACATCGGTTCGCTGGCCCTGGCGCGCATGCAGTCCCGATTGACGCCCTCCATAGCGGCGAACGCCGGCGAGATCCAGCTGACCATCGGCACGTGGGTCTGCGTGCTCGGTGCGATGGCGTACGGAAGGCCATGCAGATAGAGCCCGTTTTCGCCGAGCGACTCGCCGTGATCGGAGACGTACATCATCGCCGTGTCGAATTCCGATGATTGCGCCAGCGTGCCGACGATGCCGGCGAGCACGTGGTCCGTGTAGAGCACGGCATTGTCGTAGGCGTTGACGACCTGCTCGCGCGAACAATTTCGCAGCTCTGCCGTCTGGCAGTCGGGCGTGAAGCGGCGGAATTCCTCGGGATACCGCGCGAAGTAGGCAGGCCCGTGGTTACCCATCATGTGGATCACGAGGACGGTGTCGCGCTTGACCTGCGTGAGCTCCCACTGCAGGCGGCGCACCAGTACACCGTCGTGGCATTCGTCGGAGGTGCACAGATCCGGATACGACTTCGGGTCCAACTTGACGTACTCCACGCCTTTACCTTTGCAGACGCCCTTGCAGCCAGACTGATTGTCCAGCCACTTCACCATGTACCCGGCGCGTGAAAGCACGTCGAGAAGTCCCTCGGAGTTGCGGATTCGCCGCTCGTCGTAGTCCTCGCGGCCCCACGGCGAAAACATGCAGGGCACGGACACTTCGGTCGACGTGCCGCAGGACGTCACGTTCCGGAACCCAAGCACATCGAGCCTCTCGAGTTCCGGCGTTGTGAGCCGCCCGTAACTACTTACCAGCGAGAAGTTGGCGGCGCGCGCGGTCTCGCCCACCACCAGCACGAACACGCGCGGCTTTTGCGGCGCCAGCGCGACGCGGACGACGTGCGCGTCGGGACCCACGGGCTCGCGAACCTTGCTGGCGTCACGCGCGTCACGCGCGAGGTTGCCGATGAGGCCGTAGAGGTAGTTCCCCGGCGTGATCAGGTAACGAAGCTCGCGCTGATTACGCATCATCGAGGTGAGGTCGCGCGATACGAGCAGCACGGCGAGTACCGCCAGCACCAGCGCGCCTGCCATCTGGGCCGTGCGCACGAAGAACGAACGCAGCCAGGGCCGGTGCTCGATGCGCACCCACCACACGAACGCCACGGGAACTGCCGACCATAACAACACGGAAAAGGTCATCGACCACGAAAGGAGCTCGCCGGCTTCGCGGCGATCGGTCTTGAGGATGTTCTGGATCATCGTCGGATCCATCATCACGGCATAGGTGCGCATGAAGTACGCCGCCGCGGAGCTCGCGATGACGATGACCGTCAGCCACGGACGCACCGTCCAGCGATTCGACAGCGCGCCCAGCAGTACGAAGTGCAGCGCCACCAGCGCCACGAACACGGCGGCCATGAACAGCCAGTTCGCCGGATCGGACCACGCGCGACCCTCGGCCACGGCGCTCCACCAGGGGCCATTGACGGTCGCGATGAGCCACGCGGCCACGATGAGTACGACGATCTCGACGCGAAGCATGGGACGCCAGCGTGCGGGCCTGCGTGAACGAAATAATGTCATCAGAAGCTCTTCTTGGTTTCGATGAGGAACTGGACCTTGCGCACGGAGTCGTCTCCGTCCAGTGGATAGGCCACGTCGATGTGCAGGACGTTTCCGAGCGCGGACCGGTTGGCGCCGAGGCGCAGCCCAAAGCCGATGTCGCGCAGGAGACCTTGTGAGGGAGTGCCCAGCGGATCCCGGCCCCAGGTCGCGCCCATGTCGTAGAACACGGCGCCGCCGACGTTGAACAACTGGAACGGATACCAGTTGGTGAACACACGCTGCTCAGCGGTGAACAGCCAGCGACCCTCGCCCGCCTGGTAGCGCAGCGGATATCCACGCAGGCCGTTGTCACCACCTAACAGGATCTGCTGGTCGGTATCGAGGTTGGAACCCGCGGTCGCCTGCAGGTCGAGCACCAGCGTGCGTCGCGGCGACTGGCGGAAGTAGTAGCGTGTCTCGGCGCTGAACACGCCGCCGGCGATGTTTCCGTCCTCGAGCCGTCCGGAGGTACCGAGCAGGAAATTGAGAGACTGCCGCTCCGACAACGACACGCCTTTCGACACCCCGCCGGCCCACATCACGGCGTTGCGGTCGGAGCCGAACGCGGTGTCCGCATACCCGAGCTGCGCCTGGATACGCCAGCCCAGCGAGTAGTCTTCGGTCTTTTCGATCTGGTCGCGGTTCCGGGCCGTGAAGAACGCGTCCTGTACCCACTCGACGCCCACCCAGGGATATCGGAGGAGACGATCGCCGGGCAGCAGCGCCGAGGGAGCCAACGCGCCGGGTGCGTCGCCGAACTCGAAGTCGTCGACGGAAAATCCCGCGGACACGCGGCGCACCCAGTCGTTGCGCAGCCCGCCCGAGTGTCCCCAGTAGATCGTGGCGTGTTTCTCGTGCGTGGCGAACTGGTCGACGACTTCGCCGAGGTCGTAACGCGAGTCGGTGCGCTGGTCATCGAGCAGCGACACGCCCCCGGCCCAGCGAGTGTCGAGCGAGTAGAACGGATGATCGAGCCCGAACGCGAGCAGACGCCCGTCGCTGTTGTCCGAGTAGGTAGTCCCGAGATCCCACCAGGACGATCCGAGCTGGCGATCGCGATACTTGATGAACTTCGAGTCGCGATCCACGCCGCGCACGAAGCCGATGCCCATCTGCGTGCCGGTGCCGAGGAAGTTGAGCTCCTCCAATTCAATGCCGCCGGTGTTCGCGCCGCCCTTGCGGCCGAACGAGATGCCGGGATTGAAGGTCCAGACGTCCTGCGTGGTCACTTCGATGTCGACGACGCCGTCATGGAAAGCCACCGGACGGATCACCGCGTCGCGCAGGTAACGCGTGTCGCGCAGGATTCGCGCCGACTCTTCGAGCAGCGACGGGCGATAGAGATCACCGCTCTTGAACAGCAACTGGTCTTCGATGGTCGACTGCCGGGTCTTGACGTGCAGGCGATTCCCGAGGCGCGACATCGCCGTGTCTTCGTCATGCGCCTCGGCGTCGAAAAGCTCGCGCGCGTCGAAGCGGACCTCACCGATGCGCGCTCCTCGCTGCTGGAGTTCCTCGTCCGACGGCAGGCTCGAGTCCCGCGGCTCCTCGAGCGAAGGCATCCGCGCATTGACGCTCGGCAGCACCCGGGCCTCGGCCCGCCCGGCAACAGCCATGCCCACCAGGGCAATCCCTAGTGCAAGAACAGAGAGATACGCGAGTTCCGGGCGCCGGATTCCGACCATGCGCCGTTAGACGTCATGGCGGTGCGGGCTCCGTCGGGGTCAGCCCCCGTCGAATCAGCGAGGACTGCGCCAGCGGTAGGTGAAGCCGATGTTCACGATGGTCGGCAGCCAGCTGTTGGTTTCGCTCGTCAATGCCGAATTCTCGTCGACGTCGAGCACCACGCAGCACGGGTTGCGGTGATTCGTGGCATTGGTCACGTCGATGACCGCCGTCAGGTCGCCGCTCTCGAAAGTCCATATCCAGCTGCCGCGCAGATCGAGCGTGAGGTAGTCATCCCAGCGGCCGGAGTTTCGCAGGTCGATCTGCAGCGGCGAGTATTCGAACGGCGTCCGCGGCCAACCGCTGTGCCAGCCGACCAGCCCGGAAATGCTGGCGTTCGATCCCTTCCAGGCAAGCCCCGCCGTGAGCGATACCGGTTGATCCCAGCTGCGCAACACATCCCGCGGCGAAAAATCGTCGGCGACGCGAGACCACGCCAGGGTTCCCCAACCCGTGAGTGAATCCGACAGAGGTTTGCTCACGCTCACCTCGAGCCCCGTCGCTTCCGATCCGTGAGGCGCGAGCCGGACGCGATCGGGTGCGAGGTCGGGCAGCAGAGCGAGCGGATCGAGCTGGTTGTCGAAGTAAGGCACCGTCGTCGTCCAGCGCTTGGCATAAGCCTCGATGCCCAGCCGCAAGCCGCCGGCCGTGTCGTACTCGAGCCCGACGATCGAGTGGATGGACACCTGCGCGGAATCGGGCGTCTGTTGTGCCTCCTCGACTCGCCACTCCTCGACGTGTTGCGCCTGGGTGAAGCGGCCGACAGAACCATACAGCCGCCAGTCGCTGGCGAAGTCATAGCGCAGGTTGAGTCGCGGACTCACCTGCGTGTGATTGCTGTCGTTGCCGCCGAAGTAGTGTTGTGCATCGAGGCGGACGCCGAGCTCCGCCTCGAAATGCCGCCACTTGCGGCGGTTCGCGACGTACAAGGCGTAGGTCGCGATCTCGGGCCTCACGGCGTAGTCGAGGTCCTCGACGAGACCGCGCGAAAACGCGGCCGCGACCTCGGGAGAAAACTCCGAGTGTCGCGTGTAGCGGTAGTCCGCACGGGTCGCGCCGAATTCGCCGCCAAACAGGTAACTCGACGTATCGGAGCGGCGATAAGTCCAGTCATTGGAGAAATTGAAGCCATTGAAGCTGCGCGATTCGTCGAGCATACCCAACGCCACGCCCGGGTTCGTGAGCGTGCCCTCGCGGCCACGCTCGGCGGACGTGATCACGAGGCTGCCGCGCGTGCGCCACGCATCGCTGAACCGATGATCCCGTGCGAGCCAGACGTATTCGTCGCGGTACCGCGCGGTCGCCTGCTCTTCGTCATCCGCCGCACCGAGCTCGAGCCGGTCGTCGAGGAGCAGCCATCCGAGCGTCCACGCGCCCTGCTCCGTCACGTAGCGCAGTCTTCCCAGCGAGTCGCTGAATTCCGGTTTGCCTAAACTGTCTTCCAGTGGGTCGATCATGTCGACCACGCTGTGCCGGATGGCGCCTAACCATTCGACAGGCCACTCGTCGGCCTTGCCCATCGTGGATACGCCTGCCGAAATCAGGCTGGCATCGGCGCGCAGTTCGTAACCGCCCGAATACGACGGCGCGATGACGTCGATGACACCGCCCGAGCGCGTGCCGTACTGCACGGGAAATCCGCCACTGAAGACCTCGATGCTATCGATGCCGGCGGGGTCGATGGCGCTGATGAGGCTCTGGAAGTTCTTGAGGTGGTAGGGATCGAGCAACGGGATGCCGTCGTAGCGGATGAGCACGTCCTCGCTCAGCGAACCGCGAATGTACGGCCTGGCCGAGGCATTGCTCGCGATACCCGGCAAGGAACCCAAGGCCTTCAACGCGTCGTCGTGACTACCGGGCACGCGCTCGATATCGCCGACCGTGAGGTCCTCGGGCTCGGCGAGCCCAGCGGCTATTGCGTAGCGGCTTGCATATACCGACACCTCGTCCATTGGCTCGTCGAGTGCGCCGATGGTTTCCACCGGGACCGAACGCACCACGACATAGGTGTTCGGCGCCATTTCGCGCAGCGTGAGGCCGTGTGCCCCGAGCGCTTCGAGAGCCCGCTGCAGTGGCGTCTCCCCGGCAACCGCGGCCGGTGCGGGCAGCGACGGCGGCACCAGCTCCGAACTGTAGATGACGTCCACGCCGCTCTGACGCAACGCCTGCAGCGTGGCCTCCACCGACTGCGCGCGCGCAGTAGTTTGCCCCGCCGCGATGGCGCAGCAGGCAAACAGGAAACAGGCGAAGGAAAGTCGCGAGTCAGGTCGTCGAACTATTGGAACCACGCGCGGAGCTTACCCGGATCGCGCCTTCCGGTAATTCGAAACGCAGCGTGGTGGCGGCCATCACGGCCGAGAGGGCTTCCATGGCCGTCAAGCCATGCACGTTGCCGTGCATGAGGATGGCCGCCGTCTGCGCACGGGCTTCTTCATCGGCCAATTCCAGCCTGCGACCCGTCTCGCGCGAGAACCACACGAGGAAATCCGCGACCGGACGATTTTCGATTTCGAATTCCGGCGCCAGGGACTCGGTCCACGCCCATTCACGCCCCGCGGTGCCGATTGGCCGGCGCGTGACGGTGAGTTTGCTGTCGATGACGACTTCCGTTCCCGCCGGCACCGTCGAATCACCTTTGTCCGCATGCCACAGCACGCTGCCTTCCCGCACGCGCAGCCGCGTCGCGCCGTTGATGATGGCCACCGCGAATTGCGTGCCCACGTGCCGGAATTCACCGGCCGGCGTCACCACCCTGAATCGGTCGCTGCCGCGCGATCCCGGGGGAATATCGACATAGAGCTCACCGTGCTCGAGCTTCACCGCATTAGCGGCCACGACTTCGAACATCGTCGCGCGGGCCAGACGCAAATTGCCGCCGCCCGCGAGTTCGATCAGCGTGTCGCCGCGAACGTCGAGCATCTGGCCGGCGCGCAGTGGCGCTCCCTGCGCGAGGAAAGTATCGCGGCGCAGAAAATGCGGTTCGACGATGCCGGGCGCGTCGAAGCGCGCGACCTGGCCTGCGACCGCGCCATCGTTCATCGGATTGGCAAGGAAAACATTCCAGCCCACGATGCCCGCGAGCACCGCCACGGACGCGGCGGCCGCGAGCGACCACCAGCGACGTTTCGCAGAGCCCAGGACCTCGGGAGACTCGGTCCGCGTGGCCGCACGCCACTCCTGCTGGGCCGCCATCCGGATGCGCTGCATGGCATCGGCCGACAACGCGGGCGTGCGCAGACCCTCGCGCAGGGCGCGATCCGCGGCGTCCTCGTTCCGAGGGTCGTTGTGGTTCGAATCGCTCATGCCTTGCTCTCTATTCCCGTGGCGTCGCCGCCCCAGCTTTCGCGAAATGCCTGCCGCGCTCGCGACAGTCTCGACTCCGCGGCGCTCTCCGACAGATTCAGCACTTTCGCGATCTCCGGCACCGTCAGATCATCGCCGAACCGAAGCTCGAGGATGCGCGCATAGGTCGCCGGCAATTGGTTCACCGCGCGGCGCACGGCGCTACGCGTCGAGTCGTCAGCGGCCTCGTCGAGCGGGTCGCGAAAATCCGTCAGCTCCACCACCGTGTCCTTCGGCCTCGATTCCTCGAGCTGCTCCAGGCTCTGCACCTTCGGCTGCCGCTCCGCCTTTCGCCGTACGTCCGCGAGGTGGTTGCGGCAAATCTGGCACAGCCATGTGAACAGCGTGGATCCGCCACGAAAGCTCGACAGGCCGCGCATGGCGTTGATCATGGTGACCTGCACCACGTCTTCGAGCCCCGCGGCATCCAGTGGGCAACGCCGGGCCGCGAACGCGGCGAGCCGCGTGGCGTAGGCGTCGAAAAACTGATCGAAGGCTCTCTGTTCACCACGACGCATCCTGTCGATGAGGTCCTGCTCATCCAGCACTGACACACCTCGCCACCTTAGACGTCACCTTTCTGCCAACCCCGTCGCGACGGGGTGGCCAGGGAGATTACGTCCAAGTTGCAATGAACCAAAGCTCGAATCCCGCCTTTCCCGTCCGTCTCCCCACTTTATGGCCCATCGCCCGACCGAAGGTGTACGACAGCCGTACCTTCTGGCGAACACACGCGTGGTGGCCGCTGCTCGCGTTCGCCATCGCGTTTGGCATGCTGGAAGTCTTTTCCCTGGACCGGGTGATTGCCCGCGATTGGTACTTCAACGTCCGGACTGGTCATTGGCTGGGCACTGGCAGCGGTGAATGGTGGGCTCGAACTCTCCTGCACAACGGCGGTCGGTGGGTGGTGCGTGGCGTAGCCGCATCGGCGCTGGCGCTGTGGGCGCTGTCATTCTGCATGATGGATCTGCGCGCCTGGCGCAGATCGTCGGGCTTCGTGCTGGTGTCCATGGTGTTCGCCACCCTGCTGGTCGGTGGCCTGAAGCATGTGACCAACGTTGATTGCCCATGGGATATCGCCGGATTTGGCGGTGACAACCCTTACGTCGCGCTGTTTGCCGACCGACCCGACGCGCTGGCGCGCGGTCAATGCTTTCCGGGCGCGCACGCCTCGTCGGGATTCGCCCTGATGTGCTTCTACTTCGTTTTTCTGGACCGCTCGCGCCGCGCAGCCCGCTGGATGCTGGCGCTGGGGATCACGGTGGGTGTTGTCTTCTCGATCGGCCAAGAAGCGCGTGGCGCGCATTTCCTGTCGCACGATTTCACGAGCGCGGCCATCGTCTGGTTCGTACTGCTGGCGCTGTACGCGAAGATGTTGCGGCCCCGCGGAGAGGCGCCAGTCGGAAGCTAATCGATGGCTTACGCGCATGGGGCGCGGAATGGGCACCGTGGTGACGATCAGCTCCCACCGGGACTACCTGTTTCTCATCGCCCTCGCCCAGCGAGGCTTCAGGTCGCAACCGCTCCCGAATCGACCTGCACCGGACGCTGAATGCCGCAGTCGAGGAAATCGAGTTCGTCGATGTGCTCGATCTCGTGCACGCGATATCCCTGCGCGTAGTCGACGCCCAGCTGCATGATGGCGCGCAACTTGCCGGTGGAATCGACGTGACTCGCCACGGTGCGCATGCCCAGGGTGTCGGCCATGTGCACGAGCCCATTGATGCGCGCGCGGGAGAGGATGTCGTCGGACGCCCCGTTCACCAGTGTGCCGTCGATCTTGAGGATGTCGGCGTTCACTTCGCGCAGGAAGTCGAAGCGGCCTGTGCCGGTCCCGGCGTTATCGACCGACACCTCGCAGCCTCGATCGATCAGGGAACGCGCAAGCGCGGCGAAATCCTGCGGCGCGATGCTGGCGTCGAGTTCGGCGACTTCGAAACGCAGGGCATTCAGCGGCAGCCCCGACTTGTCGAGGCAGTTCTCCAGGTAGTTGCGGAAATCCGGCCGGATTACCGACTTGCCGGAAAGATTGACCGAGAACACCGCGTTCGCATCTTCCCAGCGATCGCGATTGCGTTGCATCCAGACGAGCAGCGCGCGGATGACCCAGCGGTCGATGGCGGGCATCTTGCCGTGCCTCTCCGCGACGCCGAGGAATTCATGTGACGAAAGCACACCGAACTCCACCGTGGGCAG
>Ga0315910_10004611_pt1 | contig 11486 bp, 1 predicted proteins | sample EdamamesoilMG_FD_204470 | JGI IMG/M metagenome (GOLD analysis project Ga0315910, IMG submission 204470) | Garden soil microbial communities collected in Santa Monica, California, United States - Edamame soil | ecosystem: Environmental > Terrestrial > Soil > Garden | place: USA: California...
AGCCGGTTGCGTTCGCGCGGCTTTTCCGGATAGAAAGCGACCGGCGCGAAACTCGAAGACGCCGATTTCTGCAGGACCACCACGCCATCGGACACGCCGCCGATGGCCTGGCACTGGATCAGCAGCCAGCTCGCGCAGAATTCCTCGGGCGTACGCTGCTGGGCGAATTGCGCCCACGCCTGCTCGTAGGCGCGGCGCGCGGCGAGGTCCGCGACCTGCGCCTGGCCGTGCTGCTCGTGGATTTCCGGGGTCACTGAGCTCATGGTCGAGGAGCCTCAGGCCGCCGGCGGGCAGCGCGCTACTTCTTCGCCTCTGCCCCGCTTTGCGGCTCGATGTTGAGCGCGCCAAAGCGGTTCTCGTATTCCTTGACCACGCTGCTGAGCAGCATGCTCAGCCGTTTTGCGGCGTATGGGCTGACCACGATGCGGTCGGTCAGGTGGATAGTCACTTCCTTCTGGCCGCGGTTCCACGCCTGGTTCATGCCGAACAGCATCACCACTTCTTCCCGCGTGCTGGTCACGTTGCATACGTTCGCGTAGGAGCTCTTCATGCTCGAGTCGTCCCACTTGATCTTCATGCCCGCGGTATCACCGCGGATTTCCGGGCCTTCCGGCGCCTTGGTTGCCATGATGGACATCCCCCCAAATCTGTTGTTGATCGAAATACGAACGACGCGCGGTAGCGCCCCCCTGGCGCTGCGCCGGCTATTCTTCCCCGCCCGCCAGTCTACCGCAGGGAGGCCGCCTAGCGGTCCGTCTTGCCCTTCCCGAGCAGGGCGCGTCCCAGCTTGTCGAAGCCGGTGTAGCCCTCGGCCTTGCCAGGTTTTACATCGAAGGCCGCAAGCGTGGGGAGCGGCGCTTTCGCTGGCTTCGCGGGCGCGTAGGGCGAAAGCTGGAGATCCCAGCTTCCGCTTGCGCCGCCCTGCCAGTCGACCGTGCCATTCCAGCCGGTCCCGGACGCCATACCGAAGTCGAAAGACGGCAGCCGCGGCGCCTGACGCGTCGGCGGTTCGGACGGCTGAGCCGGCACCGCCGCCGCCGTGATGTCGTAGCGCAGACCGGGCTCGAGGTCCTCGTCCATCACTGCGTAGAACGGATCGTTGTCGCGGAAGCCGATCAAATTTCCAAGCTCGTGGGTCATCACTGTGACCAGGTCCATCCGGCCCGAGTGCACCACGTCACTGGTCGACCAGCCGTACCCTGCGGCGTTGCTGTCGATCCAGACACTGCTCCCTTCGGTGTAACCGAGCGCCTGGCCGCCAAGGTCGGCAACGCGAAGCTGTACGCTGCCGAAGCCTGCGAGGCGCGCATCGCCGTCGCCGAGAACCTCGGTCCACGTCGACATCGCGAGTCCAGCAACGACGTCCAGCTCGGCCTGAGTCAGCGTCGATGCACCGTGGGTTATCAGCGCCGGTTCCGAAGCCAGCATGTTGCTGCCCGAGCTCGCCCTGAACGCCGGATCATCGGTCTTGATCCTCAGGTCATCGAAGCTCGCGACGGCGCCTTTCGCCAGCAGGCCGAAGTTGCCGTCGACCGTGGCGGCGTTGAAAGCAAAGCCGACCTGTGCATGCGCGGGACTGCTCGGCGTCAGGCTGAGCTTCGCGTTCACCGTGGTGCCCTTGAGGGTCACGTTGAGCGTGTAGTCCTTGCCGGCATCGATCGTTGTGGCGAACGACGCGTCGATCTTGAAGCCGCCCTTCTTCGTGTAATGGCCGATGACCAGGCGGTCGTTCGGTGCATCGATGGCCGCGAACTTGAAGCTCGTGTCTCCGTAGCGGTCAAAGATGTAGCCGGCCATGCCGGTGCCATTCACGGTTCCATTGAGCTCAAGATACGACGACACCTTTAGATGCTCCGGACCGAGGTCGAGCAAGCTGAAGCCGATGTCGTTCATGGGCGTGCCGCTGTAGCGGCCCGCGCTCACGCTCCAGGAACCGCTGACGTCGCCCGTAAAAAGCTGCGCGGCGCCGTCGTTGAAGTCCTCGAGCGTATCGAGCGTGATCGCCGGCGGCAGCACCTGTACGCGGATGTTGTCGTACGCCCCGCGCGAGTTGTTCGAGCCGACGCCGACCAGACCCCAATTGAGGCCGTAAGCGACACCGTCGGAGATGCGCGGCTGATAGGTGTGCGTGAACAGCTGCTTGTTGTCCACGAGCAGCGTGGCATTTACCCCGTTCACTGCCAGCACGATGTTGTAGTACTTGTCGGCCTTGACACCGCCTGTCACGACGGCCTGCTTGTCGACGTGCCAGCCAGCCGCGTCGCGATGGCCCATGACCAGCTTGTTGATGGAAGCATCGATGCCGGCGAACTTGAAATCCTGCTCGCCCTGATAGTCGAAGATGAGATAGCTGTTCGCGTCCCAGCCGCCGGTGGGCTTGAGCGCCATCACGGAAGCCTGGATCTCGAAGTAGCCCGGCAGCGCATCGCCCACGTGGAAAACGCTCACGGCATCGCCGCGACTGGATGCCGCCTGGACTTGCAGCACACCGCCCGAGCTCGTCCACACGCCGCTGTCGGCGAAGAATCCGCTCGTCGAGCCGCTGTCGAAGTTCGCCGAGCGCAGCACGTCGCGCTTGCCACCGCCGATATTGCCCGCCTGCTGATCGCGTGGCGAGCCCGTCTGCTCATGCCAGGCGAAGTCCTGCTGGCGCACGAGACCGAGTTCGCCGAACGGCTCGCCGTTGCGCAGCGGATCCGCGCCCACATCGGCGGGGCGCGTCGGATCGGCGCCATCCGAACGAGAAAGCGCATACAGAAACTCCGCCAACTGCGGTTGCAGCATGCGCGATACCGTGCCCAGGCCGAACGGCGCGAACGGCACCAGGTAGCTGTTGAACTCGCCCGCCCAGTCGATCAACCGGTCGCCGCCGGTATTGGCGATCAGCACGTCGCGCCCTGCACCTCCGAATGCACGGTCCTCGTAGGTGGGATGCGTATCGGTGCCGTCGTTCAGGCCGGCGTTGGTGGAATGGTCGTCGTCGGCGTTCATCAGGTCGTCGCCCCAGCCGCCGTACAGGTTGTCGCGCCCCGTGCCGCCGACGAGCCAGTCGTTGCCGAGATCGCCGAAGATCTTGTCGGCTCCGTCGTCGCGCACGCCACCCGCGCGCTCGATCCCTTCACCCGCGTTGAAGTTGAGCAGGAAGCCGGCGATCAGCTCGAGCGGCGTGAACTCGTGGTAGTCGGCGAACGTTCCGGTGGTCGGGTCGTAGCCCAGCACGTTGCCCGGGTTGATCGGCGCGTCGAAGAACGGCTGCTGCGCCTCCGCTCCCGAAATCGCGTCGTCGCCCGAGCCGCCGTGCAGGAAGTCGCTGCCCAGACCACCGTAGATGATGTCGTCCGACGTTTGCTTCGAGTCGCCATCCCATTCGTCGGCCGTGGCATCCCAGCCGAGCTCCTGGCTGAATGGATTGAGGTCGACCGACTTGAATAACTGCCCGGCGGTAGCGCTCGTGCCGTCGATCGTCGGATTGATGATCGCCTGCTGCACATTGCCGGCTGTCGTGATCAGCTTGTTGAGCTGATCGACCCGGGCGACGCCGTACAGGGTCTCTGCGATGGCCCCGGCGGCGCCGACCATGTAGCGCGAAGTGAAGATGCGCCCGTCGTCGCCGATGACGCCGTCGTCACCGGTGCCGGACGAAATCCAGTCGTTGCCGTAGCCGCCGATGAGATCGTCGTCGTCGCTGTCGCCGAAGAGGACGTCGTGGCCCTTCATGCCGTAGATGACGTCGTCGCCCGACTCGCCGTGGATTTCGTCGTCCGCGCCGATGTCCGCCGCCGCGGTCGGGTTGAAATCCGGTCCGCCCGGCGTGTAGTCGAGCAACTGCACGGCGCGCGGAATGACGCGCAGGACGCCGCGTGCGTCGCCCGCGACCGATTGGTCGTAGCCGAACTGCAGGAACCCTGCCGCGCCCGCGCCACCGACTCCGACCAGGCGATAGATATTCGCGTCATCGCCGGCGATCACGTCGGCGTCACGCGCATGACGCTGATCGAGCAGGATGGTGTCGCCGTTCGAGCTGTCGATCGCATGGTTGCGATCGATGCGCTCGCCGGCGCCGCCGAAGATCGTGTCCTTGCCCTTGCCCGTGGGCTGCTGCCGTTCCGTCTGATCCAGCGTGAACAGGCTGGAGCTGTCGCCGACGATGTCGTCCTGGCCGAGGTTGCCGAAGATGACGTCGTCCCCGCTGTTGCCCTCGATGTAATCGTCGCCGTCCGTGGCAGCCTCGAACGAGGCCGTGAAGGTATCGGGCGTGAAGACGTTGTTGGCAACTGCCAGGTGAGCGTCCGACAAATGGATCGTCCCAACCTGGACCCGTCTGGCACCGACCGGCGCCAGATTGGCCTGCGGATTCGTGATGCGGTTGTGTTCGACGCTTTCGGCGCCCACCGCGCTCGCGATCGAGCCGTCGCCCTGGATCGTGTCGTCGCCGAGCTGGCCGAAGATCGTGTCGTGGTCTGCCCCGCCGGCGAGGTAATCGCCGCCGAAGGTCGCCGTATCGGTCGACGTGGTGTGGAAGAGCTCGACGATCACGTACTCGTTCCACGCCGCCGGCGTGCTGCCGTCCTGGTTGCGGTAGCCCTGCGACACGGCGCTGACCAGCGCTTCGCCCGTCGTGCGGCTGTAGATCTGCGGGCCGGCCAGTGCCTGGAAGCGCGGATCCCTGATGTCGCCGAGCGCGCCGACGATCGTGTCGCGGCGGAAGAGCTGCACCGCATCGCCGAAGATCAGATCGTCGCCTTCGTCGCCGTCGACGTAGTCGCCGTCGGCGCCGCCGACCAGGACGTCGTCGTCCTCACCGCCTTCGATGATGTCGGTGCCGCCGAGCACCATGTCGCGCGCAATGAGCCAGCTCGGGTCGATCACTTGGCTGCTGACGAGATCGCCGCGGCCGGCGAAACCGAGCACGGCGACCAGGCTGCCGGCGTGCACGTATTGCACGCGGCCGGAATCGCCGAACACCACGTCCTCGTCCTGGCCGCCGACGATGTCGTCGTCGCCAAGCCCACCGAAGACGATGAGCGGCAGCGTGGACTGCGCGCCGCGCACGGTGTCGTCGCCGCCCTGGGTGTGCAGCGCGAAAAAGCCGTCATCGCCTTCATCGTCGAGCGCGACCGTGATGTGATCGCCGCCCTCGCCGGTGTTGAGGATGGTGGTGGTACGGTCCGCGCCCACGTGATGGGTGCCGTCGATGTCGATCGTGTCGGCGCCCGAGCCGGTCCAGTAGAGGATGCCGTCGTAAAAGTCGCCGTCGGTGCGGTAGGAAATGCCGCCTTCCGCGAGGCCCTGGATCCAGAGGTCCGCGGATGCCGAAAGGCCCTGCAACGCGCCAGGCTTCACGTCGGTGATGCGCACGTTGCCGTCGCCTGCCGTTGCGGCCTCGTCACTAACCATGAGCCGATGGCGGCCCACACCGGTGTCGAGATTCAGCGCGCCGCGAACGTCGTCGAGGTGGCCGGTCAGGAATTCGAAGCCCGCGGCCGAATGGAAGTCGAGGTCGGCGTTCGAGGCGATGAAGATCTGCTCGTGGCCACCTCCCAGGCTGACGTTGGTCGAGGCGTAGCCCTCGAACCCATTGCTGCCGGCGGTCGTGCCCTGGACGTTGAAGATGTGCCCTGCGTCGTTCAGGTCGATGTTCAGCGTCTCGAAGCCGTAGTAGTTGACGCCGTCCATGCGAGTGGCAACTTCGACCGTGCCGTTGGTGGCGTTCCCCACCGTCATGAAGTCGACGCCCGGCGCGCCGCCGAGCTCGCGCAGCTTGCCCTGGAAGCCGATCACGTAGACGTTGTCGTATTTGTCGACCGTGACGTCGGTCTTCACTTCCTCGAATTTGTCGTCGGCCACAGCGAGCTGCAGCGCCTTGCGCACCGCTTCCGCGCTTGCGTCGAACGCGATGGGCCCCGTCTCCCGGCCGAACACGGTAAGCGTGTAGCTGCCGCTGGTGGCGTTCACCGTCAGGGTTTGAACATCGTTGACCGGTCGAGCGGCGTTGCCGTCGACGCGCGTGAAGACCGTCACGCCTCCATTAATCGTCTGGTTGGCGCCGCCGGCGAGCTCGATGACTTTCTTCAGGCTGGGTTGCGCCAGCGCGCCGATCTGCGACACATCCGAATTGGTCAAGTCGCCCTGGAAGCGGACGACGTAGACATCGTCGTTCTTCGTCACCGCGACGTTGCCCACGCCGATCGCCGCGAGCGACTCGAGGGCGGACTCGATGTCAGCCGCGCTGGCATTGAACGCCAGATCGCCGGTTGTACCGCCGTCGAAGGACAGGCGGAAGAAACCCTGCGTGGCATCGACCACGACGCTCTGAATCTCGTTCGCCTGCGGCAGGCCGGCCCCGGTCAGGGTGGTGCCGGTAAGCACGCCCACGGTTTGCCCGAGCGATCCGCTGTCGTCGATGTTGAGGACGTCGGTCGAGCCGCGGCCGTTGGTCAGGTTGAAATCGTTGACCGCCAGCAGGTCGACTTGTCGAGCACCCATCTCATTGACGAACGAGACGCGGTAGATATTGCCTGCCTTGGTGACCGCGACGTCGTCGTTGGCGTCAACGGCTGCGTCGACCCCAAACTCGGCCTCGACGAGCGCCTGCAGAGCCAGCTGCAAGTCGGCCGCGCTGATGCCGTAGTCAAGGTCGAGCGTGCTAGTGCCTCCCAGCGAGAGGGCAAACTGACCGCCGGTGGCATCCACGGTGAGCCGCTGGATCGCGTTGACCGCCCTGACGAGATCGGGGATCTCCGGCGAGCCGTTCGCGAGGTGAACGACCGACGCCTGCGGAATGTCGCCGCTGACGGTCAGCAGACCGAGCAGGTCGACGAGCGCCTGATCGTCGTTGTGCACGTTGATCGCGTCGTTCCCGGCGCCGGCGTTGACGAACGTGTGCCCGGAGATCTTCTTGACATGGACCACGTCGTCACCCGCACCGGCATTGAGCGTGGTCGCACCCGTATGGGTGTCTTCGATCGTGAATTCGTTGGCGCCCGTGCCGAGATTGATCTCGACCTCTTCCAGCTCCTGGAAGCTCACGCCGCCGGGCTGCGAGCGGCCGCCGATCGTGCGGTCCGCGCCCATGCCGAGGCCGGTGATGCGGTGGCCCGCGAAACCGAAGCGGTCGTCGAAGAAAAGCTCGCCTGCGCCGAACGCGGTGTCCTGGAACGAGGTGACGTTGTCCGTATCGTTGAAGATGAGGATGTCGGTCTGGTCCTCTTCGATGACGAAGAAGTTGGGGTTGGTGTCGAACAGCGTGTACTGGCTGGTGGCGTCCGGCACGCCGGGCGGCGTGAGCGGGTTGTCCCAGGCCTTGTTGAGGGTCAGCAGCAGAAGCGGGTTGGTCGCATCGCCAGCGAACTCGGCGTTTTCGATGAAACGGACCTTGTTCTTGCCTTCTCCTCTGGTGATCTCGAGGGCGAGGTTGTTCAGCGACTCGAGGTCGATATCGTCCGCGGTCGCGACGCCGAGGAAGCTCAGGAGTTCCGGGTCGTCGGCCTCGATGGTGATCGTTGCCGGAGAATTGGGATCGGCCTCGGTCGCGGACACCACTACGCCCAGGGAGTCCTTGAAATTGACTTCCGTGGTGAATTCCGGATTGGCGGATACCGGCAGCATGATCGGCTCGCGCTCGAACAGTCCGCTGCGGTCGACGCCGATGCCGCCGATGATGAACAGCGGCCCCTGGATGTTGTTGGCGAGGTCGAGAATGGGCGCAAACACCTGCGTGTCCCCGCCGTCGACGATGTCGTCGTCGATCGCGCGCACATGGACGGTCTGCTCCACGCTCCAGTTCGCGTCGGTGAACGCCACGTTGATGGACTTGAAGAAATGCACGCCGTCGAGCGACACCTCGAGCTGCTCGACGAAGGAGCGCACGCTGTCCGGATGGCCGGCGATGGAGCCGGTTCTCGACGTGCGGGTCGGCTGCGCGGTGACGGTGACGGTGACCGTCTCGCCTGCCGCGGGCGCCTTGGTCAGGACGACGGTGTAATCGTCCGTACCCTGGCCGGTGAAGTCGGCCTGGTCTCCGCCCTCCACTACGTCGGTGGAGTCGTTGCTTTCACGGATCAGGACGCCTTCATGGTCATCGTCGCCGACGCTGGCAACCAGGGTCTTCTCGACGTTGTGGTAGCTGGATCCTGCATTACTGCTCGACGTGGTCAGCATGAGGTCCGCGCGGTGGAATCCCTCGACGACCCCGTCGTCCACGGCCGAGACCGTGACTTGCTGGACATCCTGGTAATTCAGGTGCGTGAACTCGAGCGTGGCATGGCTGAACGCGAGCTGTCCGTGGCCGTCGAGCGTGACGGTCACGATCTCTCCGACCGCGGGCGCCATGCTGAGCGAAACCTCGATGGTGTCGAGGCCGCTGGCACTGCCCTCGGCGACCACCGTGTCGCTGCCGCTTTGCGATACCACGATCGAGGCCACGTCGGCGTCCTCGACCGCGACCTCTACCGTGGGAATGGCGAGGCCGTTGAACTGCAGGATCTCATAGCGCGCCTGATTGGACGGCAGGACATCCCACGCCTGGTCGAGCGTGAGAACCGTGCCGGTGTTCGACAGGATCTGGCGCGATTGCCCCACCGACCCCGGATTGGCCGGGTCATCGATGATGGTCACGAACGAGCCGCGCAGCCCCTGCGGCCGCGAGGGATCGGTCGCGGCCGTGGGGAATCCGCCCTGATCGTCGCGCAGGCTGGCGCCGACGCGCGCAACCAGCTCCTCTACATCCTTCGCGGCATGGCCGCCGGCAAAGCCGATGGTGAAGACGTTCCCGGCCTTCGCGACCGTGACGTCATCTATCCCATCGAGCGCCTCGAGCTTCGCTTCCAGGCCCGCCGCGGTTTCGTCCGCGCCGATGGGCGCGGTGTCTTCGAGGCCGAAGCGCAGCGTATAGACGCCGACCGCCGGATTCACGGTGACGGTCTGGACCTCGTTCCCCGGATCGCCGTCCTGCGTGGTTTGGACCTCCACGTCGGACTTCAGGCCAATGGCTTGCTCCACCACGCCGGTAAAGGCATCGCTGACGGTCGCTTCCGTGTGCAACGGCGGGCCGACCTCGACCTGCCGCGTGCCGACCTTCACCGGGAACGTCCCGATTTCGATCTTCTTGATACCGACCACCAGCGAAAACGAGCCGAGGAAGCCCAGGTTGAAGGTCCTGACGATCGGCTCGAAGCGGAAGAAGGGGACGTCGATGATCACGTCCTCGGTCACGAACCTGGCCTCGGTAATGACCTCGAAGGTGGATACCTTGTGCTGGATCGCGGCGGTCAGGTTGCCTTCGACCACGCCGTCGGCGATCGCCTTGAAGCGCACGGTCTGGGCGATCATCCAGTTCCCGCCGTCGAACTTGAGCTCGACTCCGTCCGGCTTGCCGTCGTCCTTGCGAATCTCGTTGCCGAGCGCGTCGACGAAGACCAGCCCCTGCGGCGGCAATGCGGTCACCTTGACGCGCGTACCCTCGCGCGGCGCGCGCGACAGCACCACGGTATAGGTGTCGACTGCGCCGCCTTCCACCACCTGGGAGCCGCCGTCCGACTGAGTGATGATGACCGCGGGCTCGTCGTTGTCCGCAACGTTGGCCGACGCCCCGACCGCCTTCAGGCCGTCGTATCCCGAGCCGGTGCTGCTCGCCACGTCGTGGGTAATGATGCCGCTGTGGCCGCGCAGGTCGTTGCTGATGACGCCGTTCGCCGGCGTCGGGCCGTTGACGAAGAACGTGTCGCTGCCGAGGTCGCCGACGATGCTGGTGCTGAAGCTCGCGCCGGTGCCCAGGATGAAGAAGCGGTCGTCGCCCTCGGTGCCGCTTACCTCCACCTTTTCGACGTTGACGAAGCTGACGTTGATCCCCGCGCCGAATACGCCGTCCTCGGTGATCACGAAGTCGTCGCTGAACTCCGTGCCCACCACGGTGACGGTGTCGAAGCCGTCGCCGCCATTGATCGCCACCGGGGCGTTCACCGCGTAGGCGATGAAGTCCGCATCGGCGCCGCCGCTGACGTCGGTGCGCTCGCGCAGGTCCTCCTGCGAGCCGACCAGCGCAAACGCCTGGATCAGGAAGCGGTCGTCGCCGGCCTCGCCGTTGAGGGTGAGCACCGCTTTGTTGTGGAAGACGATGAACTCGTCGTTCCCCTGGCCCGCGTTGACGGTCAGGTCGACGCTGATGCCGTTGCTCAGGAACCCGCGCGTCGTCTCGATGGTGGCGAACACGTCCTCCACCGCCACCCCGGCCTGCTCGGTGGTGCGCTGGGACTTGTAGAGCTGGCCGACCTGGAAAAAGTCGTTACCTGCCCCGGAGTCGATGGTAATCGCGGCGCGCGTGTCATCGAGGTAGAAGCGATCGTTCCCCTCCTTGCTGAAGATGTTGATGGTCTCGAGATCGGTGTTGTAGTTGACGCGCTCGAAATTCGGCTCCTGGTTGAGCAGCGCGACGAAGGCGAGCCCGCTCTGCGCCGCCGCGGCGCGCAGCAGGAACAGGTCCGGGTCATCGGTGCCTTCGACGTTGAGCACGTCGGTTCCGGGCCCGCCGGAGTCGAACACGTTGATCAGGGAATGGGTCGCATCGCCGATCAGGCCGACGTTGTAGGTATCGCTTTCGTTGCCGCCGTCGAGCGTCACTTCGGCATTGACGCCGTTGGTCAGCAGCGGCGTCAGCGTGTCGATATCGATGTTGAGCCGCACGGTATCGTCGCCGCCGCCGCCGCGGAAGAACAGGTCCTGGTTGACGGCTTCGACCAGGACCAGGTCGCTGCCGTCGCCGCCGGAGATCACCAGCGGCGTGACGCGCGCCACGAGCTGCGCGACGTCGGTGAGTCCGAGGTCGTGGACGAACGTGATGATGAAGTCGTCGCCGTCCTTAACTACATCAACGTTGCTTTGGCCGAGGTTGTTCTTGCCGATGATGAATAGTTTCGCCAACGCTTCCTGCACCTCCACCGCTGTGGCGTTCAGCGCTATGGGGGCGGTTTCCATGAAGCGGTACTTGAGCGTGAAAGTGCCGACGCCGGCACTGATCGAGACTCTCTGCACCTCATTGCTCGTTCCTTGGACACCCTCGATCGTGTCCGCAATGTCCGCGGTTACGACGCCAAGGGCGGCATTCAGCGCGTCGCGATCCAGCGTGTTGGTGGCTTCGACCGCGATGTTGTCCGCGCCCCCGCCGCCGGAAATCGTGGTCATTCCGTTGATCGTGTGGGTGAGGGTGAAGCCTTCGTCTTGGAAGGCCTTTTGCCGGTTGAGCGGCAGCTGATCGAAGATGTCTTCAACCCCGACCCGGAACGTATCGGCGCCCAGTCCGAGGCGCACGTCGAGCGCCTCGAAGCCCTCGAACTCCACGCGGCCCGGGGTGACCTTGAACGCTCGGATCTTGTAGGAGTACGTCCCGGCCGGCAGCGCTGCGCCGGCGAAATCGGTCCCATCGAAGCTGGCCGTATTGAGACCGCTGGTGCCCGGGCCGGCAAAGGTCTTGACGAGAATATCGTTCTCGT
>Ga0315910_10004612_pt1 | contig 11486 bp, 8 predicted proteins | sample EdamamesoilMG_FD_204470 | JGI IMG/M metagenome (GOLD analysis project Ga0315910, IMG submission 204470) | Garden soil microbial communities collected in Santa Monica, California, United States - Edamame soil | ecosystem: Environmental > Terrestrial > Soil > Garden | place: USA: California...
ACCATCACGTACGGATCCGTCGACTGCGTGAAGCGCCCGGCGGGCGCCGCGCCGGGGTCGCTCAGCCACGCCAGGTAGGTGCCGGGCAGGCTCGCGGCGGCCGCCCGCGCTTGGCAGATCGCGTCGCCACCGAACACGCCGCCGAAACCACCCGCGGTGGCCGTGCTGGTGACGAACACGGTCCGCGTCGCCTGGCAAACCGCCGTGCCGCTCGAGTCGTCGCAGATACCGTCGCAGTCCGTGCTCGCGCAGTCTGGGCTGCAGGTCCCGTCGTCATCGTTGTCCTGGGTCCCCGCCGCGCACCCACACAGGCTCTCGACGTCGTCGACCACCAGCGGGATCTCGAGGGAGCTGGCGCTGCCGAAGGGATCCGTGGCGGTCAGCCTGATGCGGTATGAACCTGGAGTATCGCCCTCGAAGGTCGCGATCGCGCCGGCCGCGGTGAGCTCTGCCAGCGCCGTCTCCGGCTCGTCTACGACGCTCCAGGTGATGCTGACGGGGTCGCCGTCGGGGTCTTGCACGTCGGCCTCGAGCGTGGCCGATTCGCACGGGGCCACGAAGCGCGCGGGGTCGATGTCGAGGCCCAGGATTGCCGGCGGCGAATTGAGCGCGGCGCTGACCGCGGCTGCGCCCGTCGGCGTCCCCTGACACTGGGAGACCAGTAGCACGTCGACCGTAGTCCCCGCGTCCACCGTGAACGAGCTCTCTGCCAGCGCACACTGCTGCGATGCAACACCGGCGGCCAGCTGCGGCTGCGCGCACGCCAGATACGTGCCCGCCGCCAGCACCACGATGCCGTCCGCGAACGGCCGTGACGACTCGGCGCCCGCCGGCAGGGCTCCGCCTGGCGTGCCATCCAGCGCGAGTGGAAGCTCCAGGGTTTCGAGCGAGGGCCCCGAACACGTGCTGCCGCCCGGGTGGATCGTGACCGCGAAGCTACTCACGTCACGCTCCGCGTCGGGCAGCGTGACGGCGAGGGCCACACGCCCCATCGCCTCCAGGTTCTCTCGCTGGATCACCGTGTCGTCACTGCTCGAGCAGGCAATCGTAGAAAGAGCGACAAAGGACAGAGTACGTTTCATCCGACTGTTCCCCCCGATGTAATGGCAGACCTCGACAACGAGGTCGTCGCCGAGTTGTCGAGCGCTCGCGCGCTCTGGAGGTCCCTCACAACGTCGCGCGATCCGGGCGACTGAAGTACGTCGATGAAACTCTCGAGACTCCTAACGATCCATCACCGAGCGGTAATGCGGCGAAATGGAGATGTTCCGCGTCGACACGCACGCCCCTCGGGGAGCGCGAGGACTGCGTACACACGTTGACGCGGGGGCTCGTCTCGACGGCTCACCAACGAGGGGTGGATGGACGAGCGCCGATCCGCTCCACCCCTCGCGCTCGAGCCAGCTGGGGCTCGAGGCCTCTCATCACTCGCACTGGAGCTGTGGCTCGAGTGCCACGCAGCCGGTCTGCGCCACGTCGTTCTCGAAGGTGAGATCATCGAACGTGACATCGAACGCTGCGCCCGCTGGAAAAAAGAACTCCACCCCCCGCACCGCATCCCGATCCAGCTCGACGGGCGCGCCGAAACACTGCTGCGCCAGGTCTTCGAAACGAACGCTGCACTGGAACCAGCGCGTGTCAGCCAGGGCGAGCGGCACCGCGAAGTGATCGTTGCAACCCTCGGTGCAATCGCCACCGTTCTCTTCGCTCTGGGTCGCGAGCGTGATCAGCTTGAGGTCGAACACATTGCTCGTCGCCGACTGGATGGCGAATCGCAAGCCGTCGAAGCCGTCCACCGACTTGGCGCAGCCGAAAACGACACCGGCGACGGCGCCCCACTCGGTGAAGTCCTCGCCCGAGGTCTGGCCTGCGAAGTCGCCGGGCTCCCGGCCTCCGGCGACTACCAGGTCGGCGATGGCGCTCGGCTCCTGGGTGCCAGTGCCGTCATTGCCCACGTACCACCCCCCGGTGCCATCGGGCGTCGTGGTGTCACCATCCTCGAAGTCGTCGATGATACGCTGCGCTCGCTCACTGCACGTGAGATTCTGCGCCAGAGCACGGTCCGGCATCGCTGCCAGGGCCAAGACTCCGCTGAACAACGAGCAACCAATCATCCTTCGCATGACGTTCCTCCTCCTCGTGCGCAAGACGCGCAGCGTCTCGCTTCGAAGCAAACGATGCGCCGTTAACGCGATAATTCAGGCCCAGCGAGGCGGTGCCGCTGGCTGTCGCGAGGTAAGCCATCACACCACGCGGCGAGGCGTCGGCGTCGATGCACGCCCAATGCTCGTCCGATGCACGCCTGATGCTCGCCCGGTGCAATTGTTGCGCGTGTTGCCCGTTCAAACGCAAAAGCGGCCGGCGATGTTCATTCGATCGGTGTCTCACCAAAGATCGAGCAGCGCGAACGGCCCGTGGTAGGCCGGCGCTCGCGAAGCCGCAGCGGCGGGCGCCCTCGCGCCGCGCGCACCCGCGCTGGCCACGAGAGCGCCACGGCGTGAGGGCCGCCGCGCTCGCTCGCGAGCGTTCCCTCGAGGCTCAGACGCTCCCGGCCGCGTTCAGCGCAAGCGCGCCAGGCTGACGATGTTGCCAGGGATGCTCACCTCGGCGGGGCTGCTGCCGGTCATCCCGAGCGCGCGCGTCGAGGCGAGGTCGGCGGCAGGCTGCAGCAGGAAGCTCGGCGGCGACCCGTTCCATGACTCGAACAGAGGCCCGGTGATCGAGCTGTCGGCGACGGCGCTGGCCGTGGCGCCGGCGACGTCCCAGCGCCACAGATCGTAGACGAGATCGTCGTCGCTCACACCCGCATCGGCGCCGGGGACCTGGGCCAGGCCCAGGTAGAGACCGCCGCTGCCGTCGCTGATCCCGCCTTGCACGAAACCAACCGCCGCTCCGCTGGCGCTCAGGAGCGCGCCGAGATCCTGCGCGTAGTCTGGATCGAAGCCGGTGCTGCCGGCTGCGATGCGCAGGCTGCAGGCGCTCTGTTCGGTGCCCAGACCGAGCTCCTCGGCGAACAGGTTGTCGGGCAGGACGTGCACGTCGCCCGTCGGCAGCGTCGCCAGCATGTAGCCGGGACAGCGCGCGTCCTCCCCGTACTCGAGCAGCTCGTCGGTGGCCACGTCGATCGCGTACACCGCCGCCGTGCCCAGGCTCGCGCCGTCCTCGTCCGAGTACCAGCTCGCCGGCACGAACAGCGTGCCGCCGGAGACCCGCCCGAAGTACGCGAGCGGGTCCAGCGTGAAGCCGGGTTTGACGCTCTCGGAGATGTCGATCTCGGCGCCGGTGACCTGCATCGTGGTCGGGTTCCAGGCGATGGCGCGGCCGTTCTCACTGTCGAACAGGTAGGCCTTGGTGTCGCTCGCGACGATGATCCGCCAGTAGAAGATGTCCAGCACGCCCAGCTCGCCGAAGCTCAGGCTGGGGCCGGCCACCAGCAGCCCGTCTGCGCCGAGATCGAAGCGCGCGATCGCGGGCTCGTCGATCGACGCCACGAACACGGACGTGCCGAACGCCGCCGCCGGGTTATCGCCGGTGAAGCTGACGCCGAGCGCCGTGGCGTCGACGCCCGCGAGCGCGTCGAGCCCCTCGCCGGGGACGGCCGCCAGGTAGCTGACGGGGCCCGCGTCGGAGTCGACCACCTGCTGCACGAAGAAGGCTCCGCCTGGGCTGCCTGCGTCGGCTCCGGCGGGTGACGCTCCGTCGCTGGACGAGCCGCTGGCAGGGGCGTCGTCCGCGCCGTCCGTCGCGCCCGGCGCGCTCGCGCTCGGGTCGCTCAAACTCGGTGCGCCGCCGTTCGCGGCGCCCGCGCTGCCTTCCTCGGTCGGCTGAGCGCGCTGATCGGACGTTTCGCTCGGCTCATCCGAGCCACAAGCGAGCACGAGACAGAGGGTCGCAGCCAGTGAGGACGCGGGTTGATATCGCATTGCTTCAACGTTTCTCGATGTGGAGCCGGTTCTGCTCGAAGCGAGCACGCGGCGTCGTGATGGGCGTTGCCCTACCAACGCCGCCTGCTCGTATCAATACTGATACTCACCATCGATATGGACTTAGCCGCCTTAGATGCGAGTCGCTCGCAACTGCAACGAGCCCGGACGTTCGACTCGTGAGACTGAGATACCCTCGCTCGTTCAGACCGTGCGCTGCTGCACCGTGTTCGCTCGAGGATGAGCGCACGCGCGCTGCGAGAGCCGCTGCGTGTCGGGCGTCATTGCGTGTCGGGCGTCACTGCGATCGCGCCCGACGTCATCGCCCCGGCAATAGGCTCTGGCTCTCGTGCTCCGGACGTTGCCGGCCCGGCCCGAAGGCAACGAGCGCCCCCTCATCCTTCAGAGCTTCCGGGATTGTCCCAGATCTTTGGCAGCTTGTAAAGGATCGCCCGGTGGCTGCAAAACCTCGCCCATGAGCTTCATCCCCGAGGTCTACGCCATCGATTTTGGCACGAGCAATTCGCTGCTCGCGGCGGCGAGCCGCGCCGCGCACCACCCGCCGATCCCACTCGACCCGAGCGCCGAGGATCCGTCGCTGCTGCGGAGCATCCTGTTTTTCCCCGACGCGCGCGGGCCGCAGGGCGCCGCGCCCCACCTCGGCAAGGCGGCGATCGACGAGTACGTCGCGCAGGGCTCGCGCGGGCGGCTGGTGCGGTCGCTCAAGCGCTTCCTGCCCATGCGTGGCTTCACGCGAACCATCATCAACAACCGTACCTTCACGCTCGAAGAGCTGATCGCGATCGTGCTGCGAGAGCTGCGCGAGAGGGCCGACCGCCACTTCGGCGCGCGCGTGACGCGCGCGCTGCTCGGGCGCCCGGCGCGTTTCTCGGCCGACCCCGAGGACGACGCCTTCGCGGAAGGGCGACTGCGGCAGGCGGCGCGCCTCGCCGGGTTCACGCACGTCGATTTCTGCCCCGAACCGGTGGCGGCGGCGCGCGACTTTCGCGACGAGCTCCGGAGCGACACCTTGATGCTCGTGGGCGACTTCGGAGGCGGCACCTCCGACTACAGCCTGGTGATGATGGGGCGCGGAGGCTTCGAGCTCTCGGACGTGCTCGCGGTGGGCGGCGTGAGCGTGGCGGGGGACGCGCTCGACGGCTCGATCATGCGAGCGAAGGTGGCCCCCCACTTCGGCGCCGAGGTGCAGTACCGCGTGCCGTTCGGAGACAACGTGCTCACCATGCCCAAACCGTTGATGGAGAAGCTGTGCTCGCCCGCCGAGATGTCGCTGCTCGCCCAGCGCGACGCGCGCAGCTTCCTCGACGACGTCCGCTCCTGGTCGCTGGGCGAGTCCGATCGAGCCGCCATCGATCAGCTGTTCGTGCTGGTCGAGGATGGGCTCGGCTTCATGCTGTTCGAGTCCATCGAGCACGCGAAGAAGCAGCTCTCGGCGGCGCCCGAGGTGACCCTGTCGTTCCACGTCCCCGGCATCGACGTCGACCAGCCGCTGACACGCGCAGACTTCGAGCGCGGCGCGAGCCGCGAGCTGTCTTCGATCATCGGCGCCCTGGACGCCACGCTGGAGCGCGCCGGCGCCCGCACGACTGACGTGGAGCTCGTCTGCCTCACGGGGGGCACCGCCCGCGTCCCCTTCATCAACGCCGCGCTCGGCGAACGCTTCGGCCAGAGCCGCCTCCACTCCCTGCGCGGCCTGCACGCCGTCGCCGAAGGCCTCGCACGCCACGCGCAACGGCTGCTGGCAGACGAGCGCCAGGGCGGTGCCAAAACCTGATCGCGGTCCGCCCTTCGATGGATCGGCCAGCTCGGATGCGCTAAGGGTTGCGCGTGTTTCTCTCCTCGTCGCCGGATGGCTTCTGGGGGCCGCCGACGTCGTCGGTAGACTGGTGCGAAGCCAACTACGCTCACGTCCCGATCGTCGCCGAGCTCTTCAACACGCTCTCCAGCCTGGCCATCGTCGCGGCGGGTCTGCTCGGCCTGGTGTTGCACCGTCGCTCGCTCGAGCGGCGCTTCCTGCTGTGTTTCTTCAGCGTGGCGCTGGTCGGCCTTGGCAGCGTCGCGTTTCATGCGACGTTGCGCTTCGAGCTGCAGATGGCCGACGAGCTACCGATGCTCTACTCGGCGATCATCATGGTCTACATCCTCGTCGAGAACCGCGTCGGCGCGCGGCGCCTCGGCGCCTGGTTTCCGTGGGCGCTCGCCAGCCACGCGCTGCTCGTGACCACCCTCACTGCACTCTCGCGTGGCCGCCTGCAGTTCTACCTGTTTCAGCTCAGCTTCGGCAGCATGGAGCTCTTCTCGCTGGTGGGCGTGTATCTGCTGCAGCGCCGCGCGGCCGCGCCGGCTCGGCGCCTGTTTCGTCTGGGCATGGCGTCCTATCTGGTCGCCATCGTGCTCTGGGCCATCGATATCGGCGCCTGTCCGCTCGTCTCGAACCGGCTGCCGTTCAACCCTCAGCTGCACGCCTGGTGGCACGTGCTCGTCTCGTTCGGGTTCTACGCCCTGCTCCTGGTGGCCGCGCACGACCGCCTCGAGCGGCTCGGCCGCGCTCCAGCGATCACCTGGCACGGCCTCATCCCGCGCTTGCGGACCAGCAATTCCTGAATTTCATTTTGGCCCGCCACGTCAGCCCGCCGCCCGCGCCCAGCCTCAGGCGGGAACGCGAGCTTCAATCCTCACGCGCGGACCCGAGGCTCGCGGCCTAGCGCAGCTCCGGAGCGACGTGCTCGGGGCGCACGCCGAGCCCGAGCAGCCGCGCGGGGATGTGGCGCAGCAGCGCGTAGCGGTCGAGCCAGCGCGCGACGCGGGGCACGGCGTGTGTGGTGCCCGCCAGCGTCGGCCCGATGAAGCGCTCCTGGATGCTCAGCTGCGCGCGCTGCGTGAGGCGCGTGGGCAGCTCGCGCCGCCGCTGCACGCGGGCCGGCTCTTCGGTGCTGGGCGCGCCGCTGCGCAGGCGACGCGCGAGCAGGTTGGTCGCGGCCACGGCGTCTTGAATCGCCAGGTTGATGCCGACGCCCCCGATCGGAGACATGGCGTGGGCGGCGTCGCCGATCAGCTGGTTTCCTTCAGCGGCGCGACAGCACGGTGGTGGCCGCGGGAGCGCAGGGGGTTTGCGCGCCGCGGGCGGACGTCGCGGAGGGCTGCGGCTCGGCGTCGAGTCGGATGCGGGCCGTGAGGGTCTCGCCCGGCGCGATCGTGACGAGGCGCGGCGCCGCGGACACGAGCCGTGTTGCAGTGGGCGACACGCCGTCCTCGAACGCGGCGAGGATGTCACGACCCTCGTCCGCGCAGAGCACCGAAGCGCCCGGGTGTAGCGTCAGCGAGTAGCGACCGGGAGGCAGCGACACGCTCTCTCGCGATCGCACGCCGTCGAACACGACGTCACGGTCCAGGGTGCCTGCCTCCAGCCCGGTCAAACGGAAGCGCCCCACAACGTCGTAAGGAGCCTGCGACGGCTCGATGACGAGCTCGAGCGCACCGGCCTCGGCGCTCTCGCTCGAGGTCGCGCACCCCACGCCCAGCGCCGAGGCGAGACCCATACCCAGCAGCATACCCACGGTCCTTCGATTGTACTGTGCCATAGGAAACACTCTCCGATTGTCGCGAGGCGACCAGCCTCGTGGGGCGCACGCGGCGCGCCGCCCGATGTCTGCAACCTACGTCTCGCCGCCGGTCGGGCCCATCCGGGGAGCACCCTGATTGATCCCTGAGTCCGCCCTCGGCGAGTCCGGGTCGGGGCTGGTCGCGCTCCCGCGCCGCCGCGAAAGGTCAGGACAAATCGCTCATCCGCGCCGCGCGGCTCGAGGCCGAGCCGTGCTCACGGGCCGCCGCCCAGGCTGGTACGAGCTGCGATCAGGGCGCCCACGAGCGCCTCTGCGCTCGCTGCGTGAGCGACCCCTGCGGTGTCACTCGATGAAACAGCGCGCGAGCCGCGGGTCGTCTCGCATCAGGCGGGCGACCTCTGCCGACACGTCACGCGTCGAGAGCACCGTGTAGAAGTCATCCTTCACGCGCGGGGCCTGCTCGACGGCGCGTAGCCACTCCGCTCGCGAGAACGGGTCGCTGGCGATCGCGTCGAAGAAGCCGCTGCGGTCGAGCAGCGACGCGACGCGGTCCTGGCCTTGGCCCTGCAGCTGCGCCACGATGTAGGCGGCGATGCCGACTTGAAGCCCGTGCAGGCGCGGGCGAAGCGAGAGCTGATCGAGCGCGTGCGAGATCAGGTGCTCGCTGCCGCTCGCCGGCCGCGACGTGCCGGCGAGCGACATCGCGACCCCGTTGAGCAGCAGCGCCGTCGCCAGGAGCCGCGTGCCCTCCAGATCGAAGACGGGTCGCGCCGCGAGCTGGAACACCGTCGCGTCGGACAGGAGCGCGGCCAGATCGTTGACGGGCTCGCCCCGGGCATGAAAAGCGAGCTTCCAGTCGGCGACGGCCGTGACCTTCGCTGAGACGTCACCGAGGCCAGCGAGCCAGAGGTGGCGAGGGGCCGCGAAGCACACGCCGGTGTCGATGATCACCCCCGCCGGGGGCCGGCAGGCGATCGAGCGGCGGCCCTGGGCGCCGTGCAGGCTGGCGACGGGGCTGGCGAAGCCGTCGTGCGACAGCGAGGTCGGCACCGCCAGGAACGGCAAGCCGGCGATGGACGCGGTGTGCTTGGCCAGGTCCAGCGCGCGGCCTCCGCCGAACGCCACGACCACCTGGCAGCGTTGCGGGAGGGCCGCGAGCAGGCGCGCGGCAGCCTCGAGCGACGGCACGTCTTCGACCGAGTCGAGCAAGACGTCGACGCCGACGAGCGCAGCGCGCAAGCGAGCCTCGAGCGCCTCCGGCAAGCCCGCGCTGCGGATCAGCGCCACGCGCGACCAGCGCGCGCGCTCGACGTACACGCCGAGCCGATCGAGCGCGCCGGGCTTGATGCGCACCAGCGCGGGGACGTCGACGCTCGCCAGATTGCTCTGCACCCGGCGAGCTTAGCAGCTGTGACGGAGGGTGGTCGGCGGCCAGGCGGCCGCCGAGCCGCGCCAAGACCTCGACATGACCCGGCAGCTGGAACGGGGCGAGGGGCGTACGTAGACGCGCTCGAGCGGTTCCCGTCACCCGCTTCGCGGAATCACTCGAGGCAGAATTTCGCGTCACGAAATCCGGTCCGCGCGGAGGCAACTTCTCGCAAGCCGACAGCAAAGGAATCTTCTCGAGGAGAGCACCCGAGGACGAGCGACGTGTCCGCGGCCAGGTAGCGCTTGCGCCGTTTCACCGCCCGGGTGATCATGATCTGTCGAGCCTCTGCTCGACATGAAAGCGCGCGCCTTATGAGACACCTCACTATCTTGGTCATGACGCTGGCGGCAGGTTTGGTTACGGCCTGCTCGGACGACGACGGCGGAGACGATGGCCCGGGGGCAGCCGGGACCAGCGCCGGGACGGGAGGCCTCGCCGGGACGGGAGGGGTCGCTGGCAACGGTGGCGCCGCTGGCAGGGGTGGTGGTGGCGCCGGCGGTGGCGGCGGAACCGGGGGCACGCCCGTGCCGCCCACGCCGGCATTGCCCGCCAACGCTCCGACGCTGACGTGTCCCACGCAGGTCGACGGCGCGCTCGAAGTCACTGACGGCAGCCAGACGGGTCGTCACTCGCGCGTCGTCCCGGTCTCCGCGTGTGGCACCCCGAAGGGGTACCCGGGCAACGCGGCCGATCCCACGAACCCGCATCTGTTCGACGTGTATCGCTTCAGCAACCCCGGGTCTGCACCCGCCTGCTTCGAGTTCACGTTGACGTACGGCGCGGTCGCCGTCGTCGGCGATGCCGGCGCGGACGCTGGCCTCGACGCTGGCGCGGTGGTGGAGCTGGACGCGAGCGCGGACGCAGGCGACTCGGCCGCGGAGGTCCCGGCGGCGCCGGAGCCCCCCAAGTACCTGACGGCCTATGGCACGTTCTACCCGACGGATATCTCGCTCGAGTTCCTGGGTGACGTCGGCGATACGTTGACACCGCCGCAGACCCTGGGGCTCACCGTGGCGGCGGGCGAAACGGTCGACGTCGTCGTCTACGCCGTCGATAACGCGCCGGCGGGCGGCTCCTACACGCTGAGCTGCTCGACCCAGTGACGCCGAGCTGCTAACGGCAGAGCGTGCGCGGCGGGATCGTGTTGCGGCGGGTCGTGACGAGCGGGGCCGTCCTGCTCGGGGCGGCGTTCGCCGCGCCGCCCGGGCACGCCGGTCCCTCCCCGCAGCGGCCGCCGCTCGGCAGCGCCGCGGCGCCGCAGCGCCCCGACAAAGAGCTCACCCAGATGCTGGCGGCGGTCGACGCACGCCGCATCGAGGCCACGGTGCGCCAGCTGGTGAGCTTTGGCACGCGGCACACCCTGTCCAGCCAGACCAACGAGCGGCGCGGGATCGGGGCGGCCACGCGCTGGGTGCGAGCCGAGCTCGAGCGCCACGCGGCTCGTTCGAACGGGCGAATGCAGGTCGCCGTGCAGGCGTTCGAGCAGCCCGCGGGCCCCCGCGTGCCAGCGCCCGTGACCCTGACCAACGTGGTCGCCACGCTGCGCGGCTCGAGCGCCCCGGAGCGCGTCTATGTCGTCTCGGCGCACCTCGACACGCGCGCCAGCGACGTCATGGATCCGGAGATCGAGCAGCCGGGTGCCAACGACGACGCTTCGGGAGTGGCGGTGGTGCTCGAAGCCGCTCGAGTGCTGGCGGACCACGCCCCGGAGGCGAGCATCGTCTTCACGGTCGTGCCCGGTGAGGAGCAGGGGCTGCTCGGCTCCGCGCGCCAGGCCGCCGAGTACAAGGCCGCCGGCACCGAGGTGGCGGGCATGTTTTCGAACGACATCGTCGGCAGCAGCACGGCAGACGACGGCTCGCGAGACCCGCGCACGCTGCGGCTCTTCAGCGAGGGCGTGCCGACCGCCGAGACACCGCAGCAGACCAGCCTGCGGCAGTCCATCGGCGGCGAGTCCGATGGGCCGTCGCGGCAGCTCGCGCGTTTCGTGAAATCCGTGGCGGACAATCCGCAGACCGGACTGTCCATCTGGCAGATCTTCCGTCGCGATCGCTACCAGCGCGGCAGCGATCACATCTCGTATCTGCAGCAAGGATTCCCCGCGCTGCGCTTCTCCGAGCCCCACGAGAACTACGCGCACCAGCACCAGAACGTGCGCGTCGAGAACGGCGTCCAGTTCGGCGATCTGCCAGAGTTCGTCGACTTCGAGTACGTGGCGCGCGTGACCCGCGTCAACGTCGCCGCCTTGTGGTCGCTCGCCGTCGGGCCCGCCTCACCGCGTCGCGTGCGCCTGTTGACCCTGGCGCTGACGAACCAGACCGATCTGGCCTGGGACCAGGGCAACGAACCGGATCTCGCCGGATACGAGGTCGTCTGGCGCGACACGACCGAAGCCGACTGGACGCACGTCGTTCGAGTCGGCAACACCACCAGCGCCTCGCTGCCCAGCGCGCCGAAGGACAACTACTTCTTCGGTCTGCGTGCGGTCGACACGGCCGGGCACCGCAGCCCCGTGGCGTACCCCGAGCCCGACAAGGGCGGCGCGGCGCC
>Ga0315910_10004613_pt1 | contig 11485 bp, 6 predicted proteins | sample EdamamesoilMG_FD_204470 | JGI IMG/M metagenome (GOLD analysis project Ga0315910, IMG submission 204470) | Garden soil microbial communities collected in Santa Monica, California, United States - Edamame soil | ecosystem: Environmental > Terrestrial > Soil > Garden | place: USA: California...
ACCTCTCCCCGAGACCATCGGCAACGAAACGGCCGTCGGCGATACCCACCGACGGCCGCACGCTTTCCTGCACTCGACGAACCGCTACTGGTTGATCACGACCACCTTCCGCTCGCTGCGGAAGCTTCCCGCCTCGAGCCGGTAGAAGTAGACACCCGGTCCGGCCGACACACCGGCATTCGTCCGTCCGTCCCAGATCACCTCGTGCGGACCCGCATCCTCGAGTCCATCGACGAGCGTGCGCACGAGCCGCCCGGAGACGCTGTAGACCTGCACCCGCGCCGCCGTGGCCGTGGCGAGCGTGTAAGAGATCGTGACCCGCCCGGTCGTCGGATTCGGGCGCGCGGCTCCGAGCGAGAACGCGTACGACACCGGCATCGTCGCGGCAGCGGACGTCGAGGTCCGTGCCTCGGCCGACTCGGTCGTCCGATGGGCCCCGCGCGCGCCGAGGAACAGCGAGCGAGTCTTCCCGGCCGGAACCTCCGTCGCCGTGAAGGAGAGCGCAAGCTCCTCGCCCCGGGCCAGCACGGCCTGGTCGCCTCCGACCGCGCCGACGGCGGTCGCGACGTCGGGTCCTCCCGAATGGGTCGCCGAAGCCAGCGACAGCGGCGTCGGCTCGACGGTCGAGTCCACTTCGAACCGCTTCATCGACTCGAGCCGCCCCGTGCTACCGAAGACGAGCCGGACGTCCGTGGCCCCGTCGACGTCGATCGCCCGAGCAGCGGCGCTCCGGCGCGGATGAATCCGTTCGACCGTCCGCCAGCCCTCCCCGTCGGGCACCTGCACCTCGACTCCGGTCGCTCCGCTGGCTGGTTGCGTCCCGGGACCGGACACCGCGAGGAGAATCGCGTCGCTCGCCGTCCCAAGATCCACACTCAGGGTGTCGCCGGATGCGAAAGCATCACCGGACTCGACGGACGAGTTCCCCGGCCCGAGGACGGAGGACACCGCCGAGGACGTGCCGAGCAAGACCTCACCGCTTCCGGCGATGGCCTCGAGCTCCGCGTCGTGATCGACCGCAATGAGAACGACCTCGTCCAGCTCCACCTCATTGCGGGCCGACTGGCGCAGTCGAACCTGGTAGTTGCCCTCGATCGGCCCCGCATCTCCCGGAAGGAGCATCAGATCGTTGCCGGCCACTCCCTGCGCACCGCCGAGAAGCGTGTTCTCGGTCGGCTCCGAGGCGAGCAGCGGGCCGCCGACGGAGGCGAGTTCTGTACCCCCGGTGCGGAGCGAACCTCCACCCCCGCCGCCCCCGTACAGACCCTCGAACATGCAGTTCACGAGGCTCGAGCCCGAGCAGGCCGTGCTCCCCGACGCGACATTGCTGATGAAGGAGGGAACGCCGTCACGAATCGTCCGGATGGCGAACGTGTAGCTCGTGCACCCCGAGAGCGAAAGCTCGTGGCAATGCTCGGTTCCCTCGGTGCCGGGATCCTCAGTGTAGGAGACGAGCGATCCGCTCCCGAAGTTCAACTCGGACATCGTCGTGCCGCCCGAGTGGTAACGAATCTCGTAGCTGTCGGCGACCCCGAGCGGCTGGTCCGGTTCGGTCCAGGCGATCGCACCGGTGTATCGCCCGGTGAGCAGGTAAAGATCCGCAACCGGGACCGGCCGCGGCACCACGTCGATCCGGACGACATGACTCGTCACCGCGCCGCCCGCGCTCCCCGCTCGCAACGTGATGTAGTGCGGAGAACCGGCCACCGTCGGATTCGGCCACAGGAAGAACCCGTTGACGATCGATGCCCCCGACGGCATGTGAGCCGCCGAGTAGATCACCGCGTCCCCGTCCGGATCCGTCGCCGTCATGTCGATCGTGACCCCCTGCCCCTCCAGGGTCTCCCGATCGATCGGCGCCTCATCGAACGCAGGCGCCTGATCCCAGATCACCTGCCCGACGAAGAGGTCACCGCCACCCACCGAGTTCTGATCCGAGCGGTATGCGACGAACCGATTGTCCGGCGAATAACGCGGGCTATAGAAGCTCGTGTTCGTCCGGTAGAACCGCATCTCCGTGTCACGCGGCGTTCGCGTGGTGTCACGGAACGCAAGCCGGCGGAACGGAGTGGGGTTCGTCGACCCGTTGCAGAGGTAGTTCGTTGTTCCGACTTCCTCGAGCAGGAGTCGACTCGTCCCACGGGGCAGGTCGAACGAGCCGACCTTGGCGACTACCGAGTCTCGCTGCGCCGACGAGCTCCCGGCAAGAGTGACGCCGTGCAGTCTCTCCCCGGAAACATAGTAGACGGCCGAGCCATCGCCCGACCATCGAACCGACTCGATCGGATTGGCATGCACCGTCGAGGAGATTGCGGAGTCTCCGGTACCATCGACATTCACAGCCCAGAGACGCCAAGTCGTCAATCCCGGAGTGCGCCGCGCGTACGCGATTCGCTGTCCGTTCGGGGAGAACGACGGAGATGCCACCTCGGTCGTGTCCGAAGTCAGAGGCTCGACCTCCGGGTCCTCCACCCGCAGCCGATACAACGACGTCGTGGTGTCGTTCAGATCCTCTGTGTAAACAATGTAGTCTCCGAGCGGCGACCAGTCGGGTGACCGTTGATGTCCGCTCGCAGAGACGAGCAGAGAAGGCGATCCGCCCGCCGCTGGAACCCGATACAGCCGAGTGTACGGTGATCCGGTGGCGCTATATACGATCTCCGAACCATCTGGGGACCAGACCGGATCATCCTTCGTTGCCGCGCTCTGGACCAGTGCCCGCGGATTCACATCCGCCGTCGACGTATCTCGGAGGGCAAGATTGAGCCGATATCGTGTCGCCTCGTGAAACTCGGTTGCGTTTGCTTCGTTGTAGTTCAGCAGCCCTGAGAAGCCGCCAACGGGCCCGAATCCGCTCGTGAGCACTAGCACGGCCGCCTCGAATTCAGTTCCGAACCCTGGCAGCACGAGTTCGATTTCCCCGGCTAGGCTGTCGATGTCGACTGAGAACGGCCCGACGACAGTCTCTGCGGAGCCTCCGTCGTCCCACAGGGTGTCGGACTGTGCTGAGTACCCGACAAGCGAGGCCATCACGTTTCCCGACCACGCAAAGCCTCCGAACGCATCAGACGGGCAGGAGCCCACGGACGCGGCATACGTGGGATTTCTCCAATAGAGGCTGTCTGAGGCAACGCGCACGACAAGCTCCTTGCCGGCCGGGATCCCCGCCGAGGACCGTATGATCCAGTACTCGGATCCGACAGGCCGGAGACGAAGCGGGTACTCGACAGCGTCCAAGGACCGAGTGCCAGAGATGACCGTGTCCCGCGACATCCAGTTCGGTCGCGCCGTCACCACAGCGGGAAAGACCCCAACGTTGTAAGCTGCCGAATCGGTGTCGTTGTCGGCCCACGCCCCGACGTCCTGCGTCGGCGAGAACCCGAACTGCGAAGGATATCCGTACATGCCGTATCCATCGGCATCGGGCTCAAGGATTGGATTGTTCACGAAGTTTGCCACGCGCCAGTTGTGCATCAGGACGTTGAGTCGATCTGCTGTCGAGAGGGCAGAGCCGCCCGGATTGAACGCGAGCTTCTGAGAACAGGTGTAGCACTCGTCGTTCGAGAGGAACGGCTTGAGACCCGCCAACGTTCTCGGATTCGTCCGCGCCCAACGGTACATCACGTCGTCAGCCAGCCCACCGGTGCCTAGGCCAGGCAATGTGGCCGTCAAGTCCTGATTCCTGAAGTTGGTGAGCATGTAGGCTGAGAAGAGCCGCCATGCTGCGTAGTTCGTAGTCGTGTGAGTCACCCCCGATCCGCGCGGCGTCCGCCAGTTGTCGTAAAAGCTCCAAGTGTAGTTCACATCATTGACAGCTGCGGCGGATGGGAGTGCACCGGTCAGGACCTCGGCGGCCGTCGAGAAGAGCTCTTCCATCGCAAGGCCATCGTCATCATTGAAGTAGTGTTGAATCTCGTGGATTGTCCCCCAGTTCGCCGTGGCATCGGGGCGCGTCCACGCCGTTCCCGCCGTGTCCTGAATTCCGCCGAGACTCGGGCCCGGATAACTAGTCGAGTTGTCATGCAGCACTAGGTAGGAACTCGGTGACCACCAGCCGGTGGACGAGTCCTCCTTTTCATAAGAAAATGCGGAGCTGTACCGGCCAGAGGTGAAGTCATGCAGGCCGGGTTCGAAGATGTAGTGATCGACATGCGCACGATCCGAATCTGCGTAAGCGATGGTTCCCAGCGGCAGGAATCCTGGGAAATTCGGGTTCGTCTCGTAGGGATCCTCGGAGCCGCCGAAGTAGTCGTGCACTAGCTGGAGATCGGGATAGGGGGCACCGAAAGGATTCGAAGCGGTCTCGGACAGCGTGCGCCCGAACTTGTCCAGTGTTCTCCTATCCAACTGAGTCAGCCCCGGGGTTGCGTCGCCGCGATGGACGGAATATCCCCGAGAGAGCTGGAACTCGAGGTCGCGTCGCGCTAGGGGAAACTCCGTACTGGGCCGATAGGGAAAGAAGATGTACGTGTTGCTTGGTGCAGGATCGCCGGGAGCGTGTCCCACGTCGGAGATTCCGACACCTGCTGCTCGCACTTCGTGAAGCGCGATCAGGGATGTCGCGACGATGCAGCTGAGTGCTGCCCAGGCGTTTGCGCGCATGGCATCTCCCATGTCGTGTGGCCAGAGTGCGCAGGGCAGGCGTCGGATGCCGGGACGGAGGCTTGTGGGATTCCATCACCCCTGCCAAGTCTGAACTCGTCGGGCCCCGGTGGTGGCGTGCGAGGCGAGGGGGTTGGTGGCCCGTATTCTGCGGGGCACTTTGCAGTTTTTGTTTTTTTCCGTGTCAAGGTAGACTTGTTGCCGTGAATCAAGAGCCAAAGCCTCGAGGCCGTTGTCCCGGCAACCAAGAGCGCCTTGTGGGGGTGAATCGCTTCAGGCGACCCCTCTTGGCGGCCAGCCTGTTCGCGCTGTTCCTAAACCCCGATCCCATTTTCGCTGCCCCACCCGGGAAGGCGTGGGCCCCCCCAGCCGCTCTCTTCCAGCCCGGGTTCAGTTCCCTGCTCGCCCCGCGGCTGGATACCCATGAGGGCGCTCCGCGTCTCTACGCAACCGCTGCGGATCAGTCGACCAGGACAAGTCTTGGGTTTGCCTACGACTGGGATGACGATGATTGGGGATTGGGAAGGAGCCTCACGCTTGATCCCTTGTATCTGTACCCAGTTCCATCTCCAAGCGACAGCCACTCGCTGGTTTTCGTAGGCGGCTCGCGAACTCAGAGTCGCACGCTGCTTTGGGCGGAGGACCTTGGCGATCAGGTGACGTCGCCCGAAGTAATTGCCTCAGTTGTGCGCGAGTACGAGACGCAGTACGCGGGGGCTACCAGCGGTGGCAGGCGCTGGGCCGCGATTCGTTACCGAAATCCCAATGATGGCCTGCTAAGAGTATTCTTCTCCGATCAGCAGGGGCTCTGGGAAGAGGTCGCCGTCGGCGAAGCTGTGGACCTCGGTTCGTCCATGATTGCCTTGGACGACACAACGGCCTTGATCGTTTGGAATCCACCATTCCCTGGCGGCCTGCACTGGGGATGGATTCGGGGGAATCAGTATCACCCCGGAGCAGCGGCGATCTCGACTTCCGGAAGTGAGCGGAGCCCAAAGCTGAGAACACGACCTTCTGGGGGCGTCTGGTTGACGAACAGCGCCTACAGCAGCCAGGGCCGAGTCTGGCGGTTCGAGAACGGGGGATGGACCTTCGAACAGGACATTACATGCAACTATACGGGATCGCCCTTCGCTGCGGCTCAGGGATGGGTCGAGGTCAGTCACGATTCTGCTGAGCGGCCAGTGATTGTCTGGGGCTTTGACGACCTTCAAACCGGCGGATCAGGCGTGTGCGCCTCCATCCCCGGGGACGAAGGATGGGCAGCGGCTGACGAGATCTTTCGAGGTGGCCGCGTGGACATGACCGCTGCAGCGCGAGATCGCAACGGCGACGCCTGGGTTGCGTGGGGCGCTCTGGCTCATCCCCTGCGCTGGACGCACACCTACACGACGGCGACGGCGAGGGAGCCGGTGGTGGAGATTCTTGATGGGCGACCGATGGTCTCCTGGAAGTTGTCGGAGGCGGCGCCGGGATCTTGGTGGGCGGTGATGCGGCAGGGGGCGGGTGGGGAGTTCGAGGAAGTGGCGCGGGTGCAGGCGGGGAGTGAGCCTGCGATGAGCTGGGTGGATGAGTCGGAGTTGCCGCGGGCGATGTTGCGGGATGGGGTCGCGTACCGGATTCGGCGGGAGTCGGTCGACTCGCGGTACGTGGACCTGGGGCCGATCGGAAAGTGGCGGCCGAGCCGCAATGCCCTGCACCTGTCGATCCGGCCGCAGGGTCCGGGGAGCGACGCGTACACGCTTTCGCTCGGGGGCGTGACTGGGTCGCGGGTCGAGTTGACGATCTACGACGTGGCCGGGCGCGTCGTGCAGCATCGCGAGTTGACGGTGTCCGGGGACGGTTCGACCCGGTCGTATCCGCTCGTGCTCGGCAGCGCGGGCCTTCGGACCGGACTCTATTTCGCCCGGGTGCGCGACGAATCGGGCGCGACGTCGGATGGAGTGAAGTTCGTTCGGTTGCGCTGAGAAGGTCTGTCAGGCCTTCTGCCGTGTCGTCTTCTTGACCACTCTGCGAAGCGGAGGCTCGGCCCCTTTCGGGGCCGTTTCTGCGAACGGACTCACCGGGGGCGGCGGCATCTCGAAATAGCTCATCTTGATCGGGCGCGGCTTCGTGGCTGCGCCTTCCGTCTTTTCCCCGGTGTTCGCGTGTTCGGCGGTCCACCACTTCATGTAGCGCGCGTAGTGCTTCGGGCGCTTCGTCTCGAGCCACGAGACGAGCTCGGGCCCCTGGCGGAAGCGGGCGATCACGTCGGAGAGCTCGCCGCGCCGCTCGCAGTTGCGCGCGTCGTACTTCTTGCACAGGACCGGGTGCTTGCCGTGGATCGTGCAGCGGCCCTCGGGCGAGAGGCGCTCGCACACGGTCTCGAACTGCACGTACCAGTGGTTGCCCCGCTCGACGTACATCCAGATGTTTCGATGCTCGAGGAGCCACACGTACTGGTCGTACTGCCACGGCGTGTCGGGGGCGTCCACCTCGACGGCGACGTACGTGCAGCAGCGCACGCACCCCGCGCAGAGCATCATGTTCTGGGCCCCGGTGAGCGGCCCCTTCTCGGGGATCGTGACGGGCGTGAGCGGAATCTTCGTGTCGGCCATGCGCCCAGTCTCCACACGGGCGCACGCGCGACAAGCGAAAACCCCCGGCGATCGCTCGCCGGGGGCCTCGTTCTCGACCGGAGCCTTCCCGGGGGTCAGTTCGACGCGGTCGCGTCCCCCTCGGGGCGGTCGGCGGCCACGACGAACGGCAGGGCCCACGCCTTCGAGTCGTAGGGCAGCGCGTCGTCGAACATCGTCCCGCGCGACAGGGCGTTCACGGCGAAGTGCCGGAGCCCGCCGGCGAGCGGCGCGACGAAGCGGCCCTGGAACGTGCCGTCTTCCATCGCGTGAAGCCGCATGCGGCCCCAGCGCGAGTAGAGGACGACGACGTCGGTCGGATCGGCCGTCGTGGCGGTGACGTGCACCGCCGCGAGCGGGGCGATCCGGAGGAGCTGCCCGCGACGGACGAGGACCAGCGGATCGGTCACGGTCACGTCGACGTCGCCCGACCGGATGCGCACCGAGGTGATCTGCCGGGTGCCGTCCTTCGACGTGATATCCGCACCCGAGACCGCGGCGAGCCGCCAGCGCGACCAGCCGTCGCGGTGCCCGTCCTCGTCGTCCTCGCGCCGGCGCTCGTCCTCGCTGCCCTCGACGCAGCGGCGGCGGACGAACGTCGCCTTGCGCACGGACGTGTCCTCGAGCGGCTTCTTGATCCACTCGCCACGGACGATGCCGCCCTCGACGGTGTCGGGCTCGGTGATCACGTTGAACGTGCCCCGGAGCCGATCGACGATGCGGACGTGCGCGATCTTCGTGAGCGAATCGGGCTGCTCGAACTCGACGACGTAGCGGCGCTCGTGCTCGCGGATGACGCGGAACCAGAACAGGGGATCGATCTCGGCGGCGACCGTGCCGCCGACGCCGATCGCGGCTCCGAACGACGCGTCGCTCATGTCGGTCTTCGCGGCTTCGCCGTCGGCGTAGGTGTCGATCTCGAACTCGTCGGCCGGGAGCGCGTTCGCCTCGGCCCGGACACCGGCCTCCGAGGCGTACGAGGCGGCCGAGTTGACGTCGTCCTCGTTGCCGGCGATGGGACCGCTCGGCGAGGAACAACCGGCTCCGAGTGCGACGGCGAGGAGCAGGGCAGGGAGCAGGCGCAGGGTGGACATGACGGAATCTCCGATCGGGGGCGACTTCGCATCGTGCGCCCCGGGGACGAGGGCGCGGCTTCGACCTCCCCGCGGAAAGGGTAGCAGCCGATATGCCACGCGGGGGCCACGGAAGCCGCGCCCACCGCGGCGGGGCCGCCAACGCGAAGTCCGGCCGCGGCTTGCCCGTTCGGGAATTGTCAGGGGAGGGAGCCGCGCAGGTCGCGCGCGCAGCCTCTGCGGGCGTCCGCACCGTCCGCGCAAGGACGCCTGCGTGAGCGCGCTGTCCGCTCAGGGACACCCGGCCCACAAGCGAAGACGGGGCCCCGGACCGCCATCCGGGACCCCGCCGTTCGTCCGTGCTGCGATGGTTCGGGCTAGATGCCCTGCACCGTCACCGCGTTGTCGAGCGCGACCGTGAGCGTCTGACCCGACTTCACGACCGGGTCCGGACCGCGCGTCAGCAGCGCCGCCGCCGTGCCCGCGGCCGCACCGGCCGCCGCACCCTTCGCCGCGTCGCTGCCGCTGCCGCCGATGATCTTGCCGAGGATCGCGCCCGCGGCCGCACCACCGACGACCTTCGTCGCGTCGCCCTTCGTGCCCGAGGCGCCCTCGATCGGCGCACCGACCGTGTCGATCGCGTACGACTTGCCGTTCGCCTCGATCGAGTCGTAGGCCAGGACCATCTTGCCGCGGCCCGACGCCTTGCCGGGGCGCACGGCCTCGACGACGTGACCCTGGACGGTCGAGCCGGCCGGGAAGATGACCTTCCCGTCGACGACGACGTCGTTCGCGAGCGTCGCGGTGAACGTGTCGCCCGCGACCTTGTCCTTCGTGCTCACCTCGGTCGGGAACGAGACCTGGATCTGCGTGCCCGCCGCGACCGTCACCCCCGGCGCGGCCGGCGCCGGCTTCGGCGTCGTGGGCGTCGGCTTCGGCTTCGGCCTGGGCGTCACCGGCGCGGGCGTCGGGGCCGGCTCCGGCTCGATGATCGCGACGGCCGTGTCCGGGCTGGGCACGGTCGCATCGGGCAGGTCGCTCATCGAGAGCGTCGTGTCCGTCGACGTGCCACCGGGGACTTCTTCCTTCGGCGCGCATCCGGCAGCCACGAGCGTGGCAACGAGGCCGAGTGCGAGCACATGCGTCCAGGGTCGCTTCATTGCATCCTCCTTGGTTGCCGTGCGCCGCATTGCCTGGGGGCGGGGCGCCACGTTTCCTGGGACCGACGGGCCGAGTCTACGAATCCCCCCGGAGACCGTCACCCCGAAAGATCGGCGCCCGCCGGCGACGGGGCCGGCGGGCGCGGTGGACCGCCCGCTCCGCAGCGGGCCGTCCGTTCGCATCTGGAACCTGGCTCAGTCGCCCTTCTTCCCCTTGCCGCGCGACTTGCTCTTGCCGCGGTCGTCGTCGTCGCGGTCGATCCGCGCCGGCTTGGAGCGTCCCGCATCGGAGCGGAACGCCTGGCCCAGGCCGTTGCCGTCGTCGGCGATGATCGTGCGCTGCTTCTTGAGCTGGCCCGGGGGTCCGCCGTGCGGATGCGCAGGATGACGACGGTAGCGGTCCGGAACGACGACGATCGAGCGCGGCACATGGCGGAACTCGATGCCGACGAACGGCCCGCGATAGCTCGACGCGCGGAACCAGAAGCCGGCGTCGTTGACGTACCAGTAGCGGCCGTAGCGGTAGAGGTCGTACCCCGCATGCTCGACGTAGTAGACGCGGCTGCGCGGGACGAGGACGACCTCGGGCTCCTGTTCGAACACGACCACGGGCGCCGGACGATCACCGAGACGGATATTGATGTCCGCGGAAACGCCGGCGCGCGCCGGGGTCGCAAAGAGGAGAAGGACCGCCGCCAGCGCGGTCGTCGCGGTCAACGCGACGATCGTGGCCGCCGTGGGGCGGCGATGCAGGGCAAGCGCCTTGGTGCGAATCATGGGTCCCTCCTTCGTCGGGGGCGGCCGAGCCGGGTCACGGGTGCATCCGGGGGATGCGTCACCGGGCCGTTCGCCTGGACGCCGGGGAAGGGTGCAACGCCCGTGCCACCGGGCCGGATCGTGCAGGGTGCAATGAGAAGTCGATCCCACAACGACTTACGGGCGCGGCCCCGGGGGATGTCCGGTGCGGGACAAGCCGCCCGTGTCGGAAGTGCACCGTCCCGCGGCCGGGGTGCGGCCGGGGGGCCTCAGTCCGGGAGGCCGGCCCCGGGGGCCCCCTCGGGCCCGCCGACGACGCCGGCCATGCCCTCGAGGAGCGCGATCCGCTTGGCCAGCGGCGGGTGCGTGCCGAAGAGTTCGGCCACCTCGCCGTCGCGCTCGTTCAGCTTGAGCCCGCGCGGATCGGTGATGCACAGGTGCGCCGAGCCCTGCGTGATCACGCGCGTCGGCTCGCGCGCCGCCCCGAGCTTCCGCAGCGCGGAGGCGAGGCCGAGCGGGTTGCGCGTGAGCTCCGCCCCCGACGCGTCGGCGAGGTACTCGCGCGAGCGCGAGACGGCGAGCGCCAGGAGGCGTGCGACGAACGGGGCGACGAGCGCGAACACGATCCAGATCAGGAACAGGAGCGCCATGCCCCCGCCGCCGCCCCCGCCCGAGTCGCGGCTGCGCCCGCGCCCGCTCGCGCCGTGCCCGGCGCCGCGTCCGTAGTAGACGCCGCGGCGCGCCGTGTCCGACAGGAGCGCGACCGCGCCGAAGAGCGCGGTGACGAGCGTCATCGCGCGGATGTCGAGGTTCCGGATGTGCGCGATCTCGTGCGAGATCACGCCCTGGAGCTCGTCGCGGTCGAGCGTCTCGAGCAGCCCGCGGGTCACCGCGACCGCCGCGTGCTCGGGATCGCGGCCGACGGCGAACGCGTTCGGATCGGGATCCGGCACGACGTACGCCTTCGGGGGACGGATGCCCGCGGCGATCGACATCTCGTCGACGACGTTCAGGAACTGCTTCTCCAGCGGGTCGGAAGGGTCGGCCGGCGTCGCCCCGGTCGAGGCGAGCACCTGCCCCGCGCCGCCGAACCAGCTCACCGCCGCGTGGATCGCGCCCCCCAGGAGGGCGAACGGCGTCGCCAGCGGGAACGCGATCCCGCCGTCGCCCGCGGGCGTCCAGCCGAGGAAGAAGACGTCCAGTCCGAGCCCCAGCACGAGGACGAGCGCGAAGAACCCGAACAGCAGCAGGAACGAGTTCAGCCGGTTCGCCGCCTGCA
>Ga0315910_10004614_pt1 | contig 11485 bp, 8 predicted proteins | sample EdamamesoilMG_FD_204470 | JGI IMG/M metagenome (GOLD analysis project Ga0315910, IMG submission 204470) | Garden soil microbial communities collected in Santa Monica, California, United States - Edamame soil | ecosystem: Environmental > Terrestrial > Soil > Garden | place: USA: California...
GAACTTCATCGGGCACCGCCTCTTCGGCGGCATGGGCATCGGCCTGGCCTCGATGCTCGCGCCCATGTACATCGCCGAGATCGCGCCGCCGTCGAAGCGCGGCGCGCTGGTCACCTACCAGCAGATTGCGATCGTCAGCGGCATCACGGTGTCGTACTTCGTGAACTACTTCATCAAGAAGTTCGGCGGCGACGGCGATCCGAACTGGGTGCACGACCAGGGCTGGCGCTGGATGCTCGCGTGCTGCGCGATCCCGGCCGGCATCTTCGTGCTGCTGCTGTTCTTCGTACCGGAAACTCCGCGCGGCCTGATGCTCAAGGGCAAGACCGAAAAGGCCAACCAGGTCCTCAAGCGGCTCGCCAACGAAGAAGAAGCCAAGATCGTGCTCGCGGAAATCGACGCATCGCTGAAGGAGACCGCCGGCAAGCTGATGTCGTACGGCGGCCTGGTGATCATCGTCGGCATCCTGCTGTCGGCGTTCCAGCAGCTGGTCGGCATCAACGCGGTGCTCTACTACGGCCCGCAGATGTTCGAGAACATGGGGTTCAAGGGCGACGCGGCATTCGCGCAGACCGTCATCATGGGCATCGTGATGGTGGTGTTCACCCTGATCGCCACCGTGACCGTCGACAAGTGGGGCCGCAAGCCGCTGCTGATCCTCGGCGCCATCATCATGGCCGTCAGCATGCTGGCACTGGGATTCATGTTCAATGCGGGTTCGGTGGGCCTGGCCGCGCTGATCGTGGTGTGCATCTACATCGCCGGCTTCTCGCTGTCATGGGGTCCGGTGGTGTGGGTGATGCTCGCGGAAATCTTCCCGAACTCCATCCGCGACAAGGCCATGGCAATTGCCGTCGCCGCGCAGTGGTTCATGAACTGGGTGGTGTCGGTGACGTTCAACATCATGGACGGCAACTCGGCGCTGAACGCCGCGTTCAATCACGGCTTCGCCTACTGGCTGTACGGCGGCTTCAGCGTGCTGGCGGCGCTGTTCGTGTGGAAGTTCGTGCCCGAGAGCAAGGGCGTGACGCTCGAAGCCATGCAGAAACTCTGGAAGAAGGCGCCGGTTGCGGCTGCCTGAGCTGGCAAACAGTCCCGCGGCCCCCATGCTGGGGGTCGCGGGATTCTTTCTGAAAACATGATCGAACATCTTCCTTCCGACTGGCGGCAGGCCATCCTCGTCGGCCGCATCCTCACTCGCGAGGGCCCGACGCCCGTCGTCGTGGCCGACGGCCGGGTGCGCGACGTGTCGCGGCACGCGCCAACCGTCTCGCAGTTGCTCAATGGCTGGAACGGCGAACTGCCTCCCGGCACCGACCTGGGTCCGCTCGAATCCTTCGATTTCACGCGGCATTTCGCGGCGCCGAAGGACGTGCGCCTGCTCTCGCCGTTCGACCTGCAATGCATCAAGGCCAGCGGCGTGACGTTTGCGATTTCGGCCATGGAACGCGTCATCGAGGAGCGTTGCCGTGGCGACGCCAGCAAGGCGGAGGCGCTGCGCGGCAGCCTGCGTGAACGCATCGGCGCCGACATCCGCTCGGTCAAACCGGGTTCCGACAACGCGAAGAAGCTCAAGCAGGTGCTGATCTCCGACGGCCTGTGGTCGCAGTACCTCGAGGTGGCCATCGGCCCCGACGCCGAGATCTTCACCAAGTCGCCGACATTGTCGTCGGTGGGCTGGGGCGAGCTCATCGGCGTGCGCTCGGACTCGGCCTGGAACAATCCCGAGCCCGAGATCGTGCTGGCGGTAGATAGTGCCGGCCGCATCCTCGGCGCCACGCTCGGAAACGACGTGAACCTGCGCGACATCGAGGGCCGCAGCGCGTTGCTGCTGGGCAAGGCGAAGGACAACAACGCCAGCTGCGCCATCGGGCCCTTCATCCGCATGTTCGACGGCAAGTACACCCTGGATGACGTGCGCAAGGCCGAGGTGAAACTCGAGATCAGCGGCGACGAAGGCTTCAAGCTCGAGGGCAAGAGCTCGATGTCGCAGATCAGCCGCGATCCCACCGAGCTCGTCGGGCAGACCATCTGCAAACACCACGCCTATCCCGATGGCTTTGCGTTGTTCCTCGGCACCATGTTCGCCCCCATCGTCGATCGCGGCGCGCCCGGCCAGGGCTTCACGCACAAGGCCGGCGACATCGTGCGCGTGTCCAGCGAGAAACTCGGCGTGCTCGAGAACAAGGTCACCACCTGCGACCAGGCGCCGCCGTGGTCGTTTGGCATCGCGGACCTGATGCGCAACCTCGCGCGCCGCGGTCTGCTGAATTCCTGAATGGAAGCAACATCATGAGCGACACGAAACAACTGACCCACTACATCGATGGACAGTGGGTGTCGGGGCCTGCGGCCTCAGACAGTCTCAATCCCTCGAACACCCGCGACATCGTTGCCAAGGTGCCGGGAGGCAACAAGGCCACGGTCGACGCCGCGGTCGCGGCGGCGAAAGCAGCTTTTCCGGGCTGGTCAGGCGCCAGCCCCGAAGTGCGTTCGGACCTGCTCGACAAGGTCGGCTCGACGATCATGGCCCGGGCCGACGAGCTCGGCCGCCTGCTGTCGCGCGAAGAAGGCAAGACCCTGCCCGAGGGCAAGGGCGAAGTCATGCGCGCGGCGCGTATCTTCAAGTTCATGGCAGGCGAAGCGCTGCGCCGCCATGGCGTCACGGTGGATTCGACGCGGCCCGGTGTCGCGGTCGAGACCTACCGTGAACCGCTCGGCGTTTTCGCATTGATCACGCCGTGGAATTTCCCGATCGCGATTCCGGCGTGGAAGGCCGCACCCGCCCTGGCCTTCGGCAACACCGTGGTCATGAAGCCGGCCTCGGTGACTCCGGCCATGGCGCATGCGCTGACGGAAATCATCCACGAGGCGGGCGTGCCCAAGGGCGTGTTCAACCTGATCCTCGGCGGCGGCGCGATGGGCGGCACGCTGGTCGAACATCCCGACGTCGCGGGCGTGTCGTTCACCGGCGGCCAGAGCACGGGCGCATCGGTGGCCAAGGCCGCGATGTCGCACAACGCCCGCGTGCAGCTCGAGATGGGCGGCAAGAACCCGCTGGTGGTACTGGACGATTGCGAACTCGACCGCGCCGTGCAATGCGCGCTCGACGGCGCGTTCTTCGCCACCGGCCAGCGCTGCACGGCGTCGAGCCGCATCATCGTGACGCAGGGGATTCACGACAAGTTCGTCGAAGCCCTGGCCGCGCGCGTCAAGGCGCTCAAGGTCGGCGATGCGCTGGCCGCGGACTCGCAGATGGGCCCGCTGGCAAGCCAGGCGCAGCTCGAGACCACTCTTTCTTACATCGACATCGCCACCCGCGAAGGCGGCCGCAAGGTGGTTGGCGGCGAACCGCTGACGCTCGCCACGCCCGGCTACTACGTGGCACCGGCATTGATCGCGGACACGAAGCAGGACATGCGCATCAACATGGAAGAAGTGTTCGGCCCGGTGGCTTCCACTGTGCGCGTGAAGGACTACGACGAGGCGCTGGCCACCGCCAACGCCGGCGAGTTCGGCCTTTCGGCCGGCATCATGACCAGCTCGCTCAAGTACGCGCGCCACTTCGTGCGCAACGTGCGCGCCGGCATGGTGATGACCAACCTGCCGACGGCGGGCGTCGATTACCACGTGCCCTTCGGCGGCACGCGCAAGTCGAGCTTCGGCCCGCGCGAGCAGGGCTTCGCGGCCGTCGAGTTCTACACACAAGTCAAGACCAGCTACACCTGGGCCTGACAACCCGGGCCTGACAAGAAGAACGTATGACGAAAGCTGTTTACCCATCCCTGGCCGAAAAGACCGTGGTGATCACCGGAGGCGGCTCCGGCATCGGCGAGGTGATCGTCGAAGAGTTCGTGCGCCAGAAAGCGAAGGTGTTCTTCCTCGACATCGCCGACGACGAGTCACAGGCGCTGGTCAAGCGGCTGGGCAGCGGCACCTACATGCGCTGCGATCTCACCGACGTCGCGGCCCTGCGCGGGGTGCTGGCCGACATCGAACGCAAGTCCGGCCCGGTCGCGGTGCTGGTCAACAACGCGGCCAACGACGACCGGCACAAGGTCGAAGACGTGACGCCTGCGTATTGGGAACAGCGCATCGCCGTCAACCTGCGCCACCTCTTCTTCGCATCGCAGGCAGTGGTGGCCGGCATGAAGAAGCTGGGCGGCGGCTCGATCATCAATCTCGGTTCGGTGTCCTGGCACACCGCCATCCCGGACCTGGCGCTCTACGAAACGGCGAAGGCCGGCATCGAGGGCATGACCCGCGCCATGGCGCGCGATCTCGGCGCCGCGAACATCCGCGTCAATTGCGTGGTGCCCGGCGCCATCCGCACCCCGCGCCAGATGAAGCTCTGGCACACGCCCGAGGAGGAAGCCAAGATCCTCGCCCAGCAGTGCCTCAAGCAGCGCGTCGACCCGGTACACGTCGCGGCCATGGTGTTGTTCCTCGCGTCGAGCGACGCCGCCATGTGCACGGCGCACAACTACTGGGTCGACGGCGGCTACTGCTGATCCGATGAGCGACGTCGAGTGCGTCTGGCCCGTCGAGGCGATACTCGGTGAAGGACCGGTCTGGTCCGCGGCGGAACGGGCGCTGTGGTTCGTGGACATCAAGGCTCCCGCCATCCACCGGTTCGATCCCGCCAGCGGCGCGCAACGCTCCTGGCCGGCGCCGGACCGTGTCGGATTCGTGTTTCCGACGCGCGCCGGATCCTGGATCGCAGGCCTCAAGACCGGCCTGCATTCGTTCAACCCGGAAACCGGCAATTTCAACCTGCTGCACGTGGTCGAACCCCACGCGCCGAACAACCGGCTCAACGACGGCTACGTCGACACCGAGGGGTTCCTGTGGTTCGGCTCCATGGACGACAACGAGGTGGATCCGAGCGGCGCGCTCTACCAGCTCGGCGACCAGGGATGTGTGCGCCGCGATCCGGGCTACGTGGTAACCAACGGACCCGCGGAAAGCCCCGACGGCCGCACCCTGTATCACACCGATACCCTCGCCGGCGTCATCTATGCATTCGACCGCACGCGCTCGGGCTCGCTCTCGAACAAGCGCGTATTTGCGCGCCTGGCCGCCGGCGGTGGATATCCCGACGGCCCGGTCGTCGATGCCGAGGGCTGCCTCTGGACCGGCGTGTTCGGCGGCTGGGGACTGCAACGGTATTCGCCCGCGGGCGAGCTATTGAGTACGCTTCGCCTTCCCTGTTCGGCCGTCACCAAGGCGGCATTTGGCGACGATGATCTCAGGACCCTGTACATCACCACCGCGCACGTCGCGCTCAATGCCGAGGAACGCAAGGCACAACCGCTCGCCGGCGGACTGTTCCGGGCACGCGTCGACGTGCCGGGACTTCCGCAGAGAGTGGTAGCCCATGGCATCTGACAATTCCCCCAAGCGCCGTTTTCGCTCGCGCGACTGGTTCGACGATCCCAAGCACCTCGACATGGTGGCGTTGTACCTGGAACGCTTCATGAACTACGGCCTGACGGCCGACGAGCTGCTCTCGGGCAAACCCATCATCGGCATCGCGCAGACCGGCGGCGATCTCACACCCTGCAACCGCGTGCACCTGGACACGGTGAAGCGCGTGCGCGAGGGCATCCGCGACGCGGGCGGCGTCCCGATGGAATTCCCGCTGCACCCGATCTTCGAGAACTGCCGCCGGCCGACGGCGGCGCTGGATCGCAACCTCGCCTATCTCGGGCTGGTGGAAATCCTGCACGGTTATCCCATCGACGCGGTGGTGCTGACCACCGGCTGCGACAAGACCACGCCGGCACAGATCATGGCAGCGTCGACCGTCGACATCCCGGCCATCGTGTTGTCGGGCGGGCCGATGCTCGACGGCTGGCACGACGGCGACCTGGTGGGCTCCGGCACCGTGATCTGGCGGTCGCGCCGCAAGCTCGCGGCGGGCCAGATCAACGAGAAGCAGTTCCTCGAGGCCGCGGCGGCCTCCGCGCCCTCGCTGGGCCACTGCAACACCATGGGCACGGCGTCGACCATGAATGCGGTCGCCGAAGTGCTGGGGCTTTCGCTGCCGGGGTGCGCGGCCATTCCCGCGCCCTATCGCGAACGCGGCCAGATCAGCTACGAAACCGGCAAGCGCATCGTCGCCATGGCTTACGAAGATCTGCGGCCGTCGAAGATCCTCACTCGTCAGTCATTCCTGAATGCCATCGCCGCGATCGCAGCCATCGGCGGCTCCACCAACGCCCAGCCGCACCTGGTGGCGATGGCGCGGCACGCCGGTGTCGAGATCACTCCCGACGACTGGATGAAATTCGGCCGCGACCTGCCGCTGATCGTGAACATGCAGCCGGCGGGAAAATATCTCGGCGAGCGATTCCACCGCGCCGGCGGCGTGCCGGCGGTGCTCAACGAACTGCTGCGCGCCGGCAAGATCGACGGCAAGGTGCTGACCGTGACCGGGCGGTCGCTGGCGGAGAACGTGGCCGGCCGCGACTCGGTCGATCGCGACGTCATCACGACTTTCGCGCAGCCGGTGCAGGAAAAGGCCGGCTTCCTCGTCTTGAAGGGGAACATGTTCGATTTCGCGATCATGAAGACCAGCGTCATCTCCGCCGAATTTCGCAAGCGTTACCTCAAGGATGGGGACGCTTTCGAATGCCGCGCGGTGGTCTTCGATGGCTCGACCGACTATCACGACCGCATCAACGACGCTTCGCTGGGCATCGACGAGCACACCATCCTGGTGATTCGCGGCTCGGGCCCGCTCGGCTGGCCGGGCTCGGCGGAAGTCGTGAACATGCAGCCGCCCGATGCGCTGATCCGGCGCGGCGTCACGAGCCTGCCGACTCTCGGCGACGGCCGTCAGTCGGGCACCTCCGACAGCCCCTCGATCCTCAATTGCTCGCCCGAGAGCGCGGCCGGCGGCGGTCTCGCCTGGCTGCGCACCGGCGATCGCATCCGCATCGACCTGGCGGCGGGCACCTGCGACATGCTGGTCGACGAGCAGGAAATCGCGCGCCGCAAGACCGAAGGGTTACCGCCGGTGCCGGAAAGCGCCACGCCGTGGCAGGAGTTGTACCGGTCGACCGTCGGGCAACTCGATACCGGCGCGGTCATGGAAATGGCGGTCAAATATCGCGGCGTCGCGAAGAAGACGCCGCGCCACAATCATTGACACTGGCTGACACGGGGAAATGATGAATCCGCCACGCCTCACCGAGGCGAGCCTGCACGCCGCGCGCTCGGGTACGGTCCTGCCCACCTACGACCGGGGCGCGACGCGCTTCGGCATCGTGCACATCGGGCCCGGCGCCTTTCATCGCGCGCACCAGGCCTGGTATGTCGACACGCTGCTGCACTCGGACAAGCGCTGGGCGATTTCCGCGTTGTCGCTGAAGAGCACCACCCTGCGCGACGCGCTCAAGGATCAGCAGGACCTGTACACACTGGTGGAGCTCGGCGCAGCGCCGCGGGCGCGCATCATCGGCGCCATCCGCGAAGTGCTGGTGGGCGCGACGGATTCACAGGCCGCGTTTGCGCGCCTGGTGGCGCGCGACACGCGCATCGTGACGCTGACCGTCACCGAGAAGGGATATTGCCTGGGCGCCGGCAATGTCCTCGACCTCGCTAACCCCGACGTCGTGCACGATCTCGCCCACCCGGCGCAACCGCGCAGCACCATCGGCTGGCTGGTCGAAGCGCTGCGCCGGCGGCGTGCAGCGGGCGTCCCCGCGTTCACGGTACTGAGCTGCGACAATCTGCCGGAGAACGGCTGGGTTCTGCACCGCGCGCTGGTGGCGTTCGCGCAGTCACGCGACGCCGACCTGGCGAAATGGATCGAAGCCGAGGTGGTCTGTCCCCGCACCATGGTCGACAGCATCACGCCGGCGACCGACGACGCGTTGCGCACGCGCGCGCAGGCGCTAACCGGTCTGGTCGATGAATGGCCGATCCAGCGCGAGCCGTTCACGCAGTGGGTGGTGGAGGACCTGCCCGCCATGCGCGACGCCGACTGGCAATCCGTGGGCGTGACGCTCGCGAAAGACGTGGGTGTCTACGATCGCGCCAAGCTGCGCCTGGTCAACGGCCCGCATTCGACGCTGGCCTATCTCGGCCTGCTGCGCGGACACGAGTCGGTTGCCGACGCCATGCGCGACGAGCAGCTGGCGAGATTCGTCGAATTGCTGATGATCGAGGACCTGGCGCCGAGTCTCGGCAACTCGCCCGGTCTCGACGTCGAGCACTTCATTTCCGCGGTGCTGGCCCGCTACCGCAACCCCGGTATCCGCCACCTGCTCAGCCAGATCGCCTGGGACGGTTCGAAAAAACTCCCGGTCAGGCTGACGGTGACCATCGGCGAAGCGTTGCGTGCCGGCCGCCCGATACATCGGCTGGCATTTCCAATCGCGGCCTGGATGCGTTTCATCGTGCGGCAGGCGAAATCGGGTGTGCCCATCGTGGATCCCGAAGCAGCGCGGCTGGCCGCAGTCGGTAACGCCTGCAATGGCGAGCCTGCCGCGGACGTTGCGCGGTTCGCCCCGTTCGACGCGGTATTGCCGCCGGATCTGTTCGCGCAACCTGCCTTCCGCCAGGCGCTCGAGTCCGCCTACGCCAGCCTTGCCACGCCCCATTCCGCACTGACAGCAGAGTTATCGACATGAGCACAACGCGCCGAACCTTCATCGCCGCGGCCGCCACCGTGGCCGCGACCAACGCCGGAGCTTCCACCGCCGTGAATACCTATCCGAAGCTGGTCCATCACGTGTTCTTCTGGCTGAAGAACCCGGATTCGAAGGAAGACCTGGCGAAGCTGCTCGCCGGGCTGCGCACGCTGACTGGTATCGAGAGCGTGCGCGGTGCCCATTTCGGCGTGCCGGCCAGCACCGAGAAGCGCGACGTGGTCGACAACAGCTACAGCGCTTCGGAAATCCTGTTCTTCGACGACACCGCCGGGCAGAAGATCTACCAGGATCATCCCATCCACCAGAAGTTCGTCGCCGACTGCTCGCACCTCTGGCAACGCGTGGTTGTCTACGACGCCATTTCGGCCTGACGTTTGCGGCGCTGCTTGCGCTCGACCAGGCGCCCCAGGTTGCCGAGCGAGGCCAGCACCAGGAACGCGCCCTGCAGGAGCCCGGTGCGGTGCAGATTGTGCAGATCTTCCGCGCCCAGGTTGCGCAGCCTGGGCTCGCTGATCGTGTGCAGGCCGAGCAGATCGTAGACTGAATCGTTGTCGACCTTGACCTCGAGCTTGACCGGCTCGATGAGCTCCAGGCGGGTGAATTCGGCGAACATCGCCTTGCTCACGCCAAGCCCGTCATTGATGCCCTTGAGGATGGTGCCGATGCGGTCCAGGTAGCGGCTGTTGCCGCCCTGCTCCATGAACACGCGCTCGCCCTCGGTTTCGCTGACGCGCGGATTGTCCATGTCGACGTGGATCACCGGCTCGCGGCGCAGCTCACCGTTCTCCTGGCGTTCCTGGAAACCGATCAGGAAGGGTCCGCGCGCCACCACGCCGGGGATGTAGTCGGCGTCCCAGCGGTCGCCCTCCAGGTACAGGTTCTCGTCCTTCGTGAGCCCCAGCAGGGCCACCGACGAGTACTCCCCGGTATTCGCGTCCTTGCGGAAGAAGATCGGGTATTCGCGCTGCACGTCGGCGAATTCGGTCGGAAAGGTCATGACGATCCCGACGTCGTCGCCGTATTGCGCCCCGGCCCGGGTGATCACCCGGAGATTCTTGTGCTGAATGTTGTTCAGCAGCTCGTGTCTGGCCATGGATGCCTCGAATTGACGCTTCACAAAGAAGAAGGCCGCTGAATCATCAGCGGCCTTCTCCGTCTCGACAATACCCTCGTTAAGAGGGGCCTGTTACGCGTTCCTTAGAACTTGTAACGGGCACCGATCGCGTAACGCGCACCCTGGTCTTCCAGGCGCCAGAGCTGCAGCTCCGAGCGACCGTGCCAGCGCACGTCCTCACCCGTCAGGTTGATGGCTTCCAACGACACTGCGAAGTTGTCGTTGATGTCATAACCGACGCTGAGGTCGATCTGGTCGTACGCTTCCACGAAGTACGGGTTTCTCCAGCCACCCTGGTTGATCTGTGACAGGAACTCATCGCGCCAGTTGTAGGCGAGACGAGCCGACAGACCGAACTTCTCGAACATCAGCACCGCGTTCGCCGAGTCGGACAGACCCGTCAAGGCAAACTGGTTCTGGCTCGGGTCGGCGCCCAGATCGAAGCCAATGTCTCCATCGACGATCGTGTAGTTGGCGAGGATGCCAAAGCCACTGTCGCCGAAGAAGTACTGGCCACCGAACTCGAAGCCATGGATCTGCGCGGTCTGGTTATTGACCGGCGTGCTCACGGCGAACGTCGTCAGCGGATCCTGCGGAGTCGGCAGGATGTCGTACTTGGTCGCAAAGGCAACGTGCTGAGCTTCCGTGTTGTTGTAGTTCGCCAGGCCACCGGTCCATGTGCCGTTGGAATCGGTGAACTGACCCGGATTCAGGATCATCGCCGTCGCGGTGAACAGGTGCGAGTCACTGACGCCGCAGGCGCTGCCACCGTTTTGCGCGGTGCACTGTGCAGAACGCAGGAAGGCGTACGCCTGCTGCGCGGCCGGACCACCCGTCTGGTCACGAATGCCGAACAGGTTCTGGTTCACCACCGAGTTGCCGATGAAGTTCTCGACGCTCTTGAGGAAGGCACCCGCGGACACGTAACCGGTATCCGAGAAGTAGTATTCCACCGAGATGTCGTAGTTATCGGACTCGAGAGGCAGGATGCCCGGATTGTTCTGACCACCCGTCGGCAACGCGCCGTTGAGCGTCGAACCGCCGCCACCGCCGCCGACCGTTTGTCCGGCCGCCAGGGTGCCGTAGCCCGCACGAGCAATGGTCTTGCTGTACGAGACACGGGCCTTGAGCGAGTCGGTCAAGCCGATGTCGAAGTCGATGTTGGGCAGGAAGTTGTTGTAGCTGCCCGAACCATCGACGAGCTGCGGAACCGTGCCACGAACGACCTGGAAGTCGTTGTCATCCTGCCACAGCAGAGCTTCCGGAATGAGCTGCAGATTTGTCGACGTGACATCCGTCTCTTCGTAGCGCGCGCCGATCACCAGGTTCGCCGGCTTGGAGCCGAGATCGAGCTTGAGGGCCACCTGCGCGTACACGGCCAGAGTGTCTTCCTGAACCGTGCTATCGGTTGCGAAGCCGGGGTTGTAGTAGAGCTGTCCATCGGGAGCAGTTGCTTCCGTCCAGTTGTTGTAGCGACGGCCGGTTCCCGGGGCCGCGCCCGAGTTGATGGCCCAGAGGCCGAGCTCGTTCGCATTGCCCTTCACGCCGCCGGTGGGAGCACCGACCGGGTTGAAGTCGTCGAACGCGCCCGTGACGCTGAACGGCGTGAGCAGCGCAACCATGTTCGGCTGCTGGCCGGTATCCGTCGCGCCCCAGTCGCCCATGGTCAGGTTTGAACCGGACGAGAGCTGGTGCGTCTCCATCGCGCGCG
>Ga0315910_10004616_pt1 | contig 11484 bp, 6 predicted proteins | sample EdamamesoilMG_FD_204470 | JGI IMG/M metagenome (GOLD analysis project Ga0315910, IMG submission 204470) | Garden soil microbial communities collected in Santa Monica, California, United States - Edamame soil | ecosystem: Environmental > Terrestrial > Soil > Garden | place: USA: California...
TCCAGGTGCCGTCGCCGCCGTGGAAGCGCACGGTCGCGTCGTGCGGGTCGCCGTAGGGCGTGAGCGCGTTCGCGTCGAAGGCGTTCTCGATCGCGCCCACGAAGTCGTCGGCGCCGCGGTACTCGAGAACGATGCGCGTGCCCGCGGGCTGGAGCTCGTCGTCGGGCTCGGCTACCACGCCCGCGAACTCGGGCGCGAACGAGTGCGTATCGAGCCAGATCGTGTGCGCGCGCGAGAGGCGCACGACGTAGTCGAGCTGTCCCAGGTACACCGAGTTGTCCGAGTCGCGCGCGGTGGGCTTGCCCGGCGGGCGCGAGCGCGGGTTGAAGCCACCCGTGGGCGCCACCTGGAGGTCGGGGTTCTTGTTCACGCGCTGGCCCGAGACGTCGATGCCGCCGGTCGAGAAGGCGCGGAAGTTGGGCGCGGCCGAGCCGTTGTTGGCCAGCGCGATGGCCAGCGAGTTCAGGCCGATGGCGTTGGACGAGGGGAAGCAGCGCACCTCCATCAAGAGCGGCAGGCCCACGCTCGGGACGTCGCCGGCCTGGGCGAAGTCGCCGATCGTGTTCTCGAGCGAGAGCGGCGGGCCGACCTCGCTGTCCATGGGCACGCCCGCGCCCTCGTTGCCGCCGCGCGCCAGGATGGCCGTGTCGCGCCAGGTGTAGGTCAGCAGCGGGCCGCCGCCCCGGTTCATCGGCCAGGGCATGAGCGGCGTGCCGGTCGAGGACAGGAACAGCTCGCGCGGATCGACGCGGTAGCCCAGCGAGCGGTCGTTGACGATCACCTGCGGGGCCAGCGGGTCGACCAGCAGGTTGTCCTCGAACGGCGTGGGCCCCGAGCCCAGGCCCGAGAGCGGGTAGCGCATGCCGCCCGTCTGCGGCGAGCGGCGCTGCTCGTCGGGCAGCTTGCGGCTGTGCGCCAGGCGCAGCTCGAACGTCTCGAAGAAGTCGGCCAGCGCGATGCCCCGCGCCGGCGACCAGGAGAGGCCGGTCACGTCCACGTTGTACTTGCTCTCGTCGCGGATGGCCCAGCCCACGTCGGCGTAGCGCCACACGTACTGCAGCTTGCTGCCCAGGGGCGAGAGCGGCGTGGCCACGCCCGGCGGGAAGAGCGTCATGATCGACAGGATGGGCTGCGAGGGGTCGACCGCCTCGGAAGCGAAGGTCGCCGGCCGCGGGCGCAGCGTGCTGCGGTCGAGGTCGAAGGTGAACTGCCCGCGCAGGTCGGGCTTGCCGATCGGCTCGAGCTCGTCCGGGTCGGCGAAGCGCAGCACGATGCCGCCCGTGTTGTGGCGCGGCGCGCGCGGGTCGACGAAGAAGGACAGCGGCGGCAGCGTATCGGTGAGCTGGTTGCCGGCCAGGTCGGTGACACCCGGGCGCGTGAGCTCGATGCGGTACTGCGCGCTCTCGCCCGCGTGCGCGAGCGGCGTCAGGGGCGTGAACGTGAACTCGCGCAGGTCGATCGAGGGCGTGAAGCGCCCCACGACCAGGTTGGTGGGCTCGACCAGGCTGCCCAGGTCGCCGCGCACGTGCAGCACGGTCGCGAAGGGCTGGACCGTGGCCGGATCCATGGGCTCGCTGAAGCGCAGGCGCGTGCGCGCCTCGGGCGACACGTCCTGGGCCGGGAAGGTGCCGGGCTCGGGCGTGAAGCGCAGCCAGCAGCCGTCCTGCACGCCCGCGTCGCGGCGGAAGAGCGTCTGGAAGTCGGCCAGGCCGATCAGGTCGCCCGGCTCGTCGGGCGTCACGCGCCCCAGCGCGTGGACGTGCAGGTCGGGCACGAATCCGGTCGGGTCGGGCGCGGCGCCCACGGCGCTGACGTCCAGGAAGTGATCGCCCACGACCAGCACGTCGCCCGGGGCGGGCCGCTTGGCGCAGTCCGTGCGGAACTCGAGGTCGAGCGACCACTCCGCGCCGTCGCCGCCCAGCGTGCGCGCGGCCAGCACGCGCGCCGGCCAGCGGCCCACCACGCGCGGCGGCTCGAGGTCGAGCAGGAAGCCGTTGTTGGCGTCGAGCTCGTTGCCCGCGCGCAGCGCGCGCACGAGGTCGTGCGTGGGCGACCCCGGATCCTGCGGCCCGCCGGCGCGCGGGTCGAGCTCGGCCCCGGACAGGTTGCGCAGCAGGGCGAACTGGCCCGTGCCCGGATCCTCGCGCGTGGGCAGGCGCAGGGCCACGTTGGGTTGCAGGCTCGAGCGCTCGCTGCGCGGCAGGCCCAGCGACTGCAGCGTGAGCGGCACGGGCGAATCGAGCGCCTCGGCGGCCGAGACGGTCGGATCGACGAGGACGCGCGTCGAGTGGAAGCGGCCGCCGACGACGGCGCCGTGGTTGGGGTCGAAGACGAGGCGCGGCTCGAAGGGCTCGGACGGCGGATAGCCCGTCAGCACGCGCACGGTCATGGCCAGGTCGACCACGGCCTCGGCCCCGTCCTCCAGCAAGTCGTCGAAGCGCAGCACCAGCACGCCGTTGCGCGCCACGAACGAGAAGGGCGGCGGCACGTCGGGCCGGTCGCCCTTGGGCAGGACGCCCGGCAGGTTGCGGCCCGCCAGGGCGAGCAGGTCGACGAACGAGTCGCCGGGCGCGTAGACGCCCGTCAGCGTGCGCCGCACGACCAGGCGCGTGGCCTGCGTGATGGGATTGGTCTCGAGCGTGAAGCGCGAGAGGTCGCTGGTCAGGCTCTCGGGGATGACGTAGTCGCGCAGCACCGGCTGCGGCAGCACGGCGCCCTGCTCGTCCACGGCGTGCACGTCCACCAGGCGTCCCCACAGGATCTCGGCCAGGGCGAGGTGCGAGGCCGATCCCGAGTGGTGCGGGTCGACGAAATAGCCGCCCGAGCCGTCGGGGCGCTGGGCGAAGGTGCCCTCGGGCGAGGAGCCCGGCGAACCGCCGCCCGAGCCCGAGCCGCAGCCGCCCAGCACGAGTCCGAGCGCGAGGCCTGCAAGGGCGCAGGCTCGCACTGACGGACTCCGGTCGGGACCGACCATCGGGCGCACTCGCAGGGAAGCGGTTTCCGGACCGGGAGCCGGCGCCGGACGGGCGAGCGTTCCAGCGCTAGCCTGGCTAGAAGGATACCCGTGAGCACCGACCCCTCCCCGTTCCTCGCCTCCGCGGCTCCGCCCGACCCCGACCCCGACCCGCGGCCAGGCGAGCCGGCCGCGCCGGCCTTCGACGGAGAGATGCAGCGCCTGGACCCGCGCCACGTGGCCTGCGAGCGCGTGGGCGGCTGGGTCTCGGCCGGAGTCGTGGCCCTGCTGGGGCCGCTGGCGATCGGCGCGCACGCCTGGCTCGGCCAGCCCAGCGAGGCGCGCCTGCTCGCCCTCGCGCTGGGCTGGGGTGCGCTGCTCGTCCTGCTGGTCGTGCTCAACTCCTTCTGGCCGCCGCTCGCCTTCCGCCACGCCGCCTGGCGCCTGTCGCCGCGCGCGCTCGAGATCCGTCGCGGCGTGATCGTGCGCCACTGGATCGGCGTGCCGCGCGCGCGCGTCCAGCACCTGGACGTGACGCGCGGTCCCATCGAGCGCCGCTTCGGCCTGGCGACGCTGGTCGTGCACACGGCCGGCACGCACGAGCACCAGGTGCCGCTGGAGGGGCTGAGCCACGAGACCGCGCTCGCCCTGCGCGACGAGCTGCTCGCCGGCCCGGCGCGCGCGGAGGGCGATGGCGCCTGAACCGCCCCCCGCGGGCTGGCGCCGCCTGCACGTCTCGTCGCTCTTCTTCGACGCCGGTCGGCACGCCGCTTCGCTCGTCCTGTGGGCGGGGACGGCCGTGTTCGTCGCGGCGCGCTCGCAGGAGGCGTGGTTCCTCGTGTTCCTCCTGCTGCCGCTGCTCGAGGCGCTGGTGCGCTTCGCCTCCTTCCGCTACGCGCTGACCGAGGAGCAGCTCGTCCTGCGCGAGGGCGTGCTCGTGCGCACGCTGCGGCACGTGCCCTACGCGCGCATCCAGAACATCGACACGCTGCAGGGGCCGCTGCACCGGCTGCTGGGCGTGGTCGAGGTGCGCCTCGAGACCGCCAGCGGCGAGGAGCCCGAGGCCGTGTTCCGCGTCGTCAGCACCGCCCAGCTGGCCGAGCTGCGCGCGGGCGTGTTCGGGGGCCGGCGCGCGGCGCCCGGGCCGGCGGGCGAGGAGCGCCCCGCGCCGTTCTTCCGCATGAGCGCGGGCGACATCCTCCTGTTCGGGCTCCTGGCGCAGAAGGGGCTGCTCGTGCTGGGGGGCGCGTGGGTGGCGCTGCACGAGCTCGATCTCTGGGGCGCGCTCGAGCGGCGCTTCGCGCACGAGGCCGAGGCGCTGGAGGACCGGGCGCAGGCGCTGGACGCCTGGCGCTGGGCGCTCGTGGCCGTGGTCGTACTGCTCTTCCTGCAGGGCGCCTCGGTGCTGTGGTCGTTCCTCAAGCTGGCCGGCTTCCGCATCGAGCGCCGCGGCGAGGACCTGCGCACGACCTGCGGCCTGTTCACGCGCCAGACGGCCTCGCTGCCGCGCGGACGCGTGCAGTACCTCGAGGTGCGCCAGAGCCTGGTGCAGCGTCTGCTCGGGCGCGCCTCCGTGCGCGCGCTCACCGCGGGCGGCGAGAGCGACGCCGAGCGGCGCGTGGCGCGCCACTGGATCGTGCCGCTGGCGCCGCGGCGCGAGCTCGCGCGCATCCTGGCCGAGGTCCAGCCCGCGGCCGACTTCGAGGGCGTGCGCTGGCGCGCGGTGCACGCGCACGCGTGGCGGCGCCTGTTCGTGCGCGCCGTGCTGGTGCTGCTCGTGCCGGTGCTCCTGGTGACCGCGTACTCGCCCCTGCTCGGCGCGCTCGCCCTCGTCGGTGGCGCCCTGGGCGCGGGCTTCGCGGCGCGGGCGCGCGCGCGCGTGCTGGCCTGGGGGCTCGGCGACGAGGCCGTGTTCCTGCGCGACGGCCTCTTCGCGCGGCGCATGGCGTGCGTGCGCTTCGAGAAGGTGCAGTCGCTCGCGCTCGTGCGCACGCCCCTCGACCGCCGCGCGCGCATGGCGCGCATCGCGCTCGACACGGCGGGCGCGAGCAAGGCCGCGCCCCGCTTCGTCATCCCGTTCCTGGGACTGCGCGAGGCACGCTTCTTGATGCGCGCCCTGGAGCGCAAGAGCGCGGCCCTGGATTTCCGCTGGTGACGGCGCGGAGACCCGCGCCCGCTACGAAGTGGGAGAGCGCCTGGCGCGGCGGGGGTGGGAGGGGTAGAACCCTAGTCCGTGATCCGGGGCTCTTCCGGCGCGTGCCGGGGAAGCTCGCGGGCGTCTACCTCCATCCCTGTCGAGGTCCCATGCGAGTGAGTCTCTTCCGCGTGGCGGTCGTCTGTGCCGCCTTGGGTATGGTTCCGAGCCTGTCCGCGCAGAGCCTGCGTGCCTTCAACGGCACCCAGGACAGCGAGCTCTTGAAGGATTACTTCTTCGAGGAGCACGGCGACGGCTCGATCGTCACGGCCGACGCCTTCGGGACCTACGTGTTCCGCGACTTCAACGAGTACATCGGCTCGAACTTCTTCGTCGACCACGGCCTGCGCTGCGGCAACGAGCGTCTGCCCCAGTTCATGTCGCTGGGCGTGCCCTCGGACTGCAACAGCTCGAACACCAACCCCGCGGTCGAGTACGACCCCTCGGGCGGCGTGCTGTGGGACATCCCCGTGTGGGTGCACGTGCTGCGGCGCACGAGCGGCCAGGGCAACATCACCGACCCCACGATCGCCTCGCAGATCACGGTCCTGAACGAGGACTTCCAGGCGCTGGCCGGCTCGCTGGGCGCGCCGGGCACGAACGTGCGCATCAAGTTCCACCTGGCGGGCGTCACGCGCTCGAACAACAACAACTGGTACAACGACAAGGGCACCTACTACAACTCGCTGGCGCGTGACGTGCGCACCAACCTGAACATCTACACCAACACGGCCAGCGGCAACCTGGGCTACGCCTACGTGCCCAGCGGAGGCGGCGTGGTGGGCAACACCTTCGACCGCGTCGTGATCTACTGGCCGGCCTTCGGCAAGCCCGGCTCCTACGGCGCGCCCTACAACCTGGGCCGCACGGTCACGCACGAGGTCGGGCACTACCTGGGCCTGTACCACACGTTCCAGGGCGGCTGCGCGAGCCCGGCCGGCTGCGCCAACAACGGCGACCTGATCTGCGACACGCTGCCCGAGTCGACGCCCAACTTCTCGCCCTGCACGCGCTCGACCTGCGGCGACCCGGACCCGACGTCCAACTACATGGACTACTCGGACGACGTGTGCATGAACAACTTCTCGGCCAACCAGGCGCGGCGCATGCGCTGCACGATGGCCAACTTCCGCACGCTACTGGCGCGCTAGCAGAGCGCGACGCTCCATCCCCGCGGCCGCCGTGCCGCGACACACGGGCCCCTCACGGGGCCCGTGTCGTTTCCGGAGCGCTGACCGGGCTCGCGCATGCCGGGGCCCACTTCTGCAGGCGCGCGCGCAGGTCCTCGAGCTTGACGGGCTTGGCCAGGTAGTCGTCGAAGCCGGCCTGGTGCGCCTCGCGCCGGTGCTCCTCGAGCACGTTGGCCGTCAGGGCCACGATGGGCACGTGCGTGCCGCGCAGGACCTCGAGCTTGCGGATGGCCAGCGTGGCCTCGAGTCCGTCCATGACCGGCATCTGCACGTCCATCAGCACCAGGTCGAACTCGCCCTTCTTGAGCGCTTCCAGCGCTTCCTCGCCGTTGGAGACGAGGTGCCAGGTCGCGCCCAGCTTCTCCAGGAAGCGCGTGGTGATGCGCTGGTTGACGGGATGGTCCTCGGCCACGAGCACGCGCGCGCGCTGGACCTCCGCGCCCGCGTCGGTCGCGGCTTCCGCGGCCGGGGCCACGCTGGCCGCGCCCTCCTCGACCTTCTCGATCTTCTCGGGGCGCGGCAGCGGGCCGCGCAGCACCTCGCCCACGCACCAGTACAGGTCGTGGCGCTTGATGGGCTTGGCCAGCGCGGCCTTGCGGCCCGACCAGCCTACGGCCGAGGCGGCGCCCAGCTGGTTCACGGGCGCGAGCACGATCAGCGGCGCCGCGCCGTAGCGCGCCGCGCCGATGGTCTCCAGCTCCTCCAGCGCTTGCGCCAGGCGCAGGTCGATCAGCACCAGGTCGAAGGGCCGCTCCTCGCTGGCCGAGCGCTGCAGCTCCACGCGCGTGGAGGGCACGTCGTGCGTGAGCTCGACCAGGTTCTCGTCGCGCAGGAGGCGCGCCACGGAGCCGCCGCTGGTCGGGCTGGGGTCGGCCACCAGGATGCGCAGCGAGCGCGGCGGGGCCAGGAGGTCGCGCTCGGGCGAGCCTGCGGCCACGGGCAGCTGCAGCTTGAAGCCGAAGGTCGAGCCCACGCCGGCCTCGGTCTTGACGAACATCGTGCCGCCCATGGCCTCGACGATCTGCTTGCTGATCGCCAGCCCCAGGCCCGTGCCGCCGTACTTGCGGCTGCGCGAGGCGTCCACCTGCGAGAACGACTGGAACAGCCGGTCGATGCGGTCCTTGGGGATGCCGATGCCCGTGTCCTGCACCTCGAAGCGCACGCGCGCGCGCTCCTTCTGCTCCTCCTCGAGCTGCACGCGCAGGACGATCTCGCCCTTGCCCGTGAACTTGAGCGCGTTGCTGAGCAGGTTGAGCAGCACCTGGCGCAGGCGCGTGGGGTCGCCCACCAGCCGGTCGGGCAGGCGCTCGTCGAGCTCCAGGCACAGCTCGAGCTTCTTCTCGGCGGCCACGATGGAGACCGTGTCCAGGCACTCGTCCACCACGGCCGAGGGCGCGAAGGGGATGGCCTCGATCTCGTAGCGCCCGGCCTCGCCCTTGGAGAAGTCCAGGATGTCGTTGATGATCGAGAGCAGGCTCTCGGCCGACTTGTGGATGGTCTCGCCGTATTCCTTCTGCTCGCCCGAGAGCGACGTGTCCAGCAGGAGCTGGGTCATGCCCAGCACGCCGTTGATGGGCGTGCGGATCTCGTGGCTCATCGTGGCCAGGAACTCGGACTTGGCGATGCGCGCGGCCTCGGCGCGCTTGACCTCGGACTTCAGCTGGTGATCGCGCAGCTCGATCTGCGTGATCATGTGGTTGAAGGTGTCGACCAGGATGCCGATCTCGTCGTCCGATCGGCGCACGGCGCGGATCGAGTAGTCCTTGCGCGTGGAGATGGCGTTGGCCGCGTGCGCCAGGTCGAGCAGCTGGTCGGAGAAGCGGTGGTGGATGCGGCGCGCCAGCGCCAGCGTGATCAGCGAGGACACGCCCACCAGCGCCAGGAACACGCCGGCGTGCGTGGCCAGCGGCTGCGTGAGCTCGTCGGGCGCGGCCACGAGCACGACCGTGCCCAGGAGCTCGGCCTCGCGGTACACGTCGCGGCGCACGACGGGCCGCAGCGGGCCGTTGAAGCCGGGGCCGGGCTCGAGCTCCGAGCCCTCGCGCGCGTAGGCGGTCAGCACGTTGCCCGCGGGGTCGACCAGGTAGGCCGCGCGCACCGACTCCTGCTGCAGCAGGCCGAGCGACCACGAGCTGTCGCGCGCGGGGTCGACGCCCGCCGCCTGCCAGTGCTCGGCCACGCGCTCGGCGCGCTCGGCCAGGCGCGCCTTGAGCTCGCCGCGCCGCGAGAGGAAGTCCCACGACGCGTACACCAGGGAGGCCACGCTCAGGCTGGCCAGGCCCACCGACATCAAGTAGACGGTGAGCTTCTTGCGCAGCGTGAAGTGCGTGACCACCGTGCGAGCGGTGGAGGGCGAGGAGCGATCAGGGACCAACGCGATGCCTGGGAAGCTCGACTGTGATCGACACGCACGGAGGGCGCGATCAAGGTGGCTCCAGGAACAGGACGCACGGAAAGGCTTTCCCCGAGCGGTCCGCCGGGCGAGCGCGGGCAGGCGAGGAGAGCGGAGTCGCTCAGGAATCCCCCGCGACCGGGTCGATGACGGCGGCGCATGTTCCACCTGCGCGGCACCCAGGCCACCGAGCGTCGTTCCGCCCCGCGCCAGACGGTCGCGTATCGCCTCGACGTGGTCGCCGCCGACGGAACGGCCGGGTACCTGCTCGACCTGTCGGCGAGCGGCATGCGCGTGCGCTTCAAGTGCGGCCTCGACGTCAGCGTGGAGCAGGGCCTGCGCATCGAGTTCCCGCGCTGGCTCGAGCTGGGCGCCGGCCTCGACGTGCGCGGCCGCTTCGCCTGGCTGCGCTCCTCGGGCGAGGGCGCGACCGAGGCCGGCTATGCCTTCGACGGCCTCTCGCGCAAGGAACAGGCGCTGCTCGAATCCCTGATCCAGCGCCTGGCGGCAGCCGTGGCCGAGGACACGAGCGCGTCCGCGGCCTAGCAGTCCGTCGAAAAAGGTCCCTACTACGGCTTCGCGAGCTTCGACGAGGCGTCGTCACGCTCGTCGAGCCGTGCTCAGCGGCCAGGAAGGCCGCTTCCGCCGTCTCTCCGTCGCGTTCCTAGCCTCGTCGAAGCTCGCTTTGCCTCGCGACGGGACTTTCTCAACGGCCTGCTAGCCGGAGCCATCGAGGCATGCTGCTCTGCGCGCGTGCGCTCCTGCTCGACGCGCGGCGCTGGGTCGAGGGCGGAGCGCTCCTGATCGAGGGCGGGACCATCCGGCGCGTGCTCACCACGCGCGCCGAGGTGCGGCGCGCGCGCGCCACGCGGCGCGTGGACTGCGGCGACGCCGTGCTGACGCCGGGGCTGGTCGACGCGCACGCGCACCTCGAGCTGACGGCCCTGGCCGGCCGCCTGCGCGACCCGCGCACCTTCGCCGACTGGATCCGCGCCCTCGTGCGTGCGCGCGCCGGGCTCGACCGGCGCGCCTGGCAGGCCTCCCTGCGCGAGGGCGCGCGGCGCCTGCTCGCCGGCGGCACGACGACGGTGGGGGACATCGATTCCAGCACCACGGCCGCGCGCGTGGGCGCGCGCCTCGGCCTGCGCCTGGTCGTCTACCGCGAGCTGCTCGACCTGTGGGACGAGCGCCGGCGCGCCGCCGCACTGGCGGGCGTGCGCCGCGCCCTGCCCGTCCGAACGCGCGTGCGGGAAGGCCTCGCGCCGCACGCGCCCTACACGACCTCGGACGAGCTGCTCGCGGCGGCGCGCGCGCTCGCCGGCCGGCGCGCGCTGCCCGTCGCGATCCACTGGGCCGAGACCGAGGAGGAGGAGCGCTGGCTCGCGCACGGCACCGGCCCGCTGGCGGCCCTGCTGCCGCGCTCGCCGCGTCGGCGCGGGCTCGCGCGCCTGGACGCGGCCGGGCTGCTCGGTCCGCGCACGGCCCTGATCCACGGCAACCACCCGGCGCGCGGCGAGCCCGAGCGCCTCGCGCGCGCGGGCGTCACGCTCGTGCACTGCCCGGGCTCGCACGCCTTCTTCGGGCGCGCGCCCTTCCCGCTCGAGCGCTATCGCCGCGCCGGCGTGCGCGTCGCGCTGGGCACGGACTCCCTGGCCAGCAACGACGAGCTCGACATGCGCCGCGAGATGGCGCTGGTCCGGCGCGCGTTCCCACGCCTCGCGCCGGCCGAGGTCTTCGCCATGGCCACCGAGCACGGCGCGCGCGCGCTGGGCGGCGCCGCGCTCCTCTCCCCGGGCGCGCCGGCCGACGTCGTGGCCTGGTCCATGCGTGCGCGCGGCCTCGGGCAGGCGCTCGAGGAGCTCACGGCCGGCCAGCCCGCCGTCGAGCGCGTTTGGGTGGCGGGTCGCGCCGCGCGCACACCCTGAACCATCCCAGGACCGGGGCCGGGGCTGGGGCCGGCGCGCGCCGGCCGTAGACTGTGGGGCACATGAGCCCAGCGAGCCAGCGACTCGACGCGGAACAGACGGCCGCCCTGGACCTCCTGCGACGGAGCCAGCGCTTCCTCCTGGTCGGCCACATGCGCCCCGACGGCGACTGCCTGGGCGGACAGGGGGCGCTCGCGCGCGGCCTCTCGAACCTGGGCAAGGAGGTCGCCATCGTCAACCCCGACCCGCCCGCGCCGGCCTTCGACTACCTCACGCGCGAGCTCGAGTACCGCGCCTTCGACGGGCACACGCTGCCCGAGCACGACGTGGCCGTGCTGCTCGACTTCAACGAGCTCTCGCGCACGGGCGCGATGGCGCCGGCCCTCGCGCGCGCGCCCTCGAAGAAGCTCGTCATCGACCACCATCCCTACCACGGCCAACCCTGGTGGGACGCCTGCTTCGTCGACGTCCGCGCCTCGGCCACGGGCCTGCTCGTGTGGCGCATCCTGCGCGCGCTCGAGGCGCCGCTGGACGCGCTGGTCGCGCAGGCCGTGTTCACCTCGCTCGTGACCGACACGGGCTGGTTCCGCTACAGCAACACCGACGCCGAGACGCTGCAGCTCGCGGGCGAGCTCGTCACTCGCGGCGTCGAGCCCTCGGCCCTGTTCGGGGCCCTGTTCCAGCGCCGGCCGGCGGACGAGCCGCGCGCCCTGGCGGCCGTCCTGGGGCGCCTGGAGTACCTGGCCGGCGGACGCCTGGCCGTGGCCGACCAGCCCCTCGCCAACGGCGGCGCCCCGACCCTGGAGGACGGCGATCCGCTGCTCGACCTC
>Ga0315910_10004617_pt1 | contig 11482 bp, 7 predicted proteins | sample EdamamesoilMG_FD_204470 | JGI IMG/M metagenome (GOLD analysis project Ga0315910, IMG submission 204470) | Garden soil microbial communities collected in Santa Monica, California, United States - Edamame soil | ecosystem: Environmental > Terrestrial > Soil > Garden | place: USA: California...
AATTTGTGTCAATCCACTGCACATGGCCCTTCAGACTTCCTTTCAAAAAAGAGTTTTTCAGTTTGGTTTCAAAGCCCGCACATCACGGGGATTGATGCGGGACAAAACATCCTGGTTTATAAAAATAGCCGATGACGCTAATCCGGAAATTTATGGCCTGGGTGAGTGTGGTCCTTTGCCCGGACTGAGCACGGATGCACGGCCCGACTTTGAAGATCAATTGATCGGTGTGCTGCAAAAAATCAACGGGCTGAAAGAGATATCGGAAATAGATTTAAAAGCGATCGTACCGGCTGGATTTCCGTCTCTGGTTTTTGGTCTGGAAACGGCAATACGGGATTTGAAAAATGGCGGAAGACGCATCCTCTACGATAATGATTTTCTGCAGGGAGCACCTATTCCGATTAACGGCCTGATTTGGATGGGAGATATGGATTTCACCATGAGTCAGATCAATCAGAAAATCGCACAGGGTTTTCGTTGTATCAAGTTAAAAGTAGGTGGGTTGGATTTCGACAAAGAATGCGATGTACTGCAATATATCCGTAAACGATACTTTCGTGAAAACATCAAAATAAGACTTGATGCCAATGGTGCTTTGAAAGCGGATGATGTGTTGTTCAAACTTACCGAGTTCGCAAAATTTAATATTGATTCCATCGAGCAGCCGCTTAAGCCAGGACATCCGTTGCTGGAAGAGTTATGCCGTAAGTCTCCCATACCCATTGCGCTTGACGAAGAGCTAATTGGTATTGAAATAAAAGACTCCAAACAAGGACTTCTGGAGCGCGTGAAGCCGCAGTTTATTATACTGAAGCCTTCGCTCCATGGTGGATTTTCGGGAAGCGCTGAATGGATTTCTATTGCCGAATCATTCGGGATCGGGTGGTGGATCACTTCGGCTTTGGAATCTAACATCGGACTGAATGCCATCTGTCAGTTTACCAAAAATTATTCCATCACCATTCCTCAGGGACTGGGAACGGGAGCCATCTATGAAAACAATATTCCATCTCCCTTACATGTAGAAAAGGGACTGATCAGTCTGAAAGATTCTCAGCGCTGGGATGTAAATGGTTTATAAACTATTTCAGCGGGACGTTATAGATGCGTGTCCACGCTGTGAATTCCGAAAATTGAAGGGAAGTGAGTTCATCTCCCGATAGCAGCTTTCCCCTACAATCATATTGAATACAGCCAATGCAACTCATAACATTCGGCTGATGTACGATAAAGGGCGGCTTCGATTTGTGTTGAATAATGTAGAAGTCCCCGCTGTTTGTAGCCTGCCGGGTTTCTTCAATAAGATCGCGAAGCCAATTCATTTGTTGTCTGGAGGCATCACACCGTTGACATGCTTTTGCCACTGCGTGATCTAGGGGATTCAATTCTTCACCTGAGCACGCCATCAGCACGACAAGGATAATGGGAATTAACCTGAATGTTTTCATTTTCGAAAATCGGATTGGAAATTTGAACTGCGGCTCTGACAATAAAGGTACTACCCGGAATGCATTGTTACATCACCCAATTACAGGTATCGCTTCACATCGTCAGCCGTAATTTCATCACCACTCATGATCACCAGGCGTTCAATTACATTGCGTAATTCACGGATGTTGCCCGTCCAGTTGTGTTCTTTAAGTGCGGCCAGCGCTTTGGGTTGAATAACCTTCTTGCGGGCGCCATATTCTTCGGCTATGTCTTCCAGAAATTTTTCGTTCAACAATCCGATGTCCTCCTTGCGATCGTTAAGCGCGGGAACCTTGATCACAATAACACTTAGCCGGTGGTAGAGGTCCTCCCGGAATCGATTTTCTTCAATTTCCTTTTTTAAATCTTTATTGGTGGCAGCCACTACGCGCACATTTACGGAGATCTCCTTGTCGCCACCCACGCGTGTTATTTTATTTTCCTGAAGAGCGCGCAATACTTTCGCCTGGGCAGAAAGGCTCATATCGCCAATCTCATCCAGAAACAAGGTGCCATTCTCAGCAAGTTCAAATTTTCCCAGTCGTTGTTTAATGGCGGATGTGAAGGATCCTTTTTCGTGGCCGAATAATTCACTCTCAATTAACTCGGAAGGTATTGCAGCACAATTCACTTCAATCAATGGCCCTCCCGCACGCTTACTTTTCTCATGTATCCACCGCGCGACCAATTCTTTTCCAGATCCGTTGGGTCCGGTCACCAGAACACGTGCATCCGTTGGCGAAACTTTTTCGATCATTTCCTTTACCTGCCGGATTGGCTCAGACTCACCGACCATATCGAATTTTTTCGTGATCTTCTTCTTCAGGCTTTTGGTTTCCTTCACCAGCGAGGTTTTATCCAACGCATTCCGAAGTGTTATTTCCAAACGTCCCAGGTCAAAGGGTTTTTGCAGAAAGTCAAAAGCACCTTTTTTCACAGCTTCTACCGCCACGTCAATCGTGCCATGAGCGGAGATGATAATGAAGTTTGTGGATATACCGGCTTCTTTGGATTTTTCCAGCACTTCCAGGCCGTCCATCTTTGGCATCTTGATATCACAAAGGCAAAGGTCGTAGCCACCTTGCTCGAGTTTTTTAAAACCTTCCTGACCATCGGCTGCTTCGTGAACGTCATGATCTTTCTCTTCCAGTATTTCTTTCAGAATTGAACGGATCTTGTTGTCGTCTTCGATGATCAGAATCTTGGCCATGTTGGAATTAAGTGAATGTATGATGCGCTAAAAATAATAAACCTGCCGAAGCTTTTGCATACGGCAGGTTTAAAATAGCAAGCCTGTAAGCCGGGTTCTGTTCCCCGATCCCGAGGTATCGGGACGGGGCCCTTATCATTTGTCTGGTCCCGATGTCACCATCGGGATCTATCAGTCTACCCGTTCCGACACCCGACAAGTCGGGATAGAACGAGCCGCTCGTGATCGGAACCTATTTGACCTTTCAACGCGTAAGGTTTACCATGCACCCGATATCACTATCGGAACGGTGAGCTCTTACCTCACCTTTTCACCTTTTCCCACCCCGACAAGTCGGGAAGGGTAGTTTGTTTTCTGTGGCACTGTCTGTCCTCCCTATCGGGAAGCCTTCCTGTTAGGAAGTACGCTGCTCTGTGTTGCCCGGACTTTCCTCCCCGTCCCGATCACTCGAGACAAGGCGACAAGGCGGCTTGCAGATGCAAAGATAGTATTTCAGCAGGACTTGAGTTAGGGGTTGGGTTTGTGGCTTGGGCTTAGTGTTTAGTGAACATTTTGTTGACTTGTACCTAATCCCTACGGCCCAACCCCTAAGCCCTAAAATCAAAAAGGTCAGATCCTGCTGGACCTGACCTTTCTAAATTCTTGTGTGTACAGTTTAATGAATATCCTGACCGGTCAGTTTTAATTCATAATGATCAGCCAGCTGAGCAACTTCCTGGATCATTTCTTTTATCTGTTCTTCGGATACCGTTTCTGCCAGGCATGAGGCTTCCACTTTTACATAGCCATCTTCGAGTATGAATTTGCTGTAGTCAAACTTGGCGTTTTGCTCCAGTAAATTTTTGAAATCTACATTGGCATTGATTTCACAAACTTTCGATGTGAATATTGCTTGTTCTCTTCCCGATACCGGGCTCTTTTGGGTAAGGGCAAGAACGGTTTGAAAACGATGATCATGGATAGGTATCACCAAAACGGATTTGTTGTGATCATAGTCCGTAAACTGTCCGCCAATTTCGTCAGCATATTGCTCAACAAAATCTTGTATAGTAAATGTTGCGACCATAGAAATGTTAGGGTTAATCCATACGGAAGTTAGAGAATAAGATTGGTAATTGTAAGAAATGAGGCCGGGAAATTAAACGGCCTTAAAAGTAGAAAGCATAAAAGCGGGTGCCCTGTGATGAAAATTCGATCGTAGGCGAGGGCAACTTTATCATGTTGCCGAGGAAGATAAGCGTCTTTACTACTTTCGATCTTGACTTGATAGCGGTTAAATCAAAATCCAGCGTGAAGTAGTATTGTCGATACGGGGGATCAAATCCGGCTTCAATATTCTGATGGGAGCGGGCATACACCATGCCTTCAGCTCCATAGCCAACACCAAGGTTCAGCCATTTGGGAAAGCGCATAAAAAATTTATCCATATCAATGGATAGCCAGTACGTCTGGCCATTGTAGTCTTTCAGTAATTCTTCCGACAGGCCGTCCCCCAGGATATCGGAACGCAACGCAGCATAATCAGTGCGGTGAAATGAGAATTTAGGGTAGATGCGAATCTCCTTCCATAATCTCTTTTGTCCCAGATAAAATACCGCACCCGCAGCATCCGCCAACAGATCTCCGGAGGAGGCACCGTAGGCGCTGGAGTATCCATCAAATACTTCGATCGGGACCAGCACGGCAAACCCGGTTATCGCACCAATAAGATCGGATTTTCTTTCAGGGACGTTACATCCCTGCAGCGCCTTTGAAAAACCGTAGCTGAAATAAAACGAAGAGTAAAAATGACCCAGTTTGTCAATCTGATTCCATTCACCATTGTCGTTGAAAAAATGAAATGCCTGCTTCTCTGCATCTGAATACCATAGCTGATTAAGCGTTACGAGCGTGGCGCCATAACCTACTGCAGCACCAATCACAAAATTCCGTAACCGCTTTTTGTTGATGGGTGGAAGTGTATCAGTCTGCGCATGGATGCCGTGACTAACGAGCGCTAAAAGCACAATCAACTTAATCCGTGCCATCTTCTTCTTTGATTGCTTCCGTGTTCAGTTCCGGTTCATCCTGAACGGGCTGCTCTTTTCGTTTTTCACGGGATGACTTCCATAAATCTCTAAGACGGTTGAAGCTTTGTGTGTGAATGATACTCGCCCCGGTAGTGATGGCGTTCTGGTTAGTGTTAACGGTATTTAAAAGCGGGTTGACGTTGGTTCGGCTATACATCTTGACCCGGAGCTTTCCGTCCGGAGTCAGCATATAATCCACCGTCCAGTCACCGGCAACGGATGAGGGGTTGGCTTGCGTTCCGGTTGTTGTGGGGGTGCTGGTATTGTTGTTAAAGGTACCGTCACCGGTAACCCGCAACCGGCCGTTCAGGAATGTATAAGATAAACGAAGCTGAAAGGTGTTGAATTTTTCTTCGTCCATGGAGCCGAGATCAACATCAATGACGAGGTCTTCGTCCACCTGGCTCATCCAGTAGCTGAGCTGATTTGAAAGTAGTTCACTTACACTGTTCACCAGCGATCCGCTGGCATCGATACCTGCATTTACCGGAGAGAGCCTCCGGAGCACGATCAAGCTGAACACCTGCCGGTTTAATTCTTGTTCGTCCAGTTTATTTTTGAAGGCCGCAAACTCCAGGTCGAGGTTCACTACACGGCCGCTTTCAGTTTGGATGTTTTTAGGTAAATCTTCGGCTACGATATCAAATGCAATAGCCGGGGCAAGCATGGGGCCATCCAGTGAGAGTAATACCTGTACGGGATATTTGCGCTGCAACTGAGGCGCGTTGCCCAGCGTGGGGTCGTTAAGTAAAGGTGCCAGTGAAGCCAGCTGATTGTAGGAAGCATCAATATTCACCGTTGCCTGGTATGGATCGCCATACCACGTGATGCGACTTCCTTTGTTGATGGAGAATTCCTTATTGACAATATCGTAGAGCGTAAAATTGTACCATCCCTCTGTAAACTCGAAAGGCCCGAACATGTTGAATTCACCTTTCGTGTTTAGCTCCAGTTTCAGATCACCGTTACCACGTCCGCGAATAATGTCACCGGCTTTCAGGTCAAAAATAATCTCACAATACGCATCCGGGGTGACATCAATGTTGAAGTTGAATGTTAACCCCGTGATGTCTACTTTATTTTTTAACTCGGTATTTATCTTTTTAGTGAACGCTGTGTCCCTGAAATTCACGAATGTTATAAAATCTTTTTTGTCTACCGTAGACGAGCCGCTCAGCGGAATATATACCCGCGTATTTTTTTCCGTGCGCGCGGTTGCGGAAATGGTAAGATTTGAAACAGGGCCTGTGAAGCTAACGTCCCCGGAAGCATACGCCTGTCCATAGAACAGACTGTTGTCTTTGGCGCTTGTGTTCAATACCTGGAAGGTTTTTAGATTTGCATCCAGATCAATGTACATCTTATGGAATCCCTGGTGAGAAATGGAACCTTCCAAGTGGGCTTTGTTACGGAGGATGTCAGTCAGTTCGATGTTTCTAAAATCGATCGAACTAGGTGTAAGCCCAACGGTTCCGGTAAAGCGGTACATGGTTTTAAGATACGTTACCATGAGCTGGCCATCATTAATTTGTCCTTCACCACGAACATCAGGAGATGCCAGTTGCCCGGAGATGCCGAATGTACCGGATACGGTTCCTCCCATGTTGTTGAATATGCCGCCCAGAAAGGGTTCAATAATTTTCAGGTTGGCATTTTCCAGTTTAGCGGTAACATTTAACGGACTGTTTCTCCGTGACGGTTTGTAATCGCCATCCAGGTTGATGATTCTTTTTCCTTCCCGATCGATGAAGAAACGCACGTCAAATTTATTATGGGCGGTATCCCATTGATTTTTTCCAGTGATATCGCCAATCAGGAAATCATTTAGTGTGAACTGATGAATATAAATGTCGTTTTGAACAGAAGGCGCTTTGTAAAAATTACTGACGTCAATCTGTGCATCTACTACGCCTTCAATTTTCTGAGCGATAAGAACATCCAGCAAGGCAAGATTAAGTTTACTTAAATTCAGCGATATCAACTTTGAAGGATCATCTGATATCCGTCCATTCAATTTCACGGATTGCGTTTCATTCTGCAGAATCAGGTTGTGAACATTCCATTCCCGACCTCTTACTGATATAAAATTCCCTTTGTCAAATGTCCAGTCCCGCTCGAACAGTTTTACAGCCGAAGGTTGCATGGCAATCACCGTACTGTCACGCAGAAAATCGACTCCGCCTTTAAGGCGCACGTAATTGTTTTGTTCCTGTTGATCGGCATCCAGTTCAAAATCCACGTGGTTGTTGTTCCAGATGACTTCAACCAGCAGATTTTTTGTATTGACATTCGGATTCAGGTATTGGCGTTCCGAAGTTACGGTGGCCATCGAAAGTACGTTTGTGCTGTCGGCAATCTTGGATGTAGTAAGTTCCACTTCCGTGTTGATGAATGTCTTGCCCTGGTAGGTGATGGTATCCAGAAGGGTATACGCATTAAAGATGGTCGTGTATCCGCTGGAGAAACGGCCATCGATGTGTGTGTTCCGCGAAAGTTTCAGATCAATGTCCAGTAAGTCAACAATCGGATCGAGGTTTTTGAAGTCCACAGCGATGAGCGCTTCATACTTCCCCGGTCGGGTGTGTTTATGTTGATAGTATTCGGCAATAGCCGTCTTGTCATTTTTGATATTGAGGAGAATTTCATGCACGAGGGTTTGGATATCGTGACTTATATCAGAGTAGTTGAAATTTCCATTGATCTCGGCATTCAGCAGGGATGATTCAAATTTAAGGGAACGCTTTTGGTTCAGCCGTTGTGCTTCAATGTGAATGTTTGTTGCGGAGAGACGTTCGTCTTTGTAAAGTATCGTAAGGTCGCTGAAGTTGGCGATACCCAGCAGCGAGTCGAGTGCAATCCCGCGCACGTCTACATCGAGTTTGGTGCTAACAAACAGGCTGTCGCGGGAGAGGTTTAATTTGTGGAAGTAGGCCGTGTCCAGGTTAGCACGCAGCTGAATTTCGTTTCGCCCTTCTCTGAAATCTAACGTTCCCCGTGCATTGAATTCAAGGTTCGGATCATTCACCTCTACCAGTCCCCGTACAAACCCGGAAGCAAAACGCGCATTGGTTTTTATATTGGTGTAGTTGTAGCCGTATATTCCAATGGAACTGATCTTTCCATTCAACACGAAGTCGGCTGTCTTCATGGTAAGGCCTGCGCCTTTCACTTCGCCATCCAGGTTTACCTTCTGAAACAAAGTAGTGTCGTTGAAATAGGTCCCTACATTAAAATTCGCCAGTGTTAATTTGCCGCTATACTCCGACAGGTTGATGTCTTTTTCATTCACCTTGAAGTTTATATCCGAACGAATAGAGCCCCGTGCACTTTGAAAATTTCCATTCGCAACAAAATCGGTAGGGTATCCGAGGAACTGGCCCTCCATGTCAACGACCCCGACTGGCCGAATCCGTTCCATGGTCGGTTCATTGAAGAGGAAGGAAATATCCTCCGGGTCAAGCCTTGAATTTTTCAGGTTCAGTACAATGAATGTTTCGTTTATGTTCGGCAGCCCTTCCATTTCGAGCGACCCGGTAAGCTTCGTGTTGCCAAGCGTCACATCCATTTGCTTAAACTTGAACTTGTCAATGCGGCCATTGAAATCACCGGTAAGCTGTATAGGTTGGCCAACACGTTCTACGCCTGGTGCAAACACGGCCAGGTCTTTGGGGTAAATCGTGGTGTTGGTAAAGTGGGAGTGAACCCTCACTTTGGAAACAAAATCATTGAGATCGCGCTGGCTGTTGTAATGAAATACGATTGTATCGGAGATGGTGCTCTTCCCGGCATCGACCTTGAGTCCATAAAACTCCATCGCTTTTTGAGAGATGCGGAAGAATGTCGAGAGCTGATTTACTTTAAATTTTGTGGCGAGATCCTGGGCGATGAGGGTTCGTACATTAAACTCGATCGTGTCACCAAGCAGGACAAAGCTCCTCAATTGACCTTCGTCTACCGATAAACTGAAATGATTGTGATCAAATCCGGATTTAATACTATCCTGATCCTGATTGATCATCGTAAACTGGCTCCGGTTGAGAACCGCTTCTCCGATATTGATTTTAGGGGGATTGCCGCCTGACCCCGAAGATCCGGACGAGAATTTTTCATTGATTCGGCTGATGAACACATTAATGTTGAGGTCACGTGCCGTGTCCGCATCGTTGATCTTCGTTACGTAGACATGCGCACTGTCAATGAATATCCCATCCACATTGATATCGCGCCCACCGAATAGTTGAGACAACTTGAAGTTGACGAGAATTTCCCTGACACCGATCATCCGGTTGCCTTCCGGATCATAGATGCTGACGCCCGTCAGTTCCAGCCGGTCGAACCACAGCATTCTGAAACTCCTGGCTGAGGATTGAAAGCCGGTGACTTCTGAAAAGTTCTTAAGGTATTTGCTGATGAGGCGGTTTTGTACCGGAGGCATCTGTAAAACCAGGAAGGAAGAGATGAGCAAAAACAGGATGGCCGTGAAAGTATACGCCAATATCTTTCGAATCCTATTTTTAATAACTTGCCGGTTCATTTATTAACTAATGCGCCCCGTTATCCTTGCCATCGAGTCTTCCTGCGATGAGACGTCTGCCTCCGTTATCCGAAACGGCAAGGTACTTAATAATATTATCGCGTCACAGGCAGTGCACCAAAAATACGGTGGAGTAGTGCCTGAACTCGCCTCACGTGCTCATCAGCAGAACATCGTAGCAGTAGTAACCGAAGCTTTACAAAATTCAGCTACCCGGTTAACTGATTTAGACGCTATTGCGTTCACCCGCGGACCTGGTCTTATGGGCTCGCTGTTGGTGGGTGTCTCTTTTGCAAAGGGGCTGGGCATTGGCTTGAATATCCCGCTTATCGAAGTAAATCACCTGGAGGCTCACGTACTGGCGCATTTCATTGACGACCCGGTGCCGACCTTCCCATTTTTATGTCTCACCGTGAGTGGTGGACACACCCAGATTGTACTGGTTCATGACTATCTCGATATGGAAGTGATCGGCCAGACTCAGGATGATGCGGTGGGCGAGGCCTTTGATAAAGCCGCTAAAACAATGGGTCTACCTTACCCGGGCGGGCCTTTGATCGACAAGTATGCAAAACTGGGCGATCCCAAGGCTTTCCGGTTTTCAGAAACGATCATGCCGGGACTGGACTTTTCCTTCAGCGGAATAAAAACCGCATTCCTTTACTTTATCCGTGATGAGAAACGTAAGAATCCCAATTTCGTGGAGGAGCGGTTAAATGATATCTGTGCGAGCTTGCAAAGTCATTTAGTAGGAATGCTGCTTGCCCGCGTAAAGCAGGCAGTGACTCAAACCGGCATCAGGCAGATTGCTATTGCGGGAGGTGTATCTGCAAACTCGGGCTTACGAACCAGCTTGAAAGAATCAGGTGAACGCAATGGCTGGAGTATTTTTATTCCTGAATTTCAATACTGCACCGATAACGCAGCGATGATTGCCATGGCAGCACATTTCAAATTTCAGCGGAAAGATTTTTGTAGTCTGGAAACAGCTCCGCTGGCCCGGATGCCGATCGGAACGCGCTAATACGATGAAACTTATTTTCAAACCTGGCGATCAAATGGACTACCGGCACGTGGTGGATGCTGGTGATGTGGCCGCATTTCAGGGGAAAGTGGTTCATTCCGTGTGCTCCACTTTTGCGCTGGCCCGCGATATCGAGTGGACAACAAGGCAATTTGTGTTGGCGATGATCAATGATGACGAAGAAGGTATCGGAACCCGCCTGAGTATAGAGCACAAAAATCCCGCATTTATCGGAGAAGAGATTATCTTCACGGCATGGATCGATGAGTTGAATGGAAATGAATTGATCTGTACGTTCGAAGCAAAAGTAAATGACCGGTTAGTCGCGATTGGTAAAACTGGTCAGAAGATTTTAAAGAAAGACAAGATTAAAACCATATTTAGGAATTAGGGCTTAGGAATTAGGGCTTAGTGAATACCAGCCCCTAAGCCCCAAGCCCCAGACTTTAGTAGTAATGAAACAACGTTTTTCTAACGATATCAATATAAAAAACCGTCAGGCATCGTTTGAGTATGAGTTGCTCGACAAATATATTGCTGGTATGGTGTTGCGTGGAACGGAGATCAAATCCATCCGTGAAGGGAAGGTGAATCTGCAGGACGGATATTGTTACCTGAACAATGGTGAGTTATTTGTAAAAGGCATTTCCATCACACCGTATGCACAGGGAACACATTATAATCATGAGGCAGGGCGTGAGCGAAAGCTGTTGTTGAAAAAAGCTGAACTAAAGAAGCTCGAAGGTAAGGTGGAGGAGAAGGGACTTACGCTGGTACCGACACGCTTGTTTATCAATGACCGCGGTTTAGCCAAACTGGAAATAGCCGTAGGCCGGGGAAAGAAATTGCACGATAAACGCGACAGTATAAAGGAACGTGAAGCCAAGCGCGAACTAAACAGGATTAAACTAAAATAGAAAGAACCACAAAATGGATTTAATCGAATACGGTGTCTGCCGTTTGAGTGTGGTGCCCGTGCGTGCTGAAGCTTCCCATCGGTCGGAACAGGTTACGCAATTACTGTTTGGCGAACATTATGAGGTTACCGAAGCATCCAAAGACCGGAAGTGGGTACGTATCCGCATCGTGTATGATCATTACGAAGGATGGATTGATGCCATTCAGCACCACGTAGTAGCAAAGGATTATTTCGATTACCTGGATCGTGCCGA
>Ga0315910_10004618_pt1 | contig 11480 bp, 11 predicted proteins | sample EdamamesoilMG_FD_204470 | JGI IMG/M metagenome (GOLD analysis project Ga0315910, IMG submission 204470) | Garden soil microbial communities collected in Santa Monica, California, United States - Edamame soil | ecosystem: Environmental > Terrestrial > Soil > Garden | place: USA: California...
GCTTGACCCCCGGGGCGATCACTGCCGATGGATGCACGCCCGGTGCCTGGGAGTGCGGAGGATTGAACAACTGCGACACGCACGCGATATACGCATAAGGATCGTCGCAGACGATGCGCGGCAGGGTCGTCAGGGATTCCGCGTCGGCGCCTAGCACCACCGCCGAGGCGCGCGTTTTCGACAGCTGGGGCTTGAATGCGGATCTTGCGAGAAAACTGATCTGGCCCGGACCCGCGGCCTGCAGCGACGCAACCTGCCGAATCAGGATTTCCGGATCGCCGGCGACCCGGCCGCCGAGGCGCGACGCGATCTGCGCGAGCGTGAGCGCCGCCGCCATGTCATTTGGCGGGTGGCTTGCTGCCGTCCATGGCCTTGATCACCTTGTCGGTAATGTCGATGCGCGGATTGGCGTACGCGGCTTCCTGGAAGATGATGTCGTACTTCTCCTGCTCGGCGATCTGCCGGATGATGCGGTTCGCCTGCTCGACGACCTGCGACAGTTCCTCGTTGCGCCGCTGGTTCACGTCTTCGCGGTAGTCGCGCTGCCGTTTCTGGAAATCGCGCGTGAGTTCGTTGAAATCGCGCTCCTTGTTGCGGCGCTGCGATTCGGACATCGTGACGCCGTCCTTCTCGAGCTCATCCTGCATGCGCTTGAGCTGATCGGCGAGCTTCGACATCTCGGCTTCGCGTTTGGTGAATTCGGCTTCGAGCTTCTTCTGCGCACGCAGCGCCGGCGCGGAATCGCGCACGATGCGCTCGATCTGGACGACGCCGATCTTGCCCTGCGCGTGGGCGGCGCCGCCGGGCGCGGCCAGGCACAGCAAGGCAGTGGCGGCAGCAGCGGCGGACAGGATCCAGCGGCGATCGCTGGCCATCGGGAGCATAGGACGTGTCAGGGTCATCGAAGGGGCGCTAGAACGAAGAGCCAAAGGTGAATTGTAACCGTTCGACCTTGTCAAAGCCTTTCTTCTCGTTCAGGGGCTCCGCGAAGGACACGCGCAGGGGGCCGAACGGCGAGGTCCACGCAATGCCGACGCCCACCGAATGGCGCAGGCCGCTGGCGGAGAGCTTTTCGTTGGCCCCGAAAACCTGTCCCGTGTCGACGAACGCGGCCAGACGCAGGGACTTGTCGTTGCCCGCCCCGGGCATCGGGAACAGGACTTCGGCGCTGCCGGTGAATTTGCGCGTGCCGCCCAGCACGTTGCCGTCGATGTCCTGCGGGCCGAGCGAAAACGCCTCGAAGCCGCGCACCGAATCCGGGCCGCCGGCGTAGAAGTTCTTGAAGAACGGCACCGGCTTGCCGTGCATGCCGTCGACGTAGCCGAAATCTCCCCGCAGCGAGAGCGTCACCGTGCGGGTCAGCGGATGCAGCCACTGATGGAATGCGTTCAGGCGGTAGTACTGCAGGTCTCCGCCCGCGACCTCGCCCCCGATGCGGGTCAGCGTGCCGCGCGTGGGCAGGATCGCGCTGTCGCGCCGGTCGCGGTTCCAGCTCATGTTGCCCGACAGGTATTTGTACCGGTCGCCGAAATCCTGCGCGAACTCGAGGAACTGGTCCGGGCTGTCGGCGTACAGATCGAGCTTCACGTTCTCGGCGGTCAGGCCGTAGCTGATCGCGTCGGTTTCGTTGAGCGGGTAGCCGAATTTCAGTCCGGCGCCCAGCGTGTCGGTCTTGTACTTGCCGACCGACAGGCTGGAGGCATCGACCCTGCGCGAATAGATGTCGAATCCCTGGCTCACGCCGTCGATGGTGAAGTACGGGTTCAGGTACGACAGCGCATAGGTCCGGTTGATCTTGCTCGTGCTGACGGTGGCCGATACGAACTTGCCGCTGCCGAATATGTTCGACTGCGACACCGATCCCGAGAATACCGCCCCGTCGCTCGAGGAAAGGCCCGCGCCGAGCTGGATCGCGCCGGTGGGCTTTTCCTCGATCGTGAAATTGATGTCGATCTGGTCGGCGCTGCCCGCCACCGGCGCCGTCTCGACGCTGACGTCCTTGAAGTACTGCGTGCGGTCGAGGCGCCGCTTGGAAAGCTCGATCCTCGACGCGTCGTAGTAGGCGCCCTCCAGCTGGCGCATTTCGCGCCGCACGACCTCGTCGCGGGTCTTGGTGTTGCCCGCGACGCTGATGCGCCGCACATACACGCGCCGGCCCGGGTCCACGAGGATGTTCAGCGCCACCGTGCGCTTGTCCTTGTCGAGCTGCGGCACGGCGCTCGCGTTGGCGAACGCATAGCCGTCGTTGCCGAGGCGGTCGGTGATGGCCTTCGTCGTCTCGGTGACGCGCGCGCGCGAGAACACTTCGCCCGCCTTGACGCGCACCAGCTTCTGCAGTTCCTCCCTCGGCACCAGCATCTCCCCGCCGAGCTGGACGTCGGAAACGGAGTACTTCTCGCCTTCGAAAACATTGATCGTGATGTAGATGTCGCGCTTGTCCGGCGTGATCGACACCTGGGTCGACTCGACCGCGAAATCGATGTAGCCGCGGTCCTGGTAGAAGGACTTGAGGGTTTCCAGGTCCGCCGAGAGCTTGGGCCTGGAATACTGGTCGGCCTTGGTGTACCAGGTCAGCCATCCGGGCGTGCGCAGCGCGAGCTGGTCGAGCAGCAGCTGCTCGCCGAATACCTGGCTGCCGACGATGTTGATCGAGCGGATCTTCGCGACCTGCCCTTCGTCGACGGCGATGCTGATGCCGACCCGGTTGCGCTCCAGCGGCGTCACCGTAGACACCACCTCCGCGGCATAGCGGCCGCGCGACAGGTACTGGCGCTTCAGTTCCTGCTCCGCGCGCTCGAGAACCGCGCGGTCGAAACTGCGGCCGTCGGCCAGGCCGGCGTCGCGCAGGATGCGCTTGACCACGTCGGTTTCGAATTCCTTGACGCCGAGCAGGTCGATCTGCGCGATCGACGGCCGTTCCTCGACCACGATCAGCAGCACGTCGTTCTCGACTTCGAGGCGCACGTCGCGGAAAAAACCCGTCGCGAACAGGGCGCGCAATGCCTGCTGCGCTTTTTCCTCGTTCATGGTCTCGCCGACCTTGACCGGCAGGTAGCTGAACACCGTGCCCGCCTCGGTCCTTTGCAGGCCCTCGACCCGGATGTCCTTGACCACGAAAGGGCGGAACGACTGCCCGAATACGCCGGTCGCCGCGGCCAGAAGCGCACAAGCAGCCGCAGCGAGGAGACGCTTGCGCATGGTCATCCGGCGAAAAGGCGGTTCAGGTCGTTGTAGAAGGCGAAAGCCATGACGACGATCAGCAACGCAAGCCCCACGCGCTGTCCGAATTCCATGGCTCGCTCGGACACCGGGCTCCCCTTGATTATTTCCACCGCATAATACATCAAGTGACCGCCGTCCAGCAGCGGAATCGGCAGCAGATTCAGCACGCCGAGACTGATGCTGATCAGCGCGAGAAACGTGGCGTAGGCGAGCCAGCCCATCTGCGCCGATTGGCCCGCGTAATCGGCGATCGTGACCGGTCCGGACAGGTGTTTCCACGACACTTCGCCGACCAGCATCCGGCCGAGCATCCGCAGGCTGAAGATCGAGATGTCCCAGGTCTTGGCGGCGGCCTTGACCAGGCTGTCGAGCGGCCCGTAGCTGACGCGCACCACGCTGCGCTCGGATTCGGCCGCCGAAATCCGCGGCGCCGCGCCGATGCGCCCGACGCGGGTTGCGCCCTCATTCACCGCATCGGGCAGGACTTCGATGCGCATGCGCGCGCCATCCCGCTCGACGTCCATGCGCAGCACCGCCGCGGGGTGGCTGCGGATCAGTTGTACCAGCGCGCCCCAATCAGCCACCGGCGCGCCGCCCACATGGGTGACGCGATCGCCCTCCTTCAGACCCGACCGCTCGGCGGCGCCGCCGGCCACGACGCGGCCCAGGACGGGCGCCAGCGGCGGCCGGTAAAGCCGCAAGCCGATCCGTTCGAGGGTGTCGCTCTCCACATCCTCGGAGGGGTAGCCGCGCAGGTCGAGCACGTGCGTGGAGATGTCGCCGCGCGGATTCGCCACTTCGATCCGCAGGGCTTCCCGCTGCAATGCGCCCTGCAGCAGGCGCCAGCGCAGCTCCTGCCAGGTGGCGATCGCATCGCCGTCGATCGAGCGCACCGTGTCCCCGGCGCCGAAGCCGGCGCTCTGTGCCAGCGTGCCGGCCACGGGCTGCGCCAGCACCGGCCGCGCCTCGGGCAGACCGTACATGTACAGGCCGGCGTAGACCGCGATGGCGAACAGGAAGTTGAACACCGGTCCCGCGGCGACGATGAGGAAGCGCCGCCAGACGCTCTGCCGGTTGAAGGCGCGCGCGAGGTCGGCGGGCGCGACGGGCGCCTCGCGCTCGTCCAGCATCTTGACGTAGCCGCCGAACGGAATCACCGCAATGGTCCATTCCGTGGCGTCGCGCCCCAGGCGCCAGGTCGCGAGCGACCGGCCGAAACCGACGGAAAAACGCAACACGCGAACGTCGCACAGCCGCGCCGCCAGGTAGTGGCCGTACTCATGCACCACGATCAGCACGCCCAGCGCAACGATGAACGAGGCCACCGTATGCAGCAAGCTCATGCTGCGCGTCCCATCAGCGCCGCGACGCCGGCGTGCGCTGCGGCGCGCGCGCGGCGATCGGCTTCCAGCACCGTGTCCAGGGAATCCGCGGCTGTCGCGGGCGCAGCCTGCATCGCATGCTCGATGACCTGCGGGATCGCCGTGAACCGCAGCTTGCCTTCGAGGAAGGCGGCAACCGCGACCTCGTTGGCGGCATTGAGCACGGCCGGCGCGGTGCCGCCTTCGCGCAGCGCCGCGTAGGCAAGCCCGAGACAGGGAAAGCGCAGCGCATCCGGCCGCTCGAACGCAAGCGTCCCGACCGCGGCGAGGTCCAGCGCCGTCGCGCCCGATTCGATGCGCTCGGGGAAGCCCAGCGCATGCGCGATGGGCACGCGCATGTCCGGGTTGGAAAGCTGCGCGATGACCGAGCCGTCGACGAATTCGACCAGCGAGTGAATGATGCTCTGCGCATGGATCAGCACTTCGATGCGCTCGGGCGCGATGTCGAACAGCCAGCGCGCTTCGATCACTTCGAGGCCCTTGTTCATCATGGTGGCGGAGTCCACCGAGATCTTGCGGCCCATCGCCCAGTTGGGATGCGCGCAGGCCTCGTCGGGCGTGACGCCGGTCAGGCGTTCGAGGGGCACGGTGCGAAACGGCCCGCCGGAGGCGGTCAGCAGGATGCGCCGCACCGCCTTGGTGGAGGCGCGGCCGGCCGATTGCGCCGGCTCCTGCGGCAGGCACTGAAACACCGCGTTATGCTCGCTGTCGATCGGCAGGAGCGTCGCGCCGCGCTCGCGCACCGCGCGCATGAAGAATGGGCCCGCCATGACCAGCGCTTCCTTGTTGGCGAGCAGGACGCGCTTGCCGGCCTGCGCCCCCGCCAGCGTCGGCGCGAGGCCGGCGGCGCCGACGATCGCCGCCATCAGGACGTCGCAATCCGGATCGGCCGCGACGCGCTCCAGCGCCCGGGCTCCGAACAGCAGCTCGCTCCGGCAGCCGGCCTCGGCAAACCGGCGCCGCAGGCCCGCATCTTCCGGCAGGCCCGAGAGCACCGCGAACTTCGGCGCATGCCGCAGGCAAAGCGCCAGCAGTGCGTCCGCGGAACGGTGCGCGGTCAGGGCCAAGACGCGAAAGCGCCCGGGGTGGCGTGCGACGACGTCGAGCGTACTTGCCCCGATCGAGCCGGTCGCCCCCAGAAGCGTCAGATTCTGTGTCATTGCGTGCACGTCATCTCAGACCCGTCACCTGCATCAGCAGCAGTGCGCTCGGAAGCGCCGCCGTCGCGCTGTCGATGCGGTCCAGCACGCCGCCGTGCCCCGGCAGCAGGCTGCCGCTGTCCTTGACGCCGGCGCGCCGCTTGGCGGCCGATTCGAAGAGGTCACCCACGATGCTCACCGCACACAGCAGCACGGCTCCAGCGAGATAAGGCGGCCAGGCGGCGCCCTGTACGAGCACCGCCATTCCGGGATCGAAATGCGCCCAGATGATAGCGTAGATGACGCTCGCCACGAGCGCGCCGGCGACGCCTTCCCAGGTCTTGCCCGGACTGATGGTCGGCGCAAGTTTGTGCTTGCCGAAGGCGCGTCCGGCGAGGTAGGCGGCGGTGTCCGCGACCCATACCAGGCCGAGCACCATCAGCACGTTCAGCGGGCCCAGGCTGGCCATCGCCAGCCCGGCTGGCACCAAGACTACGACCCCCACCGCAGGCAGCAGAGAACGCGGGCAGTCGTCGAATCCGCGCGCGAGCCAGGAAGGCACCGCAATCGCCCAGAACAAGGTCGCAAGTCCGCAGATCCACGGCGCCAGCGGCGGATACTGGAAGCTAGCGGCAAACAGCAGCGCGCATGCCAGGCCGTAGGCGAGCGCCACCGCCTTGCGCACGCGCCCCAGGGCGGCCCATTCGTACCCGCCGATGGCCACGATGACCGACACGACCACGGCGAAGGCGCTACGGTCCAGCAGCCAGAGGGCGGACAGGAACGCGGCGAGCAGCGCCGCGGCGGTCAGGACCCGGGTGAGGAACAAGCGCTCAGGCGTCGCTGGACACGGGCAGCGGCGCGCGCCTGCCCGAGAGTTGCGAAGCTTCCTCGAGCTGCTCGCTGGTGCGGCCGAAGCGGCGCTCCCGCTCCCGGTACCAGGCCAGGGCGGCGTCGAGCGCCGCGGCGTCGAAATCGGGCCACAGCGTGCCGGTGAAATGCAGCTCGGTGTAGGCCATTTGCCAGAGCAGGAAGTTGCTGATGCGCTGCTCGCCGCCCGTGCGGATGAACAGATCCGGCTCCGGCGCATAGTTCATCGCCAGGTACGGCGTGAGCGCGTCCTCGGGCAAGGGACCCGCCAGGAGTTCGGGCCGCTCGGCCGTGAGCCGCGCGAGCGCCTGCAGGATGTCCCAGCGGCCGCCGTAGTTCGCGGCGATTGTCAGCGTCAGGCCGGCGTTGCCCGAGGTCAGGCGTTCGCCTTCGGCGATCAGCGACTGGATCTTGCGGTCGAAGCGGGCGCGTTCGCCGACCACCTTCAGGCGGATGCCGCTCGAGTGCAGTTTCTGGACCTCGTTCTCCAGCGCCGCGATGAACAGCTGCATCAGCAGCGCCACCTCGTCGGGCGGCCGGCGCCAGTTCTCGGTGCTGAACGCGAACAGCGTGAGGTAGGCGACGCCGCGCTCGGCGCAGGACTCGACCGTGGCGCGCACCGCTTCGACGCCGCGCTTGTGTCCGGCGATGCGCGGCAGCCGGCGCTGGCGCGCCCAGCGGCCGTTGCCATCCATGATGATTGCGACGTGGCGCGGCACGTCGCCGTGCGCTGGAATCTCGACGGTGGAGCTCGAATGCGCGGCGGTCGGTTGCATGAGGCCGGTCAGACCGCCATCAGTTCGGCTTCTTTCTGTGCCAGCAGCTTGTCGATCTCCGCGACGTGCCGGTCCGTGAGCTTCTGCACGTCGTCGGCGGCCCGGCGCTCGTCGTTCTCCGAGATCTCCTTCTTCTTCAGCGCCTCCTTGACGGCGTGGATCGCGTCGCGGCGCAGGTTGCGGATGGAAACGCGCGCGGTTTCGGCTTCCTTGTGCACAACCTTCGCGAGCTCCCTGCGCCGCTCTTCGGTGAGCGAGGGCATCGGCACGCGGATCATGTCGCCCGCCGAGGCCGGGTTGAGGCCCAGGTTGGATTCGCGGATCGCTTTCTCGATGGCCTGGCCGAGCTTCTTCTCGAACGGCGATACGCCGATGGTACGGCCGTCGATCAGCGTGATCTTCGCGACCTGGTTGAGCGGCGTCAGCGCGCCGTAATAGTCTACCGTGACGTGATCGAGGATGCCGGGGTGCGCGCGCCCCGTACGGACCTTCGCGAGGTCGGCCTTGAAGGCCTCCACGCTCTTCTGCATCCTGGTGTCGGTGTTCTTCTTCAGATCCGCGATCATGGCTGCCTCCGTCCCCGCTACACGTGAACCAGCGTCCCTTCGTCCTCGCCCGCGACCACGCGCGCGAGCGCGCCGCTGCGGAAAATGCTGAATACGTTGACCGGCAGGCGCTGGTCGCGGCAAAGCGCCAGCGCGGTCGCATCCATCACCTTGAGGTTGCGCTGGATGGCTTCGTCGAAGCTGACGCGGCTGTAGCGCTTTGCACTCGCGTCCTTCTTCGGGTCGCTAGTGTACACGCCGTCCACCTTGGTGGCCTTCAGCACGATCTCCGCGCCGACCTCGCTCGCGCGCAGTGCCGCGGCCGTGTCGGTGGTGAAAAACGGATTGCCGGTGCCAGCGGCGAAAATCACCACCTTGCCCTCTTCGAGGTAGCGGATCGCCTTGCCGCGGATGTAGGGTTCGATCACCTGCTCGATGTTGAGCGCCGACTGCACGCGGCTCGCCAGTCCCGCTCGCCGCATCGCGTCCTGCAGGGCGAGCGCGTTCATCACGGTCGCCAGCATTCCCATGTAGTCGGCCGTGGCGCGGTCCATGCCTTCGGCGCCAAGGGCGACGCCGCGAAAGATATTGCCGCCGCCGATGACGACGCCAATCTCCACGCCCTGCTTTTGCACGCCGGCGATCTCGGAGACGATCGCGTCGATCGTGGCGCGATTGATGCCGTAGCTGTCCTCGCCCATCAGGGCTTCGCCCGAGAGCTTCAGCAGGATGCGCTTGTACTTCGGCTTCATGCGGCTCTAGTTCTTCACCATCGACATGACTTCTGCCGCAAAGTCGGTTGATTTCTTTTCTATACCTTCGCCAACGACCAGAAAACGATATCCAAGCAACTTCGTTTTCTTCGCAGCCAGCATTTTCTCGACGGTCTGCTTGTCGTCCTTGATGAACGGCTGCCCGAGCAGGGTTTGCTCGGCGAGGAATTTGTTAAGCCCGCCTTCGACCATCCTGGCGACGATCTCGGCCGGTTTGCCCGATTCCCTGGCGCGCGCGGCGAGAATGCCCCGCTCGCGCTCGACGACCTCGGCCGGCACTTCGGCTCTGGTCAGGTACGCAGGCTTCGAGAATGAAATATGCATCGCGACGTCGCGCCCGGCATCGTCCGCGCCCTCATAGTCCACGAGCACGCCGATCCGTCCGCCGTGGACGTAATGCACGAGCTTGGCCTTTGACTGCATTTGCGAAAAACGGCGCACGGTGATGTTCTCGCCGATCTTCTGCACCAGCGCCTGGCGCTGCGTCTCGACGCCCGGATAGGCCGCGAGGGCCGCGAGATCGGAGGGGTTCCTGGTGGCCACCAGTTCGGCGAGCGCCTGCGCATAGGCGAGGAAGTCGTCGTTCTTGGCGACGAAGTCGGTTTCGCAATTGAGCTCCACCAGCGAACCGAGCTTCGCGTCCGGCGACAGGTAGGCGCCGATCACGCCCTCGGCGGCGATGCGCCCTGCCGCCTTGCTCGCCTTCGCGCCGCTCTTGATGCGCAGCAGCTCCTCGGCCTTCTTCAGGTCGCCGCCGGCTTCCGCAAGCGCCTTCTTGCACTCCATCATGCCCAGCCCGGTGAGCTCGCGCAGTTCCTTCACCAGAGCCGCAGTAATTTCAGCCATACGTTGTACCGATCCTTTGCTGGTTCAGATTGAAAAAAGGGGCCCTTGCAGGCCCCTTTTTGTGCTTGCCGGGATACCCGATCAGTTGCCGCCCTCTTCGGCCACTTCGACGAATTCGTCGCGCGAGGCGGCCACCACCTCCTCGACGGACTGGGAGCGGCCTTCGAGCACGGCGTCGGCCATGCCGCGCGCATACAGCCGGATCGCGCGGCTCGAATCGTCGTTGCCGGGAATGACATAGGCGATCTTGTCCGGGGAGTGATTGGTATCGATCACTGCGACGACCGGTATGCCGAGCTTCACCGCCTCGGTCACCGCGCCCTTGTGGTAGCCGACGTCGATGATGAACAGCGCGTCGGGCAACCCGGGCAGGTCCTTGATGCCGCCCAGCGAACGCTGCAGCTTGGCGAGCTCGCGCTGAATGCCGAGCGCTTCCTTCTTCGAGAGGCGCTCGAGCGATCCGTCCTCGACCATGCCTTCCATTTCCTTCAGGCGCTTGATCGACTGCTTGACCGTCTTGAAGTTCGTCAGCATGCCGCCGAGCCAGCGGTGGTCGACATACGGCATGCCGCAGCGCACCGCCTCCTCGTGCAGGATTTCGCGCGCCTGGCGCTTGGTGCCGACGAACAGGATGTTCCCCTTGTTGGCGGCGAGCTGGCGCACGAACTTGACCGCGTCCTGGTACAGGGCGAGGGTTTTCTCGAGATTGATGATGTGGATCTTGTTGCGGTGGCCGAAGATGTACGGCGCCATCTTCGGGTTCCAGTAGCGGGTCTGGTGCCCGAAATGGACGCCCGCCTCCAGCATTTGACGCATTGTGACCGACATGCATGACTCCAATTTAGGGTTAAGGGTCTGCCGCGCCGGTCCGCAGTTGCCTGCACGCACCCTATTCAGGGCACCCTAATGGCCGGGCGGGAAATTTGGTCTGGGCAAATGCCCAGACCAGCCCGAAATTCTAGCATAATCAGCGCTTTTCGCGCCTATCGCATGTCGGCCGTCATCAAGTCCCCGGAGGAGGTCGGAAAGATGCGCGTCGCCGGCCGCCTGGCCGCCGAGGTGCTCGACTACATCGCGCCCTACGTCAGGCCGGGCGTCACCACCGGCAAGCTGAACGACCTCTGCCACGCCTACATGGTCGGGGTCCAGGGCACCGTACCGGCCCCGCTCAACTATGCGCCGCCGGGCTACAAGCCGTTCCCGAAGTCGATCTGCACCTCGGTCAACCATCAGGTCTGCCACGGCATCCCCGGCGAGCGTGTGCTCAAGGCAGGGGACGCCCTCAATATCGATGTCACCGTGATCAAGGACGGCTTCCACGGCGATTCGAGCCGCATGTACCACGTGGGCGATCCGGGCATCCAGGCGCGCCGGCTGGTGGACGTCACTTATGAATGCATGTGGCGCGGCATTTCGCAGGTGCGCCCTGGCGCCCACCTGGGCGACATCGGCGCCGCGATCCAGACGCACGCCGAGCAGCACGGCTACGCCATCGTGCGCGAGTTCTGCGGCCACGGCATCGGCCGCAAGTTCCACGAGGAGCCGCAGGTGCTCCACTACGGCCGGGCCGGTACCGGCCTGCGCCTGGAGGCCGGCATGACCTTCACGATCGAGCCGATGATCAATGCCGGCAAGGCCGGCATCCGCGAACTGGCCGACGGCTGGACCATCGTGACCAAGGACCACAGCCTGTCGGCGCAGTGGGAACACACGGTGCTGGTCACCGAGGGCGGCTACGAGGTGCTCACGGTGTCCGCCGGCTCGCCGCCTCCCCCGCCGGGGATCGCCGGCTGAGGCGCGCATGAACGCTTCGGCGCCGCCCGCCCTGACACCCTCGGGCTTGACACCCTTCGAAGCGCTGCGCACAGGGCTGCGGACCTCGCGCGACGCCCTGCGCGAGGCGTATCTGAAGGGAAAAAACCCCGGC
>Ga0315910_10004619_pt1 | contig 11480 bp, 6 predicted proteins | sample EdamamesoilMG_FD_204470 | JGI IMG/M metagenome (GOLD analysis project Ga0315910, IMG submission 204470) | Garden soil microbial communities collected in Santa Monica, California, United States - Edamame soil | ecosystem: Environmental > Terrestrial > Soil > Garden | place: USA: California...
GTCGCGTCCTGCTCGAGATCCGGAGCACGAGCGACCGGATCGAGATCGTCGTGCACGACGATGGGCCCGGAATCGCGCCCGAGGCGGCGGGCGACATGCTCGAGCGCGGCGTCCGCGCGGACGAGTCGGTGCCGGGGCAGGGCATCGGTCTCGCCGTCGTCGCCGAGACTCTCGATCTGTACCAGGGAGAGATCGGTATCGACCGCTCGCCGCTCGGCGGAACGGCCTTGCATGTGGTCCTGCCGCGGCGGCGGCAGCGATTCAAGAAATAGACCGCGGCGATCGGGAATCCGGCCCGGGCGATCGGGGAATCGCCCGTCCCCATGGGGTATAGTGCGCGCCATGGCGCAGGCGCAGACATTGACCGACTGGCATCCCGCGAGCTGGCAGACACGCCCGGCCGCGCAGCAGCCGACCTATCCGGACCCCGAGAAGCTCGCGCGCGCCGTGAGCGAGCTTGCGGCGCTGCCGCCGATCGTCACGAGCTGGGAGATCGAGGCGCTGAAGGACAAGCTTGCCGCCGCCCAGCGCGGCGAGGCCTTCCTGCTCCAGGGCGGCGATTGCGCGGAGAATCTCGCGGACTGCACCTCGGAAAACATCGTCCAGAAGCTCAAGATCCTGCTGCAGATGTCGCTCGTCATGCTCGTCGGCTTGAAGCAGCCGATCATCCGCGTCGGTCGCATGGCCGGGCAGTATGCGAAGCCCCGGAGCGCGGATCTCGAGACGCGGGACGGCAAGTCCCTGCCGAGCTATCGCGGCGACCTCATCAATCGCAATCCATTCACCGAGGCCGATCGCGCGCCCGATCCGGATCTCATGCTGCGTGCCTACGAGCGCGCGGCGCTCACGCTCAACTTCGTGCGCTCGCTGATGGACGGCGGTTTTGCAGATCTGCATCACCCCGAGAACTGGGATCTCGATTTCGTGCGCGAGACCGAAGCCGCGCAGGAATACCATGCGCTCGTCGGCTCCTTGTCCGATTCGCTCGAGGTCTTCGAGGCGATTGCCGGCGAGCCGATGCACCGCACGCACCGCGTCGAGTTCTATTCCTCGCACGAGGGGCTGCATCTGCCCTACGAGCAGGCGCAGACCCGCTATCTGCCGCGCCGGCAGCGCTGGTACAACCTGACGACGCACTATCCGTGGATCGGCATGCGTACGGCCGACCTCGCTGGCGCCCACGTCGAGTACTTCCGCGGCATCGCCAATCCCATGGCCATCAAGATCGGTACCGGCGTGAGCGATTCGCACCTGCAGGGCCTCATCGAGGTGCTGAATCCGGACAACGAGCCCGGGCGGCTCACGTTCATCACGCGCTTCGGCGCGAAGAACGTCGAGGAGCATCTGCCGCGCGTGATCCGCGCCGTGCGAGCCACGGGTTCGCGCGTGCTCTGGGTCTGCGATCCGATGCACGGCAACACCGAGTCCACGGCCGAAGGCATCAAGACGCGCCGTTTCGACAATATCCTCGCGGAGCTGCGCGCGGCCGTGCGCATCCATCGCGAGTCCGGCAGCGTGCTCGGCGGCGTGCATCTCGAGCTCACGGGCGAGAACGTCACGGAATGCGTGGGCGGAGCCCGGGGCCTCAAGGAGTCGGATCTTGCGCGGGCCTACAAGTCGACCGTCGATCCGCGACTGAACTACGAGCAGGCGATGGAGATCGCGCTCTGGTTCGCGAGAAAGGGCGGCGTCCAGCGAGCGTCTTGACCTCCCCGGCGCCTCCGCAGGGCCCTGCCTTCGATCCCGCGGCTTTCGCCGCGACGCTCAGTCACAAGCCCGGTGTCTATCGGATGCTCGATGCCGGCGGCGCTGTCATCTACGTCGGCAAGGCCCGGGATTTGCGGCGTCGCGTCGCGAGCTACTTCAGCGGCAAGGCCACGGATGCCAAGACCATGGCCATGGTCCGCGCCGTCGCCGCGATCGAGGTCACGGTCACGCGCACCGAGATCGAGGCGCTGCTGCTCGAGTACAACCTCATCAAGGAACACCGGCCGCGCTACAACGTCCTGCTCCGGGACGACAAGAGCTATCCCTGGATCAGGATCAGCACCGAGCAGGCGTTCCCGCGCATCTCGTTCTATCGCGGGGCCAAACCGAAACAGGGCAGGATCCTGGGGCCCTATCCGAATGCGGCCTCGGTGCGGTCGACGATCAATCTGATCGAGCGCCTGTTCCAGCTGCGGAATTGCGAGGACAGCATGTTCTCGAATCGCAGCCGGCCGTGCATGCAGCATCAGATCCAGCGCTGCACGGCGCCCTGCGTCGGCTTGATTTCAGCGGAGGACTACGGGCGGGACGTTGCCGATGCGTTGAGCTTCCTCAGAGGCGATAGCGCCAGTGTGGTCGAGAGCGTCGCCTCGCGGATGGAGCGGGCGGCGGAGTCGCGCGACTACGAGCTCGCGGCGCGCTATCGCGATCAGCTCCGTGCGTTGCAGGCGACGCAGGCGGAGCAGCTCGTCACGCGTGGTTCGGTGGACTGCGACATCGTCGCCCTCGCGCGCGAAGGCGCCGTGGTCTGCGTTGCCGTGCTGATGTGCCGCGGCGGCCGCCTCCTCGGGGGGCGGAATCACTTCCCGCAGCATGCCGGGACCGCCGCGGACGACGATGTGATGCGCGCGTTCCTGCTGCAGTACTACGGCGGACGTGAAGCGCCGGCGGAAATTCTGGTCGACCGCAAGGTGGACGACGCCGAGGGTCTTTCGGGTCTTTTCGGCGCCGACGGGCAACGCGCCGTCCGGATCCGCTGGCGATTACGGGGCGACCGTTCGCGCTGGGTGGCCATGGCCGTAACGAATGCACGCGAGGGCGCGGCGCAGCAATCGCGCCTGCAGGAGTCGGTCGGCGATCAGCTCGATGCGCTGGCCGCGGCGCTCGGGCTCGAGCGCCGACCCAAGCGCATCGAGTGTTATGACGTGAGCCACACGGCGGGCGAAGGGACCGTCGCATCCTGCGTCGTGCTCGGTCCGGACGGGCCGTTGAAATCCGCCTATCGGCGCTTCAACATCGCGGATGTGGAGGCAGGTGACGATTACGCGGCGATGCGCCAGGTATTGCAGCGCCGGTTCCGGCAGGTACCGGAACCGGGGCAGCGTCCCGATGTGGTGCTGATCGACGGCGGCAAGGGGCAGTTGTCGGCCGCCGCACAAGCGCTCGCGGAGAAGGGCGTCGAGGGCGTGCAGCTGGTCGGCGTTGCGAAAGGGCAGGGTCGTCGACCCGGTCGGGAGGTGCTGCACGTGGCCGGCAGATCGCGACCGCTGCGGCTTGATCCGACATCCGCGGCCCTGCATCTCGTCCAGCAGATCCGGGACGAGGCGCACCGCTTCGCGCTCGCGGGACACCGGGGCCGGCGTCAGAAGGCGCAGCGGCAGTCGCCGCTCGACGCGATCGCCGGGCTTGGTCCGAAGAGACGCCAGGCCCTGATCCGGCACTTCGGCGGCTTGAAGGGGCTGGCCCGCGCCGGCGTCGACGATCTCGTGCGGGTTCGGGGCATCTCGCGGAGCCTCGCCGAGCGCGTCTACGGATTGTTTCACGCGGACTAGCCATGGTCTTGAATCTGCCTACCGTTCTCACCGGCATTCGCATTCTCGCGATCCCTCTGGTCGTGATCGTCTACTATCTCGACACGAACTGGGCGGGGCCTGCCGCCGGCGTGCTGTTCGCGCTCGCCGGGATCACGGACTATCTCGACGGTTATCTCGCGCGCCGGCTGGGCCAGACCTCGCGCTTCGGCGCTTTCCTCGATCCCGTCGCCGACAAGCTCATCGTCGCGACGGCGCTCGTGCTGATCGTGCAGCACGACCCGAGGGTGCATTTCGCCATCGTTGCCGCGATCATCATCGGGCGCGAGATCACGGTGTCGGCCCTGCGCGAGTGGATGTCCGAGATCGGGGCTTCGGCAAAGGTCTCCGTGTCCTTCGTCGGCAAGTGGAAGACCACCGTCCAGATCTTCGGAATCAGCATGATGCTGTACCAGGAGGACATCGGCCCGATTCCGATCTACCGCACGGGCGAGATTCTGCTTTATGTCGCGGCCGCGCTCACGGTGTTGTCGATGCTCGACTACCTGCGCTCGGCCTGGCCCGCATTGCGCGACGGCGGCTGAGAACCTGCCCGCAGGGGTTTGCGGCCTTCGCCGATTCCTCTAGAATGCCGAGTTCCGGCGCGGGAATAGCTCAGTTGGTAGAGCGCAACCTTGCCAAGGTTGAGGTCGCGAGTTCGAGCCTCGTTTCCCGCTCCACCCTTCCATTGGCATCCTTGCGCTCATGGATTCGCTCATCCTCGGATTCCAGTATGTCCTGAGCACCGTGATCGCGCTGCTGCCCATCGTCAATCCGCTGGCGGCAATCGCACTGGTCCTGGCTACCACCAAAGGCCTGACCGCCAGCGAGCGCAATGAGCAGATCCGGCGGGCGTGCATTTACATGTTCCTGATACTCGTCGCGTTTCTCGTCGCCGGCGGCTTGCTCATGGGGTTCTTCGGGATCTCGATACCGGGCCTGCGGATCGCCGGGGGCTTGATCGTGACCTACCTGGGCTTCCGGATGCTGTTCCCGGAACCGGTGCCCATCAGCGGCGAGGAACGCAAGGAAGCCATCGAGAAGGAGGACATTTCGTTTACGCCGCTCGCCATGCCGACCTTGAGCGGACCGGGCTCGATCGCTGTCGTCGTGGGTCTGTCGTCGACGCTGCCCGAGCGGGGGGACGTTGTGGTCGGCCACGTGCTCGTCGTGATCGGAATCGCGATCACGGCGCTCATTTCCTATCTTGTGCTGCGCGCCTCGACGCGCCTGCAGAAGGTGCTCGGCACCATGGGCATCAACGCGGTATCGAAAGTCATGGGGTTCCTGCTCATCTGTATCGGCGTGCAATTCGCGATCGACGGAATCCTCGAGATCGCGAGCGGTCTGGGAGCGGCTTGACCGGTCCAGCAGCCCGGTTCAGGGACGCAGGCGTTTGCTGACGATGAATTGGCTGACGACCCATTTCTCTCCGCGCACCGGCGGTGAGCCCGTGTGCAGCATCTGCCGGTTCGGCGCCAGATCGGCGTGCGCATTGACGAAATAGAGGCCGCCCCCGGCGGCGCCGCGATGGACGATGCCAAGTTCCGGGAACGTGGTCTCTCCGCCGTCGTAGTCGTCATTCAGATAGAGCAGGAAGGTGATCATGCGCTGGCCCTGCTCGCGGATCTGCGCCGCATAGTCGGACGCGTTGGCGTCGATGAAGTCGAAATGCGGCGTGATCTGCTGGCCGACGGAATAGTGCAGCACCATGGGCGTTTCAAAATGTTGCATGGGATAGCCACAGGTGAGCGACATGCGTGCCTGCAGGAGGAACTGGACCACGTCGTAGGTCGCGTAGTCGAACAGCGCCATCGTGTTGGTGCGCATCTCGTGGATCTGGTTTTCATGGCTCACGGCGTCGTACACGAGCGCCGGCTGCAGCCGGCCTCGGGCACGTTCGATGAGCCAGGAACACGCGGGCAGCGGTGCAAGCTCCGGTACCCGGCGCACGTTCTCGTGCAGCGTTTCCCGCGGCGCAGGCTGAAGCCAGTACTGCAGAGGAACCCGCTCCGCCATCGTCGGCCAGGTTGCGGGTGGTGCACCGGGCGGCTGCAGGCACGTGAGCTGGCCCTCTGCCTGCGCGTCGCCCGCCATCGCGGCCTCTCCCAGCAAGCGCAGTGCCTGGGGCCAGCTCTGTTCCAGGTAGGCTCCGCCCGCCGTCAGCGCGGCAAGTCGGGCCAGGGCGCGCGCTTCGCCGCGGCGGGCAGCTTCCTGCAGCAGATACAGGGCGTGTTTCGGGCTCTTCGGTGCGCGGTCGCCCACGAGCAGGCGGTGGGCCAGTTCCGTCATGGCGACCAGATCGCCCGCCAGGCTCGCGCCTTTCAGCGCCTCCAGGGCTTCGGCGTAACGGCCGGCTTGGTCAAGCTCGCGGGCGGCCGCGAAGCCGGCAGCCCGCAGTGCCTCATTCACGCCTAGAAGTCCATGGTCACGCTCAGGAGATAGCGTCGGCCCACGAGGTCGTCGAACGGGCTGAAGCTGCCGAAACCATGGCGTGGATCCCGGACATCGTAACCGCCCGGGCGGGGTTCCTCGCCGAACAGGTTGCTGACGCTCAGGTTCAGACGCAGCTGCTCGCCGATCGGCATGCTGCCTGCCAGCTCGAAGATACTGGTGGACGGGTAGCCGGCTATGATCTCGTTCACGTGCAGGCGGGGCGCCGTCGAGCCCAATGCGTCGTAGGTCGTGGAAAAGGTCGTGGGGCTATCCGTCCCATCGCGGAAGTTCCAGTTGAGCGACACTCGGCGGCCATTGGCCCAACCGTAGGAAAGGCCCGTGGTGGTGCGAAATTCCGAGGCGCCTCCAAAGCCGGCGTAGTCATCCACCAGGTCGGCGCCATAGCGCTGAATCTGGTCGATGATGTAGTTCATATTGGAGTTGACGGTGAGCGTTCCCTGTCGAATGTCAGTGCTCCAGTTCAGGGTTACGTCCACGCCGCGGATCTCGAGCAGGCCCTCGTTACCGAAGCTGTTGTAGACGCGCGAGATCGCGCCCGTCGACGGGTCGCGCTCGATCAACTCGCAGAAGTCGCGCGCGTCATCGAGCGCGTAGGACGGATTCAGTCCGTTGACGTTGAAGCAGCTGTTCACGATGGTGGCGGTTTGCTGCACTTCGATCGGATCCTTGATGCGCACCCGATACCAGTCCACCGTCCCGATTATCCGCGTTGATGGCGGATTGAATGTCAGACCGAAGGTCCACGTGTCGGCTTTTTCGTTCTCCAGGTCGGGGTTACCCACGATCAGTGCGGCGCCGCCGGGGATATCGAAGGTGTCGGGCGCGTTGTGGAAGTCCGTGGCGTTGTTGCCACCCCAGAAATTGATCTGCTCCGAGCACAGGGCCTGCAGCTGTGCGCGGTTCGGGTTGTTGGGGTTATTGTTGGCCCCACCCGTCGTCGTAGCGACCATCGCGTTGTTCCGGCAGGGGTCGGTAGGCGCACTCGCGAACTGCGAGCTGCCGCTCGGCGTAGCGAACAGTTCGGACATGTTCGGCGCCCGCTCCGCGCGGTTGTAGCCGCCGCGCAGCCGCACCGATTCCACCGCAGTGAAGCTCGTCAGGAACTTGTAGGTATTGATGTCCTGTCCGGTGCTGTAGGACGAAACGCGCGCGCCCATCTCGAGTTCCAGGCTGTTCGGAATCGAACGGTTGGCGAGCAGGGGAATGCGCAGCTCGCCATACACTTCCTCGACCGACACGCTTTCGTCGATGCTGCCCGAGGCGAACTGGCCCGCGGAGGCATCGTTCGTGTAGTCGCGTTCGCGCTGGGAATCGGGGAAGTACTGGTAGTCGTTGTCGCGATAGGTGGCGCCAAAGGCCGCTCCCAGCGGCCCGGCCGGCATGTCGGCCAGGTTGCCGGACACGAAGCCTTCGTAGATGCGCTGCGTCATGCTGTTCCGGTCGACCTGGTTGGATTGGACGGCTTCGATGCAATCCGCCGAAACCACGAGGTTGGGGTCGAAGGGGTTGAGGCCACTGGTACAGGTCATGTACTTCGAAACGGCGCCGTTTTCTATGTAGCCCTTGCCGTAGTTCGGCGCGGATATGATCTTCATGTAGTTGACCATCGAGGAGAACCCGTCGTAGGCCGTGTCGGTCTGCGAGTCGCCCTGGGACAGGTAGAGCTCCCAGTTCCAGTTCGTGCCGAGGTCGCCGCGCAAGCCGGCGGCAATCTGGTAGAGGCGCCCGGTGTTGGTCGTACCGCGCGGCGGGATCATCGTGAGTTGCTGGTTCACCTGCCAGGCGGCAGCAGGCCCGCACTTGTTCAGGGGCAGCCCCGTATTGGGATTGAGCTCCACGGTGTAGGACGCGCCACTCGCCGGATTGACGAGCGTGCCCGGAGCGCCTGGATTGACTGCCAGGGCGTAGATATTGCAGTCAGACAGGCCACGGAAGGGATTATTGGCGTTCGCGCCCGTGCTCGAGATGACCGGAGTGGGGCGGGACAGAAGCAGCGCACGCAACTCGTCCGGCACCGGGAATGCTTGCGACATGGTGCAGCCTCCCGTGTCCGGGCAGTTCGTACCCTTGGTGCCGCCGACGCGGTATTCCGGCCTCGTGGAGCCCGCGGCCTGGCCGGCCGTCGGCACCTGCACCAGGGAGGGCAGGTAGATTTCATTCGTGCCGAAAGGAATCATGGCGCCGAAGCCGCCTTGATAGGGCGCCGGTTCGCGGCGCGTCTCGGTATCGGAGGAGGCAAAGTTGAAGCTGGCGAAAGCCTGCACGCCATTGTCGAAGTCGTAGGTGCCGCTCGAAAACAGCGTGTAGGCCTCGCGCGGAAGGGTCAGCCAGCGCCCGTAATCGACGCGGTTGCCCGAGCTCGGATTACAGGGCTCACCGGCGAAGGGAGCGTAGGCGCTCACGCCGGCAGCAATGAAGGTGCAGGCAATCTCGTTCGGATAGGCCTCGGTGCCCGCGGCGGGATTGTTGTAGCTCTGCGGCCCATAGTAGACGGCGGCGGCGCCTGTCCCAACCTGGGACCCGCGCACGAACAGCGTGCCGTCGGTGTTGAAATGGTAGCCGGCGAAGAGCGCAGGGCCGGGGTTGGCGGTGATGGTCGCGATGCCCTGGGCGTTGTTGGCTGCCACGCAGTTCAGCTGTACGCCGTTGCCATCCAGGCAAGTGCGATCGCTGAAGACCTGATTGATCGCGGCCAGCGACGGCGAATTGCCGCCCCACGCCCGCTGCAGCAGATTGAATGTGCCCGCCGCCCCGCCCGGTGAGTAGAACGGCTCCCAGGCGAACAGATAATCGCCCGACCCGGAGTAGGGCGATTCCATCACCTCGCGAAAGTGGTCTCGTTCCGCCCAGAGCGATTCCTTGCGCTCCGTGTATTCGAGCCCGACCACGACGTGAGCCCGCTCTCCGGCATCGCTGCCGATCAAAGTGCCGAGCTGCCACTCTTCGCCGTCACCTACCTCGTTGGCACCGCCGCGCAGCCGCACGCTGATGCCTTCGAAATTTTCGCGGAGCTTGATGTTGGTGACGCCCGCGAGCGCGTCCGAGCCGTAGACCGCCGAGGCGCCGCCGCTGATGACCTCGATATTGGCGATGGCAATCGAGGGGATGGTGTTGAGGTCGACCGTCATGGACGCGGTGATCGGCATGGCGCGGTGGCCGTTGACCAGCGTCAATGCCCGATTGGCGCCCAGGCCGCGCAGGTTCACGTTCGCGGCTCCCGGCACCACGATACCGATCATGCCGGCGTTGTCCGGCAACAGCGACATATTGAACATGTCGCCCGTACCGCGACCGCCGTCCACGCCGTTGGCGCCTTGCAGTGTGGTCACGGCAGTGCCGCTCATGCCCGGGCCCCCGACCATGAACTGGGGCATGTCGTTCAAGGCTTCCTCGATCGAGACGAAGGCGTTGTCCTCGAGCTCCTGCTGCGAAATCGTGATGAGCGGGCTGTTGGACTCGAAATCGCGGCGCTGGATTCTCGATCCGGTCACGACGATGGATTCAGTTCCAGCGCCGGAGTCCGCCGGCTCTTCCTGGGCGAGTGCCTCATTGCCCCTAGCCGCGAGCGCTATGGCTGCTGAGATGGACAAGGCCAGATACGACTTGCGAAACGCCGCTGAGTTCTTCTTCACTATTTGTCCCCCCGTTAATAGCTGCAGAGGCCGCTGGCCGGTCGATGCCGGATGCGGCCGTTCTCGGCTGCAACTGGTTTGTCACGCCATTCGGTTGCGTTGGAATTCTGTTTGGCTGCAACCCAAGCCGCTGCCGCGATGCGGAGCGGTACCCTGACGCGGGCCGTCCCTCAACCAGACCCGCGCTTAAAACCAGAATACGAATTCCGATTCGTTGTTGCAAGCAGCCAAACGCGGCTTTCGCCTGCTCAAGCGGACCGGTCAGTCCTGGCGCAAGAGCAGTGCCGGTGCCGTGCGTCGTGCCTGCAGCGCGGGACCGAGGCTGGCCGCCAGCAGGAGAAGAAGAATCAGGAGCGCCACGATCGCGCTCACAGTGGCGGGCGACACGGCTCTGGCCAGGAACCCGTCACGCAACCAGGCCACGGCGATCAGCGCCAGCACGCTGCCGAGTATCAGCCCCGGCAGGCCGAGCCCGAGCCCCCGCGACAGAACCAGTCGGCCGAGCGACCGGGGGCCGGCGCCGACGGCCGAGCGGATCGCGTACTCGCGCTGGCCGGCTGTGACGAGATAGCGCTGCGTTCCGTAGAAGCCGAGAGCCGAAAGGACGACGACGAGCAGGGCGGATCCCGCGGTGAGCGCCGTGCGCGCGCGATCCGCGCGCAAGGTCCGGCCGACGATACTCCCGAGCCGCTCGATTTCGCCGAGCGTGATCTCGAGCTCGCCGGAATCGATCTTCGCCTGCAGCATTCCACGCATCGCGGCAGGGGTTGCGGAGGTCTTGATGAGGACGAGCGGATACGACGTGTTGGCGTTGGCGATGAAGCCCGTCAACGGAACAGCTTCCGCCGGGTGACCGAATGTGAAGTCCCTGACGACGCCCCTGAGCGATCGATTGGTTCGCGTCGCCTCACCGACGGCGTCGACCCGACCGAAGGTATCGAGGGCATAGCTCTCGTTGCCGACGAGCTGGGTGAAGTCGTACGGGTCGACGGTCTGCCCATGGAGCAGCGGTATGCCCAGGACGTCGAAGTAATGGTCGTCGACGTAGACCGTGGCGATCTCGACGTACCTGCCGGGTTCGCGCTGCACGAGGGTGAAGGGGAGCACACCCGCGCCGCCGGGTGCGTAGCTCGTGAAGCTCGCATTCTCGACGCCGGGCAAACCCATGATCACGTTGCGTTGGCGCTCTCGCTCGATGGCGACGCTGGTCTGGGTCAGCTCTCCCGGAGGCGCGAACCTGGAGCTCTGCAGCTCGACGACCAGCACGTTCCTGGCATCGAATCCACGATCCACGGTCGCATAGAAAACGAGGTGCCAGGCGAAGGCCACCGCGACTGCGCCGACGATGCCGGTCAGCGCGATCTGCGCGGTTCCCGCGAGCCGTTGTCCCCAGCCGGCGCGCGCCATGACCGTTCCGCTGCTCGCGCGGATCCCCATGCGTCTCAGCCCGAGGATGGGAGCGAGCGATACCAGCAAGGTCAGCAGCAGCAGGAGCCCGCTCAGCATTCCGAGCACGCGCCAGTCGAATGGCGAGACCTCGCGCCACTCCGCTTGCTGCAGGAACGGCAGCTCGCGCAGCGCAGCCGACACCCAGAAACTGATAAAGACCCCGAGCACGGTGGCCACGGCCATCAAGAGGCCCGCTTCGCTCGTCAATTGGCGCGCCAGGCGCTTGAGCGTGGCGCCGACCGCCGTGCGGATGCCGAGCTCCCGCTGCCTGCGGGAGGCTCGCGCGAGCAGGAACAGGCTGACGTTGCAGGCGGCAACGACGACGAGCAGCAAGGTGCCGCCCAGAAAGAGTACGACCTGCCGTCGCGCGTCGCGCTGAATGGCA
>Ga0315910_10004620_pt1 | contig 11479 bp, 9 predicted proteins | sample EdamamesoilMG_FD_204470 | JGI IMG/M metagenome (GOLD analysis project Ga0315910, IMG submission 204470) | Garden soil microbial communities collected in Santa Monica, California, United States - Edamame soil | ecosystem: Environmental > Terrestrial > Soil > Garden | place: USA: California...
CAACTAGCACGCCGCCTAGCGCCATCGACACCCATGGCGATGAGCTTGTGAGCACGCCGATGCCTATCACGGTACCCAGGCACATCGTCACCATCATTGTCGTCAATCGAGCGGCCAACCCGCGAATGTTGGGACCGCTGATCAACTGCCACACATTGCTGACAACGGTGGGAATCACCAGCAAGGTCGCCGCTTGCAGAGGCGACATCACCAACCCCAGCAGGCCCATCGATACGGTCGGCAAGCCCATGCCAAACAGGCCCTTTACCGTTCCGGCGAGCGTCAAGATGCAAGCAATTAAGAAAAAAGTGAAGGTCACTCGGAGGGCCCGTACAAAGGGAATCCGATTGTATCGCCGAGCGCAGCACTCAACCGACTCCATACGCGAAGGCTGCCTTCGCCACTCCGATTCCGCGGAGCAAGATCATGCGGTGATTCGTTGCGCCGCAAGACCGACTCACTTAGCCTGTCACCCTAAGCCCAACTGCTCGAGTTGGCAGACAGAGAGAAACAAATGATCGAACACCATATCGACATCTCTACCGTCGACGGCCGGATGAATACTTTCATCACGCATCCGGAAGAAGGCGGGCGGTTTCCGGTGGTGTTCTTTTATATGGACGCGCCGGGCAAGCGAGAGGAACTGCATGACATGGCGCGCCGGATTGCAACGGTGGGTTACTACGTCGTGTTGCCCAATCTGTACTATCGAACCACACGCGAATTTACGATGGTGCGCGACGAAGAACGTTTCAAGCGCATGTTTGCGCTGATGCACGGATTGACCAACGATATGGTAATGCGCGACACGCGCGCGATGCTGGAATTCGTCGACAGTCAGCCGCATGCAAACGCCGCATCGCTTGGCGGTGTGGGTTACTGCATGAGCGGACCCTTCATTCTCGCCGCCTGCGGTACCTTCCCGGATCGCTTCAAATGCGGCGCAGCGATCTACGGCGCCAACATGCTCACCGACAAACCCGACTCGGCACATCTACTAGCGGATCGCGTTCGCTGCGAAATGTACTTTGCTTGCGCGGAGATCGATAAATATGCGCCTAAAGAAACGATCGACAAACTGGACGCGCACTTAAAGCAAACAGAGATCAACTACCGTTTGGAATGGTACTCCGCCGAACACGGCTTCGCGTTTCCTCTACGTGCCGGCATTTATCATAAGGCCAGCGCTGAACGGCATTGGGAACGTCTGTTCGCTTTATTTAGAAGAAATATCGGCTAGCTGGCTTCGGACACCCACCGCCTTGACGGCATTTGCCGTTGACACTCTTATCTGGAATCGAATGCATGCCCGCAACCAACAACTGGCTCAATCAAGTACAGGAACCTGCACTCGAGCCGGAGTTGCCGATCATCGATCCGCATCATCACCTGTGGGATTACCCGCAGACTGCATACGGCCGGTATCTGCTCGACGAATTGCTCGCCGATACGAACAGCGGGCACAACATCGTGGCGACGGTATTTGTGGAATGCGGTTCGATGTTTCGCGCCGACGGACCGGAGAAGCTGCGGCCGATTGGCGAAACGGAATTTGTGCAGGGCGTTGCGGCGATGAGCGCCAGCGGCGCTTACGGGAAGACGCGCGTCGCCGCCGGCATCGTCGGATTTGCCGACCTGTTGCTCGGCGCCGCCGCGCATGAAGTCTTGGAAGCTCATATCGCCGCTAGCCCTAATCGCTTTCGCGGCATTCGCCACGCCGCAAGTTGGCACGAGAGCCCGGACATTCGCGATGCACACAGCAAGCCGCCGCAGGGTTTGTTTTTGAACAAATCCTTTCGCGAAGGCTTCGCGCGTTTAGCGCAGTTGGATCTAACCTTCGATGCGTGGCTGTATCACACGCAGATTGCGGAGTTGACGGACCTCGCGCGCGCTTTTCCCCAGACAACTATCGTGTTCGATCACTTCGGCGGACCGCTTGGCATTGGACCCTATGTCGGTCGAGCCGACGACGTGTTCGAAGCGTGGCGAAAATCCGTGGACGAATTGGCACGCTGCCCCAATGTCGTCGCCAAACTCGGTGGCATCAATATGACAATGAATGGCTTCGAGTGGCAGAAGCGCGATCGGCCGCCCACCTCGGAGCAACTGGCGGCGGCGACGCAGCGGTATTACTTGCACACCATCGAACGTTTCGGCGTTGCGCGCTGCATGTTCGAAAGCAACTTTCCCGTCGACAAGGTTTCTTGCTCGTACGCGGTGGTTTGGAACGCCTTCAAGCGCATGACACACAGCTTCACGGCCGCTGAAAAGGCAGCGCTGTTTCACAACACCGCAGCACGTGTATACCGCTTATCGCTCTAACAACCCAACTTGTTCGGATCGCGCCAGACACGTTCGAAGGGCAACCGCCACGCATGCGGCGCGACCAATTGATGAATGGCGTTCGGGCCCCACGATCCAGGGGCATACAGGCGTACCGGTGGCGGCGATTCGACCAACGGCGAAGAAACTTCCCACAGCCGTTCGATGCCTTCGGCGGTGGTGAACAAAGTGTGATCGCCCCGCATCGCATCGAGGATCAGCCGCTCATACGCTTCGAGCACGTCACCGACAAAACCGGTGTCATGCATGGCAAATTGCAAACTCAATTTATCGAGCTTCATTCCCGGTCCCGGCCGCTTGCCGTAGAACGACAACGACATCTTCGAGGCATCAGCCAGATCGAACGTCAAATGGTCTGGACCGCGCGCGCCGACGCCGGAATCGGCGGGAAACATACTCTTCGGCGGTTCGCGGAAGGCGATGGAAATAATTCGCTGTCCTTCCGCCATGCGCTTACCGGTGCGTAAGTAGAACGGCACACCCGCCCAGCGCCAATTGTCGATCGAGCATTTCAACGCAATAAACGTTTCCGTGTCGGATTCGGGATCGATGCCTTCTTCGCCCCGATAGCCCGCGTATTGTCCGCGCACGACGTCAGCGGGTTGGATCGGCACCATGCTGCGAAAAACTTTATTCTTCTCTTCACTGATCGGCTTGGGCTCCAGCGATGTGGGCGGCTCCATCGCCATGAAGCCGAGAATCTGGAACAAATGCGTGACCACCATGTCGCGGAATGCGCCGGTTTGTTCGTAAAACGCCGCTCGCTGACCCAGCGTCAGTGTTTCCGGCACATCGATCTGCACGTGATCGATGAAGTTGCGATTCCAAATCGGCTCGAACAAACCATTGGCAAAGCGAAACGCGAGAATGTTTTGCGCCGGCTCCTTGCCCAAAAAATGATCGATGCGAAATATCTGCTCTTCGGCAAAAACCTCGTGCAGTTTTTCGTTCAACGATTTGGCACTGGCTAAGTCGGTACCGAACGGCTTTTCCATGACCACGCGCGACCGCTCGACCAAGCCCGCTTCACCCAACATTCGCACGGCCGACAACGCGGCGTTTGGCGGCACGCTTAGGTAATGCAGACGCCGACATTCGCCTTCGAAGCTTTTTTCCGCGGCCTCAACCGCCGCCTTCAAGGCGGCGGGACCGGCCGACAACGACACGTAGTCCAGATTTTTTGCGAAGTTCTGCCAGTCGCTGCCGTTGACCTTGCGAGTGAAGAACTCATTGATCGACTTGTGCGCTACGTCGCGAAACTGATCGGGACTCATCTCGTCGAGGGATACACCGATGATTCGGTAACCGGGGATGAACCCGACATTGGTCAGGTGAAACAGGCCCGGCAACAGCTTGCGTTTAGCCAAGTCGCCCGTCGCGCCGACCAGCACAACCACGTGTGGAAATCGCGGACCCACGCCTGCAGGAATTTTGGCCACTACACTACCTCGCTACCTGAACATCTGAGCCAAGCTGGTGCGAGCGCGTAAGTCGGCGCACTTTCAGGCGTCAACTGCGCATTCGTCGAGACAGCATAGCGCTTCAATAGTGACGGATTAATCAGCCTTTACCTACGTATCTGCCGATTATGCGCCAAATGAATTGCTCTACCGCCCGACCTCGCAACCAGGCCCTGCAAGATGAACGCCATGTCCATGGCTGGGGCCGGATCTACCGTGCAAACACCAACAGAGAGTTGGCAGGTAGCGTCAATGCCGCCGAATAGCCGAAGTCGTGCATGGGGATGGCGTCGGCAAATACGCGACCGCCGTTGCCGATGGCTTGCGGGTTCACCCAATCGTCATATACATCGCTATTGAATACTTCCTGCCAATCGCCGCCGGCGGGAAAGCCGATGCGATAACTGAAGCGGTCCAATGGCGCGAGATGCACAACCACGATCACATCGCGACCCTCGCCCTCCACCCAGCGGTGGAACGCCAGCATGCGGTTCGCATCGTGCGTATGGACGACCCGAAGTCCATTGCCACGCAACGCCGGCTGACGCCAACGCAAAGCGATAAGCTCGCGCGTAAAGCGCAGATGGTCGGCCATCTGCTTATCGCCGCCCTCAAGACCGGCCCAATGCAGAAGTAAATTGCGACGTTCAAAATTATCCGACCATTGTTTGTCTTCGAGAAATTCCTGCCCCATAAACAACATGGGAATGCCCGGTGCAGTCAAACTAATGCCGGTGGCCACGCGGGCACGGCTCCGTGCAAACCAAGAGCGCGGCGGACCGCCCAGCTGTGCAATGCGCGGCTCGCGGCCTTCGTAAACGATGTCGTGATTTTCCGGGCCTTGCACGAACTGCCAGCTTTCCGCGAAGCCATCGGGCCACAGACTGCGTGCGAGCCCCTCCATATTGAGCGGCCGCTCGTCGGGCGCACTTGCGTTGCCGATTACGTCGCGAATCGCAATACGCAAACCGTCGGTTAATGTCGTATCGAAACCTGCGCCCGCCGGAGTCGCCTTGACGATGTAGGGATTCACGCTCCAGTACTCCGCCTTCTGCAAGGCGTTGGGACGATTGAATTGCAGCGTCCCCGTCAAGTCTTGGCAAAATCGCCAGCCATGCGGCGCGCCATCGTGATCGATCACACTAACTTGATCGTATCGAAAGCCGTCGACGCGGTACTCGTCTAAAAAGAACTTGGCGTTCTGAATGAGGAAATCGCACACTTCCGGCTTGCCGAAATCGAACACCAATCCGCCTGCGTGTCCTCTATCGGTAAAATACAGCGAATTATTGTTGCCGCCGCCGGCATCCTGCCGATCGAAGAAGTACAAACTCTCGTCGCCGAAATCGCCGCCGGCATGGTTGTAGACCACGTCAAGCATCACGGCAATGCCGTAGAGATGGCAGAGATCGATCAACGCCTTGAGTTGATTCATCTCGCCGCGAATATCTTGCGCGCTATACGGCGACTGGCCCTTCGCAGCCAGCAGAACATTCATGACGGTTAGATATGCAGGTAGCTCGCTGCCCTCGACGGCAAAATCCATCTCGGGTGCAAAATAGTCGACGCCGTTGTAACCCAAACTAAACTGCGTCGGAAATTCCTGAATCGGCATCAGTTGCAACGCCGTAACGCCGAGGTCAGCGAAGTACGGAATCTTTTGAGCTACGTCCAAGAACGTGCCGCATTTATTCGGCAAGTTAGGCGTATAAAACGTACCGACGTGCAACTGATAGATGACGAAGTCTTCGAATCGCGGCGTGCGATAGTCTGTTGCATGCCAAGGAAAGTCGCTACTGCGGACAATGCACTCGCCAGGAAACGGCGTATCCAACTCGCGCGCGTACGGATCGCGTTTCGGACCGGCATGCGCGTCGTTGCCGACAACAAAGAACATGTAACGGTGACGATCGCGGACGCCCGGCACAAAGCCCAACCAATGTCCGCTCGCATTGCGCGTCAACAAGCTGGCGTCGTTGCGCTGACGGCCGTTGAATTCGCCGATCACATGCACCGAATGTGCGTGCGGCGCCCAGACTCGAAAAGTAGCGCCATCCGCAATCAGACTCGCGCCCATCGGCGTGCCATCATGAACATGCTGCAGCGAAGCGGGCATGGGCAGGCTCTAAGGTTACGAACAATTTGGTCGTGAATTTGGCCTGCGGTCACGGTGCCACACCGGCCCGAGACTCACTATGGGCCGATCGACGTAGGGCTCCCGGTCGCGGATACTAGAGGCGATGAACACTACTTCGGAGCACACCGTAGCCCAGGAGACCGCCAAAACCTGGTGGCTCTACTTACTCGCCTGCCAAGACGGCCGCACCTATGCCGGTATCGCGATCGATGTCCACGCACGCTTTGCGACGCATCGCGCAGGCAAGGGTTCGAAATTTACGCGCGCCAATAAGCCCCTAAAAATTCTAGGGGCTCAGTCTTTCGCAAGTAAATCGGCTGCGCTGAAGGCCGAACATGCATTAAAGCAACTTGAACCATCCGGCAAGCGCGCCTGGGCGCAATCCAATTCGATCGATAATTTCCGGCGCTGAACGCAGCCTAATCAGCGAACCGGACACACATCGTCGATCATGAAGCGCATTTCCGGCTGCACGGTGTCGAAGTTGACGGTGAAGCTACTCAACATGGTGCGGTCGGTGCCCGGCAGCGGCGGCGGAAACGGCGGAAACGGCAGTGTAATTATCTGCCAAGTACCGCCATCCACCGGTTGGTTCTGGGTATAAATCCATTGCAATACCGGCGCTGCGGGATTGGCCTCATCGACGCCGCGGTTAACCAACAATGCGCCGCGGACGAAGACATTGTCCGAGCTCTTAACGGCAACGCGCAGACCGGTTGCACCCTGCCATTCCGTTAATGCACCGCCGGCGACAAAGCGAGTAGTCCACACCTCATTGCCAACGCGCACGGGCAAATTCGGTACGGTAATCGCGAGCACACCGGTAACCACAGACGGCCTCGCGTTTTCTTCGGGTATATGCGTCACCACCGCATTGACATCGGTGCGGCCCGCTTCGTTGGACCGTACTTGCGTCGAGCGCGGCCAGCTTTCGTATTCCAAATCGCCATCGAACGATGCGCACCCCGCCGGCGCCCCGACAATAAACTCCGTGGAACGACTCACTTGCTGTGTCTGCCACAAAATGCTGTACGGAATATTCACCGTGGCTTTCCAACGAGTGCCATAAGGCATCGCCGGCGCAACGCCAAGCGGCAGAGTGCCTTGATAACGTGCCTGCGTACCCACCATGGCGGTCTGCTTCATCGACATTCGACCGGTTGGGCCTTGCGTGGGCGCAAGCTGCACCAACTCCACCATCGCCCCCGGTTCCGTATTGCTGGTGGGCACTATGTCGGCGGTAACGATTTTTGGCTTATCTTCCGTCGCGGTCACGAACACTTGTTGGATGCTCGGCTTATCGCACCCCGCCAACCCCATTGCCAATCCCACGCATACGATACCCAACTTCCGCATGGTCGCATCTCCGCTGTGATGTAACGCCTGATTCCCGATGCTAAACAATCGCCGAGCCACCCGCCATAGTACATGCCGGGAGCGCCGCGACTGACGCAAAAGGAGGACAGGAGACCCGATTTAGCGTCAATCGGTTTCGGTTAGCCATTCGCTCGGTACGTCCACACCCGCAAGATCGCCGAATGGTGGTTTTTTAGTCTCGAACAACTTACGCGCCTCGCCGGGATTCGCGAGTGCGGCAGCTAAAGCGGTGTTTAATTCATACGCCTTCACGTCGTAGCCCGCGTGACCCACTGCGGCGGCAAAAGCATCGACGTGCGCACCGCCGGTTTGATAGACGAGCGGCGCAAAATCCGGGTCGATGTCCTCATTCTCCGGCTCACGAAATGACTGCTCGCAACCAGCCGCATTAGTGGCGTGATAGTTGCGGCAGGTTTGCGGCCGCGCTGCGTAAATCGTACAGCGACCGGCATTCAAGAAAGGACATTTGATATTGCGCTGTACGCGCTCGGACTCGGGCAAATTTTTTAGTAAGACACTGTTGGCGGCGATTTCGCCATAAATGCGCGCTTGCTCCGCCGCCGGGAGTTCCCGTTCCACATGACTGAGAATGTTTAACACCTCGACCGCACGCACATCGACGGAAAAATAACAGCACCAATAACAGCCTGCTTTGCACGCCAATCTCGGCGCATCGGCGGCTTTGGCTAAGCGCTCATCATGCCGTACAAGCGACAGCCGCAGTGCCGCAACAGGCCCCGCCTCGGCAAGCTCTGCGCTCGCCTGCGCATATTCTTGCGAGGTGAGTTTTTCTACTGCGTCGAAATCGATTTCAATTTCCATACCGGAACGAACACGCGAATGATTGCCTATAGATACGGCATTTCAGACTAGCTCGCAATCACTTCCATAGATTGAGCATCTTTTTAGCGATATCGAGGGGCGCGGCGTGGTTCGCGGGAGCCTGTCGTTTGATTTCCTGCTTCGCCGGCCAATGCGTGGCTTCAAGAGTTCGAGTGAGCGAGTCGGTCACAAAGCGGCTTTTAGCGCCATATACGTGGCGATCGCCCAATTTAGATTGTTGAGTAACGTAGTACTTGAGCGGCGCGACCAGATGCAAATTGTGTTTTGCGCGCGTCATTGCCACATACAAAAGACGGCGCTCTTCTTCTAAAAGCTCCGGCTTCCCGGCGGTGAACTCGGACGGAAAGTTGCCGTCGGCTACATTCAACAGATACACCGAGTCCCATTCCTGGCCTTTGGCGGAATGGATGGTCGAAAGGATCAAGTAATCCTCATCCTGCAAAGGCGGACCGCAATGATCGCTGGTCACTTGCGGCGGATCCAATGTCAGCTCGGTGATAAATCGCTCGCGCGAAGGAAACGTATTCGCAATCTGTTCGAGTTGCTCGATATCGCCCATGCGCACGGCAGCCGAGTCGTAAATTCGCGTGAGATGCGCTTCGTACCATTTCTTCACCGCCGTAACCTGCCCTTGCCATTGCGTCGCTCCGGCCAGTGTGGAAAGCAGCGCAGTCGTCGAAGCCCACTCGTCTCTTGCGGCCGCCGGCAGTTGGTACGCCGCCAACGTCGCCCAGTCGTAGCCACTGACTGCAAAGACATCCAGGCAACGCTTCGCATGCGCCGGCCCCATGCCGGGCAATAATTGCAGCACGCGAAAGCCGGCAATGCGGTTCTTGGGGTTGTCGGCCCACTTGAGCACGGCTAGCATGTCCTTAACATGCGCCGCTTCGAGGAACTTGAGTCCGCCATACTTTACGTACGGAATGTTGCGACGAACCAGTTCGACTTCGAGCACGTCGCTGTGATGCGAGTTACGCATCAACACCGCTTGCTGCTTGAGCGCCACGCCGCTTTCGCGAGCGGTCAAGATGCGCTCGACCACATAGTCGGCCTGCGCTTGATCGTCCGCCACCGACACATACTGCGGCTTTTGCTGCGACGGCCGGTTGGAATACAACCGCTTTTGATATTGGCGGGTGCCTTCGGCGATCAGCGTATTCGCCGTCTCCAAGATGGGCTGCACGGAGCGGTAGTTTTGCTCTAGCTTGGCAACGTGTGCGGGCGGCGTAAACCGCCCGGGGAAATTCAAAATATTCTCGACACTGGCGGCACGAAAAGAATAGATCGACTGCGCGTCATCACCGACGACGCAAAGTCCATCGCCGGTAGGACGCATTGCACAGAGGATTTCCGCTTGCAGCGTGTTGGTGTCCTGGTATTCATCCACCAGCACGTGATCGAACTGTTCGCTTAGTTGTTTTGCAAAGCCGGCGTCTTGAACGGCGAAGTGCCAATACAGCAGCAAGTCATCGTAGTCGAGCACCTGTTGTTGTTGCTTGATCTCCACGTATTTGCGAAATAACGCGGTCAAATCCTCTTCCCACTCCGCGCACCATGGAAAGCTTTCTTCCAGCGTGCGCTTGAGCGGCCACTGCGTATTGATTTTGTGCGAGTAGATTGCAAGACAGGTGTCCTTGCGCGGGAACCGTGTTTCTTTCTTCGTCATTCCCAATTCGTGACGCACAACATCCAGCAGATCCGCCGAATCGCCGCGGTCGAGCACCGAAAACGATGCGTCCAGACCGACGCGATGCGCGTGCAAGCGAAGCAAACGATTGGCGATCGAATGAAACGTACCGGCCCACGTTAACTTCGTGCGCAGATCTTGGCCGCGATCGCCGGGCGTCTTTAACCAGGCTTGTTGCACGATGCGTTCGGCCCGGCGGGTCATTTCCTCTGCCGCTCGCCGCGTGAACGTGAGCAACAAAATGCGGTCGGCAGTAATGCCGTTTAATCGCAGATGAGCAACGCGATGCGCCAACGTATTGGTCTTGCCGGTGCCCGCACCGGCAATGATCAACAAAGGCCCCGACTCAAAACGATCTTTCGCGCGCACACCAAACGTCGCTGCATCCCGCTGTTGCCCATTCAACGAGTCACTCCATTCGCGACTTTGCTCGCCATTTTGCGCAGGTTCGAGGACAGCACTCATAGGGATGAATTAGATACGGGCACGAGGAACGCTCCCGGCAAAGCGCCTGGGATTTTTAGAGTAGCGAATAAGCTAGGGGACTGTTTTTATATACAGCTTAAGAATCTTTGTCTAGCATCCCTTCCATGATGCTTTCGCCTCTCGCTTTCAGCTCTGTACTGACATCCGCCGACATTTGTCGGCAGACCAAGCACTTGCACACGATCGGAGTGCCGCGAAACACCCGCTCCTTTTACTCGCTGGACTCGTTTATTTCATGGTGAACGGCCATGTCGCGCGCAACCGCACTCGAACAATTACTGCGCACGTCGCCGCAGCTCTGGACTTCGCGGCAGGTTGCCGCACTCCGCGCCCGCGACACCGGCTTCGCCGCGCTTAACGCTTTGTTGCCTGGCCATGGATGGCCCCTTAGCTCCCTGATTGAATTGCTTCCCAAGACCGAAGGGATTGGCGAGATGCGGCTGGTCACGCCCGCACTCAAACAGCTCTGTCAGGAAGCGCGCGACATCGTCTTTGTAAGACCTCCGCATCTTCCCTATCCGCCCGCTTTAGCCAAAGCAGGGTTGCCGCTCAACCGCATCGTGTGGATCGACACCGACAGCGATGAAGACGCGCGTTGGGTTGCCGAACAAACCTTGCGACAAGGCATGGCGGGCGCGGTGCTGCTGTGGAGCGATTGCGTCAAAGACATTGCGCTACGGCGTTTGCAGTTGGCGGCGCGCGAAGGCGAAGCCCTCGCCTTTTTATACCGCTCGCCGCTTACCTCGATTGCCGCATCACCGGCGGCTGTCAGGATGGAATTGTCGGCGGCACCGATGGGCCTGCACGTCGAATTACTTAAAGCGCAAGGCGCGCAAACAGGACGTATTACGCTGCCGGCCTACGAAGCCGCTTAGTGCGGATCCCTCGATGCTGTGGCTCGCACTCTATTTTCCGCATTTCGCGCTGGAGCTGCGACAGTCGCTCGATAATTCGCCGCTTGCGATTACCGAAAAACACGGCGGGCGATGCTATCTGATTGCATCGAATGCGCCCGCCCGCGCGGCGAAGATCCATCGCGGACTCGATGCGGCCACTGCGCTCGCACGACTTCCCCAGCTGAAACTCATCGAGCGGTCGAAATTCGCCGAACTGCACGCGATGAAGGCTGTCGCCGGGTGGGCGGAG
>Ga0315910_10004621_pt1 | contig 11478 bp, 8 predicted proteins | sample EdamamesoilMG_FD_204470 | JGI IMG/M metagenome (GOLD analysis project Ga0315910, IMG submission 204470) | Garden soil microbial communities collected in Santa Monica, California, United States - Edamame soil | ecosystem: Environmental > Terrestrial > Soil > Garden | place: USA: California...
GACGGTCACGAAGACGACCAGGGCCTGGCCCTTGAGGTCGTCCGGGCGTCCGACCGCGGCGGCCTCCGCCACCGACGGGTGACTGACGAGCGCGCTCTCCACCTCGGCCGTGCCGATGCGGTGGCCGGAGACGTTGAGCACGTCGTCGATGCGACCGACGATCCAGAAATAGCCGTCCTCGTCGCGGCGGCAGCCGTCGCCCGTGAAGTAGATACCGCCCTTGTACTCGCTCCAGTACTGACGCTTGAAGCGCTCGTCGTCGCCCCAGAGCGTGCGCAGCATCGAGGGCCACGGCTTGGTGATGACGAGTTTGCCACCGGAATTTTTCGGCACCTCATTGCCCTGGTCGTCGAAGACCTTCGCGACGACGCCGAAGAACGGCAGCGTGGCGGATCCCGGCTTTTGCGGGATGGCAGCCGCCAGCGGCGTGATCATAATCGCGCCGGTCTCGGTCTGCCACCACGTATCGACGATCGGGCAGCGGCCGCCGCCGATGACCTTGTGGTACCACTTCCATGCCTCGGGATTGATCGGTTCGCCGACCGAGCCGAGCAGGCGCAGCGACGACATGTCGTGCTTCGCCGGGTACTGATCGCCCCAGCGCATGAACGCGCGGATCGCCGTCGGCGCGGTGTAGAAGATCGTCACACGATGCCGGTCGATGATCGACCAGAAGCGGTCGGGCTCCGGGTGGTTCGGCGCGCCCTCGTACATGAGCGTCGTCGCACCGTTGGCGAGGATGCCGTAGACCACGTAGCTGTGTCCGGTGATCCAGCCGACGTCCGCAGTACACCAATACGTGTCGCCCTCCTTGAGGTCGAAGACGTACTTTGAGGTCATCGCCGTCCCGAGCAGGTAACCGCCGGAGGTGTGGAGCACGCCCTTGGGTTTGCCCGTCGAGCCGGAGGTGTAGAGGATGAAGAGCGGCGTCTCGGAATCGAAGGCCTTCGCCTCGTGGCGGTGCGAGGCCGCGGCCATGACGGCATGCCACCAGAGGTCGCGGCCATCCTTCATCGTCACCGGTGTATTCGTGCGCTGGAGCACCACGACATGTTTCACCGAGGGCGCACCCTCGAGAGCGCGATCGACGTTGGCCTTCAGCTCGACGACCTTGCCGCGACGCCACCCGCCGTCGGCCGTGATGACGAGCGAGGCCTGGCAGTCGTTGACGCGGTCCTTGATCGCCTCGGAACTGAAGCCGCCGAAAATGACGGTGTGGATCGCGCCGATGCGCGCGCAGGCGAGCATCGCGATGGCGGCCTCGGGCGTCATCGGCATGTAGATCGCGACGCGGTCGCCCTTCTTCAGGCCGAGCGACTCGAGGACGTTGGCGAAGCGGCAGACCTCGGCGTGCAGCTGCTTGTAGGTGAGCGTGCGCTGGTCGCCCGGCTCGCCCTCGAAAATGATCGCGGCCTTGTTCTCACGGGGCGTGCCGAGGTGGCGGTCGACGCAGTTTTCCGCGACATTGAGCCGACCGCCGACGAACCACTTCGCGAAGGGCGGCTTCCACTGGAGGACCTTTTTCCACTTCTTGCGCCAGAGAAGCTGCTCGGCTGCCTGTTTCGCCCAGAATTTCTCAGGGTTATTGACAGACTCACTGTAGAGCCTACGATAGGCACCGATACTTCCGATATTGGCCTGTGCCTGGAAGTCACGCGATGCGGTGAATTTGCGACCCTCGCGGGCAACCGAAGTAATGTTCTCGCTGGACACCTGAATACCTCTTGGGGGAAAGGGTTATCTGGCTGAGGGGATGGTCGGGACGCACTTCATTGGGCGTTCAACCGGTGCGGTCAATCCTCGAAGTCTCCGTCTGCCTGCGGTTTTGCCGCACGTCACGCCGTCGATCGTTCGACTGCCCCCGCGTGTCGTGTCCTGTCCGCCGGCGGCCCGCTGCCGTGAGCTTCGCGCGCAGCCTCGCATCCACTCCCCTTCGCGGCAACTCCCCGCCGCCTTCAACACACTCAGTATGGAAAATCCCGATATCACGACGAACGAGCCCGCATCCACCCAGGCGCCCGGCGCACCCGCACCCAACACGATCATCGTCGAAGGCGTGCTCGAGATCGCCGAGAGCAAGAACGGCTCGCTCATCGACCCGACGCGCGGCGGCAAGTCCCGTCCCACGGACCCGTTTGTGCCGCGAGAGTTGATCCGGCGCTTCAAGCTCAAGCACGGCAGCATGATCACCGCCTCGGCCACGCCGGACCCGCGCTTTCCGAATCCGAAGCTTCGCTTCATCGAGAAGGTCGACGGCCTGTCGATCGAGGACCGCCGCCGCCTGCCGGATTTCACGCAGTTCACCACCATCACGCCGAACGAGCAGATCCGCCTCGAGAGCCGCAAGGAGCAGCGGATGACCACGCGCGTGATGGACCTGTTCTGCCCGATCGGCAAAGGCCAGCGCGGCCTGATCGTCGCCCCGCCCCGCACCGGCAAGACCACGCTCCTGCGCGACATCGCGCTCGGCGCGATCGAGAATCACCCGGAGCTGCACGTGATGATGCTCCTCGTCGACGAGCGTCCCGAGGAGGTCACCGACATGCGCCGCAACGTGCCCGCCGAGGTCTGGGCCTCGTCCAACGACGAGGAGATCCGCAATCACGTGCGCGTCGCCGACCTTTGCATCGAGCGCGCCAAGCGCCTCGTCGAATGCGGCAAGGACGTGCTCATCCTGCTCGACTCGATCACGCGCCTCGCCCGCGCGCACAATAACATGCGCAACAGCGGCCGCACCGGCTCCGGCGGCCTCGACGTCCGCGCCCTCGAAAAACCGCGCCAGCTCTTCGCCGCCGCGCGCAACACCGAGGAAGGCGGCTCGCTCACGATCATGGCCTCCGCGCTCATCGAGACCGGCAGCCGCATGGACGAGGTGATCTTCCAGGAGTTCAAGGGCACCGGCAACATGGAGATGGTCCTCGACCGCAAGTGCGCCGACATGCGCATCTTCCCGGCCGTGAACATCGCCGCCTCCGGCACCCGGCGCGAGGAACTGCTCATCGAGGCCAAACGCCTCGAGGGCATCCATTTCTTCCGCCGCGCCATCGTGCCGCAGAAGATCGAGGAGGCCGCCGAGACCGCCATCGCCCGCCTTTCGAAGACGGCCAACAACGACGAGTTTCTCAAACTGATCGCCCGCTGAGCCGCGCCCCCCGGCCGATCGCAATTCCACCCGGGCTCCGAGGGACCGGGTCGCACCCCGGCCAGCGATCGACCGCGTCCGGACCCGTCCGGGAAAGCCCGGCGGCGGGCGGCGGACCGTCGGCATTTCCACGGGTCCGGCCCGGGGCGCGCCGCCCTCGCGTGAAAGGTCCGTTTCCCCGAAACTTCACGCTTGATCCACCCCGGGGAAACCTAAACAACTCTCGTCTTTTGGCGCCGCCGCACCGAAGCGCGTATCGCCGGAGAGCCGCACCGACTTATGCAAAGTTTTTCCGCTCAGTGTCTGGACATGGCGAGATCCATGCTCGGACACAACCTGACGGCCATCAATCCAGACGGATCGATCACTCCTGTTGAAGGCGAAGATCCCCGGCCCGACGAGTCCGGACACGCCGCCCTCGCCATCGGCGAGTACTACCGCGCCACGGGCGAGGCCACGCTCAACGGCCTCGACCTGGTCGACCTCGCCGCCCGCTGCATCACCGCGCAGGCGTTTCGCGAACCGGCCGAGGAAAACGGCCTCGCCTACGCCGCGCTCGGCCTCCTTTCGTTCGGCCCGTCCAAGGAGCGCAACCCCGTCTGGGAACGCCTCGTCGACGAGACCCGCACCCGCCTCGACCGCCAGCTCCTCCACCGCAGCGACTACAACAACCACTGGCAGGCCTTCAACGTGGCCAAGGCCGTGGCCCGTTGCTCCATCGGCCTGTCCAAGAAGGACGAGACCGGCCGCCTGATCGAGCGCTTCCTCGACCGTATCCAGGAGACCAGCTCGGCCGGTTTCTTCGACGACTGCGACGAAGGCCTCGGCGGCAACTACAACATCTACGGCCCGATGAGCTTCGTGTTCATCCGGCAGGCCCTCCAGCTCCACAGCAACGCCGGTCTGCGCGAGCGCAAGCTCCCCAGCCTGCGCACGTTCGCCGAAAAGTACGTCCGCCTCCTGCCCGACATGGTCCGCCACGACGGACTCGGCTGGGCCTACGGTCGCAACGCCGGCGCCTACGGCCAGATGCACTGCATCAGCCTCCTGCTCCAGGCGATGCGCGACCAGTGGATCCCCGACGACCAGAAGCCGAAGTATTTCGATATCCTGCGCCGGCTCTTCTACTTTTTCTACCAGACCTACCTCGACCAGGAGCACGGCTTCCTCGTCATCCGCGATGCCGAGCGCACGACCGTGCCGCGCCACACCACGCGCATGGCCAACTTCGACGGTGCGCGCTACCTCTGCCAGTGGTCGCGCCTCGCCAAGGTCATCAACGCGCCCGAGGCCACCCGCGCCGAGCCGATCCGCACGAGCGGTCGCTTCGTCATTTTCGACAAGTCCAACCGCAAGGAGCAGGGCCTCTTCCTCTACCGCGACGCCGAGTCCGGCCTGCACATCGAGCTCCCGCTCGTCTCCTCAGGCGGCCGGCCCACGGCGGACAACCTCGCGTTTCCGCACTCCCCCGGCGTGTTCGACTGGCCGAACAACCTCTACCTCCCGATCCTCATCCCCGAGCTCACGATCGGCGAGCACACCTTCGTCCCATCCTTCTACGGCAAACACTGCGTCGCCGGCCTGGGAATCAAGAACTCGTTCTACTTCCGCTACGAACAGCCCGAGCTGATCAACACGAAGGAGCAAATCGTCAACGGCATCGGCTCCTGCAAGGTCAACTGGACCTTCCAGGGCTCGAAGGTCACGGCCGAGTTCATCTACACGGTCAAGAACCAGGTCGAACTCTCGAAGTTCCGCTACATGCTCGCGATCGGCGCGCCGCACTCGCGTTACCGCACCGACACGGCCCCCACGCTCGGCGAGGCCGGCCTGCGCTGCTCGGTGCAGAAGGACGACTTCCAGGGTCACTGGGCCGAGACGGAGGTTGTCTCGAACGACCCCGCCTACCGCTCGAACTACGGCAAGATCCACTACATCCAGACGCTGACGCGCGACCATCCGCTCATCATGCGCCCGGGCCAGACGTATCGCCTGATCGTGTCGTTCGACCCGGACATCACGGCCGCGGGCTGAACCCGCGGCGGAGTGAGAGTGAAGGTGAGAGTGAGCGTGGGCTGCCCTGAATGAAGGAGCAGCCTCGGTTTCTCCTCGTACGCCTTCTGGGCTCAACGCCAGCGGATCACTCCCTTGCCCGGGATCGCCTCCCGACCGTTACCTCCTCACACCCACGTCCACTCTCCCTTTCACTCCTCCCGTGCTCGCCAAACGCATCATCCCCTGTCTCGACGTGACCGCCGGCCGCGTGGTCAAGGGCGTGCGCTTCACGGAGCTGCGCGATGCCGGCGATCCGGTCGATTGCGCCAAGGCCTACGACGCCCAGGGCGCGGACGAACTCGTCTTCCTCGACATCACCGCCTCGAGCGACGGCCGCGACATCATGCACGGCGTGGTCGAGGCCACCGCCTCGCAGTGCTTCATGCCGCTCACCGTCGGCGGCGGCCTCCGCTCGGTCGAGGACATCCGCCGCATGCTCCACTCCGGCGCGGACAAGGTGAGCCTCAACACCGCCGCCATCGCCAGCCCGGACCTGATCCGCGATGCGGCCCGCAAGTTCGGCAACCAGTGCATCGTGCTCGCGATCGACGCGCGCCGTGTGCCCGGCGAGGAGCGCTGGGAGGTGTATTCACACGGTGGACGCAAGCCCACCGGCATCGACGCGATCGAGTGGGCGCGCCGCGGCGTGTCGCTCGGCGCGGGCGAGATCCTGCTCACGAGCATGGATCGCGACGGCACGCAGGCCGGCTACGACATCGCGCTCAACCGTCGCATCAGCGACGCGGTCGAGGTCCCGGTCATCGCCTCCGGCGGCGCCGGCACGCTCGATCACATGGTCGATGTGCTCAAGGACGGCGGCGCCAGCGCGGTGCTCGCCGCCTCGATCTTTCACTTCGGCACGTTCACGATCCCACAGGCCCGGCGCCACCTCGCCGCCGCGGGCATCCCGGTGCGCGAGTAGAGCCAGCGGGCCGGTCGCCCGGGCGATTCCGTAGGGCCGCCGCTTTCGGCGCGGCGCGAATCGCGCCCATCACCTCCGCCTCACGGGAGCCGCGAAGCGCCGTGCCACGTATCCGGGCGCGGAAATCGGCACCGCCGAAATTTGTTTCGACGGTCCGCGTCCGGGTCTGCTCCACTTTTCCCGTCAGCCCCGCCCCTGCATGCCTGCTCGCGACCGTCCCCGGCCCAGCCACCGCCTGCTTCGCCCTGCCTTCGGCCTTCTCGCCGCCGTCCTCCTGGCGCTGACCGCGCGCGCGGCCCCGCCGGCGCTCCCGGGCGTCGATGCCCGCTGGCAGGAGATCCGCTCGCCCAACTTCACGCTGTATTCAAACCAGAGCGACGCCGAGTCGCGCGCCCTCCTGCACGACCTCGAGATCCTGCGCGCCGTCTTCGCCGAGCGCTTTCGCTTTGTCGAGCGCGCCCGCCAGGAGGTGTCGGTCTATGCGTTCCGCAGCCGCAAGGAGTTCGAGGCCTACTCGCCCCGCGCCGGCGGCAAGAAGCGCACCAGCCTCGGTGGCTTCTACCTGCCGTATCCGGATCGATCCGTCATCGTCGTCGCACCCGCCGAGGACCGCGACGAGGCACGCCGCACGATCTTTCACGAGTACGTCCACCACCTGTTCCGCGTGGCGGAGCAGAATCCGCCGGTGTGGTTCAACGAGGGTATGGCCGAGCTGCTCGCCGGCATCCGCATCAAGGGCGACCAGGTCGAGATCGGACACCCGCAGGTCGGGCGCCTGCTCAACCTGCGCCAGGAGAAGCTGCTGGCGCTCGAGACCCTGTTCACCGTCACCCGCGGCTCGATGATCTACCGTTCGGACGAGCATACGGGGGTGTTCTACGCGCAATCCTGGGCCCTCCTGCACTATTGGTACTGCGGCAAGTCGGATCTCTCCCGCGAGGGCATCGCGCGCTTCATCTCCATCGCGACCGCGCCCGTGCCGCCGACGTTCGACAAGGTCGCCGCCGCGTTTGAGGAGTGCTTCGGCATGACCTTCGCCCAGATGAACAAGCGCCTCGAGGCCTACATGTTGAGCGGCTCCTACGGCTACTCGAGCCAGCCCGCGCCCGAGGTCGCTCCGGCCACGTCCTACGAAGCCGTCGTGCTCCCGGCAAACCGGGTCCGCGTGCGCCTGGGTGAACTGGCCTTTCGAGTCAACCGCTCGCCCGCGGGCGAGGCGGCCGTGCGTGAGGCGGTGGTGAGCGACCCGCAGGATTTTCTCCCGCTCGAACTGCTCGGCGCGGTGGCGGCGTCCGAGGACGACTCCGCGACCGCGGCCGCCTACTGGGAAAAGGCCGTGGCCGCCGGCACGCCCAATGTCGGCATCATGCGGGAGCTGGCCCTGATCGAGGCGCGGACGTGGTTCGAGGACTTCGACTACGGCTTGCGCCTGCCCAAGGACGTCACCGAGCGGCTGCGCACGCGCCTGCTGCGCTCGATCAAGCACGAGCCGCAACAGAGCGCCGCCTACGAGATGCTTGCCTGGGTGGAGGCGTTTTCCGAGGACCGGTCGATCGCCAACCTCAACCTCGTCCAGGCCCAGTTCAACCGATTGCCGAACCGCGCACGCACGCTGGTGGCCCTCGCGATGGTGCGTGTCCGGATGGATGCGAAGGACGCGGCGTTGACTCTGTTGAAGGCCATGCCGGGCGTGCAGCCCGATCCATGGTCGCTCCAGGCCGCGGAGGTGATCACGGCCAACCTCGAAGGCCGTCCCGTGCAGATGCTCGGCGACTCGACCCGGGGCACCCAGGTGGACACCGAGTACGGACCGAAGGTCGAGTCAACCCGCCGCCTGCCGTCGGTCCCCTTGCCTCCCGACCTATGAAAACCACATTCGCGCTGTGCCGGCTCTGCGTGCTCGGCGCACTCTTCCGCGCACTCCTCGCCGGTCTCGTGGCGGACGAGCCGATCGCACCGGCACTTTCGACCGACTCCAGCGCCATCGCGCTTTCACCCTACGAAGTGACGGCGAACAAGTCGGAGTTCGACCGGTGGATCAAGGTGACCTCACCCAACTTCGTCATCTACTCGGACGCACGTCCCGAGGAGGCCATGGCGCTGCTCGAACAGATGGAGATGCTCCGGTTCACGATCCAGGGTTTCTTTGGTCGCCGGGCCCTGGCCATGTCCCCCATGATCGTCGTGCTCCCCACCGCGCGCTCGGATTGGCGGAAAATCCAGAGCAAGGGCGACGTCGAGTGGAAGGTCGCGATCTCCGGCCATGGCGGACAGCTGACCCACATCGTGCTCGCCCAGTACGACTGGCAGGCCGATGGCACGGGCCTGATCTGGTCGGTGCTGAGCCGCTCGACCATGTCCGCGATGAACTTCGAACTGGAGTTCTGGCTCCGGCGCGGTGTCGGCTCGTTCTTCGAGACCGCGACGTTCACGAAGGATGCATTGCGCATCGGTTCGGCCAACCTTCGCACGATCTCGCTGCACACCCAGGGCCAGATGTCGTGGGCGCGTTTCTTCGAGATCAACGCGAAGTCGCCCGAGTTCCTGAAGGACACGTCGGTGATGCGCCAATACGACGGGCAGTGCGCAGCCTTCACGCAGTTCATGCTGGCCAACCCGGATCCGATCTGGATGCCACGGCTGCTCGTGTGGAACGCGCTCCTCACCGCCGGGCGCGAACCGACCGAGGAGCTCTTCGCCGAGGTCTTCGGCGAGACCTGGAAGGGATGGCAGAAGACGATGGATACCTACCTCGCGTCCGGCACCTTCAACCTGCTCACGATCAAGATCCCGCCCTCGATCCGCGAGCTGCCCCGTCGCCAGCTCCCGCTGCGCACCACGGAAATGCGCGAGTTGTTCGTTCTCTCGCAGATTCTCAATCAGGACATCCCGGACAGCGACGTGTCGCTCGACGCGCTCCTCGCGCGCGGACTCCGGACCGAGAGCCTGCGCGAGCTCCTCGTCGAGGCCTGCCGCGTCCGCAAACGCGACGAGGCGACACTCGATCAGCTTCGCGTTCTCATCGCGCAGGATTCGCCGAATCCGCGCGTGCACGCCGCCGTCGCATCGATCACCGCAGAATCCAGGGTGCCCGAGCCCGGCATCCACGCGCGAATCGACCACGCGACGCTCGAGGAGATGCGCTCGTTGTGTCGGCGTGCGCTCGACCTCGAGCCGATCGACTTCGGGGTCAACACCACGCTCGCCTGGGCCGAGGCTCTCGCACCGGAGATCGATGCCGCGTCGCTCGAGGCCATCGGCGCGATCTGCCGCCGCCTCGATGGCAACGGACGAACCGACCTCGCGATCGCCGCGCTCGCCGTCGCGCGCTGGCGTGCCGGCCGGACCGAGTCCGCCCGCGTGGCCTGTCAGATTCTCCTCGAGTCTCCGCTGAGTTCCGAAAACGCACGCCGGATCGCCACCGAAATCACAGGCGAGCTCGCGCGTGCGGCGCCGGCGGCACCCGGCCCGACACCGATGGACGCCACGGTCAACGCATCCATCCGCTGAGCGGGTGGATGCAGGCGCGTGCAGGGTTGTCTCGTGGCGGCCGCGAGTACGACACCGTCCGACGGCGACCCGCCCTAAGCAGCAGGCCGCACGTGGATGCACGCTCCACGAGCGACGCGGGCAGCCGCCCGTCGATCGAGCATCTGCGATCCACGTCGTCGTCGCACTTGCGAACAGCAGCGCGTGCGCTTCCGTCTCCTCATGGCCACGACACCTCCGGTCCGCATCCTCGCCTTCGCCGGCAGCGCCCGCCGCGACTCGCTCAACCGCAAGCTTCTCGCCGTGGCCGCGCAGGCCGTGCGCGATTCAGGCGCCGAGGTGACGGTGCTCGACCTCAACGACGTGGCCCTGCCCCTCTATCACGGCGACCTCGAAGCCGCCGGCGGACTCCCGCCCGCCGCCGCGACGCTCGTCGCGCAGATCGCCGCGCACGATGCCCTGCTTCTCGCCTCGCCCGAGTACAATGCCTCGATCACCCCGTTGTTGAAAAACACGATCGACTGGTGCACGCGTGCCGATGACGACCCGTTTCCCGGCCGTGTCGCCGCCGTGGTCTCGGCGTCGCCCGGCCAGTACGGCGGCTCGCGCTCGGCCGCCCAGCTGCGCGCGCTCCTGCTCCACCTCGGCTGCCATGTCGTGCCCGCCCAGTGCCACGTGCCCCGCGCGCACGAGGCGTTCGACGAGAGCGGCGCAATGAAGGATGCGCGCGCGATGAAAAACGTCCGCGCCCTCGCCGCCGACCTCGTCGCGCTCGCCGCCCGGCTGCGACCCGCAAAGTCCGGTCCGTGAACCCGGCGGGAGCGGCGCCTTCCCGGCCACCGGCCCCGCTCGACGCGATGCGGGTGGGATCGAGATCGACCGTGGCTCCGGTGAAGCCGCGCTTGCCGCCGGGCGCGACCCGGCCTAGGGTGCGGGCGAACCCCTCCGCCCGGATCGCGATTCCGCCATGCCGTCCCCAACCCTCAACGAGAAGCGTGCGAGCGCCGTGCGTTACTGGGAGGCGCGCCGGCTGGGGTTCAACCTCATGCTCATCCCGCCCGGCGTGTGCGGCTGGCTCGGATACCTGTCGACCGCGGTGGGGACGAGCGGCCTCGCCTCGCTCGATCCGATGGCGCTGATGCTGCCGCTGATCCTGGCGCTCGTCGCGATCAACATCGTCTTCAGCGCGGTCTACGGCCTCGAGTTTCTGCTCATGCGCGACGGCGAGGCCGGCTTCTGGGTCTCGCGCGGACGCGACCTCACCTTCGCCGCGGGCAGCCTCACGCTCTTCGCCGTCGCCTTCCTCGGCGGCGCGGAGTTCGCGGCGCGCCTCGTCGGGAACGGGCATTGACTGCACGCGGTGTCCCGTCGGGGCGCGTGTTCAGGGAATTTTCAACATTCCCCTGGCGTCGAATCGGTTCGCGACTGCATCACCGGACCGTCAGACAACCTCAGGTCACCCGACCCCCGAATCATCCAATGCACCCATTGCCTCGCATGCTCCACACCGCGACGCTCGTCGTCGCGCTCCTGGGGGCCGCCGCCGTGCCCACCCTGGCCTCGCCCTCAGCGGACGACATCGACGCCGAACAGAGCCTCTATGCCCAGCGCTGGGTCGAGGCCTTTCGCCGGCTCGATGCGACCCTCAACATCGTGATCGTCGTATCCAATCGCGACAGCCTCTACGAACTCGAGTACGTGGTGGAGGTGGAGGCGCAATCGCGGTTTCTCGTCGTGCGCTGCATGCCGCCCGACGGCCGGTCCTACCGGGCCATCGTCTACCCGGCGACGATCCTGCTGATCAAGGAGACGCCGGAAGGCGCACGCGCGAAGCCACGCCCGTAGCGCACCACGCCGGCCCCGTCGCGGG
>Ga0315910_10004622_pt1 | contig 11474 bp, 4 predicted proteins | sample EdamamesoilMG_FD_204470 | JGI IMG/M metagenome (GOLD analysis project Ga0315910, IMG submission 204470) | Garden soil microbial communities collected in Santa Monica, California, United States - Edamame soil | ecosystem: Environmental > Terrestrial > Soil > Garden | place: USA: California...
TCGACTACGGCGTCGATCATCGAAGCCATCATCTCGATGACGCGCGTGCTGGGGTTGAGCGTGATCGCGGAAGGCGTCGAGGATCAGGCGCAGTTCAAGTTCCTGCAGCGGATCGGCTGCGACGCGGTGCAGGGGTTCTTCGTGAGCCGGCCCGTGTCGGCCGCGAAGTTCGCGGAGCTGCTCGCGAATCGACGGCAGCCTTTGGCCGCCGTCAAATAGTGGTGGGCCCGGTAGGACTTGAACCTACGACCAAAGGATTCACTCGCCCCGCCGTTTCCGACGGAAGTGGACTATCTCTTCACCCGCCGAGAGTCGCTTCGGGTTGGGTGCGGGACGCTCGCGCCTGTCATTAAGAGCACTCGAGCTCTCAGGTAGTCTCTGCACCGTCCGGCGGTGTACCGCCGGCTTGGCTCAGGGTTGCCGACGCATTCGCGCTACGGGTTCCCTGAATTCATCCCGTCCACTTCGCGGCTTTCACCGCGAAGGCACCGTTCTCGATGAGTCCCCTGCTCTAACCAACTGAGCTACAGGCCCACGCGCGTATGGTACACGCTCCGCTCTTTGGCGGGCGTCACTCCGCGAGTATGTCGGCGAGCTCTTTGAGAGTGCCGTCCTCGAGGTTCGTGGCGAGCGTCTGCAGCGGCGTTCTGGAAAACTGTGGATCCATCTGTGCTAATGCCAGAATCGCCGCGTTCCTCAGGGGTTCGGATTGATTGCGATCGCGCGCCACACGCTCGAGCAGTGCTGCGGCATCGGCGGTGTTCAGCGTCGCGAGATGGTCGATCAGTATCGCGCGCTCCCCGAGGTTCGTGCTCGCCTGAGGGTCGATGAGCGGTGCGATGACGGTTAGCGTGTTTCCCGTGACCGCCGTTTCGCGCAAGTCGCTGATCGCTTGTGCCCGGATCTCTGCGTCCGTCGAGGCCAGACCTTCGAGCACACTGGCGGATGACGGCAGCCCGGCACTCAATCCGCGCAATCGTTCACGCTCGGCTGTCGCCAGGTCTCGAGTCGCAGGCTCTTGCTCCAGGTCGCGAAGCACGGCGTCGCCTCCGTCGATCGCGCCGATGAAGCGAATCGCCCTGGCTCGACGGTCCTGCGTAAGCGCGCCTGCAACAGCGATGTCTTTCAAAACCGCTAATGCCAAAGGCGAGGCGGATATCTTTAGCAGCTCGAGAGCGAGGTCTCGCGCGGCGTCCGCCATGTTGGGGTTCATCGCGGTGGCGCCGAGCAGGCTGTAGGTGTTCGTGTCTTGTGCATATCGCGGTTTGGCAAGCTCGATCAGCGCCGACCGCTGCAAGAGCTCGTCGCTGTCGCGAAGCTGCGTCGTGATCCACGCGGGCCTCGGCTCATCGTCCTGGAAAACCCTGTACGAACGAATCGCCGCGACACGGTCGTCGGTGCGATCGACGCGACCATTGTTCCCACCGGTGAGCCAGAACAGCGAGTCCGAGTCCTGTCCCATCACGATCAACGAAGTCGCTCTGTCCATGGGGCCGGTCAGAAACAATAGAGAGATCTTCGTGAGATCGTCCTGCGCGAGATCCGAGAGCTGAGGTACGGCAAATAGCACACTGCTTCCGGCCGGTGTGTTACCCGCGCTGACTTCATCGATGACCGCGCTGTAGATGCGATAGTCATCGTTCGTCTTTATCAGCTCGATGCGGCGCGTGACCGCTATCACGTCCGCGGCGTCGATCAGCGTCGGAAAGGAATCGACGCCGAACGCGAAGTCGGTCGCGAAAGAGGGGCTGAAGAACATGACGATCTGCAACAGCGCGATCGTTCTACCTAAGCGGCCCATGTCGTCGTCCTCAGCGCTGTCCAAGAATGAGCAACAGGTAGTCTTCGTAGAGCGTATTGAAGGTCGCCGGCGCCCTATTCATGCTTCGGGCGTCCTGTTTCTTCTCCGCGATCCGGATGAACTTCTTCGCCAGCTTGCCGGAATCCATGATGTAGCGACCGTCATTGAAGCGATGCAACAGCGGGTGCGGCGAGGAGTACGGGCAGTTGTGGTTGGTATCGCAGCCCTTCATCCAGTTGCAGACGGAGGATGACGAGTCGTCCGTCACGAGCCCGAGGCTGTGTCCGAGCTCGTGCGATGCCGTGCGGGCGAGTGCGTGCGCCACGTCCTGGATGCGCCTGTCGAGCGAGTCGGTTTTCTTCATCGGCGCCCAGCTGCCGAAGTCGTTCACCATTTCGTGCCGGAACGTGCCGACGTAGACCTTGCTCACTTGTCCTGGCGTGTTGTTGAGGCAGTCTTGGGGAGACAGCCCATAGGTCAACGGCTGCTCGGTCGACACGAAATCGATGGTGTGCGTGTTCGCGTCGCGCTGCGCGACCGTATCGAAGATGTCGATCCCGAAACGTGAAAAGTTCGCCGCCATGAGCGTACGAGTCTTCTGCTTCACAGCCGTTGCAAATGTGTCTTGTTGGGTTGTGTTGGGGGACGGCAGTAGCGTTCTAAGGGCGATTGTTTTCAGTTCTTCGGTGGTCGCCGCCGGCCACTGCAGAAAGACCTTCTGCCTTTTCGCCTCGACAAAAATCGCCGCCCGTGTGACGAGAACGACTTGCTGCTGATCGCCCGACGATGCGGTCACTACGTTCAGACCCTCGGCGAGCGGTAGATTTACCGACCACTTGTCGCTGTTGACCTCGGCGACCTTCTCCTCCTCCAGACGATCGGTGCGGACCGCCACGGTTTCACCTGAGGCGGTTCCGCGGACGGAAATCGTCGACTTTTCCGTCAATGAGTCTTGCCGCGGCAGCGTGATGGTCAGCGCAGCGATCGCTGTCGTCGTGGATAACAGCAAGAGGAGCCCGAGAGCAGCGCGAGCTGCGCTGCGTCGCAGCGGAATGTCCGTTCTCAGGACGATGGCCGCGGGAGCATGCCGAGGTGTCTTGCCCATATTTGGCACCCTTGCGGTGACGGCACGCACGCAGCATACCCGCGCCTGAGAGCGTTTCAAACAGGGGGAATACTCGCTAGACTACGGCCGCCATCCAAGCTGTGCGGCGTATCCTTCGGAGAGCGCCATGCCAAAGAATCAAAAGAACGGCGGCGGCGGTTGGACAGTCGAATTGGGGCCTCATTAGCCATGGCCGCCAACCCAGAATTCGACACTTCGTACACCGCCTGGATTTCGCGCGGGTTCGAAGTGCTTGCGAACCGCGTGTGCGAAAAGCCCGACGCCCAACACTTCGACGTGTTGATCGTCGGCAGCGGCTACGGTGGCTCCATCGCCGCCGACTATTTTGCGGGGCGCAAGGACCAGAATGGCGACATCTCGGTCGCGGTTCTCGAGCGCGGCAAAGAATACCTATCGGGGGCATTCCCCGCAGGCCTCCGGGAGCTGCCGCGCCACATCCGTCGCAAGAGTAACAAGGAGGGACTGTTCGATATCCGTCAGGGCTCCGGCGTCACGGCCGTGGTCGCCAACGGTCTCGGCGGCGGCTCCTTGATCAACGCGGGTGTCATGGCCGTGCCCGCCGATCACGTCTTCGCGAAGGGCTGGCCCGACTCATTGTCGCGTCTCAGGGCATGGAGTGGGTACTTCGACGACGCGCGGAAGTTGCTCGGCTCACACACCAATACGATTCTCAACGACCCCGACAATGCGCCGCAGAAATATCGTACGCTCGAAGCGATCGCGCCTCGGCCTGATGCGTTCCGGCCCGCAGAAATCACGGTGGCGATGGCCGATACGACGAGCAGTGGCAACGTCGCTCTGAAAAAGTGCGTGCGCTGCGGCGACTGCGCGACCGGCTGCAACTTCGGCGCCAAGAATTCACTCGACCTCAACCTGCTCGTGCGCGCGCACCGGAAGGGCGCAGAGATCTTCAGCGGCGCGACGGTGCTGAGGGTCGCGTATGACGCTACTAGCAAGCTGTGGGCCGTGGATTGCGTGCACACGAACGACAAGCTGCGTGCGCGCCACGACAAGGTCGATTGGGAAACGTCCGTGACGACAGTTCGTGCCGCGAAAGTCGTGCTCGCGGCCGGCGTGCTCGGCTCGACCGAGATCTTGCTGCGCTCGCGGCAAACGGGACTCTCGCTGTCGGAGAAGCTCGGCCACCGCTGCTCGATGAATGGCGACATGTTGATCGCGCAGTACAACACGAGCGGCGTCGTCCACACGGTCGCCGACGAGGCCGTGCAGCCGTCGCAACGCGGGATCGGCCCCACGATCACCGGCATCATCGATCTGCGGACCGCACACGGCGGTGTCGTGATCGAGGACATATCGGTGCCGGCCGGTTTGCGTCGCGTATTCGCGGAGACGTTCGCGACCATCAACACCCTGCACGGCGTCGAGACGGCGGACTGGTCGACACATCGACAGGGATTCTCGGGCGATGACTTGTATGGCGGCTCCGCGGAGCGGATCGAACGCAGCGCACTGTACGCGGTGATGGGGAACGACGGCGCGGCCGGCACGATCGATCTTCCGAACCCGGACATGGACTGGCACGAAGACGGCGTCAGCAGCATTGCCTGGCCAAAGCTTCCGGATCACCCGTTGTTCGAGACGCAGGTCGGAGCTTTGGCGGCGTGCGTGAAGGACTCAGGTGGTCGACTGATTCCGAATCCGGTCTGGAAGCTGCTGCCGAAGGAAATGGAGTGGCTGCTCAAGAACAAGCGGGGCCCCCTCGCGACGACCCATCCGCTCGGCGGTTGCGCGATGGCCGACAGCCTGGCCGATGGCGTGGTCGACGATTGCGGCCGCGTGTTCGACCCTAAGGGCAAGCACGGCGTGCACGACGGCTTGGTGGTGCTCGACGGTTCGATCATTCCGACGGCGCTCGGCATCAACCCTGCTCTGACGATCTCGGCGGTCGCGTTGCGTGCCGTCGAAGAGCTAGCGAAGAAATGGAACTATGAGAAAGCAGATGACGGCGCCGCCGACGTGCCGCTCGCGCGTCCTGTAATTCGGACCCCCGATACCGCGTTCACACCGACGCCGACGGAAGTCGAGATCATCGAACGGCTCGCGGGCCCGGTGACGTTTCGGACCGACGCCGACGCGCCACCCAAGAGACGCATCGTCGAAGTGACGTTGCGTTTTGCGCCGAAGGCCATCGCCGATCTGTATGAACCGCCGCGCGTCGGTCGGGAGCCGGTGCTGCGTGTGGCGGAGGATCGGGAAGCGGAAATCCGTAGCCGGGTTCGAATCTACGACGAGGTCATCTGGCGCGAGATGCAGAAGCGGTGGTCGCCGGCGCACCGCGTGGAGCGCGAGCTAGACGCGATCGCGCTGTTCAGCGCGCCGTTGTCGGGCACGCTGCGTGTTCTCGAGCGAACCGAGAGCCGGGCACTCGGCAGAATTCTGCGTGCCGGCTGGGCTTGGTTTCTGAATCGCGGCAAACGCGACATCTACCAATCCGTATTCGGCGAAAAGGACAGGCGCAAGAAGACCAAGAGCTCGGGGGTCTGGAGGCGCATCACGTCAGGTATCGCTCTGGCGAGTCGCGGCGGCGAAGTCCGAGCGCTCGTCTACGACCTAAACATCGCTGCACAACCGGACGCGGGCGCGCTATTCGCTTTGAACGGCGCGCGGATACGTGGTCGCAAGCGCTTCACGTACAGCCGGCGCGGGAACCCATGGCGCCAACTCTTGGAAGTCGAGCTCGACGAGTTTCCGGGCATGGAGCCGTCGTGCACGGAGCGCGTGCTCGAGCTCGACACGCGCTATCTGGCGCGCATCGGCGTTCCGCTGTTCCGCATCGTTAAGCAACACGACGGCGTCACCGCGCTTGCTGAGGTTGCGTCGTTCTTCACGTACTTCGTGCGTCTGCTGATTGGGATTCACATTTGGAGCTTTCGTAAGCCGGACGAACAGACGGAGGCCGAGCGCAAGCGCAAGCCGGAACGCCTACCCCCAATCACCTTGCCGGATTTGCCGGACGCTGAAGTGCATAGGATCCCGCTCAAGAACCTGAGCCCGCGCGAGAGCGACAAACCCTTTGACGGTAAAGTGATTCTCACACGCTACCGTAACCCGCACCCGGAGAAACAGAACGCGAAGGCGACTCCGCTCAAGCCGCCGCTGCTGATGCTGCACGGGTACAGCGCCAGCGGCACGACGTTTGCGCACTCAGAGGTGGACGACAATTTCGCAACCCGCTTTTGGAAGAGCGGACGGGACGTCTGGATCGCAGACCTGCGGACGAGCGCCGGACAGAAAAAGAGCGCCGAGCAGCCGTGGAGCTTCGAGGACATCGGCAGGAACGACGTTCCGGCGGTGTTCAAGCACATCCGCGATCAAAGACGGAGTGAGGCTAGTCCCTCCGCGCAAAAGCCCGACGAGAAGATCGACGTGATCGCTCACTGTATGGGCGCGGTCGTGTTCAGCATGGCCGTGCTCGCCGGGGGTGTTGGCAACCAAGTCAACAAGGCTGCACTTACCCAGGTCGGACCGCTGGTCGTGTTCTCGCCGGCGAATATCTTCCGCGCGTACGTGCTCCGCTACTTGATCGACTTCTTGCCTGACCGCTATGAGTTCCACCCGGAGCATCCTACGCTGGCCGATGACCTGCTCGACCGGCTGTTTTCGACGCTGCCGTATCCGGTCGAGGAATTCGACTACGAGAATCCGACGAAATGCTCGGCGCGCGTGCCGTGGACGCGAACGCGCCATCGAATGGACGCGCTCTATGGTCGCGACTTCAATGTCGCGAACATGGAACCGAAGATGCTGCGGTGCATCGACGACCATTTCGGACCGCTGTCTTTGCAGACGGTCACGCAAACGCTTCACTTCGTTCAGAACTCGATGATCACGACTTTCCAGGGCCTCAACAAGTACGTCTCGCGCGATGCTTTGAAGAACCAGTGGACGTTTCCCACGCTCAGCGTGCACGGTGCCGACAACGGGCTCGCGCATGTGTCGACGCTCGATCGGATGCGGTTGATCTTCCAGGATGCCGGTAGGGATTACCGTACCCATGTCATCCCCGGAGCGGGGCATCAGGATGCTCTGGTCGGCACAAAGCGTGACGACGCACTCGAGGTGATCGAGCCGTTCCTCGACAGCGCTGCGTCAGCTCAGCCCAGTACGGGAAGCGATCCTGAACCGCCTCCGGACGGTAGTGGAGACGGTGAGGAGTCCGTCGCTTCACCCGGCAACGACCCAATGGTCGCGTACGCGCCGTGGATCGGGCCGATCATCACGGAGCGATCGCCGACCTGGGTAAAGGAGCTCAAGGACGAGAAAAAGCAGGAAATCCCGGTCCTCGCGATCCGACTCGCGATGGCGCCGACGCATCGCACTTCGGAAGGTGTCGTGCTGATCAGGGTTGGGATCGACGGCGATCGTATCGTGCGTCCCGACAATCCCGAGAAGGAATGGAATGACGCGTACGTCAGGTCGCGCATGGTCTTCTACCGATCCAGCCAACTCGGGTCACCCGATCGGCGGTGGGATTCCTTCCTTGCACCGCTAACGCAGCACATGCCGGGAAAAGGCGGTGGGCCCCACGCCAAAGGGCTGCTTGCGCTCGCGGTCTATTCCGAGTCGCAGTTCCTTAGCCCGGACGGCGGCATGGAACACGCGTACTTCAGGATCAGCTCAGACACGGATACGGAAACGGCAACGGTCGAGGAGTTCAACCCACTTGCAGGTGCCCTAGCGCAAGGCGTAACGGGCGCCACGCTCGAACTCAGCGTCTTCGCTCGCGCGGCCAGCGCGGTGGCGGAGGCGTTGCGCGCGCAGGTGCGCCCGATGCCCCCGGAATGCCCGGTTCGAGACCGTCCTGGCTATCCCGTGCTGGTGAGGGGCCCGGACAAGGCGACGTTCGAGCTACCGCCGCGGAAGGTGGAACCGGAACCGCCGTTGCCGGACACCGCCGCGCTCGTTTTCGGCACGAACACTGCATCGGGCCGCGCCGTGGTCGGTCCGCTCGGTCATGACCCCGGTGTCGCGGACGGCTTCATTCCCTACGAGTCACCAGCGCACCCGGCAACCAAGGCACTCGACGCGGGCACGAGCTTTGCGCTGATGTCGTGCCAATATCCTGCCGGCTTCCTCGACGAGCCGATCGCGTACGCATCCTACCGCCGCGTGCTCGCACGTATCCGCGGCGAGCCCGGTATCCAGCCACGCTTCGTTGTGCTCACGGGGGATCAGGTCTACGTCGATCCGACCGCCGGGCTCTACGACCCGAGCTCTGCAGATGGTCGCTACAGCCGCCCCTACGAGGTGTGGTTGCGCCAAGACCCCGTGCGCGACGTGCTGCGGCGCGTACCGTCCTTCATGCTGCTCGACGATCACGAGATCGAGGACAACTGGGAGCCTCTACCGGGGGAGACGCCTCAGCAGAAGATCAACGCAAAGAGTGTGGCGAGCGGTGTCGAGGCCTACAAGCAATACCAGCGTGCCATCGTTGCGTCTGACTATCCCGGCAGCATCGGAACCGGGCAGTCGTTTACTTTCAGCTTCGACGGGTTTCCATTTTTCATGCTCGACACCCGCAGCAAGCGCGCACCGCGGACCATGGGGGCACTCGCGAACGCGACCCTGTTCGACCCGGGCACGCTGGACGCGCTCCGGAAGTGGTTGTCCGAACAACCGCCGACCGAGCCGAAGTTCATCGTGAGTCCGGCCATGCTGTTGCCGCGCCACCGCCGCGCCGTGCAAGGTGTGCGGCAAGGCGAAGGACTCCATCATCTGAACTTGAGCGCGTTGCATTCCGACGGTTGGGATGGTTATCCGAGATCGCTGAGTGAAGTCCTCGGTTACATCGCGGCGAACGACATCCAGCACGTGGTATTTCTCTCCGGCGATGAGCACCGCGGCTGCGTCGCGCACGTCGAGTTGTTCGACGCGACGGGTGCGTCGCGGGCGCGCCTGCACTCCTTGCACTCGACAGCGGCCTACGCCCCGTTCCCGTTCGCGAACAGCACGCCCACGGATTTCGTCTTGAGCGAGACGATCCCGTTCGACTACGAGCACAAACGATATCGGTGCGTCGTCAACGCAGCGCTTGTCGAGAGCGGTGACGGGGCGCTGCTGCTACGACCGCGCAAAGATCATGGCGCCTGGAAGCTCGAATACGAATACGCGAACGGCGGCGTCCAGACGCTCGAGGTCTGATCTCGAGGCGAGAGTAGGTTTCGGTTGAACCGAAGCGCCGGTGTTACGGTTCAACCGAACCGCAACACCGGCACCGGGCTAGTCGTCGATCAGGAAGCTGCGGAGCTGGTCGGAGCGCGACGGATGGCGCAGCTTGCGCAACGCCTTCGCCTCGATCTGCCGAATGCGCTCGCGCGTGACGTCGAACTGCTTGCCGACTTCTTCGAGCGTGTGGTCGGTGTTCATGTCGATGCCGAACCGCATGCGCAGCACCTTGGCTTCGCGCGGCGTGAGACCCGCGAGCACCGCGTGCGTGGTTTCCTTCAGGCCTTCATCGGTGGCCGAGTCGATCGGCGAGGACACGGCCGTGTCCTCGATGAAGTCGCCCAAGTGCGAATCCTCGTCGTCGCCGATCGGCGTTTCCATCGAGATAGGCTCTTTCGCGATCTTCAGCACCTTGCGGACCTTGTCCTCGGGCATCTCCATGCGCTGCGCGAGCTCGTCGGGTGTCGGCTCGCGGCCCATCTCCTGAAGCATCTGCCGTGAGATACGGTTCAGCTTGTTGATGGTCTCGATCATGTGCACGGGGATTCGGATCGTGCGCGCCTGGTCCGCGATCGACCGCGTGATGGCCTGACGGATCCACCACGTTGCGTAGGTCGAGAATTTGTAGCCGCGGCGGTACTCGAACTTGTCGACGGCCTTCATGAGGCCGATGTTGCCTTCCTGGATCAGGTCCAAGAACTGCAAGCCGCGGTTCGTGTACTTCTTCGCGATCGAGATCACGAGGCGCAGGTTGGCCTCGACCATTTCCTTCTTCGCGCGGCGGGCTTGCGCTTCGCCGAGCGAGATCTCGCGGTTGATCTCCTTCAGGTCGCCGATCGAGAGCACCGTCGCCTCTTCGATCTTCTGCAAACGCTTCTGCGCCTTCTGGATATCTTCCTTGGCCTTGTTCAGCGCCGACGAGTATTTGCGCTTCTGACGAATGTGCTTGTCGACCCAGTGCAGGTTCGTCTCGTTCTTCGGGAAGCTCGCAATGAAATCCTTGCGCGGCATGCCCGCATCGCGGACGCAAAGCGCCATGACGGCGCGCTCCTGGCTGCGGATCTGATTGATCGTGTCGCGCAGTTGGCCGACGAGCGCGTCGAACACTTTCGGCGCGAGCTTCAGCTCCATGAATTCGTTCGTGAGCGACTTCAGCGTCTTCTTGGTCGCCGGGTCCTTCACGCCCTTCGCGGCGAGGGTCTCGAGATACTTCTTGTGCAGCCGCTTGAGCTTCTTCAAACGCGCGGCGACTTCCTCCGGATCCGGTCCGGTATCCGGCGTCTCTTCCTCGGCGTCGGGGTCGTCGTTCTCCTCGTCCTGCGGCGGCTCCGCGGCGGCAGCGGCCGCGCGCGCGTTCGGATCCGCGATTTGCTCGTTCGGATCGATGAACCCCGTGATCAGATCCTGCAACCGCGTTTCGCCGCGAAGAATCGCATCGTAGGTGTCGAAAATCAGATTGCCGGTGACCGGAAACTGCGCGAGCGCTGCGCGGACTTGATCGAGTCCTTCTTCGATGCGCTTCGCGATGCGAATCTCGCCTTCGCGCGTGAGCAGCTCGACAGTGCCCATCTCGCGCATGTACATGCGCACGGGATCCGTGGTGCGACCGAACTCGGCATCCACGGTCGCGAGCGCAGCCGCGGCTTCTTCGGCCGCGTCTTCATCGTTCGAGACCGCGGAATCGGAAAGGATCAACGACTCGGCGTCCGGTGCTTTCTCGTACACCGTGATGCCCATATCGTTGATCATGTTGACGATGTCTTCGATCTGCTCCGGATCGACGATTTCGCTCGGCAGATGGTCGTTGACTTCGCTGTACGTGAGGTAGCCCTGCTCCTTGCCCTTGGCAATGAGCAGTTTCAACTGTGATTGGCGCTCGTCTTCCTGCGGCTGGGCCTGCGGGGTGTCTGTCGGCATGACGCTCCTTGACGGCACGGCTGGGGGGGCAAAATCGAACGGGGCACTATACCCGCGTCGGACTCGCCCGGCTAGCCAGTGGTTCCGGTTCGAGATTTAACATTAATCGGGGGCCGCGCTGGGCCGATATGCTCTTAACGCTTCTAAAGCTCTGGTCTTGGCGGCCTCCTGTGCCATGCGCTCCAGCGCATCGTTCAGGACCCCGGACGCGGCCTCCGGTCCGTCTAGGGGCTCGTCGGCCACGAGCTTCTCGAGGTGCTTTAGATCGGGGTCGTCGCGCAGGTTTTCCAGGAGCTGCGCCGTCGTCGGTTCCGGCAGGCTCGCGGCCAGAGTCAGGATGCGCCGCAGCAGTGGCGCACCGGGCTGATTCAGGGTCTCGAGCTGCTCCGGGTGCGCGATGTCGCGCGCCGCTAGGGGATAGTGCAAGGCCAGCGAGATCACGCG
>Ga0315910_10004623_pt1 | contig 11474 bp, 13 predicted proteins | sample EdamamesoilMG_FD_204470 | JGI IMG/M metagenome (GOLD analysis project Ga0315910, IMG submission 204470) | Garden soil microbial communities collected in Santa Monica, California, United States - Edamame soil | ecosystem: Environmental > Terrestrial > Soil > Garden | place: USA: California...
CGTCCAGCAGCGGCGAGCTGATCGGCGCCTGCCAGCCGCCGAAGAACATCACCACGGTCAGCGCCGCGATGAGCCACATGTTCATGTACTCGGCGAGGAAAAACAGCGCGAACGTCATGCCCGAGTACTCGACCATGTGCCCGGCGACGATCTCCGATTCGCCCTCGACCACGTCGAACGGGGCGCGGTTGGTCTCGGCCACGCCGGAAACGAAATACACCACGAGCATGGGCGCGAGCGGCAGCCAGTTCCAGGACAGGAAGTTGAGTGTGTGGCGCGCGAAATAGCCCTTGCCCTGCGATGCCACGATATCCGACAGGTTCAGGCTGCCCGAGACCATCAGCACCACCACCAGCGCGAAACCCATCGCCAGTTCGTAGGACACCATCTGCGCTGCCGAGCGCATCGCGCCCAGGAAGGCGTACTTCGAGTTCGACGCCCAGCCGGCAATGATCACGCCGTAGACGCCCATCGAAGTCAGCGCCATGACATAGAGCAGGCCCGCGTTGATGTCGGCGAGCACCCAGTCCGGCGCAAACGGAATCACCGCCCAGGCCGCCACCGCCGGGATGATCATCGCGATCGGCGCCAGCACGAACAGCAGCTTGTTGGCGTTGGCCGGCAGGATCACTTCCTTGAACAGCAGCTTCACGCCGTCGGCGATCGGCTGCAGCAGGCCAAGCGGCCCGACGCGGTTCGGCCCGATGCGGATCTGCATCCAGCCGATCAGCTTGCGCTCCCAGAGCGTCAGGTAGGCCACCGACAGCATCAGCGGCACAAGGATCGCAACGATGAACACCAGCGCGGTGGCGAGTTCGTACGCCGCCGGGCCCCAGACCGGGCCGAGCTTGCTTTGCGAGTAGGCGAGCAGCGACTCGAGCATCTCAGGCGGCCAGCTGGCTGGTGATCTTCTCGACCGACAAGCTGCCGAACATCGCGCCCAGCGCCGCCGTCGAGGGATGGCCGGCGGCCACGCGCACGCAGTCGTCCGGCAGCTTGTCGTCCAGCGCCGCCACCAGCCCCGCCTCCCCGGCCTGCTCGCCCTGGCCCTGCTTGACCAGCACCAGCCCGCCCGCCTGCACGCCTAGCGATTGCATCAGCCGCGCGTTCATCCAGGCACGCGGCGAGCGCGCATCGCGCGTCCGCTGCAGCGGCGGCGAGCGGCGCGCCAGCGGATCGGCGAAGTAGATCGGCACGTCGGCGATGCGCTGAATGCCGGCGACTGAAGACGGGTTTGCTTTTACGTCAGAGATTTCATTCGAGAGGAGCGTCGAAACCTCTCTGCCTGCGAGGCACGCGTCCCGGACCTGGTCCGCGGTGTCGAATTCGAAGCCTGGCAATCCCAGCATCGTGCCCAGCACGCGCAGCACCTTCCAGGCCGGGCGCGCATCGCCCAGCGGCCGCACCGCGGCGTGGAATCCCTGCACCCGGCCCTCGGTGCTGATGAAGGTCCCCGAGGTCTCGGTGAACGGCGCGACCGGCAGCAGCACATCACCGGTGTCCGACTTGAACGAGGTGAGATTGACGATGAATTGCTTTTGCCTGACCAGTTCCGGATTTGCCAGGTCGAGATGGGCGTCCAGCCCCAGGAGCAGCAGGGACTTCTTGCGGGCAACCTCGGGTAGCCCGCCGCCGGCTGGCAATCCCGCCACGTAGCCGCCGACTGAATTCGCGGCCTCGCCAAGGAAGCCCAGTTTGACGCCCATCGCCTGTGCGGCGGCATGGATCGCCGCGGCCTGTGGGTGCTGCTGCGCGAAGTTGCCCAGAAGAATGGCGGAGTTCTTGCCGCCTTTCAGAATTTCACTGAAGGAAGAAATTGCATGCAGTAACTCCGACGGAGGAACGATCTTCCGGCTCTTCACGTTCATCAGCCAGTCATCGTCGACCGAGTGCAGCACATGGACCTGGGTGCCGCGCTTGGCGGCCTGGCGCAGGCGTTGCGCGATGAGCGGATGGTCCTTGCGCAGGAAGGAGCCCACCACCAGCACGCGGTCCAGCTTGGCGATATCGGAGACCGGCATGCCCAGCCAGGGGATGCCCTTCCTCTTGCCGTCGCCGGAGAAGTCGCTGTGGCGCAGGCGGAAATCCGCGGGCCCACCGAGTTTGCCCGCCAGATAGAGTTCTTCGAGCGTCGAATGTGGAGACGCGAGGACGCCCAGACTGGATTTATCAATGGAAGAAACAACAAATTCCAGTGCCTCCTGCCAGTCGACCTGCCGCCACTGGCCGTCCCTCTTCACCATCGGTGCGGTCAGGCGCTCGTCGGAATTGAGCGCTTCGTAGGAGAAGCGGTCCTTGTCGGAGAGCCAGCATTCGTTGATGGCCTCGTTTTCCAGCGGCAGCACGCGCATCACCTTGTTGCTCTTCACCTGCACCACCAGGTTCGAGCCCAGGCCGTCGTGCGGGGACACCGACTTGCGGCGCGCCAGTTCCCAGGTGCGCGCGCTGTAGCGGAACGGCTTGGAGGTGAGCGCGCCCACCGGGCAGATGTCGATCATGTTGCCCGAGAGCTCGGAGTCCACGGATTTGCCGACGAAGGCGACAATCTCGGCGTGCTCGCCGCGGCCGATCATGCCCAGCTCCATCACGCCGGCCACTTCCTGGCCGAAGCGCACGCAGCGCGTGCACTGGATGCAGCGGCTCATTTCCTCGGCCGCCACCAGCGGGCCGATGTCCTTGTGCAGGACCACGCGCTTTTCTTCCTGGAAGCGCGAAGCCGAGCCGCCGTAGCCGACCGCCAGGTCCTGCAACTGGCACTCTCCGCCCTGGTCGCAGATCGGGCAATCCAGCGGGTGGTTGATGAGCAGGAATTCCATCACGCTGTTCTGCGCTTTCTTGGCCGTCGCTGAAGCGGTTTTCACCTTCATGCCGTCAGTGACGGGCGTCGCGCAGGCCGGCAGCGGCTTGGGCGCCTTCTCGACCTCCACCAGGCACATGCGGCAGTTGGCCGCGATGGAGAGCTTCTTGTGATAGCAGAAGTGCGGCACGTAGATGTCGAGCTTGTGCGCGGCATCCATCACCGTGGCGCCGTGCGGGACTTCGACCTCCCTGCCGTCGATTTCGACCTTGATCATCTAGGCCGCCTCGGCAAGCGAGGCGCCGTGCGCGCCCGCCCTGCCCCATCGGGGTTCGATGTCTTTGCCGACCTGACAACGTCCATGTTCGATGTGGTGCACGAACTCCTGGCGGAAATGCTTGAGGAAACTCTTCACCGGCAACGCCGCGGCGTCGCCCAGCGCGCAGATGGTGCGGCCAGCGATGTTGTCGGCGACGTTGTCGAGCAGCGCCAGGTCCTCCATCTTCCCCTGCCCTGTTTCGATGCGATGCACCACGCGGTACAGCCAGCCCGTGCCCTCGCGGCAGGGCGTGCACTGGCCGCAGGATTCCTCGAAATAGAAGTACGACAGGCGTTCCAGCGCGCGCACCATGCAGGTGGTCTCGTCCATCACGATAACCGCACCCGAGCCCAGCATCGAGCCGGCCTTGGCGATGGAGTCGTAGTCCATGTCGGTCTTCATCATGGTCTCGGCCGGCAGCACCGGCATCGATGAACCACCGGGAATGACTGCCTTTAACTTATTTCCATTTCTCATACCCCCGGCCATTTCGAGCAGCTTGGCGAAGGGCGTTCCCAGCTTCACCTCATAGTTGCCGGGCTGGTTTACATGTCCCGTCACGGAAAAGAGCTTGGTGCCACCGTTGTTCGGCTTGCCCAGCGCGAGGAAGGCATCGCCGCCGTTGCGCACGATCCAGGGCACCGCGGCAAAGGTTTCGGTGTTGTTGATGGTGGTCGGCTTGCCGTACAGGCCGTAGCTCGCCGGGAACGGCGGCTTGAAGCGCGGCTGGCCCTTCTTGCCCTCCAGCGATTCCAGCAGCGCGGTCTCTTCGCCGCAGATATAGGCGCCGTAGCCGGCGTGCGCGTAGAGCTCGAACGAAAACTCGGAGCCGAGGATGTTCTTGCCGAGGTAGCCGGCCTGCTTGGCCTCGGCCAGCGCCGCCTCGAACTGCTCGTATACTTCCCAGATCTCGCCGTGGATGTAGTTGTAGCCCGCGGTGGCGCCCATCGCATAGGCGGCGATGATCATGCCTTCGATCACGCTGTGCGGGTTGTAGCGCAGCAGGTCGCGGTCCTTGCAGGTGCCCGGCTCGCCTTCGTCCGAGTTGCACACCAGGTATTTCGCGCCCGGGAACTGGCGCGGCATGAACGACCATTTCAGCCCGGTCGGAAAACCCGCGCCGCCGCGGCCGCGCAGGCCGGATTTCTTCATGTCGGCGATCAGATCTTCCGGTTTTTGTTTTGAAGAAATGATCTTTTTCAATGCTTCGTAACCATCCCGCGCCTCATAGTCCTGCAGGCGCCAGTTTTTCCCATCCAGGCCCCGCATCAGGATCGCGTCCGGCCCGTAATCGAGCATCGCCATGGTTACTTCAGCTCCTGCAGCAGCGCGTCGATCTTGTCGTTCGACATGTAGTCGTGCATTTTCTTGTTGTTCACCAGGATCACGGGCGCCATGGCGCAGGCACCCATGCACTCGCCTTCCTTGAGCGAGAACCGGCCGTCGCCCGTGGTCTCGCCGAATTCGATGCCCAGCTTCGCCTTGAGGTGGTCCGCGGCGTCCAGCGAACCCTGCAGTCCGCAGGGCAGGCAGGTGCAGATCGTCAGCTTGTGCTTGCCGGTCGGCTTCAGGTTGTACATGCCGTAAAAGGTCGCCACTTCGTACACCGCCACCGGCGCCATGCCCAGCAGGCCCGCGACTTCATCCATGGTCTCGGTCGAGAGCCAGCCTTTCTCGTCCTGGGCAATGATCAACGCCGCCATGACCGCGGATTGCCCTTGATCGGCAGGATATTTCGCCACTTCCCCGTCAATCTTCCTCAGCGATTCGGCCGAAAGGGTCATCGCGCCTTCACCTGTCAATGTCGCCGAACACGATATCGATCGTGCCGATGATCGCCACCGCATCGGCGAGCATGTGGCCCTTCGACAGTTCGTTCATCGCCGAGAGATGGGCGAAAGCCGGCGAGCGCAGCTTCATGCGGTAGGGCTTGTTGGCACCGTCCGAGATGAAGTAAACGCCGAATTCCCCCTTCGGATGCTCGATGGAGGCGTAAGCCTCCCCTTCCGGCACGTGCATGCCCTCGGTGAACAGCTTGAAATGATGGATCAGCTCTTCCATGCTGCCCTTCATCGCGGCCCTGGAGGGCGGCGCGACCTTGTAGTTGTCGACGATCACCGGGCCGGGATTCGCGCGCAGCCACTCGATGCACTGCCGGATGATGCGGTTGGACTGGCGCATCTCCTCGATGCGCACGAGGTAGCGGTCGTAGGTGTCGCCGTTGCGGCCCACCGCGATGTCGAAATCGACCTTGTCGTAGACCTCGTAGGGCTGCTTCTTGCGCAGGTCCCATTCGATGCCCGAGCCGCGCAGCATGACGCCGCTGAAGCCGAGCGCGAGCGCGCGCTCGGGCGACACCACGCCGATGCCCACGGTGCGCTGCTTCCAGATGCGGTTCTCCGTGAGCAGCGTCTCGTAGTCGTCGACGCAGGCGGGAAAGCGGTCGGTGAAGTCCTCGATGAAATCGAGCAGCGAACCCTGGCGGTTGCTGTTCATGTCCTTCAGGGTCTTTTCATTCCTGGAATACTGCGCGCTGTACTGCGGCATCGAGTCGGGCAGGTCCCGGTAGACGCCGCCAGGCCGGTAGTAGGCCGCGTGCATGCGCGCCCCCGACACCGCCTCGTAGCAGTCGAGCAGGTCCTCGCGCTCGCGAAAGCAGTACAGGAACACCGTCATCGCCCCGAGGTCGAGACCCTGGGTGCCAAGGAACAGGAGGTGGTTCAGGATGCGCGTGATCTCGTCGAACATCACGCGGATGTACTGGGCGCGCACCGGCACCTTGACCTGCAGCAGCTTTTCCACCGACAGCACGAAGGCATGTTCGTTGCACATCATGGACACGTAATCGAGGCGGTCCATGTACGGCAGGTTCTGCAGGTAGGTGCGCGACTCGGCCAGTTTCTCGGTCGCGCGGTGCAGCAGGCCGATGTGCGGATCGGCGCGCTGGATCACCTCGCCGTCGAGCTCGAGGACCAGGCGCAGCACGCCGTGTGCGGCCGGATGCTGCGGGCCGAAGTTCAGCGTGTAGTTGCGGATTTCGGCCATCTACTTCCCGTCCGCGTAGTGCGCCTCGCGCACGATGCGCGGCGTCACTTCGCGCGGCTCGATGCTGACCGGCTGGTAGACCACCCGCTTCTGTTCCGGGTCGTAGCGCATTTCCACGTAACCGGAGATCGGGAAGTCCTTGCGGAACGGGTGGCCGATGAAACCGTAATCGGTCAGGATGCGGCGCAGGTCCGCGTGCCCGTCGAAGACGATGCCGAACAGGTCGAAGGCCTCGCGCTCGTACCAGTTGACACTGGGCCAGATGTCGATCAGCGACGGCAGCAGGGGAAATTCGTCATCGGCGCAAAAGCAGCGCAATCGCAGGCGCCAGTTGTGCGTGACCGAAAGCAGGTGCGAGACCGCGGCGTAGCGGTTCTGCCCGTAGCCGCGGTCACCGTAGGTCGAATAGTCAACGCCGCAAAGGTCGATGAGCTGCTCGAAACGCAAGTCAGGATGGTCGCGCAACTGCTGCGCGACGGAGCGGTAGCTCGTTGGGTCGACTTCGAGAGTCAGCTCCCCCAGCCGCTCCGTGGGTTTGGCCCGCAAGGCACTTTCGATGGCGTCATGCAGACGCTGCAACCGGGGCGTCATCTTGCGATCGTGTTTGTTCTTTTGATTTTGTTCTGCAGTTGCAGAATCCCGTACAGCAGCGCCTCCGCGGTCGGCGGGCATCCCGGCACGTAGATGTCCACGGGCACGATGCGGTCGCTGCCGCGCACCACCGAGTACGAATAGTGGTAGTAGCCGCCGCCATTCGAGCAGGAGCCCATCGAAATCACCCAGCGCGGCTCGGCCATCTGGTCGTACACCTTGCGCAGCGCCGGCGCCATCTTGTTGCACAGCGTGCCGGCGATGATCATGACGTCCGACTGGCGCGGACTGGGCCGGAACACGATTCCGAACCGGTCGAGGTCGTAGCGCGCGGCGCCCGCGTGCATCATCTCGATCGCGCAACAGGCAAGGCCGAAGGTCATCGGCCACATCGAACCGGTACGCGTCCAGTTGATCAGCTTGTCTGCCGTGGTGGTCACGAAACCCTGCGTGAGAATGCCTTCTATTCCCATTCGAGGGCCCCTTTCATCCATTCATAGACGAAGCCCACGACCAGGATGCCGAGAAACAGCATCATCGCCAGGAAGCCCGCCAGGCCGATCTCGTTGATGGCGACCGCCCACGGCAACAGGAACGCGACTTCCAGGTCGAACAGGATGAACAGGATCGCCACCAGGTAATAGCGCACGTCGAATTTCATGCGCGCGTCCTCGAACGCCTCGAAGCCGCATTCGTAGGGCGAGAGCTTCTCCGCGTCGGGGCGGTGCGGACCGAGCAGCGACCCGAGCACCACCGGCGCGACGCCGACGGCGAGGCCCACCAGGATGAACAGCAGGATCGGAAAGTACTCGGCAAGCATGCGTCGTTCTGAATCCCCTGTTCGTCGCCCTTATTTCCGACTAAGGTTGGTGCCCACGAGCAGACTCGAACTGCTACGGCGTTTTAGGCCACCAGCCCCTCAAGCTGGCGTGTCTACCAATTTCACCACGTGGGCCGCACTTTCCTTCGCAACCGCCCGGATTATCCCCTAAAAATCACTGCGGCACTTCCTTCGCCTTCGGTTTCGGCGCGCTCGACTCGGCCGGCGCGGATTTGTCCGGCGCGCTCGCCGGGGATTGCGCCGCCGGTTTTTCCGCGGCCGGCGTTTCCGCCGCAGGCTTCGCCGGCGCGGTCATTTCCTTCTTCACCGCGTCCAGGACGCCGCCGCTTCTGGGCTTGTTGGTCGCCAGATAGGCAAGCCCCAGGCTGGTCAGGAAAAACAGCGTCGCGAGCACCGCCGTGGCGCGCGACAGGAAATTCGCCGAGCCGGTGGCGCCGAACAGGCTGCTGGAGGAGCCGCCGCCGAATCCCGAGCCCATGTCCGCGCCCTTGCCGTGCTGGAGCAGCACCAGCCCGATGATCGCCAGGGCGACCACCACATGCAGTCCGATTACCACGTTCAACCACGTATCCATCCGTTCAGTCCTTTCGTTTCATGCCGGGGCGGCGCGCGCCGCAGCTTTCGCGATCGCGATGAAATCCGCAGCCACCAGCGATGCACCGCCGATCAAACCGCCGTCCACGTCCGGCATCGAAAATATGTCCTTCGCGTTCGCCGCCTTCACGCTGCCGCCGTAAAGTATCCTGGTCTGCGCGCCGACCCGCTTGCGCAGCTCGCCATGCACCGCTTGCGCCTGCTCCGGTGTCGCCGTCCGCCCGGTCCCAATGGCCCATACGGGTTCATAAGCCAGTACCGCGTTGCCGAACTTGACCCGCGTCAATACCGCATCCAATTGCCGGGCCACGATCTGCTCCGTGCGGCCGGCGTCCCGCTCATCGAGCGTCTCGCCGACGCACAGGATCGGGGTCAACCCGCTCGCCTGCGCCGCCGCGAACTTTGCCGCCACCGTCGTGTCGCTCTCGCCGAACAACTGCCGGCGCTCGGAATGCCCGACGATCACGTAGCTGCAACCGAAATCCGCCAGCATGGCCGCGGAAACTTCCCCGGTATAGGCGCCCTGCGCGTGCTCGCTCAGGTTCTGAGCGCCCCAGGCGAGCGGGCTGCCCTTCAGCTGGGCCGCCACCTCGCCGAGGTACGGAAACGGCACGCAAACTGCGCACGCAGCGTCCTGCAGGCCTCCAATGCCGGCCAGCACTGAATCCAGCAGCGCCAGGTTGGATACCCTGTTGCCGTGCATTTTCCAGTTACCGGCGACCAACCGCCCGCGCATTCAACGCTTTCATGGTATTTCCGGAATTCCCTATAAATTTTACAGCATTAGGCGCTTTTTTGCGCCGCAATACGGGGCCGGTGGATCGACCGCGCGGCATCGTACGCGAGCTGCTGCGCCACATCGGCCATGGTGTCGCGCAGCGCGCCCGCGGCGCGCTCGCGCAAAGCGGCGATCGGGCCGCGGGTTTGCACGCCGAATGCGAGCGCTGCGGTCTCCTCGCAATACAGCGCGAGCAGCCCGCGCAAGCCTTGTTCCAGCCCCTGGACGGACAGCGCGTCGCGCATCCGCCGTCCGCTGCGCCAGGCGGCCAGGATCCGGTAGGCCAGATCGAGCCCGCGCTCGATACGCTGGCGCCGCAGCGGCTCGATGCGTGCGTAGGGGATGTCCAGGCGCAAGGGCAAACCGGCAGCGCGGTCGAGGAACTCGCGGTCGACGTCGCGGGCGCCCGCGATCAGGCGGTCGGCATCCTTCGCCCCGGGCGGACTGCCGGACGCCAGGCACTGCGCGGCCGCGCCGATGACCTGCGCATCCTTGCGGATCTCCTTGGCGACGTTCGCTTCGAGCAGGGGTTCGAACGCCGCGAGCGCGAGGCGCAACGGCAGCGACTCGCGCAGGCCGCGCAGCGTGCGCCGGTCGAACTCCCCGAGCAGCCGCGCGTTCAGGCGCGCGAGTACGCGCGCGCGGTTCAGCGCGCCTGCGGCTTCACCGCGCGGTGAAACCCGAGCATGCCGCTGAACACCGTCGTCGCCGTCACGTCGCGAAAGCCGACGTCTTCGAGCAGGTCGGAGAATTCTCGCGGCGAGTAGAACATCTGCAGCGCCTGGATGAAGTACTTCTTGCAGTTGAGCGCCGCCGGACCGCTGTGGAACAGGAAGCCCGTGAACCAGAGGCAGAAGCGCAGGTAGGCGTAATACATCTTCTCCACGACCGGGTTGCCCGGCCGCAGCATGTCGCTGTGGTAGAAGCGCCCGCCCGGCTTGAGCACGCGGCGCACTTCCTCGGCGACGCGGCGGATGCGCAGGTGGCGCGAGGCGAACTGCAGCGTGACCACGTCGAAGGCGTTGTCCGGGTAAGGAAGCGTGTGCACGTCGTCGATCACGCTGCGGATGCGCAAGCCCAGCGCCTCGGCGGTGCGCCGGCCGACCTCCTGCATCTCCTGGCTGCGGTCGATCGCGTGCACCTCGAGCGTCGGCTCGCGTTTGAGCAGCGCGATGCCGATGGCGTTGGTGCCCGCGCAGACGTCGAGCACGCGCTCGCCGGGCTTGATGTCCACGGTCTCCATGAACTTGCGCAGGAACCAGCCCCACAGGCCAAGGCTGGCGACGTAGTTGGCGCGGTCGTAGTACGGCGCGACGTCGGCGAAGACGTCATTCAATTCGCGCGTCCAGACCGTGTTGAAGCGTTCTTCGCGGGCAATTTCCCGCGTGGCAACAGGCGGCGGATTCATGGGTTTTCCCTCCCTTCAAATCCGCGCCAAGTAGAGCACCGCCGCCCCGGTTCCCGCAAGCGCCACCCCGTAGACGAGCGTCGCGACGAGCGTATCGGCGCGCACGCCGAGGTCGTAGCAGGTAATCCGCAACCGGTGGGCCGCGCTCCAGAGCGACAGGAACACCGTGCCGGCGATCGCCAGCTTGGCGAGCCAGTGTCCCGCGAAGGCGTGCAGGCGGTCGTAGGCCAGCAGATCGGGCGCGTGACCGAGCGCGGCCAGCAGCGTGAGCAGGATCAGCGCCGGGGTCAGGAATGCGGTCAGAGTGCCGCCGGCGGCGAACGGACCCCAGACGATCGGCTTGTTCGAACGGGCCATGGTCAGAACGCTCCCGCCAGGTAGAGGAGTACCAGCGACACCACGCCCCAGGCCGCGAAGTGGGCACCCGAAATCGCGCCATCGGGGACGAACTCATCGCCCATCTGGAGCGGCAATGCCTTCGGCGTAAGGTTGAACCAGGTGACGCTGTGGTAGACCGCGAACGCCAGCGCGACGACGTGGAAAACAACGACTTCCGGGCTCTTCAGGCCTTCCAGGAACGCGGCCCAGGCCTCCGGTCCTTCCGACAGCCGCGCGAGCGCGCACACCAGCATCAGGGTCCAGGCGCCGATGAACAGGCAGGAGAACTCGCGCGTCATGTAGCGCAGGTAGCGCGGGTGGCGGAAGATCCACTCGGACGTCATCTCGCGCTGGTAAGGCCTGCGGCTCATGGCTTCAACCAAGGCATCAGGTGCTCCTTGTACCAGTCCACCGTGCTCCTGATCTTGACCTGCTGGATCGCGCCCGCAGGGTCCACGTGCTCCGGACACACGTCGGAGCAGGCGCCAACGAACGAACATTCCCAGGCGCCCTCGGTGGCCGCGATTTCCTCCTGGCGCTGCGCGCGGCCGCCGTCGCGCGAATCCTGGTTGTAGCGGTGCGCGAGCGCGATCGCCGCCGGACCGATGTACTTCGGGATCAGGCCGTATTCCGGGCAGGCCGCGTAGCACAGCATGCAGTTGATGCACATGCTGTACTGCTTGAACTTGTTGAGCTCCGCCGGCGTCTGCAGGTGCTCGCCGT
>Ga0315910_10004624_pt1 | contig 11474 bp, 8 predicted proteins | sample EdamamesoilMG_FD_204470 | JGI IMG/M metagenome (GOLD analysis project Ga0315910, IMG submission 204470) | Garden soil microbial communities collected in Santa Monica, California, United States - Edamame soil | ecosystem: Environmental > Terrestrial > Soil > Garden | place: USA: California...
GTGATCGTGCGGCCGCCGTCGCGCAGCACCACGACCTGCGAGCGCCCCCCGAAGACGCGCGCGTGGACGTCGATCAGGGGCCGCAGGAGCGTCACGTGCACGTCGGCCAGGCCCGTGCCGTCCGCGGCCACGACGCGGCCCTCGACGCGCTCGAACAGCTCGGGCGGATCGAGGCGGATGCGCGCGTCGGTCTCGCCCGCCTGGAAGGCGCGCGAGGTGACGATGTCCAGCGCCTCCGGGCGCAGGACGTCGAGCCGGTAGCGGCGGTCGTCCAGGCCCGGTAGCTCGAAGCGCCCCTCGGCGTCGCTCTCGACCCAGCTCCACAGCGCCGTGGGGGCCTCGCTGGTCGTGTAGTGATCGAAGAAGGCATCGCCGTCGGCCGCGGGCAGCGTCGCCTCGGACTCGAGCGCCGCCGGCGGCACGGGCCCGCCGGCCATCTGCGCCTCCAGCATCGTCGGCAGGCGCCCGACCGGCGCGCCCGGCGTAGGGTCGTGCACCCACAGGCGCGCGCCGGCCACCGGGGCGCCTTCGTGGTCGAGCACCGTGCCGCGGATCGAGAGCGCCGGCCCCGGCAGGAGCAGCGTGACCTCGTCGGGCCAGCCGCTGGTGACCGCGCTCGGCTCGCCGGGCCGCTCGAGCCGGGCGGGCCGGTAGCCGGCCTTGACCGCGGTCAGGACGTCGGTCGTCACCGCGCGCGCCAGGGAGAGCTCGAAGCCGCCACGCTCGTCGCTGAGCACCGAGGCGAGCCCCAGGCCCACGCGCGCGGCGGGCACCGGCATCCCGGAGGGCTCGAGCACGCGCCCGCGCAGCGTGCCGGCCACGGGCAGGCTCGGACGCGCGAGGACGAGCTCGAGGTCCCGCGCGGGGACGAGCGGGGTCACGAGGCGCGCGCGCTGGTAGCCGTCGAGCACGGCCGAGAGGGTGGCCCCGGCAACGGCCGGGACGCGCTCGAAGGCGAAGCCGCCGTCCGTGCCGGCCGCCACGCGCCAGCCGAAGCTGCGCGTCGCCTCCAGGATCTCGGTGAAGCGCGTGCGAAAGCCCTCCGGCAGGTCGAAGCGCACGCTCGCGCCCGGCAGCGGGCGCCCGAGCTCGTCGCGCACGAACCCGCCCAGCGCCAGGGCCGGCGCCAGGACGAGCACCGGATCGACCGAGCTCGTGCGCTCCGGGCTGCCGGCGTGGATCGTGACCCATTGCGGATCGGCCGTTACCAGCACGAGCCGCTCGGCCACGGTGGGAAACACGCACCAGCCGCCCCGCCCGCTGCGGCCGAGCACCTCGGCGCTGCCATCGGCGCACACGTCCACGCCCGGCATGGGCTGGCCCTCGGCGTCGAGCACGCGCAGCCGCACCGTCCAGGCCGCGGCCGCCTCCGGTGCGGGGGCGGGGCTCGCCGCGACGGCCGGAGCGGCGGAGAGCGCGGGCTCCGGCACGGCCTCCTCGCGCAGGCCAGCGGCCTCGGACGGCGGAGCGCTCGGCCGGGTGGACGCGGCGCCGCCTGCGAGGACGGCCGGAGGCGGTGGGGCGCCGCCGGTGCGCTCGTCGTCACCGCTGCGCAGGAAGACGAGCGCGCCCGCGGCCAGGAGCAGCGTGGCGCCGGAGAGGACGAGCTTGGTGTTCATCAGCACGGGGAGAGCGGTGGCGGGGCCGAGCGCCTCGGCGCCCCGGACCCAGGGGACGAGGATCGCGGCCCAGGCATGGTTCTCGCCGTCGAGGCGCGCGCGCAGGCGCGCCAGGGCCCGCGCCAGGCGGCTGTTCACGGTCGCGAGCGGCGTGTCCGTGCGCCGCGCGATCTCGCGCGGGGGGAGCTCCTCGAAGAAGCGCAGCAGCACGGTCGTGCGGTAGGGCTCCTCCAGGGTGAGCACGGCGTTGACGAGTTCGCGCTGCAGACTCACGCGCTCGACCAGGCGCGTGGTGGACTCGAGCTCCTCGGGGCGGGCCGCCAGGCCCTCGCGCCGGTGCCGCCGGCCGGCCGCGCGCGCGTGCTGGCGCAGGAGGTTGCGCAGCACCTCGGCCAGCCAGGCGCGCAGCTTGCCGGCCTCGCGCGGGCCGCGCTCCAGGGCCACGGCGCAGGTCTCCTGCACCAGGTCCTCGGCCAGGTCGCGGTCGGCCACCAGCTCGCGCGCGAGGCGGCGGATCCAGCTCACCTGCTCGAGCAGGGCGGCGTGGTCGGAGCGGGGTTCGGGCATGGAGTCAGGCTAGGTGATGCCGCGCGGGGGGGATTCGATGCGGGGAAGAAGAGGCCGGGCTGGAGCCCGGCGGTCCCGGGGCCGGGCTGGAGCCCGGCGGTCCCGGGGCCACGCTGGAGCGTGGCGGTCCCGGAGGGGTCACTTCTTCGGGTAGGTGCGCAGGACCCACTCGCACCAGTCGGCGTCGAAGCGGGCCAGGTCGCCGCCGGCGATCGTCTGGAAGGCCTCGCGCGCGCGCGCGGTCGTCTCCTCGGGGGTGAGCTGGCCGCTCTTGGTTCCGGGCGGCTCCTTGAGCAGGCGCAGCAGGTTGCCGGCCGCGCCGTCCTCGCGCTGCATCAGGTAGTCGAGGCGCGACCAGAGGATCAGGTGGTCGGCCCACTCGAGCGAGTCGGCGTCGCTCCAGCCGAGCATGTCGTGCGTGCTGGCGAAGACCTTGTGCTCGACGCGAGCGCGCACGCTGGGGGCCCAGTTCGACTCGTCGCGGATGCGCACGCGCGTCAGGTCGAGACCCGAGAAGATGTGGTAGCGCGGGTCGATCTCGCGCGAGAACCAGTGGGCGATGCCCTCGCTCACGGCGAAGGGCAGGGCCACGCGGTAGCCGCGGAAGCCGGCGGCCAGGTTCTGCACGACGCCGCTGATCACGTCGCAGTGCAGCGCGGTGTCGTTCTGGTACTCGCCCTCCAGGAACTCGGCCGCGGTCAGGAACAGGAACGAGCCGACGGTCGGGAACACCCAGCGCGTCGGCGTGCCCAGCGTCTGGCCCAGGTAGACGCCCGAATAGCGCCCAACGCTGCTCTTCTTGTCGAACAGCAGCACCGTGTACTTGGCGGGCATGCCGAGGTAGCGGCCCTCGCCCATGTAGGGCCCGGCCGACTTGCCGTCGGGCGGCGCGGTCGGGAAGTCGCCCTCCGCGAGGCGGAAGCGCTCCCGGAACTGCGTGTAGAGCTCCTCGAGACGCTGCGCGAAGAGGTGCAGCCGCAGCCACGGGTCGAGCTTCTTCGCCTTGACCTTGACGTCCGGCAGGCGCTTGGCGAGGCGCTCCAGCTCCTTCCTGAGCTTCTCCTTCTCCTTGGCGTCGGCGTCGAGCGCGTACTCGGGCAGCCCGGAGCCGATCTTGAAGTGGTCGGTCTCGACCCAGATCAGGGGGATCCCGCCCAGGGTCGTCTCGATCTGCGAGGTCGTGTGGTCGTCGCCGAAGCGGAACGGGCCGAAGGAGGCGTAGCCGGCGCGCTCCTTCGCGCCCGGATCGTCCTTCGTGTACGGGTCGACCCTCGGGAAGGGCTTGATCTCGCCCTGCGCGGCTGCCGGACCGCCGAGGGCGAGGACGAGGAGCAACGAGCGCATGACGCCTCCGAATCGATTGGGCGACCGGCTGCCGACCGGCGCGCACACAGGGTAGCGCCCCGAAGGCCCGGGACCCCCGGAGGGCTCGCGCGCTCCGGGGGTCCCGCGGGGTTCAGGTGGAAGCGTCAGCCCTGGCCGGCACCGGCCGGGGCCGGGGCCTGCGCGGACTGCGCCTCGGTGGACTGCTTCAGCTTCAGCTCCGAGAGCTTGTGGGCGTCGGCGCGCGCGCGCGCCTTGCCGCTCTCGAGCTCGACCAGCCGCTCCTGGAGCTTCCTGGCCTTCTTCGAGCCGCCGTCGCCGGCCTCGATCAGGTCGTCGAGCTGCTCGCGCGCCGCCGCCAGGTCGGCGTCGAGCCGGTCGAAGCGGTCGAGCATGGCGAGCAGCGCCTTGAGCGAGCCGTCCACGCCCTTGTCGTAGTCCTGCGCGAGGTAGGACTCCATCAGGCCCCACAGCTCCGTGCGCGACTGCTGGCCGGTCAGGTCCTTGCGACCCGAGCCGTCGAAGCGCGCGAAGAACAGGTGCCCCGGTTTCGCCTCGCCGAACAGCACGTGGAAGGGGTGATCCTCCGCGAGCACGTCGGGCGGGAGCTTGACGCAGTGGAACCAGCGCGACATGAGCAGCGTGCGCTCGTTGTCGGCGTTGCGGGTCATCAGCGCGTCGTCCGTGCCGTTGCACTGCAGGCACTCGCGCAGGACGAGCAGCGGCCGGCGGTCGTCGCCGGCCAGGTACTTGAAGGCCTCCTCCGCCGACAGCGCCCGACGCGCCTGCACGGCCGTCGTGTGGCCGTCCTGGCTCTCGGTCTTCTCGACGTAGGTCGGGAACTTCCAGTCGATCTTCAGCTCGTAGCGGCTGGTCGGCCCGCGCGGGTTGGTGACGTAGCCACCCCCCGCACCGCCGCCGATCCCGCCCGAGCCGGGCCCGCCGACGGCCGGCCCCATGCCACCGCTACCTCCGCCGTTCGTGGCGCCCGGACCGGACGCCTTGCCGTTGCCGGCACCCCCTCATCACTGCGGCGCGGCGCCGGAAGGCGCGGCCAGGATGAAGAGCAACCAGCCACACAGGGCCACCGACCAACCTGCCGTCTTCATCGTTTCGATCTCCCTTGTCGACTGCCGACGATCGTTGGAGCGCCGAGCTCCGACGCTCCCTGCACCGGCAGTAGACCCCGGCCGGCGCGTTCCAGCAAGATCCTGAATCGGGCCAGCGTGACGCATCGTTCGTACCGCTCCTCCCGAGGGGCCCCAGGGGGCAGCCCCGGGGCTCCTTTGCACTCTCGTTGCCCGGGGCGTGCGCTGTCCGCGCGGAGAGGAGGTGCGACGCCGCTCGAAGCTGCCCCACCCGGCCCCGCGAGGCGCGCTGCAAGCCCCCGGGAGGTCGGTGAGCCCGAGGGCTCGCCTCGGCCCCCCGGGGCGAGTCCGGGCCCGAATCCCTCGTCCGGGGCTCGCCGGGCGCCGTCCAATCGGGCGCAATCGAGACCATGCAGCCTTCCGACGAGGACCTGGTGAGCCGCTTCCAGGGCGGCGACGAGACCGCCTTCGAGGCCATGGTCGAGCGCTGGAACGAGCCCATCCTCCAGCTCGCCACGCGCCTCACCGGAGACCTCGAGGAGGCCAAGGACGTGCGCCAGATGGCACTGCTCAAGACCTACCAGGGACTGGACCGCTTCGAGGGGCGCGCGCGCTTCTCGACCTGGATCTACCGCGTGGTCCTGAACCTGTGTCGCGACCGCAAGCGCGGCGCGGCCGTGCGCGAGCGCGCCCTGGACGGCGCGGTGCGCCAGCAGGAGGGCGACTACGTGCTCGAGGAGACCGGCTTCCACCTGGCGCGCGACCGCGAGCTGGCGCGCATCGTCGCCGGCGCGGTGCTGTCGCTGCCGCCGGCCGAGCGCGAGGTCGTCGTGCTGCGCCACTACCACGAGCTGGGCTTCCCGGCCATCGCCGAGATCCTGGGCTCGCCCGTGACCACCGTGAAGTCGCGCATGACGCGCGGCCTCGAGCTCCTGCGCACGCGCCTGGCGACGCTCGAGGCCTGAAACGAGAAGGAACGAACCATGACCCACGACCTTCCTCCCGACGACCTCGTGCCCGACTGCGGGCGCGTGCGCAACGAGCTGGCGGCCTTCGTCTACGGCGAGCTCGCCCCGGACGCCCATGCGGCCCTCGAGCGCCACCTGGAGGGCTGCGCGGCCTGCCGCGACGAGCGTGACGCGCTCGAGGACACGCGCCGCGTGCTGGCGCGCTGGCAGACACCGGCCGCGAGCGAGGACCCGCGCGCCCTGGCGCGCTCGATCGCGGCCCAGGCCGCCCCCGCCGCGCGCCCGGCCCCGCGCCGCGCGCGCCTCGTGCGCTGGAGCGCGCTGCTCTCCGGTGCCGCCGCGGCGACGCTGTTCGTGCTGAGCGTGCTCTCCGCCCAGGTGCGCCTCGACCAGGGGCGCTTCGAGCTGTCCTTCGGCCTGCCGGGCGCGCGCCCGGCGCCCGCGCCGCTGGTCGGCGAGGGCGACTGGCGCGACGAGGTGCGCACGATCGCCAGCCAGGCCGGCTCCCAGGCCGCCCTGCAGGAGGTCGCGGTGCGCACCGCGAGCCTGGAGCAGAGCCAGGCCGAGTCCTTCCAGCGCGTCACGCAGATGACGCGCGAGGAGCTCCTGCGCCTGGCCCAGGCGGTCGACTCGGCCCTGGCCCAGAAGCAGGAGTCCTTCGACGCGCGCCTCCAGCGCCTGGGCGAGGAGGCCCGCCAGGCCGACCTCGAGACGCAGCGCGCGCTGACCCAGCTCGTGAACTACCTCCCCGTCACCCGCCCCGGCCGCTGATCCCGATCCAGGAACTCTCCAGGTACCGAACCATGCTGCTCACCTCCCTCCTCGCCGCTGCGCTGCTCGCTCCCGTTCCGCTCCAGACCGCTGCGGGCTCCGCGCTCGCGGCCCAGACCTCTCCCGCCACCGCCGAGGGCCTCGAGATCCTGCGGCGCGTCCTGGCCGACGCGCTCGACGGCGCCTTCGAGGGCGAGCGCGGGCGCGAGCAGGTCCTGTTCAACGCACCCGGGACCCCCGGCGTCGACGGGCTCGTCACGACCCTGTGGGCCGGCGACCAGACCGTGCAGCACGCGCGCGCCTTCCACCTGCCCGGCGCGGGCGCCTTCTTCGCGCTCGACGTCTCGCTGCCGGTCGTGAAGAAGGCCGCCGAGGAGCCCGGCAGCGACCAGCCCCAGGACGACGAGTGGGAGCGGGCACGCCGCGAGCTGCGCGGCAACGGCCCGGGCTACCGCGTGCGCGGGCTGCTGCAGGTCCCCGGCCAGGTCGTGGGCGAGATCGATCCGAAGGCCATCGAGCAGACCACCGACCTCGTGCTGCGCACGCTGGCGCGCCACGTGGGCCGCATCGAGGGCCTGGGCGGCCACGAGTCCATCACCGTCGCCCTGCGCCTCTCCGGCCGCGACCGGAGCTGGCTGCACGAGTGGTCCCACGACGAGCCCCAGGCCCTCGAACTCGAGCCCGACGGCGGGCGCGGCGAGGGCGCGCGCGCCCAGACGCGCGCCTTCTCGGCCTACGTCCTGGCCACCGGCCAGGACGTGCGCGAGCAGAACCTCGTCCTGCAGGTGGCGGTCTCCGACCTCGCCCGCGCCGCCTCCGCGGCGCCCGAGGACCTGCGCCGCCTGGCGCGCATCAACCGGTACTAGGCCATCGAAGATGGCCTACTCCGCGTCAAGGTGACCGCCGCGGTTCGACGGGCGGGCGCCAGCCCGCCCGACGATCCGCGGCGCCGAGCACGCAGATGGGCTACCCGCCGTCAGCGTGACCGCACCGGTTCTCCGGGCGGGCTCGAGAGCCCGCCCGGCGATCCGGTGCGCGCATTCCCGCCGAGGAACGCCGTGGAGCCACGCGGGGCCCTGCGTGGCTCCGGCCGTCTCGAGGCGGCGCACTGCCGCGAGGGCCGACCCCCGCGGCCGCGAGCCCTCCCGGCCGCTGCTCACCCCTACCCCGAACGTCCCTGCGCCCGCGCCGGGCCACCCCGGATCGCGCCGGGGCGCTAGGATCGTCCGCGACCGGTGCGCCCCCGAGCTCCCTCCCTGGCAACGGTCGCGCGTCTCGCCGGCTGCCTGGTCGGGCCCTGGGTCCTCTTCGCGGCGGTCCAGGAGAGCGCGCGGCCGCCCCTGCAGCCTCCCGCACCGGCCGTCCCGGTCCGGCCCGAGGTCCTGCCCGGACTGGAGACCTACGCTTGCGCTAGCTGCCACGAAGCGGTCGCGAGCGAGTGGGCGCGCACGACCCACGCCCTCGCCTGGATGGACGAGGTCTACCAGGCCGAGCTGGCCACGAAGAAGCGCCCCGAGCTGTGCCACGGCTGCCATGCGCCCGAGCCGCTCCTGGCCGGGGCCTTCAGCGCGCGCCCCGACGCGCGCGAGACGCTGCGCGAGCACGGCGTCGCCTGCGAGAGCTGCCACCAGGACGAGCACGGCGCGATCCACGGGCCGCGCGGAACGGCGACCGACGCGCACCTCTCGCGGGCCTCCGAGCTCCTCACCGCGCCGGGCTCGAACCAGCTCTGCGCCGCCTGCCACTCGACCAACATCGGGCCCGTGATCGGGATCGCCAGGGACGCCCTGCCGTTCCTGGCGGAGCGCGGGCTCACCTGCGTCGGCTGCCACCTGGCGCCGGTCGAGCAGAGCTTCGCCAAGGGCGCGCCCGTGCGCACCGGCCGCAGCCACGAGCTGCAGACGCCGCGCGATCCGGCCTTCCTCCGGCGCGCCTTCGGGCTCGCGCTCGAGCACCGCGAGGCCGGCAGCGTGCTGGTCCTCCGCAACGAGGCCGGCCACCGCGTGCCGGGCCTGATCGGGCGCCAGATCGCCTTCGAGGCCGAGCTCCTGGACGCGGCCGGCGCAGTGCTCGCGCGTCAGGAGCTCCTCATCGACGAGCGCGCCTACCTGCCGCTCGACGGGAAGCGCGAGATCCGTTTCACGCAGGCCGGCGCCGCGCTTCGGGTTCGCGGCCGGCACAGGGATCCGCGCGCGGCGGAGGCGGTGTCGTTCCTCGATGAGACCCTGGTGGCCCAGTGAGCATGCGGCGTCGTGCGGGGCGCGCGCCGGCGTCGTCCTGTGCGCCCTGGGGGCGCTGAGCAGCCTGGCGGAGGCCCAGGCGACGCCCAGCGACCCGGCCAGCGGGCGCCTGGTCACGCGCTACCGCGCGCGCTTCACCGACGACGAGAGCGACCACGACGTCTACCAGACGCTCGACGTGCTGCTGGCGGATCCGGAGGGGCACTGGTCGGGCGCGCTCCTGGCGCGCGCCACCTGGGACCTGGACGGCACCGACCCGGACTCGGACTTCTACTCGCTGGCGGACACCTACGAGCACCGCCTCGAGGGCCAGCTCTACCACGCCTACGTGGACCTCGCGCAGCCGGAGCTCGCCCTGCTGCGCCTCGGGCGCCAGACCCTGTACGAGACGCCCGTGACGCTGGTCTTCGACGGCCTGCGCGCGGACCTGGCGCCGCGCGGTAGCACGCGCGCGCAGGCCGGGGTCTTCGCGGGCATCGGCGAGCATCCCTACGAGTCCTCCTCGGACGGCGACGCCGTGCTGGGCGCCTTTGCGGCGCTGCGCCCGTGGGACGGGGCCGAGCTGCGCCTGGACTGGATGCACCTGGAGGACGAGCGCCTGGGGACGGAGCACGAGGACGACCTGCTGGGTCTCGTGCTGGGCACCGAGCTCGGCGAGCGCACGAGCGCGCGCCGCTCGCAGCTCGAGACGCGCTTCACCAGCCTGGAGGGCGACGCGCGCGACCTGCGCCTGACGGCCGACCACCTCGACCCGGCGCACGGCTTCTCGCTGCAGGCCTCCTACTACGAGCTGCTGCGCACGCAGCAGGACCTGGCGGCGCCGCTCGATCCCTTCACGGACACCCTGTTCGAGCTCTTCCCCTATGCCCAGGCCACGCTCTCGGCCACCAAGGACTGGCGCTCCTTCGCCCTGCTGGCCGGGACGGACGTGCGCCGCGTGGAGGACGAGGACGACGTCGGCGAGTACAACCGCGACTTCGAGCGCTACTGGCTGACCGGCAGCGTGCCCGAGGTCCTGAGCCTGGCGCTGACCCTGACGGGCGAGGTCTGGCGCTCGGACGGGAGCGACTACGAGACCTGGGGCGCGACCCTCGCCCGGGCCCTGGACGGGGGGTTCGACCTGGCGCTGGGCTCCTATTTCGCGCTCTACGAGTACGATCTCCTGAACGCGGAGGAGCGCGACCGCGTGCGCACGACCTACCTCGACCTCCGCTGGAAACGCAGCCGGGCCCACGCCTGGCGCCTGCGCTACGAGTACGAGCACGACGAGATCGACGACTTCCAGGAAGTGAGGCTCGAATACGAGTGGAGCTTCTGAAGCGCCTCGCCTCTTCCCCGCTCGCCTGCGCCCTGGCCCTGGCGGCCTGCGCCGGGTGCATGCTGGTCGACGCGCTCGGCTCGCGCGGGCACGCGCTGGTCTTCAGCCACCGGCTGCACTGCCTGGAGGAGGAGCTGGCCTGCGTGAGCTGCCACGAGAGCGCCGAGGTCCAGGAGGCGCCCGGCATGCCCGCGCCCGACTCCTGCGCCGTGTGCCACGACGAGCTGGACGCCGAGAAGCCGCCCGAGCTGGCGGTGGCGGCGCTGTTCGACGCGTCCGGCGCCTACCGCGCGCGCGCCGCGAGTCGCCTGGAGGACGAGGTGATCTTCGCCCACCTGGCGCACGTGACGGGCGTGCAGGACTGCGCCGCCTGCCACCGCGGGATCGAGAAGAGCCGCGCCGTCGGGCCGGAGGTGGCGGTCGACATGGAGGCCTGCGTGCGCTGCCATGCCGAGCGCGCCCTGCCCGGCGAGTGCGCCACGTGTCACGCCGAGATCACGCCCACCTGGGAGCCGCCCAGCCACGCCAGCGACTGGAAGCGCGTCCACGGGCGCGCCGCGCGCCGCACGGACCCGCCGCCGGTGGACGACTGCACGCTGTGCCACGCGCAGGCCTCGTGCGATTCCTGCCACCGCGTCGAGGAGCCGGAGAGCCACGACGCCTTCTTCCGCCTGCGCGGCCACGCGCTCCTGGCGCGCGTCGATCGCGACAACTGCGCCGCCTGCCACGAGCCGCAGACCTGCGACCGCTGCCACGCCGACGTGCTGCCGCTCTCGCACCGCAGCGCCGCCTTCGGCGGCACGCGCAGCATGCACTGCCTCACCTGCCACTTCCCGCTGGAAGGCGAGGGCTGCGTCACCTGCCACAAGAGCACCCCGAGCCACGCTGGACCGCCCAAGCCCGACTGGCACACGCCGGCCATGGACTGCCGCTCGTGCCACGGATCGAGCCTCCCCCTGAGCCATGTCGACAACCTCTCGAACTGCAACCTCTGCCATCCGTGAAAGCCATCCCGAGCGGGGCTCCAGGCGCGCTGCGCCGGCGCTCGGCCTCGTGCTCGCCCTGCTCGCCGCCTGCGAGGGCGACACGGGGCCGGCAGGGCCGGCCGGACCCGCCGGGCCGCCGGGCGGCGGTGGCGGCGGCGACCCGGACGACCTGACGCCGACGGCCTACGTGGCCGGCCAGAGCGTGCCCGAGCTCCGCGTGCGCATCGAGGAGCTCGGCGGCGCGAGCGGACCGGGCGGCGAGTTCCTGGTGGGCGACGTGATCACGGTCCAGTTCGCGCTCGAGAAGGCCGACGGCTCGTCCTGGAGGCCCGAGGAGCTGGCCGAGGCCGAGGCGCTCGTCTCCGGCCCGACCACCAACTACCAGCGCGTCCTGCCGGTCGAGGACGACGTGGCGGCGCGCGCGGAGGCGCTCGCGGACGGGCGCTTCCGCTTCGCCTTCGCGGCCGGGCTGCCGGACGTCTACCCGCCGCCCTTCAACGACTCGACCAGCTTCGGGCGCGGGCACGGCGAGCTGGCCGGGCAGGCCCTGCGCGACGGCACCTACACGCTCGGGCTCTCCTTCACCTGGGAGTA
>Ga0315910_10004625_pt1 | contig 11474 bp, 4 predicted proteins | sample EdamamesoilMG_FD_204470 | JGI IMG/M metagenome (GOLD analysis project Ga0315910, IMG submission 204470) | Garden soil microbial communities collected in Santa Monica, California, United States - Edamame soil | ecosystem: Environmental > Terrestrial > Soil > Garden | place: USA: California...
GAAGAGATTTGGGATATAAACAAGACCGCCACCCGTCATGTTGATGCTGCCACCTCCGATGGTTACGGCTGCAGGTGTCCAGGTGCCGCCTGTGTTGTTGCTGGTCGTAAGGCTGCCACCGATGTTCAGGGCCGCGTTGTTACTGACGGAGATTCTGGACTCGCTGAGGAACGTCGTGCCGTTCGTGCGCCAGACCAGCGCCACGTTGCCCGACACATTCATGATTGCATTGCTGCGGAGGATCAGCACGCCCTGGCCAACCGAGGCGTTGGTCGATCCGGGCGGCTTGTAGCCGATGTAGGCATTTGAAGCGTTGACCGTGCCTTGCTCGACGATCAACGTGCCATTGCCCGTACCACTGGCGACTTGCTGGGCTGATGAAGCGCGGCCGACGTAAATCGAGTCAGCGAGGATATCCACCGTCGCGCCGGAGAAATCCGCCGTGGCTGTGGCGCTCGCCGTGGAGCCGGGATAAGTCGTGTTATACCCGTCGGAGTTGGCTGAGGCGTCGCCGACGACAAATACGGGCGCGGGCGTTGAACCGCCGGCACTGCCGCGAAGACGGAAATTGCCGGGCGCGGGAGTGTTCGAGTAGGCCGGGCCCACCGTCAGGAAGGTCGAGGAGGAACGGCGACCGCCCACCACGAATCCGTCCGTGTTAAAAGTGTTTGCCTGGCCTAACCGGACAATTGCGGTCGCCGAGGAATTGGTGGCGAAACCGATCAAAACTCCGGGAGCAGTCAGGCTGGCAGGCGTGGTTACGCTGTTCGTCTTCGCCAACAGCAGCCAGCCAGTCGGGCCAGTGGTGTTTGGGTTGTCGATGCTGGAAGCAACTCCGAGCAAGCGCACGTTGGCGTTGAATGTATCCAGCCCCGTCAAATCCAGCGTCGCGCGATTGCGGATGCCAATGCTGATCGTGGCCGCGGGGTCATTCACCAGCAGGCTACCGGCGCCAGCGAAGGTCGTATAATTGGTCGGCCCATTCGAGTTGAACCACGCCCCTGGAGCATCGCCCACGGCCAAAGCTGTGCCCGCCAATCCACCTAAGGTGAGCGTATTACCGCTGGGAATAAGGGTCGTGTAGAAATGAAGAGCGCCAGAACTTGCCAGGGCGTTGAAGTAGAGGTTGCCGGCGGCGTAGTTGGCATTGACGATGTTGTTCACCAATCCTGCCGCGTTGGTGTAGGCATTGGGGTAAAACGTATCGCTCAGGTAAAGCGTGCTGCCAGAGGTCGGCGTGGAAGCGGTATCCCAGTTGCCGGTATCGCTCCAGTTGATTGAGGTGCCGTTGCCTGTCCATTCATCGGCCCGGGAAGTGACCGACGCTGCCAGCTGGATCACCGCCAGGGTGAGCAGTGAATTGATGAGTTTTTGGGTTTTCATTTCGTTTTTACGCCTGAATTAGCTGAACGGCTGGGTTTACTTTTTGGGAAGTTGCCGGACTTGGGCTGCGCTTTGGACGCAGGTTGGTCACCGGGGGATTGGGGCGCGGCATCGCCCCAGAGACAAATACTGGCCGCCGGCGCTTGTGCGCGGCGTTTTGAACCGGTTTTACGGACTTTTTTGGCGCTGGGTTCGGTCTGGTACACGGTTGCGATTTTGAAATCCTATCATTCAGCCTTGCTGGCTAAAACTCCTTGCCGTAAACAAAAGGTCACAGTTTGTAAACCGAACCGCGCGGATGAAGAGCTCGCTGAAACTCGCACTCCTGTCTGCCAATTGGACCCGCTGGGAGCATCGCTTGCTCTCCGGTGCTTTGCGCTATGCCGATGCACATTCCCGCGTGATGATCCGGCCCTTCGCGCCGTTCCGCGATCTGCCAGCGACGATTCGTGAACTGGAATCATGGGGTGCGGACGGAATCTTCGGCATGCTGGAAGGCAACGATCTGGACACGCTGCTCCAGGGATTGGAGCGGCCCGTGCCGATCGTGAACAGTGTACTCGCCGGCGAGCGACCGGGAGTTGTGATGTTGATCGGAGATTTTTCCACCTTCCTTGACGCCTCGATCAAGCATTTCCGCCACCTGGGACTGCGGACCTTCGCCATGTTTCTCGCAGATGAAGGGGCGATCCTTCGTGAGCGACTGGTGAAGCCATTCCTCCAGCTGATCAAGCCGGCTCAGTCGGCGAACGCGGCCATGGTGGTGCCAGTAGATCGCGATGTCATTTGGAATCCTGACGCAAAAGTCGAACCGCTGCCGCCGCAGTTAACGACCTGGTTACGGGAACTGCCAAAGCCGGTCGGGGTCCTCTGTCCGCAACTTGGCGGCGGCGGTTATCTCATCCGTTGCTGCAAAGTACTGGGTCTGCGCGTGCCGGAAGATGTGGCTGTTATTGGCAGCGACGAAACAGATCTCAGCCTGGCCAATGATCCGACACTGACAAGCGTGGTGCTCTCGATGGATTTGGTTGGATTCGACGGCACGCGAATTTTGGTCGGGATGGTGGGAGGAAAACCGCCACCCTCATCCCTCATCCGGCTCAACAGTGCAGAACTCACGGTGCGCGAATCCACCGGCCGGCGGCGCCCTGAAATCTGTGACATTGCGGCTGCGTTGGAGTGTATCCAGACCAATGCCACGCGCGGCATCACCGTGGAGCAGGTGATCAAACAGACGCAACGAGTTTCGCGCGTGACGTTTCACCGGCGCTTTCGTGAAACCACCGGCAAGAGCCCGGCGGAAGCGATTCGTAATCGGCAGCTGGATGAAGTACGGCGGTTGCTGGTCGGTACAGAATTGCCGGTCTCGATGATTTCGGACCTCGCTGGATTCAGCAGTCCTAAGGTGCTGGCCCGGACCTTTCGAGAGGCCGAGAAGACGACACCCCGTGATTTTCGACAGAAGAATCAAACCCCGCAGGCAGTCGCGCGTCGGCGCAACTGACCCGTCCCTGGTAAATTCAGGTTGACCCCGGCCCGGCCATGGGCTAATCCTCCCACGTGAATTTGAACCTGAACCTGCTGCTTACAAACGCGCTGCTGCTGAGCGGCGCGGCGGTCAGGTTCTGATTTGAGTAATCCAGATTTGTTGAACCTCACTGCCCGCTGGCGGTGAGGTTTTTGTTTTGCCTCGCCGTTGCCGGCCAAAAACTAGAAAATAAAAAGTCATGTTAAAGCAACCTGCGAAGAAGTATCGCCCGTTTCCACCGGTGAATTTGCCGGACCGCAAATGGCCGGGCTGCGTGCTCACCCAGTCCCCACGTTGGTGCAGTGTGGATCTGCGCGATGGCAACCAGGCCCTCGCCGTGCCGATGAACGTCTCGCAGAAGCTCGAACTGTTTCATGCATTGGTGAAATGCGGCTTCAAGGAGATCGAGGTCGGCTTCCCGTCCGCGTCAAACACGGAGTTCACATTCAACCGGCGGTTGATCGAAGAAAAACGTGCGCCGGACGACGTGTGGTTGCAGGTGTTGGTGCAGGCGCGCGAAGATCTGATCGAGCGGACAATCGAATCGCTGGTCGGAGCCAAGCGGGTGATCATCCATATGTACAACTCGACGTCGCCGGCTCAACGGCGGGTCGTGTTCGGCAAGTCCAAGGAGGAGATCAAAGCCATCGCAGTCAACGGCGCGAAGCTGATCAAAGAGCGATTGGCGCGGCTCCAGGGAACGGAAGTCATGCTGCAGTATTCGCCGGAAAGTTTCAGCATGACGGAAGTGGATTTCGCGAAGGAAGTTTCTGAAGCAGTGATGGACGTTTGGCAACCGACGCCAGAACGGAAGATGATCTTGAATCTGCCGGATACGGTTGAAGTGGCGATGCCTAACGTGTACGCCGACCAGATCGAATGGATGTGCCGTAACATCAAGAACCGGGATTCGCTGATCATCAGCCTGCACACTCATAACGATCGCAGCACTGGAGTGGCCGCAACGGAGCTTGGTTTGCTGGCGGGCGCAGATCGCGTTGAAGGTACTTTGTTTGGGAACGGCGAGCGGACCGGCAATCTCGACATCGTAACTGTAGCGATGAATCTCTACATGCACGGCATCGATCCGAAGCTGGACTTCACTGACTTGAACGCAGTCCGCGAGGTTTATGAGCGTTGCACCGGCATGACCGTGCCGCCACGTCATCCGTATGGCGGTGAACTGGTTTTCACGGCGTTCAGCGGTTCGCATCAGGACGCGATCAAGAAAGGTCTGGCCGAGTGGGGCAGGGGCGGGCGTGAACACTGGGACGTGCCGTACCTCACCATCGATCCAACGGATATCGGTCGCGAGTACCATGAAGTAATCCGCGTCAACAGCCAGTCCGGCAAAGGCGGAGTGGCGTATCTGTTGGAGAGTGAATTCGGAATTGAACTGCCGAAGGAAATGCAGCGCGAGTTCGGACCGATTGCGAATGACGCGGTTGACCGGCTGGGCCGGGAAGTCAGTGGGGCGGAACTGAAAACGATGTTCTGGCGCGAATACGTCGAACGGGTGTTTCCATGGCAGCTTGAAGGTTTTGAAACCGAAAGCCGCAATGGCTCGGTCAAATGCCGGGCGCGGTTGTTACGGGATGGTGAGCCGGTAGAGATCAAGGGCGAAGGCAATGGGCCGCTCGCCGCGTTGGTGCATGGCTTCAGCACGGTCGGTGTTCCGAAGTTCGAAATCGCGAGCTACAGCGAACACGCGTTGAGCGCCGGAGAAGAGGCAAGTGCCATCGCCTACATCCAGATCAAGTCGGCTGATGGCAAACCGCGCTGGGGTGCTGGTGTGGACACGAATATCGAGCTGGCTTCGGTGAGGGCAGTGTTGAGCGCGCTTAACCGGGCATAAGGTGTCATACTTCGCTCCATGAGATTATTTCGGAGACCACCTACCGTGAATTCCTGATTTTCAATCTGCGACATGCTGGTAATGTTTCGCCCATAATTCTTGAACCGTTGCCGGATACCACGTGCCTTGAGTGAGTCGCGAAGTAGTGAGCCGGAACGGTTTTGCCCGCAGGAGTACCATTAGTGAAGTTGAATAATTGTCCGTCCCAGGCCCGGCATGCTGCGTTTCCCGCTTCTGTCATCGGCAAAACTTTCCGCTTCAGTGCGTTCATTACCGCCTCAACTCTGGCGTTAAGCCTGACCTGCGCACCAAAGGCAGAAGCCCAACTGCTGCCTATCCGGCTCTGGAGCGGAATCGGCCATCTCTCGACCGTCACTTCTGTGGCCATGTCGACGGATGGCGCGACGATGGTTTCTGGGAGCTACGATTCGACGTTGAAGCTTTGGCGCACTTCCGACGGTGCATTGCTAAGGACATTTGTGGGTCACGTCGGTGATGTGCGGTCGGTGGCCTATTCCCGCGATGGCTCGATGGTCGCTTCGGGCGGCTCGGATCGGATTGTCAGAGTCTGGCGTGCGTCCGATGGTCTGCTGTTGCGGACGTTTGTGGGCCATGGCGACGTGATCCGTTCCGTTGCTTTTTCTCCCGACAGCAGCATGGTTTTGTCCGGCGGGCAGGACCGGAATGTCTATCTTTGGCGCGTGTCTGACGGCGCGTTGCTCCGTTCATTTGCCGGTAGTGCGACCTGGGTATTATCTGTCGCCTTTGCGCCGAACGGTGCGACTGTTACCTCGGGCGGTGCGGATTCAAGTCTTAATCACTGGCGAGTATCTGATGGCGCGTTGCTTTGGCGCATAAACGGCCATGGCGACTGGGTGATGTCGGTGGCTTTCTCGCCAGATGGGAGCACGATTGCTTCGGGCAGTGTGGACATGACGGCCAAACTCTGGCGCGCCAGTGACGGGGCTTTGGTGCGTGAGTTCACTGATTTTGGCGACGCAGTGAACTGCGTTGCGTTTTCGCCGACCGGCAACCTGATGACTGCGGATTGGACGCGGACCTTGAAAAAGTGGCGCACCACTGATGGTGCATTGCTGCAAAGTTACATTGAAGGTTCGCTGGTGAATTCGATCTGCTTTACACCGGATGATTCGAAGTTTGGTTATGGCCTGGCAGATTCGAAGGTGGCACTGGCGTTGAACAGCACCGGCACCGGCGGCGGCACGACGACCCCGGCGTTGGATGCGGTGGTTTCGACAACCAAGCCCGCTTATGTTAACCGTGAAAAGGCGACCATTCTGGTCAGCATCACTGATGGGGCGAAGGCGGTGAGCGGTGCTTCTGTAAGCGTTGTGGTGACTTCTTCCAAGGGCACCCGGACCACGATGAACGGTTCGACCGCCGCAAACGGGATTGCGACTTTCACTTATACCGTCAATTCAACCAAGCAGGGGATCGGGACATATCGCGTGGACGTTTCGGCCAGCAAATCCGGCTACACATCCACGACTGACTCAATCACTTTTTCAGTCACGAAGTAGTCTTCGCGGCTTCGACTTTTCCCAAGTCCCCGGGGGAATCATGCCCCGGGGCTGACTGTTCAATTTCTTGCGCAGTTGTCACCCGGTTTGTCCTAAAGCTGGTTTCACAAGATTTCCATAAAGGCCACGATTGCTTTTTGCACTCCTGATTCAGGACAAACTCAACTCGAATTGGTGCAATCCGGTTCTGGTCATTTTAGAAACAGTTTTGCTTTGTAGGATAAAATCTTAGTGGCATTGGCTCTGCTAAATCTCGTTCTGCCCGGAAGTATCCGCGGCAAAAAGGAGCAACGAGATTATGAAACTTACGTCAGTGGTCACTCGCACCGGGGCAAGCCTGCTCGCCGGTGTGTTTTTCTTCCTGGGCGCGCCTGCGTTCGCGCAAACTGCGCCGCAAGCCATCTGGGCGGTCAACGGACATGCGTCCACCGTCACTGATGTCACCATTTCCCCCGATGGCCGTTTGTTGGCCTCGGGCAGCTTTGACCGCACGGTCAAAGTCTGGCGCGTCACCGACGGGGCTCTCGTCGGCGTGTTGAGCGGACACACTGCCGAAGTGAAATCGGTGGCGTTCTCGCGCGACGGCAGCCTGGTGGCCTCCGGCAGCTATGACCGCACGGTCAAGGTCTGGCGCGTGGCCGATGGCGCATTGCTGGCCACGCTGGTTGGCCACGCGGACACCGTGCGCTCGGTCGCCTTTTCGCCGGATGGCTCGCTTGTGGCTTCCGGTTCTCAGGACCGCAATGTGAATCTGTGGCGGGTTAGCGATGGCGCTTTGGTGCGGAGTCTGGGCGGTAATGGCAACTGGGTGATGTCAGTCGCGTTCTCGCCCGACGGCAGCAGCGTGGTTTCAGGTGGCGCGGATCGCGCCGTGACCCAATGGCGCGTCAGTGACGGCGCTTTGGTACGACGCTTTACGGCTCATTCAGACTGGGTGATGTCAGTCGCCTTCTCACCGAATGGTGTGAACCTTGCCACGGCAGGAGTGGATTTCGCAGTGAAAGTCTGGGATATGAACAGCGGCGCGCTGGTGCGCAACCTGACGGGCTTTGCCGATGCTGTGAACTCGGTCGCATTCTCGGCAGACGGGAGTTCGCTGGTGACCGCTGATTGGTCGCGTTCGATCAAGGTTTGGAATGCAGCGGACGGCTCGCTCAGCCGTTCATTCGCTGAGAATTCCTTGGTGGGCTCGGTTCAATTCACCCCCGATGGCGCAAGCTTTGGGTATGGTCGGGCAGACGGCGTAGTGGTGTTGGCATCGAATGCCGGTGGCACCGCGGTTGCACGTCCGGTGCTGGATGTGGTTGCTGGCACGGAGAAGCCGTCTTACGTGAACAAGGACAAGGCAAAGATCTTGGTGAGTGTAACCGACGGTGCGAAAGCAGTGACTGGCGCCAGCGTTTCAACCACTGTGACATCTTCGAAGGGCGGCAAGACGGTTTTGACCGGAACGACCGGTGCAAACGGCGTTGCTGTCTTGACTTACACCGTGAACTCGAAGTCAGGCACAGGCACTTACCTGATCGATTCTGCCGCGTCAAAGACTGGTTATACGTCGGCTACGGATAATTGCTCATTCACTGTGAGTCGCTAACGATTTAGTCGTGTTGCGAATCGGCGGGCGCTGGATTTTCCAGCGCCCGTTTTGCTTTCCAAGTTTGCTCCCGGCGTCTTGCTGATTCCTCTCCCGGTCGATTTCAGCCTTCTTCCGTTCCGCCATTAATTTTCTTTTCGGGTCACTTACGGATGGCCCCCGGTAATTGATTTTTGGCGCGTTGCTTGACAAGCAGGGCGCCAGGATTTTACATAGAACTGTCTCTGACCAGAACCAAGTAGAGCAGTGCAGAAGCCGCAAAGTTGTACGCCATCATTGTACTTACCCTTCAAACGGGGAGAACGTTTTACGCCCATGAACAAGTTGTTTTTGACCCTAGGTAATTCCCGTGTCGGTTTGTGGATTTTATCCAGTGTCTTTCTGCTGATGGCCGCAGCGGCGAGCGCGGCGACGGTCACCACGGATTACCTCGATTATCGGCCGGGCGCTACCGTGAACATCACTGGCGTCGGATTCCAGCCGGGCGAGATGATTGAATGCCTTGTTGAGCATTTGGGGCCGCCGCTGAACACCAATCAACCGGCTTACCAGCCGTGGTATGTCACCGCGGATGCGAACGGCGGATTTCAAGCGACTTGGACGGTGCCGCTCGATCCGGATGTCGTCGGTGCGACTTTTGTGCTCACGGCTACTGGGCTGAGTTCGGGACTGAAAGCCGGTGCATCTTTCACTGACGGCAACGTGGGAATTGATTTCACCCAATTCGCCAATGAAGTCGGCGACCTTCAATGGGTCAATGGCACGTTGAACGCCAATAACTCTACCTACACGGAAGGCATGTCGGTGCCACAGCGGCTCATCTTGGATGATATTTCCCCCGCCAATGTGAACTGCAACGGAAACGTGAATTATCACTGTCTCAAGTTCAAGGTGCTGGCGACCAAGGGCGGTTTTCATGCTTATGACTTCCTTACTTCTTGGGAGCAGGGCGTCACGGCAGCTGATACTCGTATCGCGCCGGGCTTGAATCTGATGGCTGGCTTGGCTGCCAATCACTGCCTGGATCTGGGCAATCCGTACTCCGGTATCTGTTCGACCTTGCACTCCAGCACAAATGTCCTTCTTGTTCCGATCACCGGCGACGAAGTCGGAAACATCGTTACTCTCAACAGCATCGCCGATGATGTCGGCTTGCGCATTCAACGCTACGAAAACTTTTTTGGCGACCGCACGGCGAGAATCATGGCGAATGCGCCGATCACTAATGCAACCTTTGCTTTTCTAGGATACGAACCAGGTTCGGGAGAGATTTATTCGGTTTACCAACTATGCTGGGAATCCACCGCCACCCAATTGATTCTTGAAGTAGGTGGCCACCTCGCACAGACCACGGATGAGGGCCAGTTGCTCAGCTATCCGAACACCGGTGGCTCGGCCAACATCAGCGGCGGTCCTTATCACTTCAAACTGGTGGAATTGGATTGCGGCTCGACCGGCAACCAGGACAACCAGATTCAGGGCGGCGAAATCATTCCGCAGCCTCGTTGCGTCATCAACATCTCGGCCACCAATACGTGCGCCGGCAACGGCATCACTTTGGTTGGCGCGGTCACGGCTGGCAAAGCGCCGTTCACCTACAAATGGATTTCACCGGAAAACAATTACACCAACATCATCGTCACCAATGCCATGAGTGTGGCGATCACAGTATATAATCCAGGGACTTATTCCTTGATCATTTCCGACGCCAACGGCCTTACCAGTCCCGATCCTTGCGACACGGTCATCACGGCCATTCCTTCTACGATTTCCACGCCGTTGACCAATCAGGTGCTTTGTGCGGGATTGACCGCTCAATTCTGTACGACGGCCTCGGGTGGCCCGAATCCGGGCTCAGGCGACTTCACTTTCGTATGGACCAAGAATGGTGCTCCGATTTTCACCGGCGGGGACGTGCTTATCACATCCACCACAAATTCCTCCTGCTTGACGATCAGCAATGTGGACGCGAGCGATACCGCTACTTACTGCGTGCGCGTGACTGGGCAATGCAACACCGTCACGAATTGCGCCACGCTGACTGTCAACGCTCAGAATCCGCATATTGCCTGCGCGCCGCCCAAGAACGTCGAATGCGGCAGCCCACTGGCTTTTGATCCCCCTACCAGTAGCAATGGTGTTCCGGTCATCATCTCGACCATCACCAATTCGTCTGGTTTCTGCGGCGACACCTTTAGCGTCACTCGCACCTGGCAGGTGGTTGACAATTGCGCTCGCACGAATCAATGCAGTCAAACGATCACGGTCATTGATACTACAGTGCCTTCTGTCGTCTGTCCGACGAACAGGTCGGTCGCCTGTGGTACGGCTTGGACATTCGATCCGCCGGTGGCGACTCCAGGCTGCGGTACCAATTCGGTTTCGATTCAGGGCACCAGCACCAACCAGCTTTGCGGTAATACCTTCTCCGCGACCCGCACTTGGGTGATCACCGACGCTTGCGGCAACGCTGCCCAATGCAGTCAGACCGTTACGGTCTTTGATAATATCCAGCCCGATATCCAATGCGTGTCGAATAAGGTTGTGCAATGCGGTGACAGCTGGGCATTCGACGAACCCAGCGCCTCTGACACCTGTGGCACCAACGCCATTATTGTTCTCAATACGACCACCAATCCTGCCTGTGGCAATACGTCTTCAATCACCCGTAGATGGCGGGCCACGGATGCTTGCGGTAATCAAGCCGAATGCCAGCAAACCATCACGGTCATTGATACGACTGCTCCGGACATCACTTGTCCGACTAACCTGAACATAGAATGTTTGAGCGACGTTCCGGCGCCGTTACCGAACAGTGTGACATCCGACGCGTGCGGCGCAGTCACCAATATTTGGGCCGGTGATGTTCATGAGACCAATGCCTGTATTATTACCATCACTCGAACCTATCGCGCGATTGATGCCTGCGGAAATTCCAACTCATGCCAGCAGGTGATCACGGTGCGGGACGTGACGGCGCCGCAGTTGAGCGGGGTGCCGGGCAACCAGTTCTACAGCTGTCCGAGCCTGATCCCGGGTCTGCCGGTGGTGACGGCCAACGACAACTGCCTGGGGGCGATCACGCCGGTGCACAGCGGGAGCACCAACAGCAGCTGTCCGATGACGATCGTGCGGCGGTGGGTGGCCAGCGACCTGTGCGGCAACGCGGTGACCAACCAGTATACGATCACGGTGCATGACACCAACGCGCCGGTGATCACGGGCTGCGCGAGCAACCTGAGCGTGCAATGCTTTGCGAACGTGCCGGTGGTGGACACGAACCTGCTCACGGCGGTGGACGACTGCGGGACGGTGATCCGGACGCACGTCGGGGATCAGCTGGGCACCAATGGCTGTGTGATCACGGTGACGCGGACGTATCGGGCGACCGACCTGTGCGGGAACTTCAGCTCGTGCGTGCAGGTGATCACGGTGTCGGACACGCAGGCGCCGCAGTTGAGCGGGGTGCCGGGCAACCAGTTCTACAGCTGTCCGAGCCTGATCCCGGGTCTGCCGGTGGTGACGGCCAACGACAACTGCCTGGGGGCGATCACGCCGGTGCACAGCGGGAGC
>Ga0315910_10004626_pt1 | contig 11473 bp, 9 predicted proteins | sample EdamamesoilMG_FD_204470 | JGI IMG/M metagenome (GOLD analysis project Ga0315910, IMG submission 204470) | Garden soil microbial communities collected in Santa Monica, California, United States - Edamame soil | ecosystem: Environmental > Terrestrial > Soil > Garden | place: USA: California...
AAGCTGATCGCTGCCCAGGGCGAACTGCCGTTCACGCCGAACCTCGAACGCGGCTTCGTCGTCGCCGACCTGCGCAACCCGCGCGGCGAGGTCGGCACGCTCGACTACGCGGAGCCGGCGGCACCGAAGTGGTCGATCGGCCAGTCGGTCGCGATCGGCGAACTCGCGATGACCGGGCTGGCCGAGGCCTCGGAGAAGACGCTCGCCGGCCGCAGTCTCGCGTGCCCGAGCTGCGGCACCGCGCTCGAGGTCAAGCTCGCGACGACGCAGGCGATCGTCTGCCACCAGTGCCACGCCGTCGTCGACGTCTCGCAGGGCATCGGCGGCGACCTGCAGCACTACGCGCAGGCGAACGGCAGCGCACCGCTGATCCCGCTGGGCAGCATCGGCAGCCTGCAGCTGGGCGCGAAGCAACTGCTGCCGTGGCAGGTCGTCGGCTATGCCGAACGCTGCGAGGTCCCCGAGGACCCGGAGGACGAACAGGTCTTCTGGCGCGAGTACCTGCTCTACCACCGCACCGAAGGCTTCGCCTTCCTGATCGACGCCGAGGACGGCTGGAGCTGGAGCGCGCCGGTCACCGGCGCGCCGGAACGCGCGACCGAGGTCGTGCGCTGGAACGGCGATGTCTACAAGAAGCTCTACAGCTACACCGGCAAGGCGACCTACGTGCTCGGCGAGTTCTACTGGCGCCTGGAGCGCGACCAGCTGACGCGCAACACCGACTACCAGGGCACGGGCGGTGCGTCCGCCAGGCGGCTCAACCGCGAGGAGACGCAGGGCGAGGGCAGCCACGAGGTGGTCTGGTCCGCGGGCGCCACGCTGAGTGCCGACGAGGTGATGCGTGCCTTCAAGCTCCGGCGCGAGCAGGCGGCGGTGATGCGCCGCGACGCGCTGCCGACCTCGGGCAATGCCGCCTCGCTGCTCGCCAAGCTGTTCTTCTGGGGTTTCATCGTCGTCGTGATGCTGATCATGTTCCGCTGCGACGGCGACGACGGCCCCGATTGCAGTGCGCTGCGCGCCACCTACGGCGAGGCTTCGCAGGAGTACCAGAATTGCCAGCGCAGCCGCGGCAGCGGCAGCGGCTTGCGCACCGGCGGCGGTTCGTTCGGCGGATATTCAAGCGGGGGCGGTCACAAATGACCGCCCGTGCGAGCGGCGGCGGCCACAAGTGAATCAACCACGTTGACGAAGGAGCGCGACATGCTGGGCATCGAGTGGCTGAAAGCAGGGGCCTTCTTCGGCTCCATCCTCTACGCGCTGATCGGCGTCGTGGTGTTCTGGATCAGCTTCGTGCTGGTCGACAAGCTGACGCCGTACAAGCTCTGGGAGGAGATCGTCGAGCACAAGAACGTCGCGCTCGCGATCGTCGTCGGCGCGGTCGCGATCTCGATCGGCCAGATCGTCGCCGCGGCGATCCATGGCTGAATCGCTGCGGGGGCCGGCGCGGCCCCCGCCGACCGATGGCGTCGCCGACACAGGGCTGCGGCCGGCCGAGGTCGCGCTGCTCGCCTCGGTGTTCGTCGTCGCCGCCTGCGGGCTGGTCTACGAACTCGCCGCGGGCGCGCTCGCCAGCTACCTGCTCGGCGACTCGGTGCTGCAGTTCTCGACCGTCATCGGCACCTACCTGTTCGCGATGGGGGTGGGCTCGTTCCTGTCGCGTTACTTCGAGCGCCAGCTGGTCGCGCACTTCCTGCGCATCGAACTGCTCGTCGGCCTGATCGGCGGGCTGCTGCCCGCAGCGCTGTTCGCGCTGCACAGCGTCGCCGCCGGGTCGTTCCGCTTCGCGCTCTACGGCCTGGTGCTGCTCGTCGGCGCGCTGGTCGGGCTCGAGATCCCGCTCGTGATGCGCATCCTCAAGCGCCACTTCAGCGAACGCTACGCGCTCAAGGACCTGGTCTCGCAGGTGCTGACCTTCGACTACCTCGGTGCGCTCGCCGTCGCGATCGCGTTCCCGCTCGTGCTCGTGCCGCAGCTCGGGCTGATCCGCACGGGCCTGTTCTTCGGCCTGCTCAACGCCGCGGTCGCGGTCTGGGCGCTCTGGCTGTTCCGCGGCGAGCTGCGCCGCCTCGGCGCGCATGTCACCGCCTGCGCGCTGACGATCGTGCTGCTGCTCGCCGCGTTCGCCGGGGCCGACCGGATCACCCGCTGGGCCGAGGACCGCTTCTACGGCGACCGCATCGTCTACAGCGAGACGAGCCCGTACCAGCGGGTCGTCGTCACCTCGGGCACGACCGGCGTGCGCCTGTACCTGAACGGCAACCTGCAGTTCCACTCGCGCGACGAGTACCGCTACCACGAGGCGCTCGTGCACCCGGTCATGGCCGCGCACGGCGCGCCCCGGCGCGTGCTCGTGCTCGGCGGCGGCGACGGCATGGCGGTGCGCGAGGTGCTCAAGCACCCCGGCGTCGAGCAGGTCACGCTGGTCGAACTCGACCCGCACATGACGCGCCTGTTCGCCGAACAGCCGCTGCTGCGTCGCCTCAACGCCGACGCGCTGCACTCGGCGAAGCTGCGCATCGTCAACGCCGATGCCTACGGCTGGCTCGAGCAGAACGCCGACACGTTCGACGTCATCGTCGTCGACTTCCCCGATCCGACCAACTTCTCGCTCGGCAAGCTCTACACGACGAGCTTCTACCGGCTCGTCGACGAGCACCTCGCGGCGAGCGGCTACGCGGTCGTGCAGACGACCTCGCCGCTGCTGGCGCGGCGCAGCTACTGGACCGTCGCGACCACGATCGAGGCGGCGGGCCTCGTCGCGACGCCGTACCACGCCCACGTGCCGAGCTTCGGCGAATGGGGCTTCATCGTCGCGAGCCGGCGGCCGTGGCGCACGCCGACCGCGCTGCCGGACGGGCTGCGCTTCGTCAGCCTCGACGGACTGCCCGCGCTGTTCGCCTTTCCGCCCGACATGGCGCGCGTGCCGGCCGAGCCCAACCGCCTCTCGAACCAGATCCTCGTGCACACCTTCGAGGAAGAGTGGGGCCGGGTGCACGAGTGAACGGGTCGTGGTGAACCTCGACCGGCGCACCTGGCTGGGCGCGGTCGCCGGCGCGCCGCTGGCGGCCCTGGGGGCCTGCGCGCCGGCGCGGCCGGCCTGGACCAGCCGCTGGGTCGGCGCCGCCGCCGAACGTGGCCACCGCCTGCGCGAACCCGCGCCGGTCGGACCGCCCGCGCTGACGCGGCGCGCCGGCGTGTTGGTCGTCGGCGCCGGCATCGCCGGGCTGGCCGCCGCTCGGGCGCTGGCGAAGGCCGGCATCGACGACGTGCACCTGCTCGACCTCGAGGACACACCCGGCGGCAACAGCCGCGGCCATCGGCTCGGCGGCATCGACTGCCCGCTCGGCGCGCACTACCTGCCGACGCCGGGCGACAGCGCCGTCGAGGTGATCGAGCTGCTCGAGGAACTCGGCCTGCGGCGACGCGAGCATGGCCGGGTGGTGTACGACGAGCGCCACCTGTGCCACAGCCCGCAGGAGCGCCTGTACATCGCCGGGCACTGGCACGAGGGCCTGCTCCCGCCGATCGACGCGCTGCCCGCGGCGCAACGCGCGTCGACGCTGGCGCAGTACCGGCGCTACGCCGCGACGATCGAACGCCTGCGCACCGGGCGGGCCTACGACGTGCCGACCGCGCGCGCCGCCTGGACGCCGGAGCACGCCGCGCTCGATGCGACGAGCTTCGGGGCCTGGCTCGACGCGCAGGGCTACGACGCGCCGGCGCTGCGCTGGTACCTGGACTACTGCTGCCGCGACGACTACGGCGCCGGCGCGGCGCAGGTGTCGGCCTGGGCCGGGGTGCACTACTTCGCCAGCCGCCACGGCTTCCACGCGCCGGGCGAGGGCGGCGAGCCGTCCGACGACGTGCTGACCTGGCCGCAGGGCAACGCATGGCTGAGCGAGCGGCTCGCCGCGCCGCTCGGCGACCGCATCCACACGGGGCAGGTCGTGCAGGCGGTCGTCGCCGGCCGGCATGGCGTCGAGGTCGACTGCTGGAGCGTTCCGGCCGGCCGGCCCGAGCGCTGGAGCGCCGCCCTGGTGGTGCTGGCGGTGCCGCTGTTCGTCGCGCGCCGCCTGCTCGACACCCCGCCGGCGGCGCTGGTCGAGGCCGCGGCGACGTTGCGCCACGCGCCATGGCTGGTCGCGAACCTGCACCTCGCGACGCCGCTGGACGACCGGCCGGGCGCCCCGCCATCGTGGGACAACGTGCTCCATGGCAGCCCGGGGCTCGGGTATGTCGATGCGATGCACCAGAGCACCCGGCCGCATCCCGGCCCGACCGTGCTGACCGCGTACTGGGCGCTCGGCGGTGACGCGCCAGGCGACCTGACGGCGCAGCGGCGCCGCCTGCTCGAACAGCCTGCCGCGGCCTGGGCCGAAGCGGTGGTCGCCGACCTCGCCCGCGCCCACGCCGACCTGCCGGCGCGCGTGGCGCAGGTCGACCTGATGCGCTACGGCCACGCGATGACCGTGCCGGCGCCCGGCATGCGCAGCAGCGCCGCGCTGCACGCGCTCGCGGCGACGACCGGCCGGGTGCACCACGCCCATGCCGACCTGTCGGGCTACTCGATCTTCGAGGAGGCGATGTACCACGGCCACCGCGCCGCGGCCGCGGTCGTGCGCGCACTGCGCCGCTGAGCCGGTGCGTCAGTCGCGCATCAGCGCTTCGATCTCGCCCGGGTCGACCGGCACGCCGCGGCTGATCAGCTCGCAGCCGTCGGGCGTGACGACCGCGTCGTCCTCGATGCGGATGCCGATGTTCCAGTAGCGCTCGGGCACGCCCTCGGCCGGCCGGACGTAGATTCCCGGCTCGATCGTCAGCACCATGCCCGGCGCGAGCACGCGCGACGGCTTCTTGACGACCCGGCCGCCCATGCCGTCGGGCTGTTCGACCGGAGGCTCGCCGAGTGCCAGGTACTCGCCGACGTCGTGCACGTCGCGGCCGAGCCAATGGCCGGTGCCGTGCATGTAGAAGCTGCGGTAGGCCGCCGTGTCGATGACGTCGTCGAGGCTGCCGACCTTGTCGCGGTCGAGCAGGCCGGTGTCCAGCATGCCCTGCGCGAGCACGCGCACCGCGGCCCAGTGGGCGTCCTGCTTGCGCGCGCCGGGGCGGGTCGCGGCGATGCTGGCGACCTGGGCCGCCTGCACGATCTCGTAGAGCTCGCGCTGCGGCGCCGAGTAGCGGCCGGTCGCCGGGAAGGTGCGCGTCACGTCGCTGGCATAGCCGTCGAGCTCGCAGCCGGCGTCGATCAGGCAGAGCTCCCCGGCCTGCAGCTGCGTGGCGCCGGCCGAGTGGTGCAGCACGCAGGCGTTGGCACCGGCCGCGACGATCGACGGGTAGGCCGGGGCCTGCGCGCCGTGGCGGCGGAACTCGTGCAGCAGCTCGGCCTCGATCGCGTACTCCGGCAGGCCCTGCTGCGGCGCGGCGCGGAAGTGGCGCGCGCTGAACCGCATCGCGCGGGCATGCGCGGCGGCCGAGATCGACGCGGCACGCCGCATCGTCGCCAGCTCGCCGTCATCCTTGAAGAGGCGCATCTCGGCAAGCAGCGGGGCGAGGTCGCGCTGGACACCCGGCGCCTGCACGCCGCGCCGCTCACGACCGCGCACCTCGGCGAGCCAGCCGTCGACGCGCGCCTGCAGGCCCGCGCCGGCGCCGAACGGGAACCAGACCGCGCTGCGGTCGGCGAGCGTGTCGGCGGCCACCTTGTCGAGCGCCTCGACGGCGTGGGCGGCGTCGACGCCGAGCGTGGCGGGCGCCGCTTCCGGGCCGAGGCGCACGCCGTCCCAGATCTCGCGTTCGACGTTCTTCTCGCGGCACAGCAGCGTGCTGCGGCCCTGGTCGTCGAGCAGCAGCCAGGCCTGCGGTTCGTCGAAGCCGGTCAGGTAGTGGAAGTGGCTGTCGTGACGGTACGGGTGCTCGCTGTCGCCGTTGCGCGGGCGCACGGGTGCGGTCGGCACGATCGCGACGCCGCCGCCGGCGCCCGCCAGCTGCGCAGCGAGGCGGCGCCGGCGCCCGGCGTAGACCGAGGCGTCGAGCGTCATTTCTGCAGCTTGACGGCCTTGGGGGCGTCGGGTGCCGTGGCGCTGCGGCGCAGCCTGCGCAACGCGCGCCGGAACTCGTCCTCGTCGCCGGGCGGCCTTTGCGCGGCCACCTGCACGGCCGCATCGGCCTGGTCGGACGACCGCTGCAGCGACGCCTTGCCCTCGAGGTGGCGCAGCCGCTGACGCAGCTGGTTCGCCACTTCCTCGACGTCGTCGAGGCCGGTGTGGGCGTCGGTCTTCGGCAGCGCGACGACCCGCTTGTCGTTCATCCGCACCTGCAGGCGGCAGACGCGGTTCCGGTTGCCGTGGCGCAGCGTCAGGCCCTGGACGTCGCGTTCATCGACGCTGACGTCGCGGATGTTCTCGAACGCGACCTGGTGGACCGTCTGGCCGAGGCCGCGCTGGAACCAGAGGTTGTTCGCGCTCACCGCGACACGTTCCCAGCGCAGCAGGTCGAGGCCGAGCGTCGCTGCCCAGGCAAGCGCCGCGAGCAGCCAGAGCCAGCCCGAACCGCTGGCGCCGGCGACCCAGACGAGCAAGCCCGTGGCCAGCGCCAGCGCGACGATCTGCATCGCACCCATCTCGGCGGTGCGGTAGACGTTGCGCTCGTAGCTGTAGGCCTGCGGCTCGCCCGCCGACAGCGGCGAGGTCGACCACAGCACCGCCTTGACCGCGCGCGAGGCGAGCACGTGCGTGCCCACCGCCGCGCCGACGGCCATCGGAAGGGTCAGGACGAGGGTCAGGGTGTCCACAGCCGACAACATAGCCAAATCCGGTCGGCAAAGAAAGCGACAAGATGTTCAGGGGCGTGCCTGCGGTGCACCAGCGGCCGATTCGGGGCGCCGAACGGTCTGGACAGTGTCGCCGTGCGGCGTCGCGATCAGGCCGGCGCCTGCAGCGCGGCGAGCCGCTCGGGGGTGCCGACGTCCGCCCAGGCGCCGCTCCACAGCTCGGCACCCAGCCGGCCCCGTGCGATCGCCGCGTCGAGGTAGGGCCGCATGCGGGCGCGGGTGCCGACGGCGACGTCGCCCATCAGCTCGTCGACGAACGCTGCCCGGAACGCGCCGATGCCCGACCAGGTCGAGCGGGGCACGTTCGGTGCGGCGCTCGCCCGGCCGCCCTCGATGCCGAAGTCGCCGCCCGGATGCTGGGGCGGGTTCTCGACCATCCACAGGCGGCCGAGGTCGCCGCTTGCCGAGAAGCGCGCAAGGCGTCCGCCGCCGAAGTCGAAACCCGGGGCAAACACGTCGGCGGCGACGTACCAGAAGGCCTCGTCCGGGGCCAGCCGCAGCAGCGGCAGGGCTTTCTTCAGGCCTCCCGCGGTCTCGAGCGCACCGCCGTGGTCGCGACCCTCGAGCGAGTAGCGGATCGCCAGGCCATGGGCGGCGCCGTCGCCGAGCGCCGCGACGATCTGTTCCTCGAGCCAGGCGGTGTTGACGACGACCTCGGCCACGCCGGCGCGCGCCAGCGCCTCGAGATGCCAGGCGATCAGCGGCTTGCCGCGGACCGCCAGCAGCGGCTTGGGTGTGTGGTCGGTCAGGGGCCGCATGCGTTCGCCGCGGCCCGCGGCCAGCAGGATCGCCTTCATGCGACCGCAGCCTGCGGCGCCGCCGCGTCCGCGGTGCCGCGCCGCAGCGCGTGGCGCTCGACCTGCTCGGGCGCGAACGCCGCCAGCAGCGCGTCGATCAGGCGCTGCGCACGCTGCGAGTTGTCGGCGCCGAGGTTGCAGACGTAGGCGTCGAGCGTCACTGCGGCCAGCTCGGGCCAGGTGTGCACGGCCAGGTGCGACTCGGCCAGCAGGACGACGCCGGTGATCCCTCCCGGGCCGGCCGCATCCGCTGCGGGCGGGAAACGGTGAAACAGTTCGCCCACGGCCAGCAGGCCGGCGTCGGCCACGGCGTCCAGGCAGAGGCGGCGCAGCGCGTCCAGGTCGGTCAGCGCGGCCTGCGCGCGCGCGCAGCCGCGCAGGTCGGCGGTGAGGTGCAGGCCCTGCATCGCGGCGATTATCGCGGCGCCGGTCGGGGGTGGCGCGGCCCGTAAAATGCGCGGCTTCCCCTCCTTGCCCTGCACGCCATCCATGGACGCCGCCGTTTCCACCTCCTCCACGTCCCTGATGGCCAACGCGATCCGCGCCCTCGCGATGGACGCGGTCCAGCAGGCCAACTCCGGCCACCCGGGCGCGCCGATGGGCATGGCCGAGATCGCCGTCGCGCTCTGGGGCCGCCACCTGCGCCACAACCCGGGCAATCCGCACTGGCCGGACCGCGACCGTTTCGTGCTCAGCAACGGCCACGGCTCGATGCTGGTCTACGCGCTGCTGCACCTGACCGGCTACGACCTGCCGATGAGCGAGCTGCGCAACTTCCGCCAGCTTCACAGCAAGACGCCGGGCCACCCGGAAGTCGGCATCACGCCCGGCATCGAGACCACGACCGGCCCGCTCGGCCAGGGCGTCAGCAACGCGGTCGGCATGGCGCTCGCCGAGAAGCTGCTCGGACACGAGTTCAACCGGCCCGGCCACACCGTGGTCGACCACCACACCTACGTCTTCCTCGGCGACGGCTGCCTGATGGAAGGCATCAGCCACGAGGCCTGCGCGCTCGCGGGCGCCTGGAAGCTCGCCAAGCTGATCGCGATCTACGACGACAACGGCATCTCGATCGACGGCAAGGTCGCGCCCTGGTTCGTCGACGACACGCCGCGCCGCTTCGAGGCCTACGGCTGGAACGTGATCCGCGCGGTCGACGGCCACGACGCCGATGCGGTCGACGCCGCGATCGCGAAGGCGCGCCTCGCGGACAAGCCGACGCTGATCTGCTGCAAGACGACGATCGGCAAGGGCGCGCCGAACCGCGCCGGCACCGCCAAGGCGCACGGCGAGGCGCTCGGCGCCGAGGAAGTCAAGCTGACGCGCGCGGCGCTCGGCTGGAGCCACGAACCGTTCGTCGTGCCCGAAGCCGCCTACGAGGCCTGGGACGCGAAGGCCCGCGGCCACGCCGCCGAGGGTCGCTGGAACGAACGCTACGCCGCCTACCGCGCCGAATTCCCCGAACTCGCCGCCGAACTGCTGCGCCGCATGCGCGGCGAGCTGCCGGCCGGCTGGGCGCAGGCGGCGGTCGACGCGGCGGTCGCGGCGCAGACCAAGGGCGAGACGGTCGCGAGCCGCAAGGCGAGCCAGATCGCGCTCGAGGCGTTCACGGCCACGCTGCCCGAACTGCTCGGCGGCAGCGCCGACCTGACCGGCTCGAACCTGACCAACACCAGCCACACCCCGGCGCTGCGCTTCGAGGCCGACGGCACACCCAACGGCGGCCGCCACATCAACTACGGCGTGCGCGAGTTCGGCATGGCCGCGGTGATGAACGGCATCGCGCTGCACGGCGGCTTCATCCCCTACGGCGGCACCTTCCTGACCTTCAGCGACTACAGCCGCAACGCGATCCGCATGGCGGCGCTGATGAAGCAGCGTGTCATCCACGTCTTCACGCACGACTCGATCGGCCTCGGCGAGGACGGGCCGACGCACCAGAGCGTCGAACACGCCGCGGCGCTGCGCCTGATCCCGAACCTCGACGTCTGGCGCCCGGCCGACACCGCCGAGACCGCGGTGGCCTGGGCCTGCGCGATCGAGAGCCGCGAGCGCCCGAGCGCGCTGCTGCTGTCGCGCCAGAACCTGCCGTATGCGCCCAAGGCCGGGCTCGACGGCATCGCGCTCGGTGCCTACGTGCTCGCCGAGCCGGGCGAGGTCGGGCTGAAGAAGAAGGCGCAGGCGGTCATCGTCGCGACCGGCTCCGAGGTCCAGCTCGCGCTGCACGCGCAGCAGCAGCTCGCCGCCGACGGCATCGCGGTGCGGGTCGTCTCGATGCCGTCGACGAGCGTGTTCGACCGCCAGAGCGCCGCCTACAAGGCGAGCGTGCTGCCGGCGGGCATCCCGCGCGTCGCGGTCGAGGCGGGCGTGACGGCCGGCTGGTGGAAGTACGGCGTCGCCGCGGTCGTCGGCATCGACAGCTACGGCGAATCGGCCCCGGCCGGCGCGCTGTTCAAGCACTTCCACTTCACGGCCGAGAACGTCGCCGACACGGTCCGGACCGTGCTGGCGCGCTGATTGCTCCTGCCCGGGCGAGCGCGGCACGCCCGGCACACTGTGTTCATTCCATCGACGGAGATTCCCTCATGACCCTCAAGATCGGCATCAACGGCTTCGGCCGCATCGGGCGCATGGTGTTCCGCGCCGCGGTGCAGAACTTCAAGGACATCGAGATCGTCGGCATCAACGACCTGCTCGAGCCCGACTACCTCGCCTACATGCTGCAGTACGACTCGGTGCACGGCCGCTTCAAGGGCGACATCGCGGTCGACGGCAGCACGCTGATCGTGAACGGCAGGAAGATCCGCCTGACCGCCGTGAAGGACCCGTCCGAGCTGAAGTGGGGCGAGGTCGGCGCCGAGGTCGTGGTCGAGTCGACCGGCATCTTCCTGACCAAGGAGACCGCGCAGAAGCACATCGACGCGGGCGCGAAGAAGGTCATCATGTCGGCGCCGTCGAAGGACGACACGCCGATGTTCGTCTACGGCGTCAACGACAAGAGCTACAAGGGCGAGGCGATCATCAGCAACGCCTCGTGCACGACCAACTGCCTCGCGCCGCTCGCGAAGGTGCTGCACGACAAGTGGGGCATCAAGCGCGGCCTGATGACGACCGTGCACGCGACCACCGCGACGCAGAAGACCGTCGACGGCCCGAGCAACAAGGACTGGCGCGGCGGCCGCGGCATCCTCGAGAACATCATCCCGAGCTCGACCGGCGCGGCCAAGGCGGTCGGCGTCGTGATCCCCGAGCTGAACAAGAAGCTCACCGGCATGTCGTTCCGCGTGCCGACCTCGGACGTCTCGGTGGTCGACCTGACCGTCGAACTGCTCAAGGACGCGAGCTACAAGGAGATCTGCGCCGAGTTCAAGGCGCAGTCCGAAGGCGCGTTGAAGGGCGTGCTCGGCTACACCGAGGACAAGGTCGTCGCGACCGACTTCCGCGGCGATGCGCGCACCTCGATCTTCGACGCCGAGGCCGGCATCGCGCTCGACGCCACCTTCGTCAAGCTCGTGTCCTGGTACGACAACGAATGGGGCTACTCGAACAAGGTGCTCGAGATGGCGCGCGTGATCGCCAAGTGACCACGAACAGGAGCTCTCTTCGAGGGCTTCTTTCATTCGGCTACAGCTTCACAACAAGTCTTTACCCGAGGGCGCCGATTCCTCACGGCGGGTCTGCGGCGCCCCACCCTAGACTCGCGGGATGCCGTACCCGCGCTGCCTGCCGACGACCCTCGCGCTGCTGGCCCTGTCGGCCTGCGCGACGGCGCCTGCGACCGAGATGCGCGTGCTGGTGCAGACCGCCGAGCCGCGCGGCGCTGCGTACCCCCACGCCGGGGCCG
>Ga0315910_10004627_pt1 | contig 11472 bp, 9 predicted proteins | sample EdamamesoilMG_FD_204470 | JGI IMG/M metagenome (GOLD analysis project Ga0315910, IMG submission 204470) | Garden soil microbial communities collected in Santa Monica, California, United States - Edamame soil | ecosystem: Environmental > Terrestrial > Soil > Garden | place: USA: California...
CGCGGCCTCGTTCTGCCCGTCGAGGCGCGCCAGCAGCCCCGCGCACAGAGCCAGCGCCGCGGCTTGCACGCCGGCGGGCTCGCGCAGCGCCGCGCGCAGCTCGAGCAGCGCCTGCGCCGCCGCGTCGCGTGCCGACGGCTCCTGCTCGGCCAGGGCCAGCCAGGCCTCGGCCATCAGCTCCAGCACCGACGCACGATCCGTCTCGTTGGCCACCGGAATACGCCGCAGCACACGCTCGGCGAGCGAAACCGCCGTGCGCGCGTCACCGCGATCGAGCGCCAGCCGCGCCTGCTCGACGAGCGCCCTCGGATCTCCCGCGAGCTGCTGCAACAGGTCGCTCGCCTCCTCGAACCGCCCCTGCCGGCGCCGTAACCCGGCGAGCCGCAGCAGCGCTTCGCCGAGCACGCCGGGCCGCGAGATCGCCAGCTGGCGCGCCGACGCCGTCAGCTCGGCCTCCGCCTCCTGCCACTGGCCGCGCCCGAGGAGCACGCTGCCGTGGTGCGCGCGGCACACCGCGAGCAGCACGTTGAACTGCGCTCGCTGCGAGAACGCCGTCACGCGCGCGCACCACTGCCCGCCGCGATCGAAGTCGCGTGCTCGTTCGCAGGCGTGCAGCATGTAACAGCAAGAATAGCCGATCGCGATCGGGTCCTGGATGTCGCCCGAGAGCGCTGTCGTCACGGCCGTATCGAGCTGGCTCAGCCCTTCCCGGACCTCGCCTCGCGCCACCCGCGACGCGCCACCCAGCGCGTGCGCCAGCGTGCGCAGGTCCTCGACGCCGAGCTCTCGAGCCACCTCGAGCGCCGCCTGCGCGCTCTGCTCGGCGGAGGTCGGATCCCCCTCGATGCTCAGCTCGTAATCACCCTCGGTGATCCGCAGCCAACCCTGCTCGGGCACCGACCCCAGCCCCTCGAGCAGCTGCCGGGCTCGCTGCTGCCAGCCGCGCGCCACGGCCGGCTCGCCGCGAAACCCCAGATAGTCGCCCGCCAGCGCGATGGCGACCCGCGCCGCGCCACGCGCGTCGTGTCGCTCGCGATACACACGATACGCCCGCTCGCGCACCGAAAGGACGCGCTCCGCGTCGTCCAGCCACCACACGGCGCGCCCCAGCGCCTCCAGGGCCTCGGGACTCTCCTGCTCGCGCAGCACCGCCTCGAACGACGCCGCCGCCGCCGCCCAGTTTCCGCCCGAGAGCGCTGCGTGGCCCGACGCGAGCGTGTGTTGCAGTGCCTCGGCAGGCGGCAGGTCGGGAGGTGCCATGAAAACGGCCCGACTTTACCAGCCTCATGCTCTGAAGGCGATGCTGCTCGTGGCCAGATGGCGCATCACCTCGGGCCTTCACCACTGTTCGAGCTCGCGGACGAGCGCGTCGCGCTGGCTGTCGTCCAGATCGAAACCAAACGCATGTCCAGGCATGTCGTGCTCCCGGCTGGGGTCGAGAAACGCGCGCAAGCCGATCGGCCACCCGAGGTGCGTCAGGCGGGGACGCTGGCTGACGCCGTACAAGGCTGGCGCGCGATAACCGCCGGTCCCGCGCATCGAGGACGCGGTCGCGAGGGCGTCGGTCCCGACCTCGGCGTCCGAAACGACGTCGCCCTCGCCCCCCGGGCCCGCGTGGCAGCCCGCGCAGCGGCTCACGAACGTCGCCGAGCGTTCTCGGTTCGGCGGGCGCTGCGCGCCCAGCGACCACACGTAATAAGCGATCGCAAACGCGATCTCGCGCGGCGGTCGCACCACGTCCGCGCGCGCCGTGATCAGCAGCGTCTCGATGCGCACGGCCAGCGCCTCCAGGCTGTTCTTCAGATCGCCGGCGTGATGCAGCCGACGCTGGTGGCGGGTAGCGCGCAGGTCCGGTGTCGCGACCGGGTTGTCGAGGCCATCCACGGTCACGTCGACGCGCCCCGGGCCCCAGTCTTCACCCGTGAGCCGTCCCAGGTCGAAGTCGGAGGCGATGCCGTGTTGCAGGTGGCCGCGCGTGTCGAGACGGGCGTGGCAGCTGGCGCAGCTGAGGGCCGGCTCCAGGCTGCCGTCCGCGTATTTCACCCAGACCGCGGCCGCGACGCGGCCGCGGTCGTCCAGCCACGCGCCGACGTCCGCCAGGGCCTGAGGAGAAGGCTGCGCGGGCCGTGTGGCGGAGCCGAGCAGCCGCGTCAGGTACGGAGCACGCTGCGCGGGCCACTCCTCGAACGCGCGGCGCCCGAGCTCGAGCAGCGCCGCCTCGCTCCACTCGACGTGCCCGGACCAGAGCCTCGACAGGATCGGGGTTTCGCCCGCCACGACCGGCGCCAGCTCCGGGTTCAGGATCGGCAGCGCCTCCCAGCCCGGGTCGAGCGCGTAGTGCGCGAGGCGCTTGCGGGCGTCGCCATCACGATTGACGAGGCTGCCCTCCAGGGCGGTGCGTCGAAACGTGCGCTCCGCGACGAAGTGGCGGCCGATGTCGAGCTCGGCGTTCGTCGAGCTCGGGGCAGGGCGCTGGCAGGCGAGGGGGAGCAGCAGTGTCAGCGCCAGCGCGGCGGTGCGCCAGCCCTCAGCCCACGCATCCGCCATAACCGCAGGCCCAGCGCGCGAGCTCCGGGCGATACATGCAGTAACCGGGGCCGGTGCCGGAGGTGTTGCAGTCTTCGTCGTCCAGGCAGGTGTCCTCGGGCGTATGACAGTAATAACCGATGACGCCGGAGTAGTCGCCGCAGTCTCCGAAGGTCGGGCTGCAGTAACCCGCGCTGCCGCAGTCCGCGTCGGTGCGGCAGTTGCCCGGCAGGCAGACGTTTGAATCCGACCAGAAGCCGCCTTCGCAGGCGCAAGGGCCACCCTGGTTACAACTCGCATCCACGAAGCATTCATCGTACGTACAGCGAAATTCGCCGCGGAAGTCTTCACAACGGCCGTTCTCGCCGCGCGTGCAGTGCTCGTCCGCCACGCAGGCGTCGGCGCCATACAGGTTGTGACAAAGGCGGTCGCCCTCCGCGGCTTCCGCGCAGACGGCGCGGCAATCGGTGCACTCGGCGGGTGGCGGGCAGTCCGTGTCCGTATCACAGGCGATCGTGTCGGGCGGCCTGACGGGGTAGAACAGAGACACCTGATCCCGCGGGCGTTCGTCGTCGCAGACCGCCGCCACCGGGCGATGCTTCTCCGGCACGCGCGGGCGGCCCTCGCCCGTGGCAGCGTTTCCGACATCCGTGCTGTCCGCGTTGCCGCTGCCAGCACGGGCCGATTCCCTATCCGGATCGCCCGTGACCACCTGCTCGGCGTTCCCGCCGCAGGCGCCCGCGAGACCGCCGAGCACGACGCCGCCTAGAATCCAACGCAAGAGCCGCATCAGCTCGTTCTAGCAAGCCACGTGCCGGGCCGCGGTACACAAGGTAAACGCTCGGAACCAGGCCGAGAACGAATCAGCATGAAACGCTTCACGCAGCGCTGGCACAGCGCTGGCACAGAACACGCTGCAGCGTGGCTGCGGCTTCGTTTTGCAGCCAGGGCGCGCTAATATGGGCCAGGTGTCGGCACTTGCAGCGGCAGTTTATCTCTGGCTCGCGCAGCCCGTCGTTTCGCTGGCGGGGCCGGTGCCCGTCGCCGTCGAGGCAGCCGAGCCCGCCGGCTTCGTGTGGGAAGCGCCGGAGCAGTGCCCGCGGCGTGCGGCCGTGGTCCAGCGCCTGGCGGACGTGCTCGGGGTCGGCAGCGCGGCGCGCGCCGAACCGCTGCTGATGCGCGGGCATACGCGCGGCACCATCCGGCGCGAAGGCGAGCGTTGGGTCCTCGAGCTCGAGGTGACGGACGCGGCGGGTTCGAAGCGCCGGCGCCTGGAAGCCGAGCGGTGTACGGATCTGGCGCACGCTGCAGCCCTGGCGCTGGCCCTGCTGCTAGAGGAAGCGGCCGCGCGCGACGGTCACTCGCCCGCGGTGCGGCCGAACGCAGCCCGGGTTCCGTCGCAGCCCGAGCCTCGCCCCGCGGCCTGGCCTGTCGTGGGCGGCGGGCTGGCGGTCCGAGACGGGGCTGCCCTGGCCGTGCCTCGCCCGGCACGCCCGGAAGTGCCGCTCCCGGCAAAACCTCGCCCGGTCCGCTGAGGGTCGCGCCAAGGGGCGAGGGAAAATCGACGTGCCCCGACGAGCCCCCTGACGAATTTCTCGAGCCACGGACATTCACCAGCCTTGGCCCCTCGATCCGGTGTCGTTCTCGATGCTCTCGCCGAGCCCGCGGGCTGTGGCGCGGCGTCGGCGCGCGGCAGCGAGCCGTCGTCCGTGGCGGCGCCGCCCTCCGAGCCCGACGTCGGCTCGGATATGACCAGCTTCGAAACGCTGTACGAACGGCACTTCGAGTTCACCTGGCGGGTGCTGCGCCACCTGGGCCTGGCCGGGGCCAGCGTTCACGACGCCTGTCAGGAGCTCTGGCTGGTCGTTCACCGGCGCCTGCCGGCGCTCGAGCTGCACGCGCAGGTGCGCAGCTGGCTGTTTGGTATCGCCGTCAACGTCGCTCGTAACCAGCGCCGCAGCAGCGCGCGTCGCCCCACCGATCCCGAGCTGTCTGCCTCGCTCGTGGCACCGGGGCTCGACCCCGAGGCGGCGCATGCGGCACGCGAGACCTGGAGCGCCGTACAGGCCTTTCTCGATCGGCTCGACGAGACCGACCGCTGGATCTTCATCTGCAACGTGGTCGAGCGTTTGAGCGCAGACGAGACGGCAGCGGCGCTGGGGATCCCGGTCGACACCGTGTATCAACGAGTGCGTACGTTGCGGCGTGCGATCCGGAAGGGGCTGGAGCGATGAGTCGCATGGACGAGAACGATCCCGAGCTGGATGATCGGCTGGCGCTGCTGCGCGACATGGCCGAGCCGCCACGTGCGGAGAAACAACGGCTGCTCGGCGCGCTGCGCGCCAGCCTGTCGGAGGGGGTGCCCTCGATGCCGTCGCAGGCGGTGGCGCCGCAGCCGGGGCGAGCTCCAGAGCGCTCGGCGAACACGAGGCGCCGGCTCACTCCGTGGCTCGGAGCGGCCTGCGTGGGCGCAGGGCTCACGCTCGTGATCGGGGTTGCTGGGTTTCGCCTGTCCGGTTCGCCGCCGCTCGAGCCGACAGCGGGCGAGGTGCGGGGCACCGCCCCGCCGATCCCCCACGCCACGGGTGTTGCAGCGGTGGGCGCAGCCGGAGCGTTGCCCGAGGCCGCCGCGTTGCCCGAGGCCGCCGCGTTGCCCGAGGTTGCCGCGTTGCCCGAGGTTGCCGCGTTGCCCGAGGTTGCCATGCCGCTCGATCTCGCCGACGCGCTCGCGCGGCTCCAGCGTGCCGAACGCGCGCTTCATGCCGGCGACGCCGCGCTCGCGCTCGATGTCCTGGCTTCCCTCGACCAGCGTGCGGAGCCCGCGTTGCTGCGCGAGGAACGCCTGGTCACCCGCGTGCTGGCCCTGTGCCAGGCCAACCGGACCGAGGAGGCACTCGACACGCGGCGCGAGCTGCAACGCGAATTCGCTGCCTCGATCTACGCGGGGCGTCTCGAGCAGAGCTGTGCCGCCGAACGTGCGTTTCCCTGAACCCTCGAGGTCCCCGCGTGCCCGATAGCCGAGCCAGCATCGCTCCGGACCCCAGCGACGCCGAGGGTGAGCGTCGCACGCCGCGAGCGGGCTGGCTCCGGCCGCGCGTGACGCATGGGCTGGTGATGCTGATGCTGGCCGCGCTGCTCGCCGAAGCGCTCTGGGGAGCACCCGTGGCGCGCGCCGGGGGGCGTACCTTCCGCCCCGATACGCTGCCGGTCGACCAGATCCGCAGCGGCATGAAGGGGTATGGCCTGACCGTCTTCGAGGGCACGCGGCCCGAGCGCTTCGGGGTCGAGGTGATCAACGTCTCCAGGAACTACTTCGCGGGGCAGGACCTGATCCTGATCAAGACGCAGCACCCGCGGCTGGACGTGGCGAACTCGGTGGCGGGCATGAGCGGTAGCCCCATCTTCATCGCTGGCAAGATGATCGGCGCCTACGCCTACGGCTGGCCCTTCGGCAGTGAGCCCGTGGCCGGCGTCACGCCCATCGAGAACATGATCGCCGACCTGGAACGGCCCGCGCCGAAGCGCATTTATGGCTGGCCCATCGATCGCTATGTCCCTTCGAGCCCACGCCGCCGCCGGCAGCCCAGCGGCGAGGACCCCCGAGCCGCCGCGCACCGCTTCCTCGGGTCGCCGCCCACCTACACCCTGCAGCGGCATGCGGAGCAGCTGGCGGCGAACCAGCCTGGCCCGAACGCTGCGCCCGACGTCGGGCGCCCGCTCGCCACACCCATCCTGCTGGGCGGTATGGGCAGCGCCGGGCTGAACATCGCCCAGCAGCTGTTTGCGCCGCTCGGTATGGCGCCCCTGCAGGTGGGCGGCGGCGGCGGCGCTGGTTTCGAGCCCGGCGCCCCGGATCATTTCGAGAACGGCGGAGCCATCGGCGTGCAGCTCGTTCGGGGTGACCTCAACGCCATGTCGCTCGGTACGGTGACCCGGGTCGAGGGGGACCGCCTGGTGGCCTTTGGCCATCCCATGCTGAACGCCGGGGCCACCTGCTTGCCCACGGCGCTGGCCCGGGTGTTGTGGGTGTGGGCCAGCCAGGAGCGCTCCTTCAAGTTCGCCGAGCCCGTGCGGCCCCTGGGGGCGCTGCTCGGCGACCGCCAGGCGTCCGTCGTCGTCTCCGAGTCGGCGCAGGCTCCCATCATCCCCGTCACGCTGCACGTGGAAGGAGCCCGGGGAGCACCCAGGAACGACTGGCGCTTCGAGCTCGCCCGGGAACCCTTCATGACGCCGTCGCTGCTCGCGATGGCGCTCGGCAACGCGCTGCAGGCGACGGCGGCGGAGCGCCAGGATCTGACGTGGACGGCCGAGAGCCACCTCGAGATCCGCGGCCACGGCAGCGTGACCATCTCGGACTTCGACGTCTCGATCGGCGGATCACCCAACCCGCGTCAGGTCGCGACCTGGAACGTCGTGTCTGCCGTCGGAGGCATCCTCAACAACCCCTGGCAACACGCGCAGCTCGAGTCGGTTCACACGCGATTGACGCTCACCTACTCGCGGGACCTGGTGCGCCTGCGGGGCGCTCGGGTCGTGGCGTCCGAGGTGGAGGCAGGGGGCCCCGTCCAGATCGTGCTGACCCTCGTCCCGTTTGCAGGGCCGCCATTCACCCGCGAGCTCAGCGTTCCCCTGCCGCGAGCTCTGGCGGGCAAGCAGGTGACGCTGTCGATTCGACCGGGTCATCAGGTCGAGCACGAGCAACCGGAGCCCGAGAACCTCGACGATTTCATCCGCAACCTCGAGCAGCCCCTGTACCCCCCAAAGTCGGTCGTCGTCTCCTATGCGGCCGGTTCGGGCGTCGCTTTCAAAGGGCGGGTCGCCGACCATCTGCCTGCGGGAGCGCTGGATTCGATCGTCCAGCAAACGTCCAGCCACTCGCCGCAGGCGTTTCGCTCGGAACGGCGTCACGTGACCGAGCTGCCCATGTTTTTGGTTGGCAGCGCGAGTGTGACGGTCCGCGTGCGCCCCGTGCTGCGCTGACCCCTCGTTTCAGCCTTTCAGCGTGCGCTGGAAGAACGCCTGCGTCCTCTCCCAGGCGAGCCGGGCGCTCTCCGCCTCGTACACCTCCGGGCGCGCCTCGTTCATGAAGGCGTGTTCCGCGTCGTAGCGAAACAGCTCGAAGCGCGACTTGGAGCGCTTCAGGTCGGCCTCCAGTGCATCGACCAGCGCCGGCGTGCACCAGTCGTCCGTGTTGGCGAAGTGCAGGCTGAGCGGGATCGCCACCTGGCTCGCGTCGAAGACTTGCTTCGGCGGGATGCCATAAAAACAGGCGCCCGCGTCCACACCCTTCACGCGCACGCTGGACAGCAGCGTGAGCGCCCCGCCCATGCAGAACCCCACCACCCCGCAGCGCGGCGAGCTCTCGCGCAGCTGGCTGACGCAGCCCTGGATGTCCTGATCGGCGGCGTCCAGGAAGTTTAGATGATTCATCAAGTGGCTGGCTTCGTCGCTGTCCTTGGCGATCTTGCCACGGAACAGGTCTGGCACGAGCGCCCGATAGCCGGCTGCCGCCAGGCGGTCCGCCGTCTTCTTGATCTGTTCGTTGAGCCCCCACCACTCCTGGATCACGACCACTCCCGGAGCATCCGGGGTATCGGAACCACTCAAATAGGCGGGACAGGTCTTGCCGTCGGGGCGGCGAATCTCGATCAATTGGCCCATACTTCCTCCTGGCTCGGCGGGGCTCGCTGGTGAACCCCCGTTTGCCCGAGGGGTACCACGAGCTCACGCCCGCGGGCTGTGGCATCTCCAGCCTGCCCGTGCGATGGCAACCCGCTGCATTTTTGCGCACTACCTGCAGCCCGCTTCCGTTAGTCTCCCGAGTTCGAGTGAAGCCGAGCGTGACCTGGATCGACCGCCCCCGTGCACGACGTTACGGGTCCCAGGTTTTGCGGGTGGCGTTCGGCGTGGCGCTTGCTGCGACGTCGGTCGAAGCCGCACCCGAAGCGGTGCCCGAGCCGCCCCCACCCAAGCTCGCGTCGCCAGCCGAGGTCACGCGCTGCGTGGAGTCGCGGGGGCCCGAGCCGTGCTTGAAGGCCTTGCACGAGTACGTCAAGGCCCGGCCGGACCAGGCGTTCGAGGCAGGGCGAATCGCCACCCGGACGTTTGTGCACTGGGCTGCGGTGCCCTTCTTTGAGCAGGCGCTGGCCGCGAAGGCGGGGGCAACCCGTTGCCAGGACGAGCGGGTCGTGCTGGCGCTGACCTCGGCGTTGCGTCAGCCGGACGACGACATCAGCGGGGCCACCGTGGCGTCTGCCGCGAGGATCCTGCGCGAGCGCTGCTGGCAGGAGCTGCGGGCCAGCATGGCCCAGCAGATCGAGAAGGATACCCGCGGCACGTTCACTCGCAACGCGTGCCCGGTCTTCATCCAGAAGAACTTCGACGAGAAGAGCCCGGTCCCCGCGGCATGCTGGCGCACGATGCAGGGCGCCGCACCACGAGCCACTGGCCCTACGTGGGAAACGCTCGACCCCAAACGCATCCAGCTGGAGGGCACCGCCCACGTCTACAGCGCCGCCGACGGCAAGCGCGTCACGCTCGCGAAGGTCAAGGACAAGCCCTACTACCTCGTCAAGTTCGAAGGCCTGCGCGGCCCATCGAACGGCAAGGTGGTGGTGCATCTCCGAGAGCCGGCGGGCTCCGGCCACGACTACTGGGCGCCCATCGACGGTCGTCGTTATGTCAGCCTCGTCGCACGCAAGCTCTCCGGCTCGGACGCGGTCTGGGAGGCACACCCCTGGGGCGGCCCCGCGTCGTTCCGTGTCAGCCTCGACGCCGCGGCCAGCAAGGCGATCAAGGCTCAGGGCCTGCTCGACCAGCTGAACCGGCAAGCGAGCTCGGGCGCGCCAGCACGCTGAGGCCGCCGCGAACGTCGCGGTTCGCGCCGCGTCAGCCGGCTCCGCCTCCCGACAACCACGAGAGCATCCGCTCCTTGGGCCAGGCGTTGACGACGCGCTCCGGATCGATGCCGGCACGTTCGGCGTTCAGCGCGGCGAAACCGATGCGCTCGAGCTCACTCGAGTGGTGCGCGTCGCTGGTCAGCACCAGCGGAACGTTCTTGCTGCGCACCCGCCGCAGCGCCTCCACCGACATGTCGAGGCGGGGCAGGGCGCCGTTGATCTCGAGCGCAGTGCCCGTTTTCTCGGCCGCATCGAACAGCGCGTCCAGATCCAGCTCGATGCCGGCACGGTGCCCGATCATGCGCGCCGACAGGTGCCCGATCATGCGCACGCTCGGGTCCAGCATGGCCTTCATCACGCGCCGCGTCTGCGCCACCCGGTCGAGCTCGAAGTGCGAGTGCACCGAGGCCAGGCACCAGTCGAACCCCTTGCGGAACTCCAGGTCGTAGTCCAGCTCCCCGTCGGGGCCGATGTTCAGCTCCACGCCGTGCAAGAGGCGCAGCGTATCTCCCAGCTCCGCCTGCACGGCGCGGAAGCGCTCGCGTTGTAAGAGCAGCGCCTCGCGCCCCACGCCGCTCAGCGTGTTCTCCGCGTGTTCGGTGATGGCCAGCGCGTGGTAACCCCGCGCCTTGGCCGCCCCGATCACGTCTTCGAGCGGCGAGCGCCCGTCCCCGGACACGTTGGTGTGCACGTGGAAGTCGCCGCCGATGGCCCCGATCTGCCGCGTCAGGCGCCCGCTCTCCGCCGCCTCGATCTCCCCCGTGTCCTCGCGCAGCACGGGCGGGATCCAGGGCAATCCGAGGGCCGCGTAGATGGCTTCCTCCGTCTCGCTGGCCACCACCTTGCCGCCCTCGACCTCCGCCAGCCCGTACTCGTTCAGGGTCAAGCCGCGCGCCAGCGCGCGCATGCGCAGCTTGATGTTGTGGCCCTTCGAGCCCGTGAAATAGAGCAGCGCCGCCCCCAGCTGGTGCTTCTCCACCACCCGCAGGTCGACCTGGATCCCGCGCCGCGTGACGACGCTGGTCTTGCGCTCGCCGCGCCCCAGCACCCGTTCGACCAGCACCAGCGTGGCCAGCGCTTCCATCACCGGCTCGGCTTGCGCCGCCGTCACCACGATATCGATGTCCCCGATCGTCTCGGAGAAACGCCGCAGCGAGCCGCAGTAGATCACCTGATCGACACCCGGCACGTCGCGCAGATGCGCGATGATGCGCTGCGCGTGCGGCAGAGCGATCGAGATCGGCGTGCGCGACAGCTCACCCTCGCGGTCGAGCCGTTCGACGGCCAGCTTGAGCTTCTCCTCGGATTTCTGTCCGAAGCCTCGCAGATCGCGCAGCCGCCGCTCTTCCAGCGCGCGGCGCAGGTCGTCGAGCGACTGCACCCCCAGCTCGCTGCGCAGCTTGGCCACCGCCTTCGGGCCCAGGCCCTGGATCTGCAGCAAGGCCACCACGGCACGCGGGTGTTTCTCGCGCAGCGCCTCCACGCGCGCCACTCGCCCCGTCTCCAGCAGCTCGCGGATCTTCTCCGCGGTGCTCTTGCCGATGCCCTCGATCTGTAGCAGCTCCTTGACGGTCAGCTTGCCCAGATCGGTCGCCTGAGCGCCGATGGCCTGGGCCGCGCTCTCGTAAGCACGCACCCGGAAGGACTGCGGGTTCTGCTCCTCGAGTATGGTCAGCTCCGCCAGCTCGCGCAGCATGTCGAGAACGTCTTGCTTGGTGTCGGCCATCGGACGTTCCGAGCCTACCACGGCGTGCCGTGGACCGACACGCGACCTGCGGCGCCCGCGGACCTCCGGGCCAAAAAGGGGCACGAATGGTCGCGAATCCTAGCGCGCCGGTCGAGAACGCCTTGCGCCGCGTCGCAGCCGAGCGAATATGCGCCAGGTGAGCAAGGACGAAGCTCCGGTCACGCTGACGTTAGCCGGCCGCGAGGTGGTCATCACCCACCCCAGCAAGCCGTATTTCACGAAGCAAACCCGCCTCACCAAGCTCGACGTGGTCAACTACTTCGTGGCCGTCGCCGAGGGCGCCCTGCTCGGAATTCGCGA
>Ga0315910_10004628_pt1 | contig 11471 bp, 6 predicted proteins | sample EdamamesoilMG_FD_204470 | JGI IMG/M metagenome (GOLD analysis project Ga0315910, IMG submission 204470) | Garden soil microbial communities collected in Santa Monica, California, United States - Edamame soil | ecosystem: Environmental > Terrestrial > Soil > Garden | place: USA: California...
TGGCACGGAAAAGTTCATGCTCGATGGCCGCCACACCGGCACGGGCGGTGGCAACCACATCATCATCGGCGCGGAAGCGCCGCCGGATTCGCCGGTGCTGCGCCGGCCTGATTTGTTGCGCTCGCTGCTGGCGTATTGGCAGAACCATCCATCGTTGAGCTGGCTGTTCAGCGGCTTGTTCGTCGGCCCGACATCGCAAGCACCGCGCATTGACGAAGCGCGCAATGACTCGCTCTACGAACTCGAAGTCGCGTTCAAGGAAATGGACCGGCAGATCGGCATGTTCGGCCAGACGCCACCGTGGATTGTGGACCGGCTGTTCCGCAATCTGCTCATTGACGCGAGCGGCAACACGCATCGCTCCGAGTTCTCAATTGATAAACTGTACGCACCCGAGAGCAGCAGTGGTCGCCTGGGTCTGGTCGAGATGCGGGCGTTCGAAATGCCGCCGCACGCGCGAATGAGTCTCGCGCAACATCTCGTGTTGCGCGGTCTGGTTTCGCGGTTTTGGAAAGAGCCTTACAACAACGAGCTCGTGCGCTGGGGGACGGACATCCACGACCGCTGGATGTTGCCGCATTTCTGCGAAACCGATTTCAAGGACGTCATCCGCGATTTGCGCGACGCCGGCTACCCGTTCGAGTTTGACTGGTTTGCGCCGCACTTCGAGTTCCGCTTTCCGCGCGTCGGCGATTTGGAGCAACGTGATTTGCACGTCGAACTCCGCACGGCGCTCGAACCGTGGCATGTCCTCGGGGAAGAACCGGGCGGCGGCGGCACGGTGCGCTACGTGGATAGTTCGCTTGAACGTTTGCAGGTCAAGGCGCGCGGGTTGTTCGGCGATCGCTTCGCCATCACCTGTAACGGCCATCGCGTGCCGCTCCACCCGACGGGCACGAACGGCGAAGGCGTCGCCGGCGTCCGCTACCGCGCCTGGCAGCCGCCGACCTGTCTTCAGCCCACGATTCCGTCGCACGCGCCGCTGCGGTTCGATCTCTATGACACTTGGAACGAGCGTTCGCTCGGCGGTTGCACGTATCACGTCGCGCATCCCGGCGGACGCGGCTACGACACATTTCCCGTGAACAGTTACGAAGCCGAAAGCCGCCGCCTCTCTCGCTTCTTCCGCCACGTCCACACACCCGGCAAGATAAAAATCCCGCCGGCGCCGGTGAATGCAGACTTTCCCTTCACGCTGGATTTGCGCAATGTCTGACGCGGACAAATCGAAGAAACTCCGCGACCAGGCACAGATGTCCCAGTCCCAGTCTCAATCATTGAACCGCGAAGCCGGTGCCGCCGAGAAGGCCGCGCCCGCAGTCGCCGGGTTGTTGGCAAAGTACCGGAGCAACGAAGCGGCGTTCGATGAGTTGCTCGCCGACAGCGGTGACGTGCGACCGCACTACACCAAACTGGTTGGCGCGCTCGAAGGATTCAGCCCGGAGGAGCTTCAGCGCCGCTCGGACACTTGCCGGCGATTCGTCCACGAGCAAGGGATCACTTACAACGTCTATGGCGACCCGCGCGGCATGGAGCGTCCGTGGCAGCTCGACCCCATTCCGCTAGTCATCGCACCGGACGAATGGCGCGCGCTCGAAGCCGGTCTGATCCAGCGGGCCACGCTGCTGAACAAAATCCTCGCCGACTGTTACGGCGCGCAGGAACTCATTCGCTCGCGCTGGCTTTCCCCGGCGATGGTATTTGGCCAACCGGATTTTCTGCGCCCGTGTCACAACATCCGCGTGTCGCGCGACAAATTTCTGCATTTCTACGCTGCCGATCTCGCGCGTTCGCCGGACGGACGCTGGTGGGTGATTTCCGATCGCGCGCAGATACCCACCGGTGCGGGCTACGCACTGGCCAATCGCCTGGTTACTTCGCGCATTCTGCCCGAGCCGTTCCGCGACAATCACGTTCACCGGCTCGCGGGATTTTTCCGCGACGCACAACGCATGTTGGCGGAACTCTCGCCGCGTTCCGGCGAGCAGGCGCGCGTGGTGTTGCTCACGCCCGGACCGCACAACGAAACGTATTTCGAGCAGGCATATCTCGCGCGTTACCTCGGCTACATGCTCGTCGAAGGTCAGGATCTTACGGTGCGGGACGAGCAGGTCTTTCTTAAAACCTTGAACGGTCTCGAACGCGTGGACGTGATTCTTCGCCGTGTGGATGACGATTTTTGCGATCCGCTCGAACTGCGCAATGACTCGATGCTGGGCGTGCCCGGCCTGGTTGAAGCCCTGCGCGCGGGCAACGTGACCGTAGCCAATGCGCTGGGTTGTGGATTGGTGCAAAGCCCTGCGTTCATGCCCTTCCTGCCAGGCCTGTGTGAGCATCTGCTGGGCGACAAATTGAGATTGCCGTCTGTGGCCACATGGTGGTGCGGACAGAAGGAAGCCCGCGAATACGTGCTCAAGCATCTCGATGACCTGCTGGTAAAGCCCGCATTCCGCACGCACCTGCGCCTGCCGGGCGCGGACAAGCCCCGCGATACGGCGGAGACCGAGCAGCTTCGACAACGCATCGAATTCGATCCGGACTTGTTCGTGGCCCAGGAGCGCGTGGAGCTTTCCACTGCGCCCGTGTGGACCGGTGCCGGTCTTGCGCCGCACCCGGTGGGTTTGCGGGTGTTCCTCGTGGCAAATGGTGACAGCTACTCGGTGATGCCCGGAGGACTGGCAAGAGTTTCGCCGGATGTCAGCGGACGCTTCATCTCGATGCAACGGGGCGGCAGCAGCAAGGACACCTGGGTCATCTCGGAAACGCCGGTCGAAGAGATCACGCTGCTACAGTCGGCGGGACAAGGGTTCGAACTGCGCCGGACGGGCAACAACCTGCCCTCGCGGCTGGCGGACAATTTTTTCTGGCTGGGCCGTTACTCTGAACGCGCGGATGCCACGGCGCGGCTGCTGCGCAGCGCGTTGCGGCGGTTCAACCCCGAACGCACCGGCAGCGCGCTGCCCGTGCTGTCGCCGCTCTTGCGCACGCTGGAAGTGCAGGGTCAGCTTGAGCGCCTCCAGGACAAACCCGAGCTGCGCCAGAATCCCGAGGCATTCGAGGCGGAATTACTGGCGGCGATCTTCGATCCGGCGCGCGCGGGAAGTTTGCACAACATCGTGGACCACCTGTTCCAACTCGCGGTACAGGTGCGTGACCGCACTTCAAATGACATGTGGCGGGTCATCAGCAATCTCAACGATCGCCTGGCCAACCCGACGACCAACCCGGTAATGCTCGCGGGCGATGCCGTGGGGGTGCTGAACGAAACCTTGCAAAGCCTGGCCGCGTTTCACGGTCTGGCCCGCGAGAACATGACCCGCGCCCAGGCCTGGCGTTTCATTGACATGGGCGTGCGGCTCGAACGCGCGGTTTATCTCGGCACGCTGCTGGATTCCACCCTGCGCCTGCCCGAACCCGGGAACCCGAGTGTGCTCGAAGCCGTGCTGGAGGTGGCGGATAGCTCCATCACCTACCGCTCGCGCTACAGCCTGTTGCCGCATCTGGCGGGGGTGTTTGATCTGGTGTTACTCGACGACAAGAACCCGCGTTCGGTGCTGTTTCAAGTCAATCAACTCAGGAAGCACTTCAAGCATCTGCCGGCGGAGCGGGGGGTAACCAGTCATGGCAACGACATTCTGAACAATTGCGCCGCGCGCCTCGAACAAAGCGACTCGCGCGAGCTGGCGGACTTCAAAGGCAATCTCGGCACCAGCCGGGTGGGCCGCACAATCCAGCAGACCCTTGGCGATCTGCCGAAGCTTTCCGATGCCATCGCTGCCAGCTATTTCGCGCACTCGGCGATTTCGCGCACGGGCCGCGAGACGGATGCGAGCCAGAACTGGAGTGCGAGATGACGACATTTCTTTCCTACTCTGCCCTCACCCCAGCCCTCTCCCATCGGATGGGAGAGGGAGAATCGTTCGCCGCCAACTTGAAATGTTTAGTGGCGGAGTTTGCCGGATGGCTTCTCAGAAAACTGGAGGTGCGGATTGCTGTTCCCTCTCCCATCGGATGGGAGAGGGTCAGGGTGAGGGCGACTTTGTTTTGGAGCGCGTCTGTGTCTGGAAGACCAGCCGCAGCGCATCGTATGGGTGGTGTATTCGAATGTTCTGAAACCTCGGGTTGTAATCGTGCCTGCTGCGGCTGGTGCTTCGCACACAGCCGCGCTCCACTCGACTGCGCATGACCTACGACATCACTCATTCCACGCTTTACGAATACGCCGCGCCCGTGTCGGTGTCGCGTCACGTTGCACGGCTCGAGCCGCGAGCGACGACAGGGCAGGTGCGGGAGGCGTTCGCGCTGAGAATTTCCCCCGAACCGGACGTGCGCAAGACGCGCACGGATTACTTCGGCAACCAGCTTTGCTTTTTCAACATCCAACAGGTGCATCAACGGCTGGAGATCGTAACTCGAAGCCGCGTGCAGATCCGCGCACCCGCGCTGATCGATTTGGAAGCCTCGCCGGCCTGGGAGGAAGTGGCTGAACTCTTTCGCGACCCCGTTTCACCTGAAGTCGTCGAGCCGTTTGAATTCGTGTTCGATTCACCCCAGGTGCGGGCGTCTTTCGATCTTGCCGCGTATGGCCGCACGAGTTTTCCCCAAGGCACGCCCCTGCTCGTCGGTGCAATGGATTTGACCCGCCGGATTTTCGAGAATTTCAAATTTGATCCCAAAGCGACCACGGTGGCAACCCCGCTGGAGGAAGTGCTGGAGAAACGGCGCGGCGTCTGCCAGGACTTCGCACATCTCGGCATCGCGTGCCTGCGATCGCTGGGTTTGCCGGCGCGTTACGTAAGCGGTTATTTGCGCACGCATCCGCCGGAGGGCCAGGAGCGGTTGCAGGGCGCGGATGCGAGCCACGCGTGGTTCTCGATATTTTGTCCGGGCGTTGGCTGGGTTGATTTCGACCCCACAAATAACGTCCAGCCCGGCGAAGAACACATCACCGTGGCGTACGGGCGGGATTTTGGCGACGTGAGTCCGGTGGCGGGCATTCTGATCGGCGGCGGCGCACATGATGTGCAGGTGGCGGTGGACGTAACCGAGGTGCGCGAAGCATGAAGTGGGAAATCTTCCATCGCACACACTTCGACTACGCTGCGCCGGTTCGCGAAAGCTCCAATGAACTGCGCCTTCAGCCGCTTTCCAACGAACAGCAGACGGTGGATTCGTTTCTCGTGAAGGTGCTGCCCACGACGCGCCTGCGCCATTACCACGATTTTTATTCCAATTGCGTCCACCACTTTGAATTGATCGAGCCGCACCGCACGCTGACAATCGAAAGCCAGCTCCGCGTTACCACGCACGCACTGCCCCGGCTGCCTCGCGACGCCCGTCCCGCCACCACGGAACGTCTCAAGGAGGCGATGAAGGTGGAGCGCTGTTACGATTTCACGCAGGTCAGCCGTTACGTGGATGACTCGCCGGAGACCTGGCGGCTGGCCGTGGATGCGACGCAGGGCGAAGACGATCTCTGGCAGCAATCACTGCGGCTGATGGCATTCGTTCATTCGCACCTTGTGTACGAAAGCAGTTCCACCCGCGTTCACACGCACGCACGCGAGGTGTTGCAGCAGCGGCGCGGTGTCTGCCAGGACTTCGCCCATGTGATGCTCGGACTGTGCCGCTCCCTGAAAATCCCGGCGCTTTACGTGAGCGGTTATCTTGCCACGGAAGCCGCCAGCGCCACGCATGCGTGGGTGGAAGTGTTCATTCCCGGCCACGGCTGGCAGCCTCTCGACCCGACGCACAACCGGCAGCCCGATGAAACCTACGTGAAGATTGCAGTGGGCCGCGACTACGCGGACGTGCCGCCGGTCAGTGGCACCTACAAAGGCACGACCGAACGCAAGATGAACGTGCAAGTGCGGATTGAACGCAAGGACGGTCAATAGTGACATGCCTTGGCGTGGACGTGAAGCTAAGGCTTGTTCCTTCGCACGTTTTGCGTATCTTAACAGCACCAGCAATACTCCCGGCGACGCGGATCGCAATCGGTTCTGGGGCCGAGGCGGCGACTGATTTAAGCAAGATTATGAAAACACAACGATTGATAGTGACTGTGACGGTAGCAATGCTTGCCGCTGGACTGACGGGCTGCGGAAAGAAGGAAGAGCCCGTATCGAACGCGGCGGCGGAAACCCAAAAAGCTGCCGGGGATACCGGAACCGCTCTGCAGAACACCGCCGAAGCCGCCAAGGCCACGGCGGAGAAAGCAGTCACCGAGGTCAAGCAACAGGTGGATACTGCTGCGGCCTCCGCCACGGCGAAAGCCCAGGAGTTGATTGACAAGGCGAAGGCACTGGTGAGCGACAAGAAATATCAGGATGCGCTTGCAGCATTGAAGCAGACGGCGAACCTCAAACTCACTCCGGAGCAACAGAAACTCGTGGATGATCTCAAAGCAACCATCACCACAGCGTTGGGAAGCAGCGGGGTTGGAAATCTGTTGAATAAATAACTTCGAACCGCGAATACCATCACTGAAAAGCAAAGCGCGGAAAGCATTCCGCGCTTTTTAATTATTCGGGGAATTGGTTGACTCGTCCCAAACCACTCTCCCGACGACAATGATAAGCGCTGCTTTTGTCGCACGAACGTAGTTCATCGCCTCAAAAAGCCATTTCAAGCTCTGGCGGTGAATCAGGATGGGATGGCAGTTTGACCGGCTCACGCAACCTGTTGCGGTGTTCCCCGAAGTTCGGTCAGGCATTGCGGCTCGTTTAGAAACGAGAGACTGGTTCGCGGCTGAATCGCTCCTTCGGATTAAACCTCCATCCGCCAGCGTTTTGGATCCCCGGGTGCGACGGCTTTACGTGAGCAATCAAGGCAATTCCGTTGGACACACTCCGACACGCAGAGGTCAAATTCAGACGTTTTCGGCAGGCAGGGCACCAGTCTCGAAATTGGACAGAGCCACCTCAAGTCCTTTGTTAAACGGCCTAAAACCCGTGTGGCACCATCAGTGCTTGGCACAGTGCCATGATGACAACATTGCTCATAGTTGCAGCGCTCCTCGCCGGGGCATTCTTCGTCGAAGTGATCGCCGCCTCGTCCGCGCCGGTGGGTTTCGAGGATGAAACGGGCTTTCACTTTGGCCCGGAAGAAACCAGCACGCTGGCCGAAGAAGCTGCCTACCCCCACGGTGTTGGTTGCTTGAACCCGAGCTGATCGGCAGCAGCAGCCGTCCGCAAGATTTTGTCTGCCTGTGTTTGGGCAGCAATGTGGACCGGCCCCCCGATTGTAGGTCGCGGTGCCGGCAAACCATGGAAGAATCCCCTGTCGAGGAAAAGACGCCCGGCCGTGTTCATCGAGTGTCACGGCTGATCGCGCGATCCCCGACGGGGGATTTTTTGTTTTCAATGATAACGATCACTCCCGCCCCGCCGCAGCGATGAATGGCTTCAGTTCAGTCATCAACCGCGCGAAGCCTTCCAGCGTCAACTGCTGCGCCCCATCGCTCCACGCCTCCGCTGGATTGGGATGAACCTCGATCAACAGAGCGTCCGCGCCCATGGCGACCGCGCCTTTGCACATCGAAGTCACCAAATCTGCGCGGCCCGCGCCTTGGCTTGGGTCAATCACAATAGGCGAGTGCGCCTCGCGCTTGATGATCGGAATCGTCGAGAGGTCGAGCGTGTTGCGCGTGTAAGTCTCGAACGTGCGGATACCGCGTTCGCAGAACATCAGGTTGGGATTCTCGTTCGCCAGCACGTATTCGCCAGCCAGCAACCATTCCTCGATCTTCATCGAAAGGCCCCGTTTCAACAGCACCGGTTTGCCGGTCTTCGCCGCGGCAATGAGCAGTTGAAAGTTTTGTGCGTTGCGCGCACCGATCTGGATGATGTCTGTGTATTCGGCGACCAGTTCCACGTGTTGTTCGGAAAGCAGTTCCGTGATGATGGCCAGGCCGGTTTGTTTGCGCGCCTTGGCGAGCAGCTTTAAGCCTTTCTCGCCCAATCCCTGGAATTCGTATGGGGACGTGCGCGGTTTGAACGCCCCGCCCCGCAGCATGGTTGCGCCTGCTGCTTTCACGGCTTCAGCGGTGGTGAGCAACTGTTTTTCACTTTCCACCGAACACGGCCCAGCCATCACCTGGACTTTCTTTCCGCCAATCGTGTGTTCCCGCACCCGGATCGTGGAGTTCGCCGGGTGCGCCTCGCGGCTGACGAGCTTGTAGCGCTTTTGGATGGGCATGACGCTCTCGACAGCTTTGGGGAACTGCGCGGTGAGCGTTTCGAGATTCGCGTGCGTGAGTTCGTCGCCAATCGCGCCGATGACTGTGCGAGCCACACCGCGCATGACGTGTGGCGTGTAGCCGAGTTTGCGAATCTCTGCGAGGACGACACGTTCGTCCGTCTTCGAGACATTGGGTTTCAGAACGATGATCATGGTTTTTCAGGGTTGGCCGAAAGTCGCAACAAAATCGCCGCAGGGCGCTGTGGCGACCTGCGGCGATTTTGGTTTCAATGTTTGATCGCTACCGCAAGCCCACGTTGCCGGGCGGATAAAAAAAGCAAAACCAGCCGCTGAAGCGGAAGTTGACGGGCTGGCGGAGCGAATTCACGGGGAAAACCTAACAGAGCCACTTGTCGCGTCAAGCTTCGCGGCACAGTCAGCGATTTCGAAGCATAGGTTGGACTTCTGCTTGAGGCAGGAACTCGAATTGTGTCCGGGCGGTGCTCCTTCTAGGGCGCTTTCTAGGATGACCTCATCGAGTCAACGGCACACCGAGGGTGAGCCCCTGCTTTGATCGTCGGATTCTTCAGCAATGCAACCCTGTCAGCCGCGAAAACGCAACCCGTTCGCTATCGCGAAGTCAACCGCCGCCACGGCTGCGAATCCGCCGCAAACCGCAAAGCCCGCTTGATTCACATTCTGGCGCTTGCATACTCGCGGCGTGAATCACCCTGCCAAGACATTACGCTTCTTCTGCACGCTGATGGTCGCGTGTGTTTTTCCCGGCAACCGCACCGGCGCCCAACTGCTTCCGCCTGGTTTTCGTCCCGTGCCGCCCGGCGTCCATGCACTTGTCGGCGGGAAGGTCATTCCAAGGCCGGGTGAAGTGCTTGAGGGCGCAACGATCGTGATTCGCGACGGGTTCATTGAGGCCGTCGGGCGGGACGTGCAACCGCCCGCTGACGCGCGTGTTTGGGAAGCGAAGGGGTTGACGATTTATGCCGGCTTCATCGAATCCTATCTTACGCTTGGTGCGACGAATGCGCCGGTTTCCACTTCCGGCACCGAGCCGATTAACTCGTCTGCGCTCACGGCGGGTGTCGTGACTTTCTTTGGCGCGCCCGCCCAACGCACCGATCCCGGCCAGCGCGGACCGGGCTATGAAATCGGGAAGGTCTCGCCTGAGTTTCGCGTAGTGCGCAATTACTCTTCCGACGAAAAGACCCATCGTCCGTTGCGCGAACTCGGTTTCACCACCGCCGTCATTGCGCCCACGCGCGGCATTGTGCGCGGTACCAGCGCGTTGGTGGGGCTGGTCGAGGATGACCCGAACGCCCTCGTTCTGAAGCCGGATGTCTTTCAACACATCGCCTTCGACCCGGCCGGCGAAGAGGGCTATCCCGGCTCGCTCATGGGCGCAATCGCCACCGTGCGGCAAAGCTTCTTCGACGCAACCTGGCAAAGGACCGCAGCAGAGCAAAAGCGTCCGGATTACAATCCGTCGCTCGAAGCACTCCTCCCGGCTGCCGAGGGGAAAATGCGCGTGTTGTTCGAGCCGGGCAGCGCGTTGATGGTGGACCGCACCGCGCGCATCGCCCATGAACTCAAGCTGGATTTCGCTATCGTCTCGTGCGGACAGGAATGGCGCCGGCCTGAGCTGGCCAAAGAAACCGGCGCCACGTTCATTGTGCCGGTGAATTTCCCGACGCTGCCCAAGCTGCCCAGCGAGGATGACTGGGAAGAGGTTTCGCTGGATCAGTTGCGGGCGTGGGATTGGGCGGCGGAGAATCCCGCGGTACTCCGTCAGCAGGGACGCGAAATTGCGCTCACCACCTACGGTCTGAGCGACAAGAAGACTTTCCGGAAAAATCTCACGTCCGCGCTCGAACGCGGTTTGTCGGAAGACGACGCGCTGGCCGCGTTGACAACCGTGCCAGCGAAGTTGTGTGGTGTGGAGAAACAACTTGGCACAATCGAGACGGGCAAGATCGCGAACCTCACAATTGTGGACGGCAAGGGGTATTTTGATCCCGAGGCAAAGGTGCGCGAGGTGTGGGTAGATGGTCGCAACTATCACATCGCACCGGGCAAAGACCCCGCGAAGGAAACAAAGAAAGACGATGCCGCATTGGAGAAGGAAGCCAAAGCGAAGGCGGAAAAGGAGAAGAAGGAAGCCGAGGCAAAAGAATTGCGAACCAAGCGCATCGCTCGCGCGCCGCAGGAAGGGCGGGGAATTATTACCAATTGGCCCGGCACAGACGGCCATCAAGGAACGTTAGTATTTTTTGCGGGAGCGACAATTTGGACCTGCGGATCACTGGGGACGCTCGCTTCTTCAAACGGGACGTACCTTAGCATGCGAGATGGAAAAATAATCGGCGTGGACAAGGGTGGATTCGGGTTCAGCGGTAATAGCGAGGCGTTTCACCTCGACCGCAGTTTTCACATCACTCCCGGCCTGATTGACGCCCACAGCCACACGGCCATTCTCGGCGGGGTGAACGAATCTTCGCTGCCTTCGACGGCGATGGTGCGCATCGGCGACGTCGTGAATTCCGAGACGAAGAACATCTACGAGCAACTGGCGGGCGGATTGACTACGGCAAATTTGCTGCACGGCTCGGCCAATCCCATTGGCGGACAGAATCAAGTCATCAAGTTGCGCGATGGCGCGTCGCCGGAAGAATTGAAATTTGAAGGCGCGCCGCCCGGCATCAAGTTCGCGTTGGGCGAAAACGTAAAGCAGTCCAGCCGGGATGAGCGCAATGCCACGCGTTTTCCGCAGTCTCGCATGGGAGTGCCGGCGTTTCACGCGAACCGTTTCACCGCCGCGCAGCAATATCTGAAAGCCTGGGCCGATCACGCCCGCAATGGTGGCCCGCCGCCGCGCCGCAATCTCGAACTCGAAGCGCTCGGCGAAATTATTGAAGGCAAACGGCTCATTCATTGCCACAGCTACCGGCAGGATGAAATCCTCGCGTTCCTGCGCGTGATGGAGAGCTTCAAGGTCCGTATCGGCACGCTCCAGCACATCCTCGAAGGCTACAAGGTGGCCGACGAGATTGCAGCGCACGGCGCGGGGGCGTCCTGCTTTGCGGATTGGTGGGCTTACAAGTTCGAGGTCATTGATGCCATTCCGTACGCGGGCAGCCTGATGCATGAGCGCGGCGTTTTGGTGTCTTTCAATTCCGATTCCTCCGACCTCGCGCGCCGGATGAACACCGAGGCCGCCAAAGCCGTAAAGTTCGGCGGAACGCCGGAGGAGGAGGCGCTGAAGTTCGTGACGATCA
>Ga0315910_10004629_pt1 | contig 11470 bp, 9 predicted proteins | sample EdamamesoilMG_FD_204470 | JGI IMG/M metagenome (GOLD analysis project Ga0315910, IMG submission 204470) | Garden soil microbial communities collected in Santa Monica, California, United States - Edamame soil | ecosystem: Environmental > Terrestrial > Soil > Garden | place: USA: California...
AGGCGATGCCGCGTCCGGTCGCGAGCCTGCCGCGCATTGCAGCCTCACGGGGGCGCGGTGACGGGCGGGTATCCCAACCGTATTTCTCCGCGGCGGCGCGGACAGTCGCCAGCGAGCGCGCCTTGCGGAACACGGCGTCCTCGCGACCCTGCCCGAGCAGGTCGAGCCGGAACTGCACCGGATCGGCGCGCGCCGCGGCGGCCATCTCGTCGATGAAGGATTCGAACGCGAAGGTGACCTGCGGCCCATTCGGGTCGCGCAGGTTGCCGGTACGCAGCGGCGTCTCGAAGACCAGAGGCAGTGCGACCACGCGCGTGGTCAGCCGACGGTTGTCGATGGCGTACTGGATAGAGGGAGTCTCGGTGTTGCCGCGGGCCGCCTGCGCGGGCCGTCGGCCCATCAGCTGTGCGATCAGCACGGTATCGGGCTCGTTGTAGCCGAGGTGGTTGTAATCCACCGAGCAGGCGTCGTATTCCAGCGCGGTCATCCGGCCGTTTGCATCCAGTGCGCCGCGCAGGCGGAACACATACGGTGGCCCCTTGGTATCCCAGGCCGTTTCCTCATCGCGCATCCACTGCACGCGCACCGGACGGCGCAGTTCATGCGCGAGGAAGGCGGCTTCGAAGCCGGCATCGTCGGCCGCCGTGCGTCCGTAAACCTGCGGACCCTCCATGTACACCACGCGCACCCTGTCGCGCGGCAGTCCGAGGAAGGTGGCGACGCCCGTGCGCAGTCCATAGGCCTTCATGTCGTTGGAGTACAGCGTGATCTGGCCGTCGGAAGGATCCGCCAGTGCGTGGGCAGGACCGATCGATGTGTGGCCCTGGAAGGGCACCTCGTATGCAGCCTCGATCACCTGTGCGGCGCTGGCGAAGGCAGCATCCGGATCCCCCAGCACCTGCGGCGTGCCGGTGGACGTGGGTGCCGCACGACGCATGTAGTCGAAAAGACCGGCCGAGGCCGGGAAGGGCGCAACCTCGGGCCGCTTCCACTCGACCTTGAGCTGGCGGGCCGCCCGCACGGCGTTCTCCTCGCGCTCGCAGACCACGGCCACGTAGTTGCCGCGGCTCACCACGCGGACCACTCCCGGCACATCGGCGATGGAGGACTCATCGATGCGCTGCAGGGTCGCGCCGGCGAAGGGCGGACGCACGTTGCGGGCGTGCACCATGCCCGGAAGCTTCATGTCCACGGCCCAGCGCAACGAGCCATCCACCTTGCCGGGCACGTCGTAGCGGCGCACGGGCTGGCCGACCAGACGCAGGTCGCCCACCGGCTTGACCTGCGCGCTGCCGGTGACGGCATCGACATTGCGGCCCGTGAGCGCGACATCGAAGCGCTTTCCACCCACCAGCTGCGCATAGGTCACGCGGCGGGCCGGATCGGACCTGAGCCAGATCGTCGCATCGGCAACGGCGAGCCCCGCGACCGGAGCACCCAGTTGCACCGCGGCCAGTTCGAGCAGCACGCGTCGCGCCTCCGCGGCCACGCGCCGCATCGGCCAGCCATCGCGCTCCACACCGTCGGAGCCACCGGATCCACCCTGGTCCGGAGTGATGTCGGTGCAACCCATCACCAGCTGCGTGCGATCCCAGCCGATGTCCAGCTCGTCGCACATCATCTGCCGGTAGGCGGTGCCCGTTCCCTGCCCGCCATCAGTCTTGCCGACGAAGAAGGTGGCGGTGTTGTCGGGATGGATGACGATCCAGGTATCCAGCTGCCTGAAATCCGGGTCGGGGTAGGGACCCGCCGCGGCTGCATCGGCGGCCGCGAGCGTGCCCGGCAGCGAAAGGCTCACCACCAGGGCACCGGAACCCTGCAGGAAGGCGCGGCGCGAGGCATTGCCCGCGAGCGCCGCTTCGACCATGGGCGGCAGTTGCAGTCCGGCTCTCACGGATTCTCCCCGGCCTTCTGCTGGCGCACCACGCGCCTTATGGCCGACTGCACGCGGTAGTACGTCATGCAACGGCACAGGGCGCCATCCATCGCCGCGCGGATCTCGGCATCACTGGGATCCGGATTGCGATCGAGCAGCGCCTTGGCCGTCATGATCTGCCCGTTCTGGCAGTACCCGCACTGGGGTGCCTGCTCCTCGATCCAGGCCTGCTGCAGCGGGTGCAGGTTGCCATCGCGGGACAGGCCCTCGAGCGTGACGATCTCGCCGCGCACGGAGGACACCGGAGTGATGCAGGAGCGCGTGAGTTCGCCATTCACCAGCACGGCACACACGCTGCACTGTCCGAGGCCGCAGCCGAATCGCGGGCCCAGCAGGTCGAGCTCGTTTCGCAGTACGTAGAGCAGGGGCGTGCCGGGATCGACATCCACCTCATGACTCGCGCCATTGACCTTCAGCTGGATGGTGCTCATCTCGTCCCCATGAACGGCTTTGGCTTTCGGACACCCCGAGCCTAGGACTTCAGTGTCAGCTGTTCAACCTGCGTACCCCGGGCCCTGTCCGCAGACCGCCGCAACGCGCGTCGCGGAGGGGTGTAGTATCTCGCCTCGCATCACCCGGGGGAGCTCACATGTCTTCAGTCACGCTCGGTGGAAATCCGGTTTCGGTACGCGGTCATTTTCCCGCCAGGGGTGAATCGGTGCCGATGTTCACCCTGGTGGGCAAGGATCTGTCCAACGTGGGTCTCGACCGGTTCGCCGGCAAGCGCAAGGTGCTGAACATCTTCCCCAGTGTCGATACTCCGACCTGCGCCACGTCGGTGCGGCAGTTCAACTCCAGGGCCAGCAGCCTCCGTAATGCCGTGGTGCTGTGCATCTCTGCAGATCTGCCTTTTGCGCAGTCGCGGTTCTGCGGTGCCGAAGGGCTGGACAATGTGGTGATGCTTTCCCTGATGCGGGGCCGCCAGTTCCTGCATGACTATGGAGTCGAGGTCAGCGATGGCCCGCTGCAGGGGCTGGCCGCGCGTGCAGTAGTCGTGCTCGACGAGGGCAATACGGTGCTGCACAGCGAGCTGGTCGCCGAGATCAAGAACGAGCCGGACTATCAGGCGGCGATCGCCGTCCTGTAAGCATCAAGGGTCGATTGCCCGGCCCGGCACGGCGGCCGGGCGGCAGCCCGGCTCAGTGGAACGTACGATCCGTGCGCAGGTGGCTGCGCCCTTTGCGTTGTCCCTTGGGGCCGCGCTCCTTGCGCCGCGTATCGGTCATTCCATCCTGCTGGTCGCGGCCCGCCATCTCGTCGAGCGCTGGAGAATCGGGTTCGGCAACTTCGGGCATCTGCGGGGAGAAAGGCGCGGCATGGCCCCGCTCGTACTCGCGGGAGACGTCATCATGCTTGCTGTCGGCCTGGCGTCGCGCCTGCCTGGAGCGCGGATGCGAATTGGGTCTGCCCATGTGTCCTCCGTGGAATCTGGTCCACTCCCCTCGTGCAACGTGCGTCCGGGTGGCTTCCGGGATGGGAGGCCGGGCAACCCGTGAAGCCGCGCTGCGCGCGAGGGGGTGGAGGCGCAGTGTGCAAATTCGCCGCCTGCGGCAATGTCGCCGGTCCACGACAGGAATCGTAGGAATGAACCGGCTTGTGTCCTACGCGCGCGCCGCGCTAGGCCGGCGCATGAACCAGTTCACAGACCGCGGTCCGGGACAGGCAGCGGAGCCCGCAACCGTGCGCGCGTCACATACATAATTCCGCCGCATCGCTACACATGGCTGGCTACCCCCTTTGTGTGGGTCCGGAACCGCATGTCAGCCAACAGAACCGCCAGGAAGGACAAGGACAGCAAGGCGCCGCCATTCGATCCGGCCAGTACCGGGTCGCTCAATGCGTCCGAAACCCTGAAGCTGCTGGCGCTGCCGGATACGGAACTGCCCCAGACGCCCGAGGAACTGGGGCTGGACGCCCTGCACCGTGCCACCTTCGTGCAGCTGCCGCTCGGTGTGGGCTATGCCACCCGCGAAGGCCGGTTCATCTGGTGCAACGAGGCGTTCGAGTTCATGCTGGGCCTGAATCCCGGCGAGTATCGCGAGAAGCAGATCTCCGATCTCACGCACAGCGCCGACGCCGGGCCCAATGAGGAGCTCCTTCGCGATCTCTGGGCCGGCCGCATCAAGTCCTATTCGATCGAGAAGCGCTACATCAAGCGCGACGGCAGGGAGCTGTGGGTGCGCGTCTCCGCAGCCATGGTGAGGACCTCCGACGGCAACCCGGTCTGCTCCGTGGGCTTCCTGGAAGACATCTCCCAGCGCAAGCAGATGGAGCAGGAGATCGAGCGCGTGCAGAAGGAACTGGTGGATGCCTCGCGGCATGCCGGCATGGCCGAAGTGGCCACCAATGTCCTGCACAATGTCGGCAACGTGCTGAACAGCATCAACGTATCGGCCAGCGTGCTCGGCGAGAAGCTGCGGGCCAGCAAGGGTGCGCGGCTGGGCGAAGTCGCCGCCATGCTGATGCGGCACAAGGATGACCTGGGCGAATTCATGGTGCGCGACCAGCGCGCCCGCAAGATTCCCGAATACCTGGGCGCGCTGGCCGCGCAGCTCGTCAACGAGCGCGAGGCCATGCTCCGGGAACTGGAAGACCTTCGCAGCAACCTCGACCACATCAAGGAAACGGTCTCGATGCAGCAGACCTACGCGCGCCGCTGCGGCGTCGTGGAGGAGGTCGCCGTCGAAACCATGGTCGAAGATGCCCTGCGCATGAACAGCGGGGCCCTGACCCGCCACCAGGTGGCGCTGAAGCGCGAGTTCCGTGCCAGCCCCGTGGTGAGCACCGACAAGCACAAGGTGCTGCAGATCCTCGTGAACCTGCTGCGCAACGCCAAGTACGCCTGCGACGAGTCCGGCCGTCCGGACAAGCTGATCCGTGTGCGCATCGAGGAAATCCTCGATGAGGTGTGCATCTCGGTCATCGACAATGGCGCGGGCATCTCCGCCGAGGTGATGCCGCGCCTGTTCAACCACGGCTTCACCACGCGCAAGTCCGGGCATGGCTTCGGCCTGCATGGTGCCGCCCTCGCGGCCACCGAACTGGGCGGCACGCTCACGGCACACAGTGAGGGACCCGGAATGGGCGCGACCTTCCGCCTCACGCTGCCGCTGCAGCCGCTGGGAGGCGCGTCGTGACGGACACGGGCCGCTTCTCCTCCGGCATCCGCGAGGCGCTGGTGATCGCCAATCGCCGCATCCTCGTGATCGACGACAACGAGGCCATCCACCGGGATTTCCGCAAGGTGCTCGGCGGACCTGAGTCCGTGGAGGGCCAGGAAGTGCTGGACGTGCTCGAATCCGAGCTGCTCGGCGCCGCGGAAGATTCCTCCATGCCCGTATTCGAGGTGGACGCCGCATTGCAGGGCGAGGAGGGCGTGAAGCTGGTCCAGGCGGCACTCGATGAAGGACGTCCCTATGCGGTGGCCTTCGTCGACATGCGCATGCCGCCGGGCTGGGACGGCCTGAAGACCATCGAACACCTGTGGCAGGCCGATCCGGGCGTGCAGGTGGTGATCTGCTCCGCGCACACCGACTACGAGTGGAGCGATGTGATGCAGCGGCTCAACCACTCGGACAAGCTGCTGGTGCTGCGCAAGCCCTTCGAGCCCATAGAGGTGCAGCAGTGCGCCAGCGCGCTGTGCCAGAAGTGGCACAACGAGCGGCTGATCCGCAACCAGATCGCGCAGCTCGAGCGCGTCGTGGCCGCACGTACCCAGGGCCTGGAGATCGCCAACAAGCAGCTGCGCCACATGGCCACGCACGACGCGCTCACCGGCCTGCCGAACCGCACGCTGCTCGAGGACCGCCTGCAGCATGCCATGACCCAGGCGCAGCGCACCGGTGCCGGCTTCGCCGTGCTGGTGTGCGACCTGGACCGCTTCAAGCTGGTGAACGACTCGATGGGCCATCACGCCGGCGACCAGTTCCTGCAGGAAGTGGCCCGCCGACTTGCGAGCGTGCGCCGCGAGGGCGACACGCTGGCCCGCCAGGGCGGCGACGAATTCGTGTTCGTGCTGACGCCACCATCGACCGAGGCCGATGCCGAGGCGGTGACGCGCCGCGCGCTGGCGGCGCTTTCCACGCCCCTGCACATCCTGGGGATGGACATCCACGTTGCCGCCAGCTTCGGGCTGGCGGTGTATCCGCGTGACGGAACGCGGGTCGAGGCCCTGCTGGCCAATGCCGATGCCGCCATGTACAGCGCCAAGCAGCGTGGCAACTGCATGCAGCGCTTCGATGCCGCGTTGGGCGGCACCGCGCACCGTCGCCTGCAGCTGGAGAACGACCTCCATGCCGCGCTGAAGGCCGGGCAGTTCGAGCTGCACTACCAGCCCAAGGTCAATACCGCCACCGGTGACATGCACAGTGCCGAAGCGCTGATCCGCTGGAAGCATCCGGAGCGAGGCTACATCGCGCCGGTGGAGTTCATTCCGGTGGCCGAGGAGACCGGCCAGATCGGCGCCATCGGCGACTGGGTGCTGCGCGAGGCCTGCGGACAGGTCCGGCGCTGGATCGATGCGGGGCTCGCGCCGCTGCGCGTGGGTGTGAACATCTCGGCGGTGCAGTTCCACGAGGCGGGACTGGTCGACAACGTGCGCGCCGCGCTCGAACAGGCACAGCTGGATCCGCAGTGGCTGGAGATCGAGCTTACCGAGAGTTGCGTGATGAGCAATCCCGAGGAGTCCATCCGGCTTCTGCAGGAGCTCTCGGCGATGGGCATCATGGTTTCGGTGGATGACTTCGGTACGGGCTACTCGAGCATGAGCTACCTGCGCCGCTTCCCCATCGACATGCTGAAGATCGACCGCTCGTTCGTGGCCGAGATGGATACCCGGGAGGACGATACCTCGATCGTGCGCGCCATCGTGTCGCTGGCCCATGGCCTGCGCCTGAAAGTGGTCGCCGAAGGCGTGGAAACGAGTGGGCAGCTCAAGGCGCTGAAGTCACTGGGGTGCGACGAGTACCAGGGGTTCCATTTCAGTCCGGCACTGCCGGCCGGACAGTTCGAAGTCCTGCTGCGCCAGCGCAGCGACAATTCGCAGGGCCGCGTCACGGCGCTGCGGCCGGGCGCCTGACCGGACCCCGGTTACCTGCCCGAGGCGAACTGCGCGAATCCCGCCACGAAGGCGGCGAGCTGGCTCCTGATGTTCTGGTCGACGAGGTGTCCCTCCGCGTCGAACACCTGCCCGGCCCTGGATACCATCAATCTTCCGCCGGACCACTGTCGTGTACCCAGGGTGCGCAGTACAGGCAGCCAGGCATTCTGCGAGAGTATCGTTCCCCAGCCGCCCGCGCTGGCGCCCATGACCGCCCAAGGCTTGTTGCCGAATATCCGCCGGATGTCATCGGCGGGTCTGGAAAGCCAGTCCACCGCGTTCTTCGCCACGCCGGGTATGCCATTGTTGTACTCGGGAGTGGCCAGCAGCACGCCATCGCAGGCCACCATCTTTTCCTTCAACGATCTCACGGGCTCGGGAATGCCGTCCTTCCTTTCCACGTCGCCGTCGTAGAGCGGAATGCCGTGCAGCGTGGCGATCTCGATGCTCACGCCTTCGCCGGCGAGGGACTGCGCCGCCCTCAGCAGTGCCGTATTGAACGAGCCCGAACGCAGGCTGCCCGAGATGCCGAGGATGCGGATCATTGCGGGATTATGCCGCGAAATCAGCCCGCCAGAGGGAACTCCAGCCGGAAGCGCGCGCCCTGGCCCGGTGAGGTGTCCACGCTGAACCTGCCGCCGAATTCGCTGACGCGGTCGGAAATGCTCCACAGTCCGAAGGAGCTCGGGCGTGGACCGAACATCTCCATCTGCCATTCGAAGCCGCGGCCACCATCCGTGACCTCGACGGTGAGACGCTGCGCATCGTTGTGGACGTTCACATTGGCCAGATCGACCCCGGAATGCTTGACGACATTGCGCAGCAATTCGCGCACCAGCTTGAAGATGAGCACCCTCAGGTCCATGCCGATGCTCTCCTCGTTCACGCGGCATTCGAGCTGCACCCGCAGCTTGTCCTGGCTGCGGAAGTGCACCACCAGCCACTGCAGGGCCGGTGCCAGACCCAGCTCGTAGAGGCCGGGCGGGCTGAGGTCGGCGATCATGCTGCGGGTGCGCTCCTGCACGCGGCGCAGGTTGGTGCGCACATCATCGAGCAGCGGCGCCACCTGGGGCGCCTGCATGCGCGCCACTTCCAGTGACATGGCCATGCCGGTGAGCGACTGGCCGATGCCATCGTGAAGGTCCACGGCGGTGGCGCGCCGCGCGCGTTCCTCGGCGCTGACCAGCTGGCTGGCGTAGGCCTTCAGGCGTTCGCGCTCGCGCAGCAGCCGCGTGTTCAGGTCGACGATCTCCGATACGTCGCGCGCGACGCACCAGATGCGCCGCAGGCGATCTTCATCGAGCACGCCACTGAATTCCGCGATGAAGGTGCGTGAACGGTCAGGTGTGTCGATCTTCAGGCGCAGGCCATGTAGCGAGTACCCGGCAGCCGCAGCCGCTTCCAGTTGCTGTTCGTACAGTGCGCACCAGGGTGCCGCCGGCTGCCATGAACTGCCCCCATTGCCGGCTGCGCCATCCGAGGCTGCGCAGATCTGGTTGAAGGCCGCATTGCTTTCGGCAATGGTGGCATGCTCGCGCAGCCACTGGCGCTGGGCTTCCAGCGGCAGGTCAGGCGGCATGGGCGGGTCGAGCTCCACGCGGCAGACGGCCTCGGAGCTCAGTTCGATGAAGGTGCGGTAGCGCGCCTCGCTGGCCGATACCTGATCCAGCACGATCCGCATCGAAGCCACCAGCATGCCCACGATCAGCGGCAGGGCGATCATGATGACCAGGTAGGTCTGCATGACCACGATCTGGGAGACGGGGTCCGAAGCCTGGAAGGGATTGCGTCCCGAGGATCCCAGTGCCGCAGCGAAGGTCACCGTACACAGTGCGAGCAGGCTCGACCATCGAGGCGGCAGCCTGAACGCAGCCGCCAGCAGCAGCGCCAGAGGCACCGCCGGCGTCTGCAGCATGGAGTGTGCGCCCGTCAGCGTGGCATCGAACAACCACCAGGTGCTCAGGGCCAGTGCCACGGCGAACAGGGGGATCTCCCGTCGCCGGCGCAGTGAGAGCGCCGAGTAGAGCCGTCGCACCGGCAGGGCCCAGAACAGCACCACCGGTGCGATGACCAGCGACCCGAGCCAGTTGCCGATCCACCAGAGCTGCCACTGCATCAGGTAGCTGTTCGCGGCGTAGTCTCCCACCACCAGTGCGGCACCCAGCGTCGCGCTCGCGGCTGCACCGGCCGCGCTTGCCAGCAGGAACTGCAGTACCAGGGAGACGCGCACCATGTTGAACCGCCACAGGTGCGAACGGGTGACCAGCGCGCCGACGATGGCATCGAAGGTATTGGCCATCATGTACAGGAAGGTGGTGCCTCCTGCCAGCGATTGATCTTCGTTCAGGGCCGCTACGCCGTATTCGCAGGCCATCTGGACCAGGATCAGTATGGGCCAGCGGCGGAAGGGCGCCAGGATGAACATGGCCAGCAGCAGTCCCACCGCGGGCCACATCACCGTGAGCTGCGTCACCTCCGTCTTGAAGGCGTAGCCCAGCAACACCAGCGGAAAGTAGAGGACGGCGAAGGCAAGGATGAGCCAGTGCTCACCACGCAGCCTGCGGGCCATGTCGGGCCAGGCCACGCTGGTGTCCTGCATGTCGTGCTTCGGGTCGGCCTTCACGTTCTTCCTTGTCTCCCCCCGGGCCGCAGTCGTCCTGTCAGTGCAGGCGACCTGCGGCGATGAGCCTGCTGCGGTACCAGGGTTCATCCAGCTCCTGTGTCTCTACCGAGCGCCCGCTCTGTGGAGCATGCACGAAACGCCCATTGCCCGTGTAGATGCCGACATGCGAGACCTTGGGGCCCTTCTCGAAGCGGAAGAACAGCAGGTCGCCCGCCTGTATCCGTGCGAGTGGAACCGGCTTCGCAGCCGCGAACTGTTCTTCAGTGGTGCGGGGTACGCCAATGCCCTGTGCCCCGTGCGCGAAGCGGACCAGGCCGCTGCAGTCGAAGGCGTCGGGACCATTGCCGCCGTAGCGATAGGGTCGGCCCAGCTGCGACGTGGCACTGGCCGCGATGCGCTCTCCCAGCGCGGTGGATTTTCCCGGGGCATCTGCCACGGGCCGCGGCCCGCCGGCACAGCCGGCCAGCAGCAGTGCTGCCAGTCCGGCCACGGACATCCACGCCAGAGGATTCGCTCGCCGCATGGGATGCTTCTAGCGCAGCCTCGCCGCCACGCGTGTGACCTGCATCACAGGCCGCGCGGTCCTGCCGGCTGCGAAGACACCATTGTCGTCATGGATGAATCCTGCCCCTCCGATCCCTCGTCAGGACATTGTGCCATCGCTGGCATGGTGTGTGTGAGAAGGTGTCAGGGGCGCAGGCCGGAGAAGAACTCCCACATGATGTCGTTGGCGTTGATGGCATTCGAAGGTGCTTCGCCACGACGCTTGCCGCCGCCGGGCCAGCTGTGCCCGCCGCTCTGTGTCACGCACAGCTGCACCGGAGCGCCATTGACGTCCGCCTCGTGCAGGTCGCACCAGGCACCGGGCGCCGACAGTATTCGCCGCGGCGTGGTGCTCGCGCGATCGAGCCGTACCCACTTGTCCATGGTGTCGGGTACGGAAACAAAATCGGTGACCAGGGCTTCGTCGCGGAATACCTGCCCGGCGCCGCCATTGAACAGCACGCGGTCGTCATCGAGGGCGTGGACGTGCAGTACAGGCACGGGCTGGCGAGCATTGCAGGTGCGCGTGTTGTCGGTGCCGGCGACAGCCATGATGCCGCGGAATGCATCGCCGGCCTCGCAGGCCAGGCGATAGGCCATCATGGCGCCATTGGACATGCCGATGGCGAATACGCGTCGCGCGTCCACGTCGATCCGCTGCTGCACGTCACGCAGCACCGCGCGCAGGAAGCCGACGTCATCGACCTTCTCGTCACGGGCGCGCCCGCAGCATTCACCCGCATTCCAGGTAGCGAGCATGCCGGAACGGGCGGGGCTGATGCCGTTGGGAAACACCGCGATGAAGCCGGCCGTCTCCGACTTGGTGATGAGGCCATAGTTGGCGTCGTCGGCCTGGTAGAGGGCGCCGCCGCCGCCGCCGTGCAGGGCCATGACCAGGGGCAGAGGCTGTCCAGGTTTCCAGGAGCGTGGAACATGGATGAGCGCCATGCGGTTCAGGCCGCCGTGGCGCAGCCGGATCTCGTAGCGCCCGGGCTCGCTGATGCGCGTCTTGCCGATGAGCACCGAGGCTGGCGGTGCCTCGGCGGCCATCCGCGCACCGGCGCGTTCCGCGACCCGCTCGCGCAGTCGTTCGCGCAGGCCGCCGGCTTCGCCTGCCTGCGCAGTGGTGGCGATGAGCGCCGCCCATATTCCCAGTGCCGCGGCGTGCCATGCCGGGCGCTGCGCGACGCGTTCCCTGATCACGGGTTGGCGGGCCACTGTCGTCATTCTGGCTCCGGGGTTGCAGGGCGGATGGTACACAATGCGCTAC
>Ga0315910_10004631_pt1 | contig 11468 bp, 11 predicted proteins | sample EdamamesoilMG_FD_204470 | JGI IMG/M metagenome (GOLD analysis project Ga0315910, IMG submission 204470) | Garden soil microbial communities collected in Santa Monica, California, United States - Edamame soil | ecosystem: Environmental > Terrestrial > Soil > Garden | place: USA: California...
ATCATTGGCCAAAACGCGGCCCGCCCCGCAGGGGTTGTGCCGGGAAGCCCGCTGGAGTTCGTCGCGACGCTTGCACGGGGTCGATGGACCCGCACTGCGCGCCGCTCCTGCCCAGCGGGCTTCCCGGCGCAATCACAACGCCTCCACCCGGATAAGGCAGGCTCTCGGCAACTGATTGCATTTGAAATTTCCACAAACAAGGCCTCCGGTGCCCTGTCGCGCCGCAATTCAAGTTCTATAACCAAGAAGACAAAATGGTCGCCAAACAGCCCAGCCTTTATATTCCCCACGGGGGCGGTCCGTGCTTCTTCATGGAAGACCGCTACGGCGTGTGGACGCGGATGGCGGAGTATCTCCGCTCCATTCCCGCCAGCCTGCCCGAACCGCCTAGGGCGATCCTCGTGGTCTCGGCGCATTGGGAGGAAGAGGCCTTCACCTTCACCGGCGGCGAGGAGCATCCCGGGCTGCTGTTCGATTATTACGGCTTCCCGCCCGAAACCTACGAGCTGACCTGGCCTGCTCCCGGCGCGCCGTGGCTGGCGGAGCGCGGCATCGCGTTGCTGCGCGAGGCAGGGCTATCGGCCGGGATCGATCGGGAGCGCGGTTTCGATCATGGGGTGTTCGTGCCGCTGAAGGTCGCCTTCCCCGACGCGGAAATCCCCTGTGTCCAGATGTCGCTCGCGATGGGGCTCGATCCGATCCTGCATGCCGAGGCGGGCAGGGTGCTCGGCGCGCTGCGCGATGAGGGGGTGCTTGTGATCGGCTCGGGAATGAGCTTCCACAACATGCGCGCCTATGGCGACGAGCGGGCGCTCAATCCTTCGCTCGAATTCGACACCTGGCTCGAGCAGGCGGCGGCCTTGCCGGGCGAGGAGCGCGAAGACACACTCGCGCGCTGGGCCGAGGCGCCGCATGCGCGCTTCTGCCATCCGCGCGAGGAGCATCTGATGCCGCTGATGGTCGCCGCCGGAGCCTCGGAAGCGCCGGGCATGCGCGATTATGGCGAGGTGGTGCTGGGCGGCGCGGTTTCGGGCTTCCGCTTTCCCTGACTATTCCATCAGTTCGAGCGGCTGGGGCAGCTTGGCCAGCAGCTCGCCGGAAAACTCCCCCGCGATATGGAAGAACGCCATCCGCGTGACCGCGTCCGAACGGTTCTCCCACGCGTGATCGGTGCCGCGCTGAACCACCACTTCGCCGGGGCCGAGCACCAGCTCGCTGTCGCTCAGGTGAAGCACGATTTCGCCACTGATCACCATCGCGTAATCGAGTGTGCGGGTGCGGTGCATCACCGTCTTCGTGCCGCCCATGTGCGGCGGGTAGATGTCGATGATGCGTATCAAATGGCCCGATGCCGGCATGATCGTGAATGGGCGCTCATTGGGCTCGGAGGCGGGCATGGAATCGAGCGTCGGGACCGCTTCGGGCGAACTCCACATCTCGATGAAGTCTGCGCCGATAGCGTCGCCAGTCATGGGATGATTCTGCGGCGGTACTCCATCGAAGATCACCACCGATTTGCCGTCCGTATCGTGACCCGTCACCACGCGCCTTGCCGTGCCTGTCATGCCTCGTTCACTCCCGCTATGCTTGGTGAAGGCTGGATAGAAGATGGCAATGCGATTGAACATGGTCTGGAAAAATGTCGTGGCGGCGATGCTGGCGACGGGCGCAATTGCGGCGAATGCGCAGGAAGGCGAATCGCCGGTTGTCGTCGCCGGGCCCGATTTCTCCGCGGTGACGACGGCAGAGGATATCGAAAAACTGGTCGCCGAGGGCGTGTTGGTGCCTATCCTGGTCGTGCCGCCGGACTTCGGCGGGACCGAGGATGCGATCAACACCGCCTATGTCACACCCGAGGCGGCGGCCCAGAAAAAGGTGATGGACGCGACCTTGGTCGACCTCGCCGAGCAGGGCCTGCTCAATTCGTTCGAGCTCGAGCCGGAATATCGCGGCGACAGCTTGATCCCCGCCAAGCTCACCTTCCGCGCCAACCACGCGGGCGAAGGCGACCGCTTCGACCTGACGGTGGAGATCTGGTGACCCGCTAATCCGCCGACTTGCCCCACAGCCAGCGCAAGATGTCGGGGAGGATCGCCCCGCCGTGGCTGTCGGAATGGCCGCCGTCGCCCCACACATGGTCCACTTCGTAGCGCGGGCCCGCATCGCCGCGCTCGTCGGCGGTGCGGTTGGCGTATTCGAGCGCCGCGAGCATTTCCTGGTTGGCGAGGAACCAGCTGCCGTGTTGGTTGTCGATATCGGCCGAGCCGTCCTGGAGGAAGATCTTGAGCGGTTTGGGCGAGGTCAGCCGGATCATGCGGGGGTAGAGGTCTCCGGCGGGCACCGGGGCCACGAGCGGGTCCGAATATTGCGCCGCGATCGAGGTGTAGCTGCCGATCAGCGAGATCACATTGCCGAAAGCTTCGGGATGCCGCCATGCCACAGTGAACGCCGCGATCGCCCCGCTCGACGTGCCGCCGATCGCGCGGCGCGCGGGATCGGCGGTGAAGGCCCAGCGCTCGGCCACCAGCGGCAGCAGTTCGTCGATCAGCAGCCGCGAATAATCGTCGTCGAGCTCGTCATATTCCTGCCAGCGATGATCGGGATTGTTCCAGCCGAGGTCGGGATAATGCTCGGAAAGATTGCCGGGCGTGACGAAGACTCCAAGCGTTGGCGGGATTTCACCCCTGCCGATGAGGTTGTCGAGCACGATCGGCACCCGCAGCACCCCGTCGGCGCGGGTGGCGCGTTGGCCGTCCTGGAACACCAGCAAATTTGGCGGGTTCGCCGGGTCGTAACCGGCAGGGACATAGACCCAGTATTGCCGCACCGTGCCGGGGAAGACCGTGCTGTGGAATTCCCACGGGCCGAGCAGCCGGTCATGCACCACGTACTCGCTGACTTGAGAGTCCGGGCTGAGCGGATACTCGCCCGGCTGGCGCTCCTGCGCCGCGAGCGGTGCGGCGGCGAGCAGCAGGGCAAGTACGGGTGCGGCGCGCATCAGAACAGCCCCGGCAGGTAATATTGCGCGGCGTTGGGCTGTGCGGGCTGGAGCAGGTCGGAGCGCTTGCCTGCCGCCTGCGTGGTCTTGGGTCCGGCGGCGATCGCGTTGCAGCTCCCGCCGCCGAGCCAGGCAAGCGCGGTCGCGGTCATTTCCTCGGCCGGGTCGCCCATCTGGTGGAGGATATCGTCATTGGCGGCGCAGGTCTTGGGGAAGGTCGAAGCGAGGCCGGTGAAATACTCGCCCTGGTGATCGGCGTTCTCGGTCTTGAACGCGACCACCCGCAGCCGGTCGTCGCAGGCATTGAGGTCGAGCCCGATCTGGCCGACCGGCTTGCCGTAAGTGTTGCCGCCGATCAACGCGACATTGCTGGCGAGGTATGGCGGCATCGCATTCATCAGCAATTCGCTTGCCGATGCCGACCAGTCGCTGCCAATAAAGGCGATCTTCACTGGCGAGATCGCCTGCGACTGGTTGCCGATATTGTCGGTTGTGTTTTCATTGGCTTTGGAATCGCGGAAGGTGGTGTAGCTGAACACCTGTCCGACCCGTCCGGCGAGCATGAGGTCGCCGAACAGCTCCGCCACGCTGATCAGCCCGCCGCCATTATAGCGCAAATCGACAATCAGCCGGGTCACGCCCTGGTTCTCGAACATCTGGAACGCCGAGCGCAGCTGTCCGTCGGCGGTGGTCGTCATGAAGGTCCGCAGATTGATGTAGCCGACCTTGGCCCCGCCGCTGTCGAACACCTGCGCGCCGTAAGTCGGCGAGACCGGGTCGAGATTGTAGTCGGCCTTGGCCAATGTCACGTCACGCAGCGGGCCGCCAAGGTCCTGGATACGCAACACCCGGCTGGTGCCCGGCGTGTCCGGTCCCAAGGCATCGATTACCTGCTGGACGCCAAAACTGGTGGCCGGGATCGAGTTGATCACCAGCATCGCCCCGCCCGGAGAAGCGATCCCGACAAGCTCGTCACCGCGCCCGATACCTTGGCCGAATGCAGGTGAACTTTCGAAGCTCTCGTTGATGTACACCTGCAGGAACCCGCCATTATTGTAATAGGTCAGGCGGATGCCGAAGCCCGCGGTGGCCCCCGAATTGATCAGCGCGTTCTCTTCGGCGATCGAGGTGACATAGGTGAAAAAGCGGTCCTTCGCCTGCGCTCGCGCCGGAGCGACCAGCGCATCGATGTAGGATTGCACGGTGCTGTGCGAGGCCTTGTTGACGTTGGTCGCGACGAGGGTCGGGAACAGGTACCATTCGTCGATCTGTTGCTTGACCCAGTCCTGCCGTGCCGAGAGCGAGCAGGCCCCGCTGGATGGCGCCGGTGTCGGGGCGGGGTTGCCACCGCCGCCGCCTCCGCCGCCGATCGGGGCGCTGCCACCTCCGCTTCCGCCGCACGACGCCAGCGCCGCGGCAAGGCAGATCGTCAACGCTATGCGGCTCGTGCCCACGGCACTCTCCATTCGACCCGGACTTGTGATGATTGGCCTGCCGGTGGGGTGCGGGGCAAGTGATGGGCTTGTACCTGAGCAGCCTTTTGCACAGGCTGGTGTTGCCTCGCACCCTTGTCCTGTGACGGGCGCTTTGCGTAAAGGTGGCCGATCGAAGAGTGACCAGCGGCAAGGAAGCAGCATATGGCAGGCAATGGTACGTCGAAGGCCGGGATGGGGAGCCTCGCGGTGGCGCGGCTGGGCTCGCCCGGACTGATCGGCGTGGCGGGGTTCGAGCTCAGCTCGGCGGCGTTCGAGGATGGCGAAGAGCTCGATCCCTCGTTCACTGCCTATGAGGAAGATTCGGTCGCCCCGCCGCTCGAATGGTCGGCCCCGCCGGCGGGAGCGATGGAGCTGGCGCTGGTGGTCGAATGTCCCGATACGCCGGGCAACGAGCCCGCCTGCCATTGGCTGGTGTGGGGCCTCGCGCCGCAGAAGGGGCAATTGCTCGAAGGCGAGGTTCCGCCGCGGGTGGGCAAGAATTCGCAGAAGAACAGTGAATGGCTGCTGCCGCGCACCCCGGTGGGTGAGGAGCAGAGCTTCGTGTTCCAGCTGTTCGCGCTCGATGCACCGCTGGCGCTTTCGCCCGGGAGCAGCCGCGCCGATTTGTTCGCGGCGATGGCCGGCAACGTGGTCGGCGTCGCCATGCTCACCGCGGTGTTCGCACCCGAGGACGAGGACGACGAAGGCGAGTGGGGCGATGTCGATATCGATCGGATCGATTTCGACGGGAATTAAGTTATCATCGCATTTATGAATTTTTCAAAATGATGAAGATCAATTTCCGACTCTGTGATATCGGCTAGGCAAAGCTGGCAAATCGACGGGATTCGAATCCGCCACCGGATCGTCCCGCACAGGAAAGAGGATAATATGGCCCGGATCGTTGGCGGCGTTGCCACTTCGCACACCCCCACCATCGCTTTCGCCAAGGATGCGAAGAAGTTCGACGATCCGGTGTGGAAGCCGATCTTCGAAGGCTATGAGCCGGTCCAGAAGTGGTTCCGCGAGAAGCGGCCCGATGTGCTGGTCTATATCTATAACGACCACATGACCTCGTTCTTCGACCATTACAGCCACTTCGCACTGGGCGTGGGCGAGGAATTCGCCGCGGCCGACGAAGGCGGCGGGCCGCGCGACATCCCGGCGATCAAGGGCGATCCTAAGTTTGCCGAACATGTCGCCAAGGTGATGGTCGCCAACGAATTCGACCTCTCTTATTTCCAGGGCAAGGGGCTCGATCACGGTGCGTTCTCGCCGCTGTCGGTGATGGTCGACTATAACGAGCAGGACGGCTGGGCCTGCAAATTGCTGCCGGTGGTGTGCGGCGTGCTCACAGTGCCGCTGCCCAGCGCGCGGCGGTTCTACAAATTCGGCAAGAGCCTGCGCCAGGCGATCCTGTCGTACCCCGAGGATATCAAGGTGGCGATCGCCGGAACCGGCGGGCTATCGCACCAGGTCCACGGCGAAGGCTGCGGCTTCAACAATCCCGAATGGGACCACCAGTTCATGGACATGCTCGAGAAGGACCCCGAGGCCCTGCTCGATTACCCGATCGCCAGGCTGGCCGAACTGGGCGGCTGGGAAGGCGCCGAAGTGGTGATGTGGCTGATGATGCGCGGCGCGCTTTCGGCCGAGGTCGAAGTGACCCACAAGACCTATTTCCTGCCCTCGATGTGCCCGATCGCGACGATGATCCTCGAGGAACGCTCGAACGACGCCCCGGTCGAGGATCCGGCCAGGACGCTCGAGCGGATCGAATGGGACTATAAGGGCTCGGAAAACATGGCCGGGACCTATCCCTTCACGATCGAGCGTTCGGTCAAGGGTTTCCGCCTCAACCACTTCCTCCATTCGCTGACCGAGCCGGCGATCCGCAAGGCCTTCCGCGAGGACGAGGAAGGAACCATGCTCGCCGCCGGGCTCGACGAGGAAGACCGCCGCCTGGTGCGCGAGCGCGACTGGATCGGGATGATCCATTCGGGCGTGATCTTCTTCATGCTCGAAAAGCTCGGCGCGGTGATCGGGGTCGGCAATATCGACATCTACGCCTCGATGAAGGGCCTCAGCGTCCCCGACTTCCAGAAGACCCGCAACGCCGCGATCAACTACGGCGTGGCGGGCAAGGACGCGAAGTAGGGGTCAGCCTGGCGGGCTGGCGGGCCCCCGCTCGTGCGGGGGCAGCGCTCGCTAATCCTTCTTCATCGCCGCGCGCGCCTTGTGCGCCTCGACATGGAAGCGATAGGCCTCGGCGCTGAAATCGCTGTCGACCTCGCTCTCCCACTCCTCGATCCCGGCGAGCATGGTCTTCATCCCGTCGAGCATCGCCGGTGGCGCCACCGCGATGAACGGCGCGACCAGCGCATCCCATTCGTCGAGGAAAGCCTGGGCCTGCGGGCTCGCAGGGTCCATCGGCAGGGCGGCGACGATCCGCCGGTCGAGGTCCCTGAACTTCGCGTGGTGGGCCTCGTGATCGAAGCCGGGGGGCAGGGCGGCAACCGCCTGCTCATAGGCGTCGCGTTGTTCCTCGCTCATGTAGCGGTTCTGGATCTCCGCCCATTTCTGTTGTGACATCGTCTTTTCTCCGTTGCGGATCAGCGAGCAGAAGGTCGCGACATCGATGGGCTCGCTGCGGTCGATGCGGGACAGGATGGTTTCAAGGAGGGCGCGCGAACCGGCGATCTCGCGCTCGCGCTCTTCGAGGACTTCGAGCTGGGCCGCGACCAGTGCGCGCAGGTCGAGCCTGCGTCCGGATGCCAGCTTCTGGATCTGCGCGAGCGTCAGACCGGCGCTTTTCATGGTCATGATCTGGTGCAGCCGCTCAAGTTCGGCGGGGCCGTAATGCCGCCGCCCCGAGGATGTGCGCAGCGGGGTGACCAGCCCGCGCGCCTCGTAAAAGCGCAGCGCGCGGCTGGTCAACCCGGTCAGGCGGGCGACTTCGGCAATGTCGAGCGAATCAGCCATCCGCCCCTTATGCCACTTGACGCAGCGTCAACTTCAAGCGGGATTTTGAGGCGTAAGTTGCTTCCCGTTGCGCTTGAGGCCGCGCAGGGCCAGCCAAGTGCGGTCGGCGATCGGGTCGATCAGCGCATCGAAAATGAAATCGTCCGGACCGAGGCCGTCATAGGCGGCGCGGATGGCGTCTTGCGGGGAGGCGATCTCGTGGATCCGGACAGGGTCGATGCCGGCCTCGCGCAAGGTCTCGGCCAGCTTAGCGGCGACCTCGCCCGGCGCGCGGCCGCGCAAGTCGGTCCAGTCGGTGCAGTAATACTCATCAAAGGCGCCCGCCACGTTCCGCGCTATGGCCGTGATGTGGTAGTCTGGCCGGTTTCCGGGCGAAGCGAACAGTATTCTGCGGCTGCCGCCGACTTCGAAGGTTTGCGCGAGCTGCGCCACTGCGAACGCCGGGTACGGCCCGTCGAAATGCGTGATCAGCAAGCGGTAGGGCAGGTTCTCGAAATAATTGTTGCGGCCCAGATTGGTTTCGAGGTCCGATACGAAGGTTTTCAGGGCATCGGCGATGATCGCGAAACCGATGCCAAGCCCGTGGGCGGCACAGGCCGCGAACAGGGCGTTGACCGCGGCCGGCCTGAACGATCCGTTCCAGCACACAGGCACGTCGGGCATTGCGATCCGGCCGACCGGTTTGCCCCTGTCGAACACGACCAGATTGTCGCGCTTGTCGAGGAAAGCGGCAAGGCCGCCCGCGTCGCGGTGAGCGAGGACCTCGGGATTGTCGGGCCGCGCGCTGACCAGTGCGATCCGTTCGGTACCGGCATGCTCACGCATCGCCAGGGTCAGCGGATCGTCGGCGTTGAGCACCGCCAGCTTGCGGGCGTTTTCGACGACCAGCCGCTTGATCCGCGCGAGGTCCTCGCGAGTTTCTATGCCGTCGATGCCGATCTGGTTGTCGAGCACCCCGGTCACGATGCCGACATCGAGCGCGTCGAGCACCATTCCGGTCTTGAGCAGCGCCCCGCGCGCCAGTTCGAACACCCCGGCCTCGACCGCGGGATCCTGCAGCATCGTCTGTCCGATGCCGCCGAACGAACAATCGCCCGACTTGATCGGTTCGTCGCCGATCCATGCTCCTTCGGTGGTGGTGCGCGCGGCGACCAACCCGGCCCGGGCAAGGATTGCCGCGATCATCGAGACGGTGCTGGTCTTGCCGACGCTCCCGGTGACGCCGACGATCGGCACCCGCCCGTCGTTGCCCTCGGGAAACATCAGGTCGACGATCGGCGCGAATGCGTCTTGCGCAGGGTTGGCGGCCTGGTGCGGACGCAGGCCCGGCGAGATGTTGGCCTCGATGATCGCCGAGGGAATTTCGCGCCACGAACGGGCGATGTCGGGCGAGAGGAAATCGATACCGAGCACTTCCGCGCCGATGATCCGCGCTGCGCGTTCTACCGCCTTGCGATTGTCTGGATGGACGATGCCAGTGACATCGACGGCGGTCCCGCCGCGCGAGATATTGGCGGCGCCGCGCAGGACCACCGCGACCCCGTCCCCGGGAACCGAGTCCGGCTCCATTCCTGCGCGCTCGAGATGATCGAGCGCCTCGTCGTCGAGCTCGATCTTTTCGAGCGGGCGCTCGAAGGAAAACTCGCCGCGCATGGGATCGCAATTGGCCCGGTCGATCAGTTGCCGCACGCTCGACACGCCGTCGCCGACGACCTGTGCGGGCAAACGGCGCGCGGCGGCGACCAGCCGCCCGCCGACGACCAGCAGGCGGTGATCGTCTCCCGGTACGAACCGCTCGACCAGCGCGCCAAGCCCATGCCGCCAGGCATTGTCGAACGCCTTGAGCAATTGCTCCTCGGTGCGGATGTCGACGGTGACGCCCTGGCCCTTCCTGCCCGTCCTCGGTTTGACCACCAGCGGATAGCCCAGCATTTTTGCCGCTTTCACCGCGTCCGCAGCGGAAGCGACCGGCCTTGTGGCGGAATTGGGGATGCCGAAGCGGTCGAGAAAAATGCCGGTCATCAGCTTGTCGGCGGCGATCTTCGCGCCGACCGAAGAGAGTCCATCGGTAATTGTTTCGTTCACCCGGCGTCCGTGGATCCCATGGCCGAGCCTGACCATGCGGCCAATGCCCTCGACACGGCTGAAGGGCACACCGCGCGCGGCGGCTGTCCTGACCATTCCGAGGGTCGACTGGTCGAGTTTGTGGTGGATCGCCTTCTGGCGATAGTCGCGGTAGCGGTTGCGGAATTGCTCACGAAACTGCGCGGGATCGGCGACGCGAAAGTGTGGCGCGGCATTGGCGATCTCTACCGCCAGCTCGAGGCTCGCCACGGCGATCGGACCGTCGTCGCAGGGGACGAAGCAGGTCCCGCTGCCCTCGTCGGCAAGGACCGTACCGATCTGCGGCTCGACGCAGAAGTCCCGCGAGACAATCTCGCAAACCGCCAGCACCAGGCCGATCTCGGGGGACGCGCTGGTGTGCAGGTAGTCCGGTGAAGCAAGCTGGACGGATTCCTTCGCGATCGGGATCGCCTCCGCCAACAGCTCGAGGAACGCCGAGAGGTCTCCCCGATCCACCATTCCAGCGCCCTCCGGCGTGACCTGCACGAAGCCGGCGTGAAGCCCCGAAACCCTCGCCCACAGATTCGGGCCGCGATAGAAATTCAGGCTGTCGATCTTCACGGCTTCTATCCCCCCGGCGCCCAGCCGGGTGGAGCGAGGGTGAAACCCGAAAACTCGAACCCCGGCGTCACCACGCACGAGACCAGCGACCAGCCCTCGCGCCCGACCGGCGCGGGCTCGGCCGCCTGCCAGTGATGCGGCGGGATCACAAGCTGCGGCGCATGGCCGGCCAGCACATCGTTGCCCAGCACCACCTGCCGCACGGGCCCCGCGTCACTTTCCGCCAGCGACAGGCGCAGCGGATCGCCGGCATGGAACAGCCAGGTCTCTGCCGCATCGACCTTGTGCCAGTGGCTGCGCTGTCCCGCTTCGAGCAGGAAATGGATCGCGGTGGCGATGGCGCGTTCCCCGGGCGCGGCATCGGCGCGCCAGGTCTCGCGATACCACCCGCCCTCGGGGTGGGGCGCAAGCTGGAGGCGTGCGATGATCTGTCGTGCGTCGTTCACGCCGCGACTATGCCTTGCGCATTTCGCGTGGCAAGCTTCGCCGCATGACAATCCGGACAGGCATCGGCGGCTGGGTCTATGAGCCATGGCGCGACGGGGTGTTCTACCCCAACGGCCTCAAGCAGGCGGACGAGCTGCATTACGCCAGCCGCACGGTGCGTGCGATCGAGATCAACTCGACCTTCTATTCCCGCCAGAAGCCCGAAAGCTTCGCCAAATGGCGCGACATCGCGCCCGATGGGTTCGTGTTCACCCTCAAGGGCTCGCGCTACGTCAGCAACCGGCGCAACCTCGCCGAGGCGGGCGAGGGGGTGAGGAACTTTGTCGAGCAGGGGATTATCGAACTGGGCGACAAATTGGGCCCGATCTTCTGGCAGCTCACCAAGACCAAGAAGTTCGACCCGGACGAGATCGCCGCCTTCCTCGACCTGCTCCCGCGCAAGCACGAAGGCATCGCTTTGCGCCATGCGATCGAGATCGGCCACGAGAGCTTCGCCTGCGCTGAGTTCACCGAGCTGATGTGCAAGGTGGGCGTGGCGATCGTCTATTCCGAAGAGGAAGCGCGGGCGGCGATCGATGAGGCCACGGCGGATTTCGGTTATGCCCGGCTGCAGGGGATGCAGGCTGATTGCGATACGGGCTATCCGGCTGAGGAGCTGGACCGGCTGGCGGCGTTATGTCGGAAATGGGAGGACGAGCGCGGTGAGGCGTTCGTCTTCCTGATCAACGGCGCGAAGGAACGCGCGCCCGCGGCGGCTGTGGCGTTGGCAAAGCGTTTAGGTTGAAGCCCTCCCCCGTTCGGGGGAGGGTTGGGAGGGGGTATCCGATGCTAGCGTGGACGCTCGGCCTGTCGGCCTCGCGGGCCCCCCCCCCAAAAACCCC
>Ga0315910_10004632_pt1 | contig 11467 bp, 10 predicted proteins | sample EdamamesoilMG_FD_204470 | JGI IMG/M metagenome (GOLD analysis project Ga0315910, IMG submission 204470) | Garden soil microbial communities collected in Santa Monica, California, United States - Edamame soil | ecosystem: Environmental > Terrestrial > Soil > Garden | place: USA: California...
CCCGAAAAAGTGCCGCGCCCAACCGCTGCGCGGCCGGCGCTCGCGCCGGTCGCACCGCAAACCGCGACGCTCCAGCGCCTGTCGGGCCAGGCCGCGCGCATTGCCGGCGAGCAGATGGCGCGCGAACTCCTCTACCCGGTGGAGGCGATCGAGCGCGGCCTGCAGGGCGAGGCGCTGGTGCTGTTGTTCCTGGACGCATCGGGCAATGCGATCGCGGCCCGGCTGGAGGAGAGCAGCGGCCACGCCGTGCTGGACGCCGCGGCGGTGCGCGCGGCCCGTACGCTGCGCGCGTTGCCCGCAACTGCGCCGCGCGAGGCCTTGCTGCCGGTGCGTTTCCGGCTGCGCTGACGCCCGGGAGAATGGAATACCCTAGCGCGCGCTACTTCTCCATTCCGTGGTCAGGAACTGCAGGACAGCGCGGAACAGCCGGCGCGGTGGCGTGCCCATTCCGGGCGCCGCACGGCCAGATCCTCCTGCCCGGGCTGCTCGTCGTACGGATGCCGCAGCACCGCGAGCAGGCGCTCCAGCGGCGCGGGGTCGTTTTTCTCCAGGCCGTCGATGGCAAGCTGCGCGAGGTAGTTGCGGAACACGTATTTCGGATTGACCGCATTCATGCGTTCGATGCGGCCGGATTCATCGCCGGCTCTTGCCTGGTATTTCTTCAGCCAGTTCTCAAGGGACTGCAAAGGCATTTCCCCGTAGTATGCGGCGCGCAGCGACGCCACTGTTGGCGTTGCCAGGTTGCGGAAGAAGATCGTGAAGTCTGTTTCCGCCGCGGACAACAGCTCGAACAGTTCGCTCACCAGCGCTTCGTCTTCGGGCCGGTCGAGCGCCGCGACGCCGAGTTTCTGCGCAAGCGCTTCTTGCCAGGCCTCCGCGAACGTGCTTGCGTAAAGCTCCAACCCTTGCGCGAGCTGCGCCTTGTCGGGCACCAGCGGCACGAGCGCTTCCGCCAGCCGCGCCAGGTTCCACTGCGCGACGTGCGGCTGGTTGCCGTAGCAGTAGCGCCGTCCCTCGGCGTCGGTGGTGTTGGGCGTCCATGCCAGGTCGTAGCCCTCGAGCCAGCCGTAGGGCCCGTAGTCGATGGTCAGGCCGAGCGCCGACATGTTGTCCGTGTTCATCACGCCGTGCACGAACCCCAGGCGCATCCAGTCCGCCATCAGCAGCGCCGTGCGGCGGCAGATCTCATGGAATGTTTCTTCAAGGCTTCTATTTTCAAAGTGGTTTTCACATAGGTAGGCTGTCAACTTCCGCAGCGCCTCGTGCTCTTCCTGCGCCGCGAGAATCTGGAAATTGCCGAAGCGCAGGAAGGAGGGCGCGACCCGGCAGACGACGGCGCCCGGCTCCTCGCGCGGATGGCCGTCGTAGAACATGTCGCGCAGCACCGGTTCGCCGGTGCCGACGAGGCTCAGCGCGCGCGTGGTCGGCACGCCGAGCCAGTGCATGGCCTCGCTGCAGACGAATTCGCGCAACGAGGAGCGCAGCACGGCGCGACCGTCCGCGGTGCGCGAGTAGGGCGTGCGGCCGGCGCCCTTCAGTTGCAGCTCCTGGCGGCTGCCGTCGGCGGCAAGCAGTTCGCCCAGCGTGATCGCGCGGCCATCGCCCAGCTGTCCGGCCCAGTGGCCGAACTGGTGGCCGCCGTAGCGCGCCGCGTAGGGCTGCATGCCCGGCAGCACGCGGTTGCCCGCAAACACTTCGACCAGGGGATCGCCCGCGCCCCCGGGACGTTGGATGCCGAGCTGCCGGCCGAGTTCGTCCGACCATCCGAGCAGGCGAGGGCCCGCGACGGGCGTCGGCTCGACGCGGGTATAGCAGGCGCCCTGCACCTGGCGCGGCCGGTTGACGAGCACCGGGTCGGCGGGCAGCGAACGTACGAACGCATTGTCGAACGCGAGCCCGCCGGAAGCTTTCGCGTCGCGCATAATCGTTGGATCCGGGTCCGACAGATCGTTCATGACACGCATTTTCCTACGTTCCCGCCTCGCCGACCCGATGATTGTCGCGGTCTGCGCGCTTGGCATCGCCCAGATCACGGCCTGGGGCACCAGCTACTACTGCCTGGGCGTGCTGGCCGGCCCCATCGCCGCGGATACCGGCTGGAGCCTCAGCCTGGTGTATTTCGGTTTCACGGTCAGCCTGCTCGCGATGGGCCTGGTGTCCGCGTGGGCCGGCCGCGTCATCGACCGGCGCGGCGCGCGCGGCGTAATGAGCGCCGGGGTGGTGCTCGTCTCGGTGAGCCTCCATGCGCTCGCGCAGGTGCGCTCGGAGGCGGGCTACCTGGCCGCGTGGGCGGCGATCGGCGTCGGCATGCGCTTCTGCCTGTACGACGCGGCGTTCGTGGCGCTGGTGCAGATCGCCCCGGCGCGCGGGCGCCAGGCGATCTCCTACCTCACGCTGTTCGGCGCGTTTGCCTCGTCGGTGTTCTGGGTGCTCGGCCACTACTTCAACGAGGCCTACGGCTGGCGGCGCACGCTCGAGTTGTTCGCGCTGATCAATGCCGGCGTTTGCGTGCCGCTGATCCTGGCGGGGCTGGCGCGGCGCGACGCCCGGGCGACGGGCGGTGCGGCCGAAGCCTCGCCGGCGACGCACGACGGGCCGCCGCTGGACGGCCACGCGCGCAGGATTGCGATCGCTCTTTTCGCCGCCATCATGTCGTTGAATGGATTTGTGTTCGGGGTCGTGACGGTGCAGCTGGTGCCGCTGCTCGAAGCCGCGGGCCTGACCGCCGCCGCCGCAGTCTGGATCGCCTCGCTCAAGGGATTCGCCCAGTTCGGCGGCCGCGTGGTGGAGATATCCTTCGGCCGCAAGCTGCGCTCGATCACCGTGGCGCGTCTGGCGATCGGTGCGCTGCCGCTTTCATTCCTGTTGCTGCTGCTTGCCGGGGGCAATGTCCAGGCGATCCTCGCGTTCACGCTGCTGATGGGGGCCTCGCAGGGCGTGATCACCATCGTGCGCGGGGCGGTGCCTCTCGCGCTGTTCGGCGCCAACGGCTATGGGGCGGTGCTCGGCTTCATCGCCATGCCCGTCCTGGTGGTCAACGCCGTCTCGCCATCGCTATTCGCGCTGGTCGTGGATCGCTGGGGTTGGCAGCCGGCGCAACTGGCGCTGCTCGCCTGCGCGTCGTTATCCTGCCTGGCGATGGAGCTGATGTCGCGCTGGTACGAACGCCACCGCCGGGGCGCGGCCTAATCCGCGTAGCCCGGGTTGACCCGGTCGAGTACGCGCATCATCGCCTCGAGATACAGGCGCTCGCGCTCACCGCGCGAATGGCGGTCGTCCGCCGGGTCCGACTGCACCTGCTTGACGATGTCTTCGGAGAGCACTTCGAGCGGCTGTCCGGTGGCCATCGCCAGCACCTGCGTGCGGCACACGCGCTCCAGCTTGTACAGCCGCTTGTAAGCCTGCGCGATGGTGTCGCCGACGACCAGCACGCCGTGATTCTTCATGAACAGCACGTGCTTGTCGCCGATCACGCGCGCGAGCCGCTCGCCCTCTTCGAGCGTATCCGCGGTGCCCGCGTAGGTGTCGTCGTAGGCGACGTGGCCGTGGAAGAATGCCGCGGTCTGGTTGGCGGGCAGCAGCCGGTTGTTCTGCAGCATGTTGAGCGCCAGCGCCCAGGTCTGGTGGGTGTGCAGCACCACGCGCGCGCCGCAGATGCGGTGGATGGGCGCGTGGATGCACTGCGCCGAGAGCTCCACCACGCCTTCGCCCTCGAGGGTCGCGCCCGATTCGTCCCAGACGATCATGTCGCTCGCGCGCGCCTCCGACCAGTGCAGGCCGAAGGGCAGGATCAGGTAGCGGTCGTCGCGGCCCGGCACGTTGACCGTGAAATGGTTGTCGATGCCTTCCTCGAGGTCGTGGAAGACCGCGAGGCGGTGCGCGGCGGCGAGGTGGATCCTGGCCTCCTTGACGGGGTCGGCCGCGTCGGCGGTACGTTTCGATGACAGTGAGTGCACGGACATGAAAGACCTTTCTAAGGCGGCAGGTTGGGCATATTATCCCCGCGCGAAGCCAAATCAGGGAGCCCGCATGGCAAAACGATACTCGAGCATTCTGGAAACGATCGGCAACACGCCGGTGGTGCGCATCAACCGCCTGGCGCCGGCCGGGGTGAACCTGTTCGTCAAGGTCGAGGCCTTCAACCCGCTCGGCTCGGTCAAGGACCGGCTGGCGATCGGCGTGATCGAGGCGGCGGAGAAATCAGGCGCGCTCAAGCCCGGCCAGACCGTCATCGAGGCGACCAGCGGCAACACGGGCATCGGCCTGGCCATGGTCTGCGCGGCCAAGGGATACCCTCTGGTGGTGACGATGGCCGAGCCCTTCAGCGTCGAGCGGCGCAAGCTGATGCGCTTCCTCGGCGCCAAAGTGATCGTCACCCCGGCCGCCGAGCGCGCCGTAGGCATGATCAAGAAGATGGAGGATCTCGCGGCCGCGCATGGCTGGTTCATGACGCGCCAGTTCGAGAACGAGGCCAATCCCGACTACCACTCGCGCACCACCGCGCGCGAGATCATCGACGATTTCGCCGGCGTGCCGCTCGACTACTGGGTGACCGGCTACGGCACCGGCGGGACGCTGAAGGGCGTGGCGCGGGTGCTGCGCAAGGAAAGCCCCAGGACCAAAATCATCGTGTGCGAGCCGGAGGACGCGCCGCTGCTTGGCAGCAAGATCGAGCAGGCGCGCAAGGCCGACGGCACGCCCGCCGCGCCGCACCCCAGCTTCAAGCCGCATCCGATGCAGGGCTGGACGCCGGACTTCATCCCGAAACTGACCGGCGACGCGGTCGACATGAAAGCCTTCGACCGCCTGCTGCAGATCCCGGGGCCGGACGCCATCCGCTGCAGCAAGGATCTCGCCGCCCGGGAAGGCATCTTCGTCGGCATTACCTCGGGGGCAACCTTCGCCGGCGGGCTCAAAGTGGCCGCCGAGGCGGAGAAGGGGGCGAATATCCTGTGCATGCTGCCCGATACGGGCGAACGCTATCTCAGCACGCCGCTTTTCGCCGACGTTCCCGCGGACATGACCGAGGAGGAATTGAAGATTTCGCGATCGACCCCCGGCGGCCAGCTCAAGGCCTGAGCCGGCTCAGGCGTCCTTGTTGGGGATCACGTAGCGCAGGAAGCCGCTGTGCGGGGTGTATTTGTCGTACAGCCCGCGCGCGCGGTAGTTGGTTTCAGCGGTCGCCCAGTACAACCGCGACCATTTCCGCGCCTTCACCTCGGTCAGCAGCCAGTCGATGAGCTGCTTGCCTACGCCCACGGCGCGCGTTTTCGGATCGACGAACAAATCCTGCAGGTAGCAGGCCGGCGTCAGCGACCAGGTGTGCTCGTGGATGACGTAGTTGGCGATGCCGATCACGCCGTCCGCGTTCGTTTCGGCGACGACCGCGCGCACCGGGCCGTCTTTTTCCATGATGCGATTCCAGGTGTGCTCCGTCACCGCGCCGCGCAGATCGACCTTGTAGAAGCTGCAGTAGCCTTCCCAGAGGGTCTGCCAGCGCTGGCGGTCCCGGGGTTCGATCTTGCGTATGGTCACGTTCATCTGCTGCACCTCGAGTCCGTCAAACCGGCAAAGTAACACTATGGCGAGGAAAATCGACGGCGACCTCTCGCCGGTTTCGCCCTGGACCTGTCTCGGCCACGAGCGCTTCGCGCAGATCGCCAAGCGGCGCGGCGCCGGGAGAAACGCGCCCGACCGCCGTCGGTCATTCGATCAGCCGCGCTTGCGGCCGAGGATCTCCACCGGAACGATGCGGCCCTCGTTCACTCCAACGGAGGAATTTCGCATGGCGATCGGGGCAATCTCGCCATGGATCAACTGCACGGCGCGATGGGGTGGCTTCTTGCCGCCTTCCACCATGGCGCGGCTTCGCGCGCCATAGGCCTTGACCGCTTCCGTAGTTTCGCGAATCTGGACGATATCGAATCCCGCCGCTTCGAGGCTCTTGCGCGTGTCGTCCGGCGTGCACAGAAAGCTGGTGTCCGCGGTGGCTGCCCAGGGCGTCGGGTAGTCGAGTGGCGCGCCCGGTCCCTTGGCAATTTCAGAGAGCATCAGCCAGCCCCCGGGCTTGAGCACGCGCCGAATTTCGCGGTAGAGGGCCATCTTGTCCGCGATGTTCATCGAAACGTTCATCGAGAAAGCGCCGTCGAAGGCCGCGTCGGGAAAAGGCATCGCGAGCGCGTTGCCCATTTCGAATTTGACCTGTGAATCCATGGCCAACAAGCGCGTCAAGTGGCGGGCCACTTCGCAGAACTCCGCGGTCAGATCAATCCCGGTTACCCGGCAGCCAAACCTGTGCGCCATGTAGCGTGCCGGCCCGCCGATGCCACTGCCGACGTCAAGCAAATGGTCGGTCGGGGCCACCTTGAGCGTGGCCGCGACCTCTTGCGTCGCTTCCACGCCGCGCCCGTGAAACTGGTCATACGGTGCGAGCGTGTCGATCTGCGGGCAGGAGGGATCGACGCCGTCGTCGGCCAGCGCTGCATTGAGCCGCAGCAGCAGGTCTCCCCGGCTGTAATGATTCGCGACATTGCTGTCCAGGTCCATCGCTCCGCCCCCTATGGATCACAACCAGCCGTCAATCTACACCCCGTCCACTTCTGCGGGCCGTCTCAACCGCGTCGACCGCATGACATCCCCTTCACTTCAGAATGGCAGCGCCGTGCCTTTCGCCGGCTTCTTCCAGGAGCAGCGTTTCGATGTCGTTCAGTACCAGCCGCGGATACAGGAAGGTCGAGGTGTAGATCTCGCGCACATCGCCCTGCCGGTCGATCAGGAAGACTTTCAGCACGTGCGAAAGCTCGCGCTTGCGGCGCGCGCCGGAGCGATCGTACGTGACGCGGACATCCTGGCCGAAACCCTCGACCAGCGGCATCAACTCGCGTGCCGAAGCTGTTGTCAAAAAGTACCAGCGCAGGCCGCCTTTCTTTTCCACGGCGCGGCTGCCCGCGTATTGGCGCATCACCTCCGGCGAATCGCGCGCGGGATCGAATGAGAGCGTCACAAAGCGCACCTTGCCGTGCAGCTTCGGGGCGGCCGCGATGGCGTCCTTCAGCGCGTCGAACACGCGGTAGGCAAGGGGGCAACCCTCGGGGTCGGCGCAGGTGGTGTAGATGAAGCCAAGCAGCGTGATCTGGTCGCGCGTGAAGCGCGACAGCGATTGCGGCCGGCCATCGGTGCCCAGGACCTTGCCGTCCGGGGCCGCCATGATGCGGTGAAGCGTGTAGCTGCCGGGGGCCGGCGGCACGAAGTCCGGTTCGGCGAGCGGTGCGCCCGCATGTACACCTTTATGCGCGCCCGAGGTCTGTGCGCAGCCGAGGGCGGCGAGCAGTGCGAGCGCGCGTAGCGCGCTCACCCGCCTGCGGCGGCCGAGCGCAGCGCCTTGGAGCCGAGTTTCATGTGGTGGGCACGGCCGAGTTTTTCCCTGGCGAAATCCACTTCGAAGGCCTGCGTGAGATCCTTGCCGTTCCAGGCGAAGCCGCGCAGGAACTGCTCGTTGTCGGCGCCGCCCTTGTCCCAGTTCGCGAGCAGCGACGAGGTGATGTAGACGCGCTTGCCGTCCCAGCTCTGCGAAATCATGTTCACCTGCTTGCCGGTGACCTTTTCGTAGGTCTGCCTGGGCGTTTCCGGTCTGGCAAGGTCGAAGTAGCGGGTCTTGCCGTCCATGAACGTATTGACCCACAGGCCCTTGCCGTCGCGCGTGATGCTGATGTCCACCGGCAGCGGAATCTTCGCCGGGTCGCCGATGGTGCCGACTTCCTTCGCCTGCCAGTCGCCTTTGGCGTCCTGCCGCACCAGCCAGAGCTTCGAGGTAAGCGCCGTGGCGGTGATCGCCCAGTTGTGCTTGGGATTGAGCGACCAGCGGATCTCGAGCGGCGCGCCCGGGACCGCGAGCGTCTTGACCGGCTTCACCGCCTTCAGGTCCCAGACCACCATGGTGTTGCCGAATTTCTTCATCGCCTCGCCGTCCTTGATGAGATCGCCAAGCGGGCGCATGTAGTTGGCATAGCCGGTGAAGCTGGAAGTCAGCAGGACGTTTTTCTTCGGATTCACGGCAAGGTCGTAGCCGTAACCGTCGCCGCCGCCGCCGGTCGGCATCGCGTAGGAAGCCAGGTACTTGCCCTGGTTGCTGTAAAGCACCATGCCGGTGACGCCGCCCTTGTCCCTGGTATTGGACAGAGCCTGTACGAGCATCCTGCCGGGGAGCGCATAGTAGGTGTGCGGGCCGAGATAGCCCGATTTGTCTCCCAGGTCACCGATGGTTTTCACGAGCTTCGGCTGCGCGGGATCGGTGGCGATGTCGAACACCCAGATGCGGTTCTCGGACAGCCCGCCCGCCCAGAGTTGGCGGCGGTCGTCGGTGAAGCCCATGTGGTGCGCCTCGGCGCGCGTGCCGGTGGAAACCGAATGCAGGACCTTGCCGTAGCTTTTCGATTTCGGATTCACGTCCACCGTGACGAGCTTGTCGAAGCCGTCGCCCATCCCGTCCACGCCCAGCGTCCAGACGTAGACGTAATCTTCCTGCCCCTTGATCAGCTTGGAGATGTACGGCGAGTTGCAGGTCTCGTCGGCACGGACCGCGTGGGTGAACGCCAGGCAGGTCGCCGTGAGGACGCCAACGATTCGAACGAGGCTATTGTGGTTCACAGTTTCCTCCCCATCGACCAAAGGCAGCGTTCAGTCTACGCCTTTGTCCGTTCGATTCAGTAGCCCGCTGCGCGGTCCACGACCTCCTTGAGCGGCTTGCCGTCCAGGTAGCGGCCCAGGTTGTCGACGAACAGGCGCGCCACGATCTGGTCGCGCTGCGGGTGCGGGCCGCCGATATGGGGCAGCACGATGATGCCTTCGGTGCTCCAGAACGGGTGGTCGGCGGGTAGCGGTTCCTGCCGGAATACATCCAATATGGCGCCGGCAATCGTTTTCGCCTTCACCGCGGCGATCAGGTCGTCGTCCCTGATCAGGTGGCCGCGGCCGAAGTTGAGCAGCCAGGCGCCCGGCTTCATCATCGCCAGCCGGCCCGCGTCGATGAAGTTGTCGGTCTCCCGCGTCGCCGGCAATAGCAGCAGCACGAAGTCGGATTGGGCCAGGACCTCCGGCGTGCGCTCGGCGGGAAAGACTTCGGCGACATGGGCCATGGCTTGCGGGCGGCGCCGGGTGCCGATCACGCGCAGGCCGAGCGCGGCCGCGATGCGCGCGACGTCCTGTCCGATCGCGCCCAGGCCGAGGATGCCGAGGGTTTTGCCGGTGAGCGGTTGCGCGGGGGCTTGCACCCATTTTTTCTGCTTCTGGTTCTCGACCGCTGCGGCAAAGGGTTTGGCCGCGTACAGCAGCGCGCCAATGATGTTTTCCGGCATTGACTCCTTGTGGGTGCCGCGGGCGCAGGTCAGCAGCAGGTTTTCCGGCAGGTCGGGCAGGGCGATCCAGCCCTCGACGCCGGCCATCATGGCCTGGGCCCAGCGCAGTTTCGGCATCGCCGGCAGCAGGCCCGGCGGCGCGCCGTAGGCCATCAGCACCTCGGTGCGGGCCATCTGCTCGGCGGAGGGCTTTTCCTTGCGCGGCAGCGAATCGACGGCGACTCGGCCGGCCAGGCCGGCGGACCTGATCGCCTCGACATAGGCTGCTGTCGAATCGGTCCAGAGCAGAACATGGATCGGATCGTTCACATCGAATCTCCCGGTGGGACCGGACGACAGCCTACCTGCGTTCCGCGTACGCGGAGTAGAAGTGATCGAATATCCGCATCGCCTCGCCCAGCATCGCGTCGTCGCTGCGGGCCTTTTCCTTTACGCCCTTGAGGACGGTTTCCAGGCCCTTGGCGTCTGGCGCTGCGTTTCCGCCCACGTCGAGAAAGTGTACGGAGGTGCCGATCGCGGCGAGTGCCGGATCGCCGTCCAGGCCGAAGGTCTCCATCAGCACTTCGAAGGTCACCCGGTTGCCCACATGGGTGAATTGCGCGCCGTCGAAGTCGTAGCCGATGGCATTGCGCGGCAGGCTGCTCGGACGATCGAGCCAGGCGAAGCGCGCGGCGGGATCGATGAACCGCTTGATGAGCCATGCGCTTGCCAGCCGGTCTACCCACGGATCCTTTCGCGTCGCCCATGTGCGGCCCTGGTACTTCGCGCGATCGCCCGGCCGCAGCCGACGGCGCGAGACTCGCGGCTCGCCCCGCGCGTAGGTTTCGCGAAAGTCGCGCTGCAGCGAGGCGAACGCGTCCGTTGCCTGGGATTGCGCTGCACCGGGATAGAAGTCGATGGCAGCGAGCCTGTCGGCCTGGCGCCGCAGCCGGTCGAGGGCGGTCTTGGCCTTGCGCGCGCCCAGGCGCCGCAGGCCCGCGCGCGCGGCCTTGATCTGGTCGAGCAGCGCCGCGTACTCGCTGCCGCGGTCGAAGAGGCCGCGCAGCTGCTCGCGCTGCGCGTCGGACTTGAGATGCAGTTCGACCCGCATGGCGAAACCGCCGCTGGTGCGGATTCCCGATTCGACCATCGCGAGCGCGGCGCTTGCCGCTGCGCTTGCGGGCAGGACGTAGACGCCGTCGCGCAGCACGCCGCAGCCCGCGTCCTTCAGCGCACGCCAGGCACGCATGCGGACGGTCGAGTCGCGGGCCGGCAGGCTGAGGATGAGCGCATCGAGGATCGTCATGTTGTAACAGGTATCACGAATTAGTGATAAAAGATAGCCACCGGATCTGGACAGGCTTCGCCCGCGGGCCTAGGCTTCGTTCTGCGCAGGGTTGAGGCCGTCTGCAAGTCGGGCGGCCAAGGTCCTGGCCGGGTCTTCGCAGACACCCGGCGGCCAGGACGACGACGTCTCAAGCGCTGCTCCGCATCCCTCTTGGGGAAAGGAGTATGTATGGGCGTCGCAACGCTGCTCCTGTCGCGCGACGAGGTCGAGCGCCTCCTTTCGCCGGATGCATGCAACTCCGCGGTCGAGGAAGCCTTCAGGCAGCTCGCGCTCGGCCAGGTCGCCGCGCCGGGCATCCTGGGAATGCACGCCGACGAAGGCAGCTTTCACGTCAAGGCCGCTTTCCTTGCGCTCGACCGGCCGTACTTCGCCGCCAAGCTGAATGCCAACTTTCCGCGCAACGCAAGCCGGCATGGGCTGCCGACCATCCAGGGCGTCGTGGTTCTCTTCGATGCTGGCAGTGGCGCGCCTCTCGCAGTTGTGGATTCGATCTCCATTACGGCGCTTCGCACGGCGGCGGCAACCGCAGTGGCGGCGAAATACCTGGCGCGGCAGGAAATCGGGACGGTACTGATTTGCGGGTGTGGCGGGCAGGCGGCCGCCCAGATACGTGCGCTGCTGTGCGTACGCAACCCGCGCCGGATTCTCGCGTACGACCAGGACGCCGGCAAAGCAGCGGCCTTTGCCGCTTCGTTAGGGAAGGAATGCGGGGTCCCGATTGCGCTTGCGCGGGATCTTGCCGAGGCCGTCGGGCAAAGCGAGATCGTCGTCACTTGTACCACCGCGC
>Ga0315910_10004633_pt1 | contig 11466 bp, 10 predicted proteins | sample EdamamesoilMG_FD_204470 | JGI IMG/M metagenome (GOLD analysis project Ga0315910, IMG submission 204470) | Garden soil microbial communities collected in Santa Monica, California, United States - Edamame soil | ecosystem: Environmental > Terrestrial > Soil > Garden | place: USA: California...
ACCCCGTATATAAGGTCACCATCATTCCGCGTGGTCGCGCGCTCGGCGTCACGATGTTCCTCCCCGAGGAAGACCGCTACAGCTACTCGAAGCAGCGCCTCATGAGCCAGATGAAGAGCCTGTACGGCGGCCGCCTGGCCGAAGAGATCGTCTTCGGTCCGGCTTACGTCACGACGGGCGCATCGAACGACATCGAGCGAGCGACGGACATCGCGCGCAACATGGTCACGAAATGGGGCCTGTCGGAGAAGCTCGGCCCGCTGACGTACACCGAGGACGACGGCGAGATCTTCTTGGGCCGCAGCGTCACGCGCCACAAGCAAGTGTCCGACGTCACGGCACATGCGATAGACGAGGAGGTGCGCCTTCTCATCGACACGTGCTACAGCGAAGCGAAGCGGATCCTCGAGGCCAGTCGCGACAAGCTCGACGTGATGGCTGCTGCGCTGCTCAAGTACGAGACGATTGACGAGCAGCAGATCAAAGACATCATGGATGGGCGCGATCCCAAGCCGCCCGCCGATTGGGACGAACCCTCCGAGCCGGGCAAGCTCGTGCAGCGCGGCGGCGTCGCCGACGAGAAGGGTGCCGCGCCGCTGGGCGGTCCCGCCGGTCAGCACTAACCGCCGCCGCTCGAGTGCAGTCGCGGCCGAGCTTCCCGATGTCTTGAGGGGCTCGTAGCGCGGGGATGGGGGTTCGATGACACGACGCTTCTTCGGCACCGACGGCATTCGCGGCCAAGTCGGTACTCCCCCCATGACCGTCGATTTCGCGCTGCGGCTTGCGAGCGCCGCGGCGCGGGTGCTCGCGCCGCAAGGCGGCACGGTCCTCATCGGCAAAGACACGCGTGTCTCGGGCTACATGTTCGAGTCGGCTCTAGAGGCGGGATTCGTTGCGGCAGGCGTCGACGTCCTGCTGACCGGGCCGCTGCCGACGCCCGCGATTGCCGTGCTCACGAAAAAACTGGGTGCCGATTTCGGCATCGTCATTAGCGCGTCGCATAACGCGTATCCCGACAACGGCATCAAGTTTTTCGACGCGGAGGGCGAAAAGCTTTCCGACGACGTCGAGGCGGCCATCGAGGGAGAGCTCGACTCGCCACCTGTGACGCGCGAATCGCGCGCACTTGGCCAAGCGAAAAATGCCTCGGCCGCGCGCGAGGACTACGTCGAATTCTGCAAGGCGACCATTCCCGAGGGCATGGGCTTCGAAGAGCTCAAGGTCGTCGTCGACGCGTCGCACGGCGCCGCCTACAAGGTCGCGCCACGAGTGATATCGGACCTCGGCGCCGACGTCGTGGCTGTGGGGTGCTCGCCCAACGGCCGCAACATCAACGACGGCTGCGGCTCGACGCGGCCCGATTTGCTGAAGCTGACGGTCACGGGCGTGCGGGCGCACGTCGGCTTCGCGCTGGATGGGGACGGCGATCGTGTCGTCATGGTCGATGAGCGCGGCAACCTCGTCGACGGCGACCAGCTCGTCTATATCCTGGCGCGAGACCGCAACAGCTCTAAAGCGTTGCGCGGGCCCGTCGTCGGCACGGTCATGAGCAACCTCGGGCTCGAGCTCGCGCTGCGCAGCTTGGGAGTCGCGTTCCTGCGTGCCAAGGTCGGCGATCGTCACGTGCTCGCCATGCTGAAGAGCAACGGCGGAATTCTCGGCGGCGAGACGTCGGGACACATCATCTGCCTCGACCGGACGACGACCGGCGATGGGCTCATCACTGCGCTGCAGGTGCTCGCCATCATGCGTCGCACCGGGCGGCCATTGAGCGAGCTCGTGGCGGGCATGGAGCAGTTCCCGCAAGTGTTGCTGAACGTCAAAGTCCGCGAGCCCGTGGATCCGACACGCGATCCGGCGGTCCGCGATGCCGTCGGCCGCGCCGAATCGGAGCTTGGGTCCAGAGGCCGCGTCGTCCTGCGGGCATCGGGCACCGAGCCCGTCATCCGCGTCATGGTCGAGGGCGAAGACCGGCAACAGGTCGACGCGCTCGCGGGCAGGCTCGCGGACTCCGTCCGCTCGAGCTTTGGCCGCTGAGCGACGAGCGACAGAGCTATTCAAGCGCCCAGATGCATCTGCGCCTTTTCGTTGGTCTACGGGCGCTTAAATAGATCTGTCCCCTGGCGTGTCCCAACGTTGATACTGGCACCCAACGTCGCTCGATCGGACGACAATGGCGTGCAGGGTCGCGAGCGACCCATACGCTCCGGCGCAGTCGACAAGGTCGCGGTCGATCTCGCATCGATCGACCGGCTCTCGGTCGATTTCGACTCTTGTTCGGTCGATCCGGTGAAGATCGACCTGCGACTGGTCGATTGCTCGCGGAGTAGTCGCACGCACGGGCCTGCTGGGACCGTGTCAACAATGTCGAGTCCGAGGGGTGCCTTTGTCGTAGACCTGGATCGTCGTGGCCGCCGGCTACGTGCTCATCGCCATCGTCAAGAACGACTCACGCTTGATCTGTCCCCTTTTTGGCGCGCGGCGCTTAAATAGATCTGCCCCTTTTCGGCGCGCACGTCAGCGGCGCTCAAATAGATCTGTCCCCTCTTCGGCGTTGCGTTGCGCCGCGACGGCCCGTAAGCTGCCGGCCCGCTGCCTGTAACGTCCCATTGCAGCGAGACTCGCGTGACGCGTAAGCCCTTGATTGCCGGTAACTGGAAGATGCACGGCGCACTGGCCGAGAGCCGGGCGCTCGTCGAGGCATTGCGCACCGGCGTCGCGGCGAACGCGCGCGCCACCATGCTGCTGTGCCCGCCGTATGTCTACCTGCCGGCGGTCCAAGGCTGGTTGCAGGGCAGCTCGATCGCTCTCGGAGCGCAAGATCTCGCCGACAAGGCAGGGACCGGCGCCTTCACGGGCGAAGTCTCCGGGCAAATGTTGCGCGAAGTCGGCTGCAGCCACGTCATCGTCGGCCATTCGGAGCGCCGGGCTCTGTACGGCGAGACGGACGCCGTCGTCGCAACCAAGTTCAAGGCCGCGCAGATCGGGGGGCTCACGCCGATCGTCTGTGTCGGCGAAACCCTCGAGCAGCGCGAGGCCGGCCAGACGCGCTCGGTTATCGAGCGTCAGGTGGCTGCCGTCGTCGACTCGGCGGGTGTGCAAGCGTTCGCTAAGGCCGTCATTGCTTACGAGCCCGTCTGGGCCATTGGCACGGGACGCACCGCCAGTCCCGAGCAAGCCCAGGAGGTCCATGCCTTCATCCGCGGCATGATCGCGGCGCGAGATGCTACAATTGCGGCCGGTTTAAACATTCTGTACGGCGGCAGCGTCAAAGGCGCCAACGCCCGAAGCCTGTTCGCGATGGCGGACATCGACGGCGGGCTCGTAGGCGGCGCGTCCCTGGTCGCGGCGGAATTCCTAGAGATCTTCCGCGCCGCGGCTTAACGAAAAAGCGGTTCGAAATGTTATTGCACACGATCGTATTGATTGCCCACGTGGGCATCGCGTTGTTGATCATTGGCCTCGTGCTCTTGCAGAGAGGCAAAGGCGCCGACGCGGGCACTGGCTTCGGTGCGGGAGCGTCGGGCACGGTGTTCGGTGCGCGTGGTTCCGCGACATTTTTTTCGCGGGCGACCGGCGTGCTGGCCACGTTGTTTTTCGTGACGAGCTTGGCGCTCGCGTATCTCGCGACGCAAGGTGTCGCGCCGACGAGCTTGCTCGAGGGTGCGCCTGCGCAGGAGGCTGCGCCGCAGCCGCAGATTACGACGCCGCCGGCGGCGGAGACTCCGCCCGCAGCGGAAGATGACCGGCCGCCGTTGCAGACGCCCGCGCAGCCGAACGAGTAACTGAATCAGCCCACGTGGTGGAATTGGTAGACACGCTATCTTGAGGGGGTAGTGGCGAAAGCTGTGTCGGTTCGAGTCCGACCGTGGGCACCACCTAAACGCGCGCGGAAAAATCGCTGTCACGAGCGGAACCGGCTGCTACAATCCGCGCCGACCTCGATCTGCTTAAGATTATGCTCGCAAATTACGCACCGATTCTGATCTTCCTGGTCGTCGCCGGTGCGTTAAGTATTGTCCTCCTCGCACTCGGTTTTCTGTTCGGCCGTGGCCGCAAGGATCCCGAGAAGCTGTCCGCCTACGAGTGCGGATTCGAAGCGTTCGAGGATTCGCGGATCCGTTTCGACGTCCGCTATTACCTCGTTGCGATCCTTTTCATCATCTTCGACCTCGAGATCGCCTTCCTTTTTCCGTGGGCCGTGTCGCTCGACGCGATCGGCCGCTTCGGGTTGGCGGCGATGGGGATATTTTTGACTGTCCTCGTAGTCGGATTCGTGTACGAGTGGCGTAAGGGAGCCCTGGAGTGGGACTGAACGCACGCGATTTGCCGTTCGATGTGCCCGAAGTGATGGAGAAGGGTTTCTTCGTCACGAAAGTCGACGAGCTCATGAATTGGGCCCGCACGGGGTCGCTGTGGCCGATGACGTTCGGGCTCGCCTGTTGCGCCGTCGAGATGATGCACGCCGGCGCGTCGCGCTACGATCTCGACCGCTTCGGCGTCGTGTTTCGGCCGAGCCCGCGCCAGTCCGACGTCATGATCGTGGCGGGAACCCTCGTCAATAAGATGGCGCCCGCGCTGCGCAAGGTCTACGACCAGATGCCGGAGCCGCGTTGGGTCATCTCCATGGGCTCATGCGCGAACGGCGGCGGCTACTATCACTATTCTTATGCGGTCGTCCGCGGCTGTGATCGCATCGTGCCGGTCGACGTCTACGTTCCGGGCTGTCCGCCCACGGCCGAGGCTTTGCTGTTCGGAATCCTGCAGCTACAGCAGAAGATCCGGCGCACCCAAACCATTGCGCGCTGATGCCGCGAAAAGATCTAAGTCCCCGGTACGCCGCGCTCGCAGGCGCGATCGAAGCGAAGCTCAAGTCCGGCATTGAGCGTTTGCCGACGACGACGGGGGAGCTCGGCTACCGCGTCGAGCCGGAGCTTCTGCTCGAGGTCTGTCGCACCTTGCGCGACGACCCTGAGCTCAAGCTCGAGATGCTCATCGACGTCTGCGGCGTCGACTATCAGGCCTACGGCTTGGACGAATGGCAGACGACGAGCGCGACGGGCACCGGCTTCAGCCGCGGCACGCTGCGCGAGACGGACCCGCTGGCAGCGGCAGACGAAGATCAGCACGCGCAGTACCGCCCCGCGGGGCGCTTCGCCGTCGTCTATCACCTGCTGTCGATCACGCACAATCATCGGCTGAGGCTCAAGTGCTTCTGCCCGAGCGACGAGCGGCCGATCGTCGATTCCGTTTGCGACGTCTGGAGCTCCGCGGACTGGTTCGAGCGCGAGGCGTTCGATCTCTACGGAGTCTTGTTCCGCGGCCATCCGGACCTGCGCCGCTTGCTCACCGACTACGGCTTCATCGGCCATCCGTTCCGCAAGGATTTCCCGCTGATCGGCAACGTCGAGATGCGTTACGACCCGGCGAGAGGCCGCGTCGTGTACGAGCCCGTCAGCATCGAGCCGCGCACGCTCGTGCCGAAGGTGATCCGCGATGACGCGCGCTACGAGCCCGACTTGAACGCAAAGGATCCCGGCAGTGCCTGAGATCCAAAATTTCACACTGAACTTCGGTCCGCAGCATCCCGCGGCACACGGCGTGCTGCGGCTCGTGCTCGAGCTCGACGGCGAGGTCATTCAGAAGGCGGACCCGCACGTCGGCCTGCTGCACCGCGCGACCGAGAAGCTCGCCGAGAGCAAGCCGTTCAATCAGTCGATTGGCTACATGGATCGGCTCGATTACGTCTCGATGATGTGTAACGAGCACGGCTATGTGATGGCGATCGAGCGGCTGCTCGGGATAACGCCGCCGCTGCGCGCTCAGTACATCCGCGTCATGTTCGACGAGATCACGCGCATCTTGAATCACTTGATGTGGCTCGGTGCGCACGGTCTCGACATCGGCGCCATGGCGATGTTCTTGTACTGTTTCCGCGACCGCGAGGACCTCATGGACTGCTACGAGGCGGTCTCGGGCACTCGCATGCATGCCACGTACTACCGTCCGGGCGGCGTGTATCGCGATTTGCCCGCGCAGATGCCGAAGTATCAGTCTTCGCCGCATCGCGATGCCAAGGAGCTCGAGCGCCTCAACGAAGCGCGCAGCGGCTCGCTGCTCGATTTCATCGAAGATTTCACGAACCGTTTCCCGGCGAACGTCGACGAGTTCGAGACGCTGCTGACGGACAACCGCATCTGGAAGCAGCGCACGGTCAACATCGGCGTCGTTTCGCCCGAGCGCGCGATGCAGCTCGGCTTCTCCGGGCCGATGCTGCGCGGTTCCGGCATCGCTTGGGATCTGCGTAAGAAGCAGCCCTACGACGTCTACGACAAGATGGACTTCGATATCCCCGTCGGCGTCAACGGCGACTGCTACGACCGCTATCTCGTGCGCGTGGAAGAGATGCGGCAATCGAATCGCATCATCAAGCAGTGCGTCGATTGGCTGCGCGCGAACCCGGGGCCCGTCATGAGCGACGACCGCAAGGTCGCCCCGCCGCGTCGCATCGAGATGAAGGACGACATGGAGTCCTTGATCCACCACTTCAAATTGTTCACTGAGGGTTACGCGGTTCCCGAAGGGGAGGCGTACGCGGCGGTCGAGGCGCCTAAAGGCGAGTTCGGTTGCTACATCGTGTCCGACGGCTCGAACAAACCGTACAGGCTCAAGGTGCGGGCGCCCGGCTTCCCGCATCTCGCGGCGCTGAACGAGATGGTCGTTGGCCACATGCTGGCCGACGTCGTCGCCGTCATCGGGACGCAAGACATCGTTTTCGGCGAGATCGATCGATGAGCGAGCACACCTCTACACCGGGCACGCTGTCGGCCCACGTCCGTGAGGAAATCGACCACTGGGTCGCGAAGTTTCCGGAAGGCCGAGAGCGTAGCGCCGTGATCGCCGCGCTGCACGCAGCGCAGCACGAGAACGGCGGCTACTTGACGCCGGAGCTCATGATCGCGGTCGCCGAGTATCTGAAGCTGCCGCAGATCCAGGTGTTCGAGGTCGCTTCGTTCTACTCGATGTTCGAGACGAAGCCCGTTGGCCGGCACAGCATCTCGGTGTGCACGAACATCTCGTGCATGCTGCGCGGCGGCGACGACATCCTGGCGCACGTCGAGAAGCGCCTCGGCATCAAGGCGGGGCAGAGCACCCCGGACGGCAAGTTCTATTTGAAGGTCGAAGAGGAATGCCTCGCGGCTTGCTGCGGCGCGCCGATGATGATGATCGACCATGTCTATCACGAGAACCTGACGGCGCAGTCCGTCGACGCGATTCTCGAGGCGGTGAAGGACTAGCGCCGTGGCCGAACGACCATTCAATCTTGTCTGCTTCGAGACGCTGAAGTTCGGCGACCAGTCTCATACGTTCGAGACGTATCGCAAGATCGGCGGCTACGACGTCTGGGAAAAGGTGCTGCGCGGCGAGTTGACGCGCGACACGATCATCGACGAGATGAAGAAGTCGGGCATCCGCGGCCGCGGCGGCGCCGGCTTTCCGACGGGCGTGAAGATGAGCTTCATGCCGCGCACGGCGCCCATGCAGAAGTATCTCGTCTGTAACTCCGACGAGAGCGAGCCCGGCACGTGCCACGACCGCGACATCCTGCGCTACAACCCGCACGCGCTCGTCGAGGGGCTCGCGCTCGAGAGCTACGCGATCGGCGCGACGGTCGCCTACAACTACATCCGCGGCGAGTTCATGGCGGAGCCGATCCCGCGCTTCGAGCAGGCGCTCAAGGAAGCGTACGCGGCCGGGCTACTCGGCAAGAACATCCGCGGCTCCGGCATCGATCAAGACATTCACACGTTCGTCGGCGCGGGTGCCTACATCTGCGGCGAGGAAACGGCGCTGCTCGAGTCGCTCGAGGGCAAGCAGGGCAAGCCGCGCTTCAAGCCGCCGTTCCCGGCGAACTTCGGCTTGTACGGCGCGCCGACGACGATCAACAACACGCAGAGCGTCGCTTCGATCCCGACCATCTTGCGCAAGGGCGCGCAGTGGTTCGCGGACCTCGGCGTCAAAGGCTCGGGCGGCACGGCGATTTTCTCGATGTCGGGCCACGTCGAGAAGCCCGGCAACTACGAGCTGCCGCTTGGCATCCCGTTCGCGGAGTTGCTGGCGATCGCGGGTGGTGTGCGCGGCGGGCGCAAGTTGAAGGCGGTCATCCCCGGCGGCGTGTCGTGCCCCGTGATACCGGCCGAGAAGATGATGACGTTGACGATGGACTTCGACACCGTCAAGGCGGCGGGATCGGGCCTTGGCACGTGCTCGTCGATCGTCATGGACGAGACGACGTGCATGGTCAAGACGCTGCGCCGCATCTCGCGCTTCTATCACGCCGAGTCCTGCGGTCAATGCACGCCGTGCCGTGAGGGCACGGGGTGGCTGCACCGCGTGCTGACTCGCATCGTCGACGGCGTTGGCACCAAGGCCGACATCGACATGCTCGTCGACGTTGCGAACAAGATCGAAGGCCACACGATCTGCGCGTTCGGCGACGCCGCCGCGTGGCCCGTGCAAAGCTTCATCAAGCACTTCCGCCACGAGTTCGAGTACATGGTCGAGCACAAGGGCAGAAGCGTCGTCGACGATCTGCCGTCGAGGGCCGCATGAGCACGCCGGCACCGACTGCGCCGCCGCCCGCGGCACCTCCGGCCGACCCCAACGTTGTGAACGTCGAGGTCAACGGCGTGCCGCTGAAGGCGCGTAAGGGCCAGATGATCATCGAGGTGACGGACAAGGCCGAGATCTACGTGCCTCGGTTCTGCTATCACCCGAAGCTCACGATCGCAGCCAATTGCCGCATGTGCCTCGTCGAAGTCGAGAAGGCGCCGAAGCCGCTGCCGGCCTGCGCGACGCCCGTGGCCGAGGGCATGAAGATCTTCACGCGCTCGAAGCGTGCGATTTCGGCGCAGAAAGCGACGATGGAGTTCCTGCTCATCAATCATCCGCTCGACTGCCCGATCTGCGATCAAGGCGGCGAGTGCGAGCTGCAGGATCTCGCGATGGGCTTCGGGCGCGGCGTCTCGCGCTACACGGAAAAGAAGCGCATCGTCAAAGACAAGAACTTGGGCCCCTTGGTCTCGACGGACATGACGCGCTGCATCCACTGCACGCGTTGCGTCAGATTCGGAGCAGAAGTCGCCGGCATCCAAGAGCTCGGCGCGAACTTCCGCAGCGATCGCTCCGAGATCGGCACCTATATAGAAAAGAGTGTCGATCACGAGCTGTCGGGCAACATCATCGATTTGTGCCCGGTCGGCGCGCTCAACAACAAGCCCTATCGCTACAGCGCGCGCGCCTGGGAGATGGTCGCGAAGGCGCTCGTCAGCCCGCACGACTGTGCCGGCAGCAACCTGTTCGGGCACGTGCTTCGCGGCCGGTTGCGCCGCGTCGTGCCGCGCGACAACGAGGCGATCAACGAAAGCTGGCTTTCGGATCGCGACCGCTTCAGTTGCCACGCCCTCTATCGCGACGACCGGCTGCTGACGCCGCGCGTCAAGCACGACGGCAAGTGGGTCGAGGCCACGTGGCAGGACGCGCTGACGGCCGCCGTCGGAATGCTGAAGGAAGCGACCGCGGGCGGTGGTGCGAGCGGCTTGGGAACGCTCGTGAGCCCGAGCGCGACGCTCGAAGAGGCCTATCTGCTGCAGCGCATCACGCGCCATCTCGGCAGCGACAACATCGACTATCGCTTGCGCCAGCGCGACTTCCGCGATCAGGCGAGCGATGCGCGCGCGCCGCTGCTCGGTTGCAGCATCGCCGATCTCGATACGCGCCAAGGCGTGCTCGTCGTCGGCTCGAACTTGCGAATGGAAGTGCCGATCGTCGCGCATCGCGTCCGCAAGGCGGCACGCAAGGGCGCGAGCGTCGCGTTCCTGAACCCCGAAGTCTACGAGTACTACTTCAAGCCGGCCTCTTACGTCACGGCTGCGCCCGAGGCGCTGGCCGCGAATCTCGCGGCGGTCCTTTCCGCAGCCGCGAGTGCCGCCGGTGTCGTCGTGCCCGCGCATCTCGGTCGCGCTGTGGAAGGTGTCGCGGTCACAGACTCGCATCGCGCCGCGGCGCAAGCGCTGACGCGCAAGCCCGCTCTCGTATTGCTCGGTCAGATCGCGCAACGTCACCCACAGTACGCCGAGCTCCGGGCGCTGGCGGCGGGTCTCGCTGCCGTGACGGGCGCCGCGCTCGGGTACTTGAGCGAAGGCGCCAACGCTGCCGGCGCGGCGCTCGTAGGCGCTACGCCGCATCGCGGGCCGGGCGGTAAGCCCGTCGCGCGCTCGGGCTACGACGCGCGTGCCATGCTCGAGACGCCGCGGAATGCGTACATCTTGTTCGGTATCGAGCCCACGCTCGACTTGGCCGAGGGCGCCGCGGCGCTGCGCGCGCTGCGCGGGGCCGCCGTCGTCGCGTTCACCTCGTTCGTTTCGGCCGAGCTCGAGGACGTCGCCGACGTGCTGCTGCCTACGGCCACGTTCGCCGAGACCGCAGGAACATTCGTCAACGCCGAAGGGCGCTGGCAGAGCTTCGACGCCGCTGCCGAGGCCGTCGGCGACTCACGGCCCGGCTGGCGCGTGCTGCGCGTGCTCGGCAACGAGCTCGAGCTGCCGCATTGCGAGTACCGCACGCCGAGCGATGTCGTGGATGAGGTCGAGCGCGAGCTCGGTGTCGCGCGCGACCTATCCCCGGCCGATACGCAGTACAAGGGGTCATTCGCGCCGAACGGGCGCGCCCCCGCGACCGACGGTGCGGTGCTCGACGTGCCAATCTACGCGATCGATGCGCTCGTTCGCCGCTCGGAGCCGCTCCAAGAGACCGTGCAAGGTCGCGCGGGGCGGAAGCCGGCATGAACGCGTTGCTGCTTCAGTTCAACGAGCTGTGGGCAACGGTTCCGCCGGAGCTTCAAGTCATCATCGTCAGTGTGCTGAAGATCGTCGTCGTGCTCGTTCCGCTGATCCTCGGCGTCGCGTACTTCACATACTGGGAGCGCAAGATCCTCGCCTGGATGCACGTCCGCATCGGGCCGAACCGCGTCGGCTGGAAAGGCGTGCTGCAGCCGTTCGCCGACGTCATCAAGATGCTCTTGAAAGAGATCGTGGTGCCACGCAGCGCGAACCGGTTCCTGTTCCTGACGGCACCCGTGCTCGCGCTCGTTCCGGCCTTCGCGGTCTGGGCCGTCGTGCCGCTGTCCGACACGTTCGTCATCGCCAATATCGACGCCGGACTCCTTTATGTACTGTCGCTGACGTCGCTCGGCATCTACGGCATCATCCTCGCGGGCTGGGCGTCGAACTCGAAGTACGCGTTCTTGGGCGCGATGCGCTCGGCGGCGCAGATGGTCGCGTATGAAATCGCGATGGGCTTTGCGCTCGTCGGCGTGCTGATGGCCGCTCGCAGCCTGAATTTGGGCGAGATCATCCTGGCGCAACAGGGCACGAGCGTGCTCAGCTGGTACGTCTGGCCTCTGCT
>Ga0315910_10004634_pt1 | contig 11465 bp, 11 predicted proteins | sample EdamamesoilMG_FD_204470 | JGI IMG/M metagenome (GOLD analysis project Ga0315910, IMG submission 204470) | Garden soil microbial communities collected in Santa Monica, California, United States - Edamame soil | ecosystem: Environmental > Terrestrial > Soil > Garden | place: USA: California...
GCTCAAAGGATAAAAGGTACGCTGGGGATAACAGGCTGATCTCCCCCAAGAGCTCACATCGACGGGGAGGTTTGGCACCTCGATGTCGGCTCGTCACATCCTGGGGCTGGAGAAGGTCCCAAGGGTTAGGCTGTTCGCCTATTAAAGTGGCACGCGAGCTGGGTTCAGAACGTCGTGAGACAGTTCGGTCCCTATCTGTGATGGGCGTAGGAAGTTTGAGAGGTCCTGATTTTAGTACGAGAGGACCGAATTGGACCAACCGCTGGTGTACCGGTTGTGGCGTCAGCTGCATAGCCGGGTAGCTACGTTGGGACGAGATAAGCGCTGAAAGCATCTAAGCGCGAAACTCACCTCAAGATGAGACTTCCATTAAGGGACGTCAGAGATGATGACGTTGATAGGCTGCAGGTGTAAAGTCAGAAATGGCAAAGCTGAGCAGTACTAATTACCCGAACGCTTCAGATAAGATATACAATACAATTTTATCATAACGAAACCCTGTGTGCTCGTTTGCTACACTATTCTTTCATCAGACCATGTCAACGATATTAAAAAAGTCCATAGTTTATAGTCGATAGTTCATAGTAATATGAACTTCAGATTAGAACTCAAGACTCAAAACTTTAAGGTGACTATAGCGGTGGGGATCACCTCTTCCCATTCCGAACAGAGAAGTTAAGCCCACCAGCGCTGATGGTACTTGGATAATACCCGGGAGAGTAAGTCGTTGCCTATCTTTTATCAAAGCCTCGTAGAAATACGAGGCTTTTTTCGTTTTAGCCCCTTGATAAAAAGGAATGTCATTTACGTAAAGGAGAACTCATAAAATCACCAAAACCGATAGCTTCTTGTTTGGAGGTATACAGACAGGAGAGTATGAGTTATTGGATTACAGTATCCGTAATCGTAAGGGTTGAGCCGCTGAGTAAAGTCTGATACCTCCCCAATGGTCGCCAAGCCGGCCCTCCGGTTGGATTACCCTGAAAGTCAAAGGTTGATCCACAACAGGAATCAGCCATGTACAAGCCCGAAGCATGAACATCTGTTGTTGCACAGGCCTGGTTGGGTTGATACGAACAATTTCTTTCAAAGGCGTAGTATGTGCTGGAGTTCACCCGATAAATAATTATTCCACGTGTTCCTCCATTAATATTTTTGTATCCACCATTGGTTGATAGTGTGCTGTATTCTGGAAGAGTAAGGTTGATGGTAATATCAGCGAAGGCCGAAAACGGGATTGGATCATCGCTAAGATCAGGCGAACATCCTACGTAAAGCAAAAGTAAAACAAGGACTGACCAACGCATGGTGTTTCTCTAGGGATATTCGTAAAATCCTTTTCCGGTTTTTCGTCCAAGAAGTCGGGCATCAACCTTTTGTTGTTGAATCCAGCTTGGTCTGAATTTAGGCTGTTGATGAAATGCCTTGTACAGGGATGAGGTAACAGAAAAATTCACATCGATTCCAATCAAATCCATCAGTTCAAAAGGCCCCATCTTAAATCCTGATGATCGAAGTAATCGATCAATACCTTGAATATCAGCACAGCTTTCTTCCAGAAGGCTAAGCGATTCAATATAGAAGTGACGTGCAACCCGATTGACAATGAACCCCGGAGAGTCTGTGGCAACAACAGAAATCTTATTAACAGACTTAGAAAATTTTTTCAGCAGATCAATTGTGGTTGAATTGGTGTTTGTGCCCTTTATGATTTCAACCAGCTTCATAAGCGTAGCCGGATTGAAGAAGTGCAATCCGGCAAAGCGATCAGGTCGTTTTAGTGCGGAAGCTATTTGTGTTATCGAAATGGATGAAGTATTGCTTGCTAAAACGGTATAGTTACTGTTAATGTCTTCCAGACTTGAGAAAAGTTTTCTTTTCGCATCCAATTGTTCAACGATTGCCTCAATAATCAGATCGGCCTGAAGCTGATTGAAGTTACTAATCACTGAAATTCTGCTCAATATGCTACCGTGTTGTTCTGAGGTCAGCTTATTTTTTACAACAGCGCTATCGAGATTTTTTTTAATAGTACTAACGGCAGCATCAGCTGCATTGAATTCGGCATCATAAAGCATTACCTGATATCCGGCTGTGGCACAGAGCTGGGCTATCCCCTGGCCCATGGTGCCAGCGCCAACAACAGCAATTTTTTTCAGGGAGTCGATCGTCATGCCAGACTACTCGTATGGAACTGGCGCAGGAAGCGAATATCGTTTTCTGAATAAAGTCTAAGGTCGTTTACACGATAGCGTAATTGCGTAACGCGTTCAATGCCCATTCCGAAAGCAAAGCCTGTGTATTCTTCCGGATCAATGCCACAGCTCTTTAGTACATTAGGGTGTACCATTCCTGCTCCTGCGATCTCAACCCAGCCCGATCGTTTGCAGACCACGCAGCCTTCGCCTTTGCAGATCAGACAGGTTACATCAATCTCAGCGCTGGGTTCTGTAAATGGAAAGAATGATGGACGCAAGCGTAGTTGAATATCTTTTCCGTACATCTCTTTCGCAAAGTGAAAAATGGTTTGCTTGAGATCAGCGAAGCTTACGTTCTTATCAATATACAAACCTTCTACCTGGTGGAAGAAACAATGAGCACGTGCAGAAATGGCTTCATTGCGATACACCCGTCCAGGCATGATGGCGCGAATGGGTGGTTTTTGTTTTTCCATCATTCGTATCTGCACGTTCGATGTATGCGTGCGCAATAGCATATCTTGTGTGCCTTCTCCTTTTTTCTTTTCAACAAAAAATGTGTCTTGCATCTCGCGTGCCGGATGGTTCTCCGGGAAATTTAAGGCAGAGAAATTATGCCAGTCGTCCTCGATCTCCGGGCCATCGGCAACATTGAATCCCAGGCGTTCGAAAATTTCGATGATCCGATACTTGGTTAACGTTAATGGATGCAGGTTTCCTACTTTGTTCGCTACAGGTGGAAGCGTGAGGTCAATATCCGTTGTAGTAGTGGCAACAGATTCGAGTTGATCGTTCAGCTCTATCAGTTTGGATTCGGCTGCTATTTTTAGCTCGTTCAGAATTTTTCCAACATTTTTCTTTTGTTCTGCTGGCACTTGCTTGAGTTGCTCGAACAACTCGCCAATAACCCCTTTTCGGCTTACGTACTTCAATCGAAAGGTTTCTACGGCTTGCTTGTCGGCTGCGGTATAGGCAGAAACTTCACTTAGTAAAGTCTGAATTTGTTCTTCCATTATCAACATTGTATGAGGCCAAAAGTACTATTTTGGCTTGTATTGCTGAAATACTTAATCGCCTTCTTCTGCTTCTTCCACGTTTAGTTTTCCCCGTAAAAGTCGGTCCAGAATGATGCTGAGCAGCACCGAGAGAAAGATTACACCAGTAAGAATGTATCGGTCTGAAAACTGACGAAACAGTACGGCCAGCCCGATGTAGAACAGTTGCAGGATTCCAAGTATAATGGTGGTTCGGGCATGACTCACTCCAAGGCGCATAATAGAGTGGTGGATGTGTCCCTTGTCGGGTCTGAAAGGCGATTGACGTTTGGCCAGCCGGAGGATGATGATCCGAAGAGTATCAATCAAGGGTACAATTAAAAAGCACGAAGCTGTTCCTACGGATCCCTGGAATTTAAATGTAGTCGCGTTTGGTAGTTTAAAATTGGAGTCCATAAAGTGGATAGCCAGAATGGCGAGCATCATACCGATTACTAACGCCCCGGTATCGCCCATAAAAACTTCTGAAGGTTCCCAATTGAAAATCAAAAATGCCAGTATTGATCCCAGCATTGAAAAGGAAAGGATTGAAAAAATTGGATCACCCGCCAGAAAAAACCAGATGCCAAATGCGGCCAGCGAAGTTATGGCAATTGTTCCCGCTAATCCATCTAATCCATCTATCAGGTTGTACGAGTTGGTAATAACGATGATGGTAAGAAAAGTGATACCGTAGCTGATGATGCCCGGAAGTTCGTAAATGCCAAACATTCCATAGAACGATATAATACGCAAATCGTACAGGAAAATTAAGAGAGACGCAGCCATTAACTGACCAAGAAGTTTGTGAATCCATCGCAAGGGCACGAGATCATCGCGAACACCAATGAAAAAAATAGCCGATAAAGGTACCAGTATAAATTTGATGTTTACCCAATCATGCATGTCAACCCAGATCAGAGAGGAAACAAAAAATCCTAAGAATATGGCGATTCCGCCCATGGAAGGCGTGACCTTTTTATGAATCTTTCTTCGGCCAGGAATGTCCACCAGGTTCTTGCGCAATGAATATTTTATAATCACCGGAACGGTGAGGAATGCGATTACAAAAGCAGTGATTGATGCGGCTAGTTGGAGGGCCATAATTGATGCCTACAAAAATAGCATTTTGGATTTAGATCATTGCGTAAAGAAGCGCTGTATGGTATTGCAAACATACTCAATTTGCTCATCAGTCAGTTCAGGATAAATCGGTAGGGAAAGTATCTGATCCTGATACGCTGAGGCCACAGGAAAATCTTTTGATTGATGACCAAGATGTTTGTAGACCGGAAGGTTTGGCAGCGCCCGAGGATAATGAATGGATGTTTCTATGCCTTTACTATCAAGGTACGCTTTTAGTTCATTTCGCCTGTCTGTGCGAATCACGTACAAATGGAAAGTATGGGTTGTGCTGGTTCTCGTTTCGGGCAATCGGACTTCGGGAATGTTTTTTAGAAGTTGATGATACTTCATCGCGTTGGCAATTCGCTTGTCAGTCCAGACAAGAATGTGCTTGAGCTTTACGGAAAGTATGGCGGCCTGCAGCGAATCCAGCCGGCTGTTTACACCTTCCATTTCATGATCGTCTTTCTTTAGCGCACCGTGGTTGGCATACCTGCGCATTTGCATGGCCAGGGTATCATCGTTTGTAACAATCGCACCTGCGTCACCATAAGCTCCCAGGTTTTTCGATGGATAAAAACTAAAGGCACTGGCGATGCCGAATGTTCCGGCAAGTTTGTTGTTTTCTTTCGTAAAGTGCGATTGAGCACAATCTTCAATCAGCCATAATCCATACTTCTCACAGATGGTTCTTAGTTCTGTGGCGTGAGCAGCATGTCCGTACAGATGAACGGACAGTATAGCCTTTGTATGCGGTGTGATTTTTCTTTCTACATCCGTAGGATCAATGGTGTATGTGTCAGGATTAATGTCGGCAAACACTGGGAGCGCACCAGTTTGTGATATGGTTTCGGATGTTGATATCCAGCTTAAGGCCGGTGTGATTACTTCATCGCCTGGTTTAAGGCCCAGCATTTTTAAGATAATATAAAGGGCATCGGTTCCGTTTCCCACACCAATGCAGTGTTTAACGCCTAACTGTTTTGCAAATTGATTTTCGAAATTGTTCACGCGTGTTCCGCCAACAAAGGAGCAATCATCCAGTGTTCTGTGAAGAGCTTCATCCAACTCAGCCTTAATAGACAGGTACTGAGGTTTCAGGTCTACAAACGGAACGGTTGTCATGGTGTTAAATTTCCAGAATTAATTTTGACTGGACTTCATGCAAACAAATCTTTCTCACAGAATTCTCTAAACACTGAAGTCGTTGTTACTATCTTCGGTTCCGAACACCTGTGCAAGTTTACCGTGTTTTTAAAAAAGGATGCGAATGGTCTTCAGAGATATGCAGGGAGCTTGTCCGGATATCGTGCACCAGGTTGATCGAAGGTCGGGCGTCTGCTAGCCCAAAACCATTTCCCTTTAGTATTTCACGATAGCTGGTAGTATGAAGGTCGGTAAACCCTTCGCTGAATTCGATCTCTTCGCCTTCCAGGGTGATTGACCGATAGGTACGTTGACCTTTTGCTTTGATGTCTGCAGGTAAATGATCGTAGTTGATGCTCAGCATCCAACGAACCCGGGCTTTTTCTAACTCTATGTAGCCGGCTGCTGTGTCATCGCTGAGCAGGTGAACTTCTTTTGATTTCACCTCGCCAAAAACCCAGGTGAGCATATCAAAGAAATGAATGCCAATGTTGGTAGCAACGCCTCCTGATTTTGAGTTGTCGCCTTTCCAACTGATCTGATACCAGTTGCCACGCGAGGTAATGTAGGCCAGATCAACATCGTATATTTTTTTTGGATCACCATTTCTTACTTTTTCGCGCAACGCGATAATGGACGGATGAAGTCGTAATTGCAGAATAGTATTGACGCGATGGCCTGTTTCTTTTTCTATTTCTTCCAGGGCATCAACATTCCAGGGGTTAAGCACTAGTGGTTTTTCGCAAATGGCATCGGCTTTATGACGCAGCGCAAATCGAATGTGCGAATCGTGCAGGTAGTTGGGTGTGCAAATGCTGACGTAGTCAATTTTTGTTCCGGTGCGTTTCAGTTTATCGAGATGGCGATCGAAGCGTTCAAACTCCGTAAAGAAATCAGCCTTAGGAAAGTGAGAATCCAGAATGCCAACCTGATCGAACTTGTCGAGTGCGGCCACCAGGTTATTGCCTGTTTCCTTGATCGCTTTTAAGTGACGTGGCGCAATAAATCCGGCCACTCCTATCAATGCAAAATTTTTCATTTCTATAACCCTTAAAGTTTAGTAACCTGACCGTTCTTAAGCTGGTATCGTTCTTTACTCTCTTCGCAAACAGCAATGCCCTGTTCGTCAAATTTTAGTTTGTGTCCATACTCGCTCATCCAGCCTGTTTGGCGAGCAGGGTTCCCCATAACAAGGGCGTAGTCCGGAACATGCTTGGTCACTACAGCACCCGCACCAATGAAGGCAAAACAACCGATGTCGTGTCCGCATACAATGGTAGCATTGGCCCCGATGGAAGCACCCTTCTTTACTAAGGTTTTGGCGTATTGATTTTTCCGGTTAACTGCACTACGAGGATTGATTACATTGGTGAACACCATAGATGGACCTAGAAAAACATCGTCTTCACATTGAACACCGGTGTAAATGGATACGTTGTTTTGAACTTTTACATTTTTACCGAGCACTACATCTGGTGAGATAACTACGTTTTGGCCGATGTTACATTGTTCGCCAATCTTGCAGTTGGGCATGATGTGCGAAAAGTGCCAGATCTTGGTGCCATCTCCTATTTCGCAGCCTTCATCTATGATGGCTGAGGGATGGGCGTAATATTTTTTTTCTGGTGACATACGTTGCGTGTTGGTGAATTTACACCCAATGTTCTATTGAAAGAAGTTTTTGATCGTGCGGCAAATGTATTCGAGCTGATCGCTTTCCATTTCAGTATGAATGGGTAACGAAATAACGGTTTCAGAAAGTTTTTCTGTAATGGGAAAAGATCCTTCACCAAATTCCGGAAGCCGATACGCTTTTTGGAGGTGTAACGGAACGGGATAGTAGATCATAGTGGGCACACCATTTTTTTCAAGGTAGTCGCGAAAATCATCTCGGTTACCATCAACTACTTTCAGTGTGTACTGATGGAAAACATGGGTGGAGTGCTTTAATCGTGTTGGCGTTTTTATGTTGGTGATGCCGGATAATGTTTTATCATAGTAATCGGCTACTACATTTCTCCGCTGTGCATAATCGTTAAGGTACTGAAGCTTTACAGAAAGAATAGCCGCTTGTAACGTATCCAGCCTGCTGTTTACGCCAATAATGTCGTGATGGTATTTAATGCGTTGACCATGATTGGCAATCATTCGGATTTTTTCTGCTAGCGTTGAGTCGTTTGTAAACAATGCTCCACCATCGCCATAGCAGCCTAAATTTTTTGACGGGAAGAATGATGTGGTGCCAATCGTTCCCATAGTTCCGGCTTTCTTGCGCGTTCCATCCGCAAAGGTATAATCGGCACCCAGTGCCTGGGCTACATCTTCAATAACATGCAGCTTGTGGTTGGCAGCAATCTTCAACAGTGCTTCCATGTCAGCGCATTGTCCATATAAGTGTACAGGCACAATGGCTACCGTTCTATTGGTGATTTTAGACTCAACCTGATTGGTGTCAAGATTAAATGTGCTTTCATCGACATCAACAAAAACAGGTTTTAATCCGAGCAGGGCAATTACCTCGGCTGTGGCAACGTAGGTGTGTACCGGCAGAATAACTTCATCGCCAGGTTTGAAGTTGAGGGCCATCATGGCGATCTGCAACGCATCTGTTCCGTTGGCGCAAGGAATTACGAAACCTGCCCCAGTAAAGTGTTGCAGTGCCTTAGCAAATTCACTTACCTGTGGTCCTTGAATAAAGGCGGTTGATGTAAGAACGTCTTGTATGGCCGCATCTACTTCCGGTTTTATGCGCAAGTACTGCGTTTGCAGATCAACCATTTTAATCTTTTCCATAGATACGTGGTGAATTACAGGCGGGCTGTCACCATGCTTTTATTGAGTACACCCTTAACATCGTAGATCACAGTTTTCGCTTCGGTGATTTTGCTCCAATCGAGTTGCGTAAATTCCTGGTGGCTTACCGTAAGCACAATGGCGTGATATTTTTTGGTAAGAGCCGGAATCAACGAGAGGTCATATTCATGTTTTACTTCTTCGGCATCGGCTTGCGGATCGTAAATATCTACCTGAGTGCCGAAGCTTTTTAGTTCGTGAATAACATCAACCACTTTGCTGTTCCGGATATCGGGACAATTTTCTTTGAAGGTGATTCCCAGGATCAACACATTTGCTTTGTTGATGGGAAGTTCATTTTGCGCCATTAGTTTGATTACACTGTTGGCTATGTGAACGCCCATGTTATCGTTGATTCTTCTTCCGGAAAGAATTACTTCCGGATGGTAGCCAAGACTTTCGGCTTTGTGGGTGAGGTAGTAGGGATCGACACCTATACAATGTCCACCAACAAGACCTGGTTTAAAGGGAAGGAAATTCCATTTGGTGCCGGCTGCCTCTAATACTTCATGCGTATCGATGTTCATACGTTCGAAGATCAGCGCCAGTTCGTTTACAAAAGCAATGTTTACATCGCGTTGCGAGTTCTCAATTACTTTAGCGGCTTCGGCTACTTTTATGGAAGAAGCTTTGTGTGTACCGGCCGTAATAATTTTACGATACAATTGATCTACTTTTTCGGCTACCTCGGGTGTGCTTCCGCTGGTAACTTTTTTAATGGTGGTAACACGATGAAGTTTATCGCCTGGGTTAATCCGTTCGGGTGAGTAGCCGCAGAAAAAGTCAACGTTAAATTTCAGACCGCTTACTTTTTCAAGCACGGGCACACATACTTCTTCTGTGCAGCCTGGATACACGGTTGATTCGTAGATTACGATGTCGCCTTTTTTCAAAGCACTGCCTACTGTTTTGCTGGCGCTAACCAGCGGACTGAGATCAGGTTTTTTAAATTCATCAACGGGTGTTGGCACTGTAACGATAAAGTAGTTTACGCTTTTCAGATCGTTAAGCGTGGCAGAGTACGAAAGTTTTGATGCCAGTTTCAGTTCGTCAGCTTCTACTTCGCGGGTGCGGTCGTGTCCTTTCTTTAGTTCCTCAATTCGTTCCTGGTTGATGTCGAAACCAACAACATCGGTCACTTTGCCGAATTCAACAGCCAGGGGGAGACCAACATATCCTAATCCAATAACTCCTATTTTTTCCATAACACTTACTTTGCTTTATAATATTCGAGGTACCAGTCAATAAAATTTCCAATTCCTTTTTCGATGGATGTTGCTGGTTTGAAGTTTACCGTTTGGATCAAGTCCTCAACATCAGCAAACGTTTCGGGTACATCACCGTCCTGTATGGGCAGAAGATTTTTCACGGCTTTCTTTCCGAGTTTTTCTTCGATCACTTCGATGAAGCGCATCAACTCCACCGGTTGATTATTGCCGATGTTAAATATTCTGTATGGTGCAAAACTGGTTGCCGGGTCAGGTTGCATGCCATTCCAATCTGTATTGGGTGTTGGAATGGAAGGCGTTAAACGGGCAATACTTTCTACAATGTCATCCACGTACGTGAAGTCGCGTCTCATCTTTCCATTGTTAAATACATCAATCGGTTTTCCTTCCAAAATTGCTTTCGTGAAAAGAAAGAGCGCCATATCCGGTCGGCCATACGGACCATATACGGTGAAAAATCGAAGGCCGGTGGTTGGCAAATTGAACAAAGCCGAATAGGTATGCGCCATCAGCTCGTTTGATTTCTTCGTGGCTGCGTAAAGTGAAATCGGATGATCAACATTATGGTGTACTGAGAACGGCATCTTTTTGTTGGCGCCATACACCGAACTGGATGAAGCGTAGATCAAATGCTTTACCGCATGATGGCGGCAAACCTCCAGTATGTTAAGGAAACCATGCAAGTTGCTTTGCAGGTAAGCATGGGGGTTGGTAAGCGAATAGCGAACACCGGCTTGCGCAGCCAGGTTAACAACAAAATCAACCGGTTGCGTTTTGAAAACCTTATTCAAGCCGTCATGATCGATCAGGTCGATTTGATAAAAAGTAAAACCCTTAATTTTTTCAAGAATAGAAAGCCTGCTCTTCTTGAGGGTTACATCGTAGTAGTCATTGAGATTATCAATTCCCACAACGTTGTAACCAAGGCTGGATAATTTCTTTGACAAGTGAAACCCAATAAACCCCGCGGCACCGGTTACCAGGACTGATTGCTGAGATGACATTTGAAGATCGGGATGTAGTTATTTTAAATGGACTGCAAAACTAAATAATTTAGCCATGACACAATAATTAAGGCCTTTTTTGTATAAAATTGAGCCTTGCAAGAAAAAGCAGATAACAGGGTATACGATCAGTCAAAACTTCCGGTCTTGACGATACTTTGTACCGATTACAAAACACGCACGAATTGAAGGTAATTCTCATTTTAATTCAGAAGGAATTTATACTGGAGTTGAGGCGCAAGGCTGTTATCTCCGGCATAACGCTTTACTTATTCAGTTTGATTTTTATCTGTTACCTCACCTTCAGCTTACGGCACAATAGCATCAATGAGGCTACATGGTCTGCGTTGTTTTGGCTTACTATTCTTTTTTCGGTGGTAAACAGTGTGGCAAAAAGTTTTATTGGCGAAAAACGGGGCACATTTATCTACTTGTATAGCGTGGCCAGTCCGCAGGCCATTATACTTTCTAAAATTGTCTATAACACTATTCTCTGTTTTCTTCTCTCGTTGCTGGGCTTTGTTTTATTTTCGGTGCTCATCCATAATCCAATTCAGGATAAAAGTATTTTTCTGCTTACCCTATTACTTACTTCAGTTGGATTTTCAGCTTCGCTCAGTTTGATTTCGGGTATTGCATCCAAAGCCAACAACAGCAACATTCTGATGGCAGTGCTCAGTTTTCCGGTGGTGATTTCCATTTTGTTGATGGCGATTAAAATCACTAAAAACGTACTGGATGGATTGGATCGCAGTACAAGCCTGGATGAATTATTTAATCTGCTGGCAATAAATTGCATTCTTACTGCGCTCGGGTATCTGCTCTTCCCGTATATTTGGCGCAGTTAAAATCGAGCAACCTCCTATTCGCCTAATG
>Ga0315910_10004635_pt1 | contig 11463 bp, 8 predicted proteins | sample EdamamesoilMG_FD_204470 | JGI IMG/M metagenome (GOLD analysis project Ga0315910, IMG submission 204470) | Garden soil microbial communities collected in Santa Monica, California, United States - Edamame soil | ecosystem: Environmental > Terrestrial > Soil > Garden | place: USA: California...
GTCCAGTTCGCCCACCTTGCGGGAAGGGGACTTGTCCGTGTCGAGGAATTTGCCGTTTGCGGCGTCGAGCGTCTCGGCGAGCACCTTCGCCTTCGCGTTGCCGGTCTTCTGCGCGAGATCCTCGATCGAGACCTGCAGCGCAAGGAATTCGCCCAGTGAATCCCAGCGCAGGTGATTCTCTTCCAGGAACTGCTGCACGTGCTTCGGGGCCGAGCCACCGGCGCCGGTTTCATAGAGCCCGCCACCCTCGAGCAGCGGCACGATGGACAGCATCTTGGCGCTGGTGCCCAGTTCCAGGATGGGGAACAGGTCAGTGAGATAGTCGCGCAGCACATTGCCGGTGACCGAGATGGTGTCCTGGCCTGCGCGCAGCCGTTTCAGCGTCGAGGCGGTGGCCTCCACCGGCGACTCGATGCGGATGTCCAGGCCGCTGGTGTCATGGGACTTCAGCGATTCGCGCACGCGCGCGATCAGGTTGCGGTCGTAGGCGCGTCCCGCATCCAGCCAGAAGATGGCCGGCTGCCCGGTGATGCGCGCGCGCGTCACGGCCAGCTTCACCCAGTCGCGGATGGCGACATCCTTGGTCTGGCACATGCGCCAGATGTCGCCCTTCTCGACCTTGTGCTCGGTGAGCGCCGCGCCATCGGCGCCCACGACGCGCACGGTACCGGCGCCGGCGATTTCGAAGGTCTTGTCATGCGAGCCGTATTCCTCGGCCGCCTGCGCCATCAGGCCGATGTTGCTGACATTGCCCATTGTGGGCACGTCATAGGCGCCCATCTGGCGACAGTCGTCGATGACCACCTGGTAGACGTCTGCGTAGCAGCGATCGGGAATCAGCGCGACCATATCGTGCAGTTTTCCGTCAGGACCCCACATCTTCCCCGAGGCGCGGATGGCTGCCGGCATCGACGCATCGATGATCACGTCGCTGGGCACGTGCAGGTTGGTGATGCCCTTGTCCGAATCCACCATGGCCAGTGGTGCCCGCGCCGCCATGGCAGCGGCGATGTCCGCCTGCACCGTGGCGCGCTGCGGTTCGGGCAGGGTCTGCACCTTGGCGAGCAGGGCCTCGAGTCCGTTGTTGGGATTCACGCCGGCCGCCGTCAGCGCGGCACCGTGCTTCGCGAACACATCCTGCAGGTACACGCTCACTGCGTGTCCGAACAGGATGGGATCGGACACCTTCATCATCGTGGCTTTCAGGTGCAGCGAGATCAGCACGCCGTCGCGCTTCGCGCCATCCATCTCTCGCGCGTAGTACTCGCGAAGCTGGCGCGCAGAAAGGAAGGTGGTGCTGATCAGCTCGGCATCCTTCACCTTCACGCCATCCTTCAGCACCGTGACCTTGCCAGCGGCATCCACGTGTTCGATGCGCAGTGCCCCGGCCCTGGCAACCGAAGCCGACTGTTCGTTGCCGTAGAAATCACCGCCGCTCATGTGCGCCACGTGCGACTTCGAGTCCTTCGACCAGGCGCCCATGGAATGCGGATGCTTGCGGGCGTACTGCTTCACGGCCTTGGCTACGCGCCGGTCCGAATTGCCCTCGCGCAGCACTGGGTTGACCGCGCTGCCTGAGACCTTCGCATAGCGCTGGCGGATTTTCTGTTCGGACTCGTTCGCCGGCGACTCGGGATAGTCGGGCACGGCGAATCCCTGGCCTTGCAACTCGCGCACGGCTTCCACCAGCTGCGGCACCGAGGCGCTGATGTTGGGCAGCTTGATGATGTTGGCGTCGGGTGTCTTCGCCAGCTCGCCCAGCTCCGCCAGATCGTCACTGCAACGTTGTACCGGCGTCAGCACCTCGGGAAAGTTCGCCAGGATGCGGCCTGCGAGCGAGATGTCGCGGGTTTCGACGCTGACGCCGGCGGCGCGCGTGAAGGCCTGCACGATGGGCAGCAGCGAATAAGTCGCCAGGGCCGGTGCTTCGTCGGTCAACGTGTAGATGATCTTCGCGTTCATGCCTTACCTTTAAAGTGCGGAGAGTTCGCGCTCCGCCTGTTTCAGCCATTCTTCCTGCGTGCGCCGGTAGTGGGCAGGGGCCACCGCCGACTGGTCGAGCAGGCCCTTGAGCACCTGGCGCGCCGTATCCGGCTGGCCCTGTGCACGCAGCAGCTGCGCGTAGCGCACGGCTGCCTCGGCGCCAGGGAAGTAGCCCGCCAGCACCTTGAATTCGTCCAGCGCGCGCTGGGCCTGGCCCTCCTGTTCGAGCGCGCGCGCATACAGCAGGTGACCGTCGCTGGAGCGGAAGTCCGGATTCGCGCGGATGAGTTCATCCAGAGTGGCGCGGGCATCCGCGAACTGGCTGGCAGCGAACTGCGCGCGAGCCAGTCCCAGCATCAGGTTCGGATCGTGCTCGTAGAGGCCGCGCAGCAGCTGCCGGTACACATCCGCGGCCTCTCCCGGCTTGCCCATGCGCAGCAGTTCTTCGGCATAGCGCTGGCTGGCGTCGACGCCGCCGCTGATCTTGGCGTGCTGTGCCAGGCGCCGCAGGTCGGCTTCCGGGTCCAGCGCCTTCTTCATTCCCTTCACGGTGCGCTTGGTGGTGTGGCTGCGCAGCAGCGCGGGAATCAGCTCGGCCGCGGTGTAGGCGAAGATGCTGGCCACCGGCAGCATGGCCAACACCCAGATCCAGATCTGGTTCCGGCCCGTCTTGATGACATGGACGATAAGCAGGGCCTGGATGACGTAGGAAAGCAGCAGCAGCGACATCGTGGGCCCAGGAATGGCAAGGGGAGTCGGAAACTCCATATTTTAGCGTGCATGGCAAAGCCGCGGCGAGGCCGATTATCCTTGCCGGTCAATGCGAGTCACGGTGCACATGCTGCTGGCCGGGTTGCTGGGATGCGGGCTGGCGATGGCAGCCCTGGCCCAGCAGCCCGCCGGCGCGGGTCCGGATGACCAGCCCGGGGCGCAGAATCGCCCGCGCATCGGACTGGTGCTGTCCGGCGGGGGCGCCCGTGGCGCGGCCCATATCGGCGTGCTGAAGGCTCTGGAACAGTTGCATATCCCCATCGACGCCATTGCCGGAACCAGCATGGGCGCGGTGGTGGGCGGCCTTTATGCCAGCGGCATGTCCGCCGCGCAGATCGAGCGCGAGCTCGGGAGCGTCGACTGGAGTGATGCGTTTCGGGACCGTCCGGCGCGCTCGCAACTGAACTTCCGCCGCAAACTCGAGGACCGGGATTACCTGGTGCAGGTGCCACTGGGATGGCATGACGGCAGGTTCCAGTTGCCTCGCGGCCTGATCCAGGGACAGAAGCTGACGCAGTTGCTGCGCGAGATGACGCTGCCGGTCAGCGACATCGACAGTTTCGATGCGCTGCCGACGCCTTTCCGCGCGGTGGCCACGGACCTGGAAACCGGCGAGGCCGTGGTGCTGAAGGACGGGGACCTGGCCGGCGCGCTGCGCGCCAGCCTGTCAGCTCCTGGCATCTTTGCGCCGGTGGAGCGCGATGGCCGGCTGCTGGTGGACGGCGGCGTCGCGGACAACCTGCCGATCGCGGTGATGCGCGAGATGCAGGTGGACCGGCTGATCGTGGTGGATGTGGGCAATCCGCTGGCAAAGCGCGAGCAGCTCGACGCCGTGACCTCGGTGGCCAACCAGATGCTCGCCATCATGATCCGCCGCGAATCGCAGAAGCAGCTCGAGCTGGTGCAGCCGCAGGATGTGCTGATCACGCCGGACATGCCACGGGTGTCTTCCTATGATTTCCGCAACCTGCCCAAGATCATGCGGATGGGCGAGGCGGCAGCGAAATCCGCGACGGCCGCGCTGTCGCAGCTGTCGCTTCCGCCGGCGGAATACGAGCGTTACGTCGCGGCCAGACATCATGAGCGCGCCTTGCCGGTGGTGCGGGAGGTGAAGGCGGACGCCGGCTCCGGGAAGTACGCCAAGGCGGTGGACAATGTGTTCGGCAGTCTGGAGGGCGAGACACTGGACATGCCGTCCCTGCAGCAGCGCATGAACCGCTACTACGGCCAGGGCCTGCTGGAGACGCTGGACTACCGCCTGCTGCCTGTGCCCGGCGAGCCGGAAAAGGCCGATCTGGAATTCGCGGTGCGGCCCAACACCTGGGGACCGGACTATGTGCGTTTCGGCCTGAGGCTCCAGGACGACTTCCGCGGCAATTCCACCTTCGATGCGGCCCTGCGTCTGCTGTTCACCGACATCAACTCCGCCGGTGCCGAGCTGGTCTGGGACATGCAGGTGGGCGCCAATCCGCGCTTCGGCGGAGAGTTCTACCAGCCGTTCTCGCCGCAGCGCCGCTGGTTCGTCGATCCGGCCGTGCTGTTCGAGATCCGCACCGTGCCGGAATTCAATGAGGCGGGAGACCTGCTGGCAGAGTTGCGTGTGCGCTCGCTGCGCTTCGGGGCCGCGCTGGGATACGAGATCGCCCAGACCGCCGAGATCCGCGCCGGATTCGTGCGCGAACTGGGTGACTCCGAGGTGCGTGTCGGCACGGCCAGCGCACCGCCGCTGGATTTCTCCAACAACGAGATGTTCACGCGCTTCAGCTACGACAGCCTGGACAGCGTCGCATTTCCGACCAGTGGTGCGGCCGCGACTGTCGAGTGGCGCCGCCAGTTGTCGGGTCGCTCTCTGGACCGCGTGTCGGATTCGGTCAACATGGACTGGCGCGTGGTGCGCTCCTGGGGAAAGAACACCGCAATCGCCTGGGCTTCGGGAGGCGCCATGCTCGATGAGCAGTTCGCCGATGTGCGCGACTACTTCACGCTGGGCGGATTCCTGAACCTGTCCGGCATGCCCGCGGATGCCGTGAATGGCCCCCACTATGGCATCGCCCGGCTGGTCTACTACCGCAAGGTGGGCAACGGCGGCAGCGGCTTCCTGAACGTGCCGCTGTATGCCGGCATGTCACTGGAAGCCGGCAATGCCTGGAACAACTACAAGGAAATGAGTTTCGCGGACTCGCGCAAGGATGCCAGCCTGTTCTTCGGACTGGATACGGTGCTGGGTCCGGCCTGGCTGGCCGTGGGCTACGACAACTCCGGGCGCTACGCCCTGTACCTGTCGCTGGGCCGGGGTTTCTAGTTCAGGCAAGTCCGCGGCTGGCAGCGAGGTTCTCGATCTTGGAGAACTGCAGCGTGGGAGAGTCCAGCGGCCGCGAGTACTCGTGCCGGCGGCTCATCTCGGTCAGCGCGGCATCGCGTTCGTCGGCGGTGCGGTACCAGTGCACGCGATGCCAGTCCGGTCCCAGGAGCTTCCGGAAGGGATCATTGCTCTTCAGGCTGACGCGGATACCGAAGGGGCAGGGCTCCTCGGTGTGCGGGCGGCGCAGGTTGTGCACGGACTGTATCTGGGGCATGGCATCATGATACCAGCCCGGCACGCCGCGGGGCGTGTGCGGGAAATCCCATGTCCGTAGAAATCCGTGTGCTGCTGCTCATTGGCCTGTTCGCAGCCGGCTTCTTCGCGCGCCGGATGGGATGGCTGAAGCCCCCTCATGCGGGCCGCATGCTGCAACTGGTGATCACGGTGGGCCTGCCCGCGTTGTTCCTGGCCGACGTCAGCCGAATTCCGCTGCGCGCGGACCTGGTCGCCCTGCCGGCGAGCTGCGTGCTGATCGTGCTGGTGACCTGGGCCGCCTCATTGCTGGTGGGACGCGCAATGAAACTGCAGCGGCCCGAGCAGGGCGCCGTGACGGTGTGCGGCATGTCCGTGAACAACGGATTCCTGTTTCCTTTTGTCATCGCAGTCTGGGGCCAGGTGGGCTTTGCGCAGCTCGCGCTGTTCGACTTCGGCAACGCGCTGTGCCAGGGCAGCCTGGTCTACGTGATCGCAGCCAGCTACGGCGGCCATGCCACCGGCTTCGGGGCGATCGCGCGCCGCGTGCTGGGTTTCCCGCCATTGTGGGCGCTGATCATCGCGCTGCTGCTGAACGTGTCCGATGTGGCGCTGCCGTCCTGGCTCACGAGCACGCTGGGCACCGTCGGCCGGCTGGTGCTGCTGCTGGTCATCGTGGCGCTGGGCGTGTTGTTCGATGCGAGGTTGCTGCGCGATGCGCGGGTGCTGGCGACGCTGGCGCTGCGCATCGCGCTCGGCCTGCTGCTGGGGTTCGGCTGCGTGTGGCTGTTCGATCTGGAAGGACTGACGCGGGCCGTCGTGCTGCTCGGTTCGGCGGCGCCGATCGGCTTCAGCGCGGTGGTGATCGCCAACCGCGAGAACCTCAACCGGGAAGTGGCGGCCAGCGCTGCGTCGATCTCGGTGCTGCTGGCCCTGGTCTACGTGCCGCTGGCGCTTTGGCTGCTGCCGCACTGAGGCGGCAGGTCCCCGACGATCAGCCGCCCGGTTCCTTGCCCGGCGCGGGATCTTCCATCGGGAAAGTCTTTACCTCGGCGCCCGCAGCGGCGGGTGCCGCCGCTGGTGCAGTGGTGGCGGGGGCGGGCGCCGCGGCTGCGGCCTTGGCCGGAGTGCCTTCCCCCGTGCTCACTGCCAGCGCGGCGAGGAACTTGCGGGCATTCTCCGAGCTGGTGGTGACCGCGCCGCTCATGATTTCCGAGGGCAGCACGCCGCTGCGGCCATAGAAATTGCTGTTGCCCTTGTTGTCCATGGTGAGGGCGGTGCCGTCCAGCGCGACGCCGGCGAACAGCCCGCGCGCCCGCGAATAAGAATAGACCTCGGCGCTGGTGCCGGCGGCAGCCTCGGCCTGACGGCCCACGGGACCCGCGGCAACCGAGGCGCCAGCGCCCAGCGTGACCTTGCCGCCTGCAATGCCCTCTACGCCCCGGCGCGTGGTGAACACCAGCACCACGTCGGTTTCCTGCGCGCCGAACTGCCATCCGACACTGCCGCCGGTGAGATTCACGAAGATGGGATTGCCGAAGCGTCCCTGGGCATCGCGCACCGTCAGCACACCACTGCCGCGGCGTCCACCCAGGAAGAAGGCCAGTTTGGTGACGGAAGGTATGACGGCCACGCCGTAAGCGCGTTGCAGCAGACGTTCGGGAATCTGCTGGTCGCGCTGCAGGCGCAGCTCGTCCAGCACCTCGGCCGATACGCGGAGCCTCGCGTCCTCGCGTTCCTGCGCCATGGCCGGCAGGTTGCCGACAGCCAGTGCAGCAAGGCCAGCAATGGCCACAACGCGCCTGGAAATCCTCATGCTTCGTCCTCCGTCGCGGTTTCGCCGGAAGCTTACTCCAGCGCAGTGGGCTGCGGTATGGTGCGTGCATGCGAAATCCTGCACATGTATCTGCGTGGCGACAGAGACTGATCGCGATGCTGGCTGGCGCTGCGGCGATTCATTCAGCTGCCGTTCAGGCCGAGTGGTTGTATCGCGAAGAAGCCATCATGGGAACGCGCTGCGCGGTGGAGCTGTGGGCCACCGATCGCGCCGCCGGCCAGGACGCCATCGATGCCGTGTTCACCGACATGCGCCGCATCGATGCGCTGATGAGCACGTACAAGCCGGATTCCGAGATCTCGCGAGTCAATGCCGATGCCGCGCGCGCGCCGGTGCCGGTGACGGCTGAACTGTTCGGGTTGCTGCAGACGGCGCAGCAGTACTCGGCACTGTCGAAGGGTGCCTTCGACATCACCTATGCCAGCGTGGGCTACCTGTACGACTACCGCCAGCACCATCGCCCTGACGCCAGCGCGATTGCCGCGGCGCTGCCCACCGTCGATTACCGGCAACTGAAGCTCGACCCGGAAAAGCGCACCGTGGCTTTCGGCAAGCCGGGCATGCGCATCGACCTGGGCGGAATCGCCAAGGGCTATGCGGTGGACCGCGGCATCGAGCTGCTGAAGAAGCGCGGCTTCGCGCACGCCATGGTCAATGCCGGGGGCGATACGCGCGTCAGTGGCGACCGTTTCGGCAAGCCCTGGGTGATCGGCATCCGCCATCCGGACCGCAAGGAAGAGGTGGCGCTGCGCATCCCGCTGGAAGATGCCGCGTTTTCGACTTCCGGCGACTACGAGCGGTTCTTCGACGAGGGCGGGGTGCGCTACCACCACATCATCGATCCCAAGACCGGCCAGTCTCCGCATGCCGTGCGCAGCGTCACCATCATCGCTTCCAACGCCACCCGCACCGATGGGCTTTCCAAGACGGTCTTCATCCTCGGGCCCAAGGCGGGCCTGGATTTCATCAATTCCCTGCCGGATGCCGATGCCATCGTGATCGCCGCGGACGGGAAGGTCAGCTATTCGAAAGGATTGCAGCCGCCTTGAGCTGACCGGCCTTCAACTGAGTCGTGTGTCAGACAGTGCTGACGCCGACTCACACCGGGCGCCGACGCATTATATAATTACGTATATAGCGGTATCTGCCGGTGACGACATCGGCCGATCGATATCTGTCATCCTTGTTCCATTCGGGATCCAACGGGGGATTTATGCGCTTGCGAGTAATCGGTGCGTCGACGGTATTGCTCACCGTCGTTGCTGGCTCGGCCATTGCGGCCGATGCCAATGCGGGACGGACGTTCTTCCGGCAGCAGTGCGCGCTGTGCCACAGCGCCGAGGCCAATGACAACGGCGGAGCACAGGGACCCAACCTGCAGGGCGTGGTCGGCCGCAAGGCGGCCAGCACTTCGTTCAGCTACAGCCCGGCACTCAAGGCTTCCAACCTGACCTGGGACGATGCAACTTTGCAGCGTTTCCTCACCTCACCCACGACGGTGGTGCCCGGATCCTCCATGGTCATTCCGGTGCCGCAGCAGGCGGACCGCGAGAACCTGCTCGCGTTCTTCCACGGCGTGCAGGATGGAAGCCTGAAGGCGCCGCCTGCGCCGCGCGGCTTCGGTGGGCCTCCCGGCGGTCCCGCGCCCACGGCGGCCTCGCAGGCCAATGCCGACTGGAAGAAGGATGCCCCGGGCCGGGTGCACAAGGTTGATCTCGACAAGCTGCCGGCGCCTTTCGCCACGGCGTCCGCCAACAACTTCCCCCGCGTCGTGCCGCAGCCGGAAGGCGCGAAGATCTCGGTGCCTGCGGGCTTCCAGGCTGAGGTGTACCTGAAGGACCTCACCGGGCCTCGCCAGATGGTGGTCGCGCCGAACGGAGATGTATTCCTGGCGGAGACCAATGCCGGGCGCATCAAGGTGCTGCGGCCGACGGCCGATGGCAAGACGGCGGCCGTCACCGTGTTCGCGCAGGGCCTGCTGCAGCCCTACGGTATCGCCTTCCAGCCCGCCGGCGCCAACCCGAAGTGGGTCTACGTGGCCGAGGTCAATCGCGTCGTGCGCTACCCCTACAAGGTGGGTGAAACCGGCGCCTCGGCGGTGCCCGAGGTGGTCATTCCGCAGCTCTCGCCAGTGGGCGGTGGACACTTCACGCGCGACATCGTCTTCTCGGCCGACGGGAAGAAGATGTACGTATCCGTGGGCTCGCAGGGCAATGTCGCCGACGACATGCCCAAGAAGAATGCCGCGGACGTGAAGGCCTGGGAGGCACAGCATGGGCTGGGAGCAGCCTGGGGCAATGAAGAAAACCGCGCCGCTGTGCGCGTGTTCGATGTGGGCGGCGATACCAAGGGCCGCACCTTTGCCACCGGCATCCGCAACTGCGTGGGCATGACGGTGCAGCCGGGCAACGGCAACCTCTGGTGTGTCACCAACGAGCGCGACATGCTGGGCGACGACCTGGTGCCCGACTACGCCACGCGCGTGAAGGAAGGCGGTTACTACGGCTGGCCCTGGTACTACATGGGCAAGTACGAGGAGCCGCGCCTCAAGGGCGACCGCCCGGACCTGGCGGGCAAAGCCACCGCCCCGGATGTGCCGTTCACCGCGCACTCCGCGGCCACCAACATCCTGTTCTACACCGCTACCAGCGGCCGTTCGGCTTTCCCCGCGTCCTACCGCGGGCAGGCCTTCGTTGTGCTGCATGGCTCGTGGAACCGCGCCCTGCGCACCGGGCACAAGATCGTGACCCTGCCGATGCGCAATGGTGTACCGACAGGCGAATACGTGGATTTCCTCACCGGCTTCATCACCGAAGAGGGCAATGCCTGGGGCCGTCCCGTGGCCATCGTGCAGCTTCAGGACGGATCGATGCTGCTGAGCGATGACGGCAACAACCTGATCTACCGCATCACCTACTCGGCGCCGCGCTGAGTCAGGACCACCAAGGAAGCATCAAATGAACAAGACCAGTATTTCTGTCGCCGTGCTGATCGCCCTGGCCGCGGCCGGATGCGCGAAGAAGGAAGAAGCACCCGCTGCTGACGTTGCCGCCGCCCCCGCCGCGGCTCCCGCGCCGCCGGCCGAGATCGTCGTTCCCGGCGAGAACATCACGCCCGAGAGCCTCACCTCGCTGAAGGATGGCAGTGTCATCATCGGCAGCGTGCAGGCCCGCACCATCTGGCGCGCAGCGCCGGGCTCGGCCACTGCCGAAGCCTGGATCCAGCCGGGCACGGATGGCATGCAGGGCGTCTTCGGCGTGTTCGCCGACGAGAGCACCGGCACGCTGTATGCCTGCTCGGGTTCATTCGGTGCGCCGCCGTCGAATGGGCCGCCGCCGCCGCCTTCGGCGCTGCACACCTTCGACCTGTCCTCGGGCGCACCGAAGGCGAAGTACCCGCTGCCGGATGCCGGTGGCTTCTGCAACGACATCGCCGTCGATGCCTCGGGCAATGTGTACATCACCGACACGCAGAACATGCTGGTGGACCGCCTGGCAAAGGGCGGCACCAAGCTCGAGAACTGGGCCGGCAAGGATGGCTCGCTGGGCGCGAAGGGCGGGGTGCTCGATGGCATCGCCGTGCTGGGCGACCGCGTGCTGGTGAATGCGCTGGTGCACAGCAAGCTGTATGCGGTAACCATCGGAGCCGATGGTGCGGCCGGCAAGCCGGTGGAGATCAAGACCGACCGTACGGTGGAGCGCCCCGATGGCATGCGCAGCTTCGGTGGCAAGGACCTGCTCGTGGCTGAAGGTGGCGGAGCGGGCCGGCTGGCTCGCGTGACCGTCGACGGTGATGCGGGCAAGGTGACCACGGTGAAGGAAGGCTTCCCGGATGGTCCGGTTGCCGTGACCGTGGTGGGCACCACGGCCTATGTGCTCGAGGGTCAGCTGTCCCGCATCATGGCCCCGCCGGGTACGGCGCTGCCGCCACCGAAGCCGTACAAGGCTACCGGCGTGGAAGTCGGCGCTCCCTAAGCAGTTCGGGCCAATCGCGACGGGTGGGAAACCACCCGTCCATCCCCGGAAGACAGTTCGCTGCTCCGGGGATTTTTCGGCCTATCGCTATATACAGATATATATAATGATGGCATGAGTATTCCAAAGGAATTTTCGATGCGACCCAGACTCTCCGTCGTTCCCGTTTCCTGTGTTGTGGCGTTGCTGGTGCGTGCCGCGGCAGTCCAGGCCCAGACCCCGGCCGAAGATCCGGAGGAGGGCGTGTTCACGCTTGGCCAGGTCACGGTGTATGGCGAGCGGATCGCGGATGTCTCGGGCGATGACCAGGTCGGTGCCGAGGAGGTCTGGAAGTTCAATGCCAA
>Ga0315910_10004636_pt1 | contig 11460 bp, 9 predicted proteins | sample EdamamesoilMG_FD_204470 | JGI IMG/M metagenome (GOLD analysis project Ga0315910, IMG submission 204470) | Garden soil microbial communities collected in Santa Monica, California, United States - Edamame soil | ecosystem: Environmental > Terrestrial > Soil > Garden | place: USA: California...
CAGCGCAAAGTAGATGGCGACGAAGGTCAGCGTCCGGATGTCGGCGGAGTATCGCAGCTTCATGTTACTGTTGCCTTTTTTGCGAGAAGTCGGCAGCCTCGGGCCCCGACTGGGCACAACCATGAAGCTGCATGGACCCGATGACAAGCCCATCGAACGCGCATTTTTGGTAAATTTGCCCTTCAAATTCTAGGTTCTGTCACAACTGGAAACAAATGGGGGTTTATACAGGGAGATGGAAAGGGCAAGGGGAGCAATGGAAGCTGTCTGGCGCTGGCATATGAGTGCGGACGGGGCCCGATTTCTCGGCCCCACCGCCCCCCGCTCGCCGGGGCGGCGCTGAATGAACCCCAACTGATATCATCGCCTGGCTGCACTTCGGCGCTTGACAGGTAAGACGCTGAAACGTACATATCGCGCCCCCACGCAATGGCTCTCCGCTGTTGCTCGGGGCCCATCCGTCGCGCACCGTCCGGTGCTCGTGGGGTGTGCGCAACTCCCGCGGGAGTAACTCAGTGGTAGAGTGCAACCTTGCCAAGGTTGACGTCGAGGGTTCGAATCCCTTCTCCCGCTCAGAACAATATAAAAAGAATCAACCGGTTAGGGCTCACGCGCTAGCCGGTTTTTTCGTTCCAGACACCACTTCAGAACCGTGATCACCACCATGATCACCACTGGATGATTCCGCGGCCCTTTCCGCCCGCTTGGTCATCAAGTTCACCACCTTGCCGAGACCCAGTTGCTGCTCTTCTCCGCGCACGGTGGAGTAGTGATGCTGCATGCGCTCGGTCAGGTGCCCGCTGATGCTGCGGGTGACCAAGTCTTGCACTTCAGCGGCCCGCGCCAGGTCGTTGAAGGTGCGGCGCATGCCGCGTTGGGTGAACGCGTAGCCCAGCCCCATCGTCTCGGAAACTTCAGCGAACGGCTTGTTCAGGACGCTGGGGCTGCGGAAACCTCCATCCAGGGAGGGGAAGAGGAGTTCCGAGTCCTGTTGAGCGCCTGTTTTCAGTTGTTCCACGTGCCAACGCAGGACGCGGAGTACCGCGTCGGGCAAGTGGATGCTGTAGCGGGTTTTCTGTTTCGTGGTGTTGAGCACCAAGTCCCCTCGGGTCTGTGAACACCGGACGAGCAAGCGCCCGTCGTCCCAGAGTACGTCCGCGTTCTCTCCCGTGCGGCGCAGGGGCCTCATGGTCGAGGGACGGAGCCCAGTGCAGAACCCCAAGAAGGCCATGGCGTAGTGTTGGGGATGCAGTTCGCGGAGCAGCTCCAAGAACACCGGGACCTGCTGGGGGGTGAGGCTGTGTGGTGCTTCTTCTGAATAGGTGACGTGGTCCGACGTGTCGAAGTCGCGCACGTCCTCCGTGGGTGAGCGGGGGAGTTCGAATTCACGAACGGCGGCCTTCATGATCACGCGCAGGATGGAGAGCCATCCGTTGGTGGTATTGGGTGAGTAGTCCCCCCGTGCGATCAAGGTAGCGACCCCTGCGCGCCAGCGGTCGACGTGAGCCACGCGGATCTCATCGATGCTGAGTTCGCCAAACCCAGGAACGAGCACGCTTTCGTCTTGGCTCTGCGTGCCTGCAATGAGGTGAGTGAGCGCGTGCTTCCACTTATCGCGGCCAGTGGGGCTACGAATGTCCCGAACTTGAATCTTCTTCTCCAGCAGCGACACCGCGTAATCGCCGAAGCGCTGCTTGAGAATGGGGCCCGATCCCGTGCGTGATTGCGCGCGGGCTTTCTCGTCCTCCAGCCACTCGAAGGCTAACCTTTCCGTCTCCACGTCGAGGATTTTCCGGATCTCGTGCATGCGACCGGTCATCGAATCTTTCACTCGGGCGCGCACGACGTAACCTCCTCCTTTCTTCTCGAATACGCCGGGGAGCCGTGTCAGCCTCACCCAGCAGTTGCCTAGTTTCTTGGTGAATTTCTTGTCCATGGGACACTCCTTCATTCGAAGGCGCACCCGGACGATCCGAGTGCAGATTAGCATCGGCGACCCCCAGCAAGAACCGGTCGAGTTCGGCTAACGCAAACACGTAGGGGCCCGTTCCGCCGCGACGGCCCGCGGGGCGCAGGCGCCCTTCTTTGACGGCTTTTCGGATGGCCCCGGTGGTTTTGAAACCGAGGTAGCGCGCCGCGTCGGGGGTGGTGAGGAAGGCAGGGGTCATTCCGTGCTCTCACTTTTGTTTGGGACCTGCTTTCGCTTTTTCCGCACGTCTTTGGGCAGGAGTGAGCCGCAGTCTTTGCAAGCGGGTGCGGCTTTTTTCGCCCGCCCAATGAACCCCTTGGACCCTTGGGTGGATCGGGTGCCTTCCAGCGCCTTGATGACTTCGGCGTAGACCTCAGCGGGGAGTTTCTTTCCGCCGGCTGTGATGTCTTTGGTGAGGTACTTGATGAGCTCGCGAACGCCGCCTTGACTGTCGCGTACTGCTTCGATGTAGATGATCGGGTGCTCGCAGAGTTCGGGCGGACAGCCACTCAGAACGAGCGCCTCGCGCCACATCTGGCGTAGGTCGTTGTGATCCAGGAACGGTGAGAAGATCCACAAGTGAAAGTGGGGGTGGCCGTGCAAGTCACCCTTGCCTTCCGTCCACTCGATGACGCGGAACCACTCGACGCGCCCTATGCCGTGGTCCTTCAAATAGCGGTTGAGCTTTTTGAGGAAGATGGGCCATGGAGCGAGCAGCCTTTGGATGCGCTGTTGAACTGGTTCGCCCTCGATGTGCGGCACGGTGAGCGTGAGGAACTTTTCGCTATAGCGCCCGCCTCGCCGACGCACGTCGAAAAGGTGTTGCAGTGCAGCATCGGCCACGACTTCGTTTCGGGCCGCAAGAAACTGTCCGCGCCGTCGTGCGGCGTAGCTGTCGCGGCATTGGAAACAGTAGAGGCGCGACCCACAGCCGAGCGAAATGTCGAAGCTCGCTTCGCAACAAATACACGTGACCCGGATTTCTTCAGCTCCACATGCCAAGACGCGGCTGATGCGTTCTCGATGCCCTTTGGCTCGGGTGGTGTCCCACCTAGTTTCCTCCAGGACCTCACGCTCTGAAGCGCCCTTCAGTCGGAGTTGAGCTCGTTTCTTTCTGGCTCTGGTGTCATGATGGCGTGCCAACGCCTCGCGATGCTCGGCCGTCGCTGGTCCAAGAGACTGCGTCCAGGATTCATCGTGACCACGTCGACCGGGGCGCGGAGCGCTGGTCGAGTCGCCTGCTTGTGTCGTCTCTGACCGGACAGACCTTGGCCCGGCTGGTCGAGTTATGCCCTCAGTATGGACTAAAGAGGAACCGCCTTGGGCGGTTCGTTCTTGTGGAGGCCCGGCCTCCACACCACCACGCGCCGCGCGGTCGCGCGTAAGAACCACCCCACCCAAATCTGAATCATCCGTGGGCAGCTCAGCCAACGCCCTCAAGTCCACGTCTGAAACGAGTTCAGGCGGGGTGGATCTCCCCCGGGACGCGACTCCCGTGGGCTTGAAGGCGTTGACTGGTGCAGTGAGTGGGGCACGAGGTGGGGCAAGAACCGGGGCACGCTCTCGCCGACCAGAAACTATGCTGTTTGCCCTAGGGCGCCCTTTCTCGGTCGGATTTGCTGGGTAGAGGCCGCCTTTGCGGGGTATTTTTGGAACCCTCGATTTAGGCGCCGAAATTTTCTGCCCCGATTTGGCGGGTTGAGGCGACGTTGTGACGACCCGTCGAGAAGTCATCGAAGACTCTCCCGATCCTGCGCCACGGTTGGCAGGGGCAAGCCAAGTTTTGACGCAGCTCTTGTGAGCCGAACAAGAGAGCTTTCGCGAACCGACTTTGGGTCCGCATAGGCCGCAATGACGGTTCGGTCATCCATCCCGCCGGCCTCGACGGCGAGGGAGAGTCGCTCGAATCGAGTGAGTGAGCTGGTAGGTCGGGAATTGTCCGAGGTGGCGTGCGGATCTCGAGGCATCATGTACACAAGAGAGGCGTCCAACTTTTGGCCAAATCACAGAAAGTTGATCCACATGACCCCTGAAGACATCCGTACCCGCCTCCTAGCCGTGGCAAATCGAGGCAAGTTGCCCCCCGACTTCGATGCTGAAGATATGGTGAACGAGGCGGTTGCCACGGCGCTCGCTAAGGACCGAGCACTGGAAGGGACTAAGCTGTTTGAAAAAGCAGCGGCGGAACTATCGGAACTCAGAAGAGTGGCCCATTGGCGCAGGAAACGAGATGCAACTGCGCAGGATGGGGTGAGAACGACGAGCGTCGATGGAAATCACGTATTCCGGCGCCGTAAGGCAAGGAAAGCGAGAAAACTCCCCAAGGGGACACTCCGGTTTGCCTCGAAGGAAGTACACCCTGGGGTGCTCCCCCTGGGGGAGGAAAACGTGTTGGATCTTCATCGCCGTGGTGCCGCCGAGAGGCTCGCTCACGAAGCCTTGCTTCGCATCGCGGCCGGCGAACCGTGCAGTCGCAGAGCGGAGAAACTTTTGGTGGAGCTGTACGCTGAGATCTACGGCGTAGCTCCTGGCGAGCATTGGGCTTATCTGATGATCGACGAAGTGGAGAGAGCGAAGCGTCAGTCCATTCGCTTTGAGAGAACGGCGGAAGAAGCATCAGAATCCTCATTCGTCACGTTCACGCGAAGGGGAATTTCGGGGGACATGGGCGCGGTCGAGAAACGTCCCTTGCTGGCTATACAGACTCCTACAACCGCTGGACGAGCAAAGCAGGACTACTACGCCGAAATTGATGGAAAGCCGGAGCACCTCGGGACGAACGTTGGAATCGTTGGCGACGAGTTTGTCTATTCACCCGAGGACGGAGAACGCTCGGAGCAAGTTCTCCAACAGGTTCGCCTGCGGCTGGCCCAATTGTACGTGTCCCATGAAATCCCAGACTATGCGAACAACGCCACGTTGGTTCGATGGTTACTCGCACGGTTCGGCTTTGGCGGGGGCGGGGGAGCGAACGCAATGAAGAAGGCGTCGCTGAGGAAACTACTGGTCAACCCGGAAGGCCTGGCCAACGAGATTCTCAAACACGGCAAACGCGTGGCTGAGCGAGCGGATGCGGACGCTGCATCTGCTCTTGAGCGGGCGGCGTCGGCGCTGGCCGTGAGCGTGAACACCATGCGACGTCCTGATTAGATACTTGTGCAAGCCAGACAGGGGGTGCAGTGGCCCTCGGAGGATTTAAGGCGTCAGTGTGGGTTGGTCATTCATTTTGCGACGTGTGTTGAGTCTTTCCGCTCTCGGGTGACACCCCGAACCTGCTGTCCTAGCCTTGGGAGACGATGGCGATTAGATTGAGAAGCTTCCGAGCCGCTGGGTATAAGGCCTTTCCCCTGCAAGCACCTCCTTTGGAACTCGCCCCAATAACGTTGGTAATTGGTCACAACAATGCTGGAAAGAGTTCACTCGTTCGCGCACCCATTCTTTTTGCGGATTCTCTCGGTGATGAAAACGAGGTGCTAGCACTGAGCACCAGAGGCCTCGACTTCGCACGAGACCCGGCCGAATTGTTCAACGAACCGGCGCACGGTACCCTGGAGTTCGGCTTCGACCTTGTGCTTTCCGACGAACCGACAGAACCCGAAGAGAGAGGCATCAGCCTTAGCTTTGAACTGGGGCTTGTCTCAACTGCTACAACCAGGCCTCGCCTTGTCGTGCGCAGTGTTGCTGTGGACAGCAATGAGAACCAATTGTTTCCCGGCCTTCCGCTGGGGGTCCACTTGAGAGGGGGCCGAGGCGTTCGACATATGGTCTCCGTTCAAACCGCCGAAGGCGAGGATTCTACCTACACCGAATGGGACCGATTGCTCGCGATGCCGCGCTGGCTTCTGAATGATTTGGGGTCTAGAGGGGCAGCGACCTTGGCGACGCTCTTGAACCTGAGGGAATTGGGTCGCTGGTTTCACTACCTGGGACCATTTCGCGAACTGCCGCAAAGGCAATACGCGATTCCCAATGTACGCCCCATGATTCGCTCGAGAGGTGAGGGTACTATCGAGCTGCTTGCCTGGGATAGCCAGGAGGGCGGTAGTCTCGCCGAACGTCTATCCAATTGGTTCGCAGCTGCACCACAGTTCGGCTTTCAGTTGCGCTTGGTGGGCTCTTCCGAACGTGCGGGGATCGCGTCAGTGATGCTCGTCTATCCATCGGGCCGGGAGGTGAACTTGGCAGATGCTGGAGCGGGCATCGCCCAGGTGCTTCCTCTCGTCGTTCGTTGTCTGGAAAGCGGTCCACGAACTGGCTCGCCGACGTTGCAAATCGTGGAGCAACCAGAACTTCATTTGCATCCAGCCGCCTGCTCATTGTTGGGTGATTTGTTCGTTGATGTGGCAAATGCCGGAGGTCCAAACCTTCTAGTGGAGACGCACTCCGAAAACTTGCTCCTCCGAGTCCGAAGACGGGTCGCCGAAGGTCACATCGATCCTGAAAAGGTGGCGATTTACTGGGTTGAAAACGACACGGGGACTTGTGCGTCATTTAGACGGCTAACGATCGAAGCCGATGGGTGGGTTGAGGACTGGCCGGACGGGGTGTTTGCGGAAGATGCAGAGGAGGCTCGCGCGCTTGCCCGCGCAATGCGAGGACGCTCGTGATTGTTGAGTTCAGCGAGCAGGCGCTGGCCGACCCGAACTCATGGCCATCGCTTTCCCAAATCTTTGAGTTGTTCGTCGATGGTCGTCATAGGTGGCTCGTGCCGGATTGGGGTCGCATTCTTTCGTCTGCTTGGTACCGAGGACGGGGCGTGGCCGACCAGAAACGGATCAAGGCACTTGAGCAGGGCGTTGTGATGACTGCTCGTGGTGCACCGCGGGTCGTTGCGGTAATGGACGGCACATGGTCGCCGAATGTGGTGGAATGCACAATCCACTTGCCGGCCAGGAATGCAAGAGACTATCTCTCGCATCCGCTCCATGTTGTCGTCGAAGACGGGCCCAGCGACGGCGCCTTCATTCGCGCAGTCCTTCTAGTTTTCGCCGAAGTACGACTTCGCCGAAGACTAGGACAAAGTGAGTTTGAGCGAGTGCGGCGAAGCTGGAGAGTCGACAGTATTGGAGACGGTCTGTTCTTCAAGGTCGTTCATGGGGGCGGTTCAAGAATAGGCGATACGCTCAAAGGATCCTACCTGTCCCTCGGCGCTCCAATCCTCGCAATTGTCGACAGTGACCATCCGACACCACAGAGTGAGTTCGCGCCGTTGCCCCGTACCACTTGGGCTCATGCTCAGCGAGCGGCCGACGGCTTGGCTTCGGATACGAATGTGACGCCCAAGCCTGTTGTGAGACCTCTTCGTCGCCGAGAGATGGAGAATTACGTGCCCCCCGCCGCACTCAAAGAGAGATACCGTGAAGAGGTGGAAAAAATCGAGTTCTACGCGAAGTTAGCGACACACCATCGTGCTCACTTCGATCTTAAGGATGGTCTCAGTACGAGTCTGGCGGAGCGTGATGCGCGGACGTGGAGGACAACCGTTGAGCAAGAATTCTGGGAGCAGATCCACGAGACCGACAGAGAGCTCCTCTTCTCCGGTCTTGGGAATAAGGTTTGGGAGTGCTGGAATTCCAGCACTATACATAGGCAGGTCATGGTTGACTGGGCTGGGGTAGAGTTGGCCGAGCTGGTCGATGTTGTTCTAGAACTACTGTGAGAAAAGTATGAAGACTGCCAGCGTAAAGACCGAAGTCATTTTCGTAACCAGCTTGCTCGCAGATTTGCGGAGCGGAAAACTTCGTGTGCCGAAGTTTCAGCGACCGTTTGTTTGGAACCATGAAAAGGTTCGAAGGCTCCTTGACAGCATTCTCAAAGGCTACCCGATAGGAAGTATTTTCGTCTGGGACACTTCAGAGCGGTTCGAAAATCTGGAGCGAGTGGGTCCTATTCGTGTCGCCGTTGATCAACCACCCGAGCCAACACCCGTCGGCTATCTCTTGGATGGACATCAACGATTGAGCACACTCATCGGAGTGCTGACAGCGTCAGAAAGCGAGCTCACTGAGAATGACATAGGCGGCGTGTTTCAGGTCTACTTTAACCTTGAGCGGCAGGAATTCGAGCATACTCGTCTTCCCAGGCCTCACCATTTTCCCGTTCGTTGCCTGATTGATACGGGGGACTTCCTTGATGAGTGCGAGCGCCTTCGCCGTGAGGCAAGAGAATCGGCTGCGGACTGGATTCTTCGCGCGAAGCGTCTTGTCGCTATTTTTCAAGGCTGTCAGGTGGGTGTCACGCGAGTTTTTCATACGGACATGAGCGAGGCGATCGAGGCCTTCACTCGACTCAACACTGAGGGGGTGCGTATGACCCCCGAGCAGATCTTCTTCGCGCTCAGCTATCAAGAGGGCGATCTCAACGTGGCAGCGGAAATCGATAGAATCGGCGAAGAGGTTCTTTCCCCTCGCAACTATAGCGACATTAGTCGAACGGCGCTCCTTCGCGTGCTCTTGGCCGCTTTGGAGAAAGACATCTACGGGACCGCCGCGAACTGGCGGGACATTGTAAAGAATGAGCGCGACAATCTTCGCGATGCCATTGACGCGGTTGGGCGCAGCCTTGGTCCGGCACTGGATCTCTTGCGTGATTTAGGAGCAAGCTCCCAGAAGGTTCTCCCCTATGCCCTTCAGCTCGTCCTATTGTCTGAATATTTCAGGATATCAAATGGCGACGTATCAACCGACCATCAGAGTGTTCTTAGGAGGTGGTTTTGGGTTACCTCATTTTCCGGGGCATTTATGGTGGGGAGTAGTACTCGATTCAATGAGGCAGTCGAGGCGGCACGGCGACTTGCTCGTGGAGACGACGTCACAGCGGTTCTCGATTTAGAGGTTCCGGCCTTGGCTTTACCAGAGCGTTTCCATCAACGAGCGGCGCGTGTTCGCACGTTCTTCCTGTTCCTGAAGAGCTTGGGTCCGATCGATCCAGTTTCGCTGCAGCCGATTGACCACACTCTTGATGCTGGCCTGGTTGATGCGCGACCGATTTTCCGTACAGCGGAGAGCGGCATGTTGCTGGGCAATCGTGCATTGCTCGGAAAAAACTTTTCAGGCGATCCCGTGGTTGCGTTCCGACAACTTGAGGGTCGTAGTGATGCGGAGAAGGGTCGAGTCTTGCTCAGTCATGGAATTTCGGAAGCAGCATGGCGGGCTCTGACCGTCAACGATGAACGACGTTTCGCTGAGCTAAGACGCGCGCATCTCATCGAAGTTGAGATCGAGTTCATGAAGCGTCAGGGTGTGGCCCCGCCGCGAACAGCTACAGCGACCGGCTACAACGAAATGCCGCCGGATCCGATCGAAGATTGGGATGTCTAAGTGTTTCAGGCCATCTACATTGTAGGAACAACAGTGTAGATCATTCTTGCCGATCCGTGTCTTAGCTCAAGGGCGACAGTGTTCTCAATCGGACCGTTCCGGTCCTTGGGACGAAACTCATGGGCCAAGGTGAAATTGAGCTTGCCGTTCTGTGAACAGCTGACGATCTGAATGGATGCCATGTCGTCGAGAAGTGACGGATCGTAGGCTAGAAGTATTATCCTTTTCCCATCAGGATTGACGAGGGGGCGGACGGACATCAGGTCTCCACGGCACTGCCAACCTTGTTCCTTCATCAGATCACAGAATCGCTGCCAGGCGGATTTGCTGCCGAAGAGCAACAGGCGACTCTCTTTGTCGCCTGATAGCCTCGTCCCTAATGGCACAGTGACGAAAACGTCAGGCTGCTCCGCTCGCGGAATCTTGCCTTCCGACACCATAGGCAACGACCAAGCGTCAGCCACCTTTTCAGAGAGCTGAATGAGCCCGTTGTACGTCTGCGAAATGAGGTCGAGAAGCCATTTGCCTTCGGCATAGGTCCACTCATGTGGGAGGCGTTCGCCTCGGAGAGAAGCACGATCAGGAAGCAAGCATACATTGTGAAAAGTGCTTCGAGCCTCGGGCGCGGTGTCCGATTTTTCGAAGAGCCCGTAGCCGTTTTCTTGCCAACCTCGATGTTCCATCACATTTCGATACGCGTTCATTTCATCGTACCAGAGAGACAAATGACGAGTTGCTTCGATTTCTGGAATCAAGTACTCAGGCGGTACGTCTTCAAGAACCAGGAACGATGCCTTCTTGACCTTCAGACCTGCTCGGAGTTGCGATGTGCGAAGGACGAGATCTACCACGGCTCGTGACGCGGCAAGCATCGCGGCACTCTCGCAGAGAATCGCCCTTGTCACCGACGGATCGCTGACCACCGGGCCCCCCACGACCTCCCTTCTTGCTCGGGCGATTTGCACGTGATCCCAAAATCTTGCCCAGTGGTAATTGACACGTTCCAACTGCCCGCTGATGGAGGTGAGAGAAGCGAACCATGGCTCTTCCGCCATCTTGCCGCGCTCGCCACGAGTGGGTTCGCCCACAGCGACGTATCTTCTGGCAACGCTGAGAGTTACAGCAGGAACTCCCGGAACTTCCGGAAATTTGTAGTACAACAGCTTGGCCTGTCCTGGCGGGACGAAAGCCATGGTGGGCTCAGGTGCTGCGGTTGGAATCCCGACCTTGCTCCATTGCGGCACGTTGTCATTCGGCATTGAAGGAGACGGTATCAAGTTCATGGCACCATCAGTAGCGCCAAACCTGTCCGTGAGGCTGACTTCCGGTTGTGGTGGTGATCGGTGGTGATCATCCACCCCCGATCACCACTACAAACACCACTTGGCGTAACGGCTGGATCGTCCGAGTAAGTGAATCGCCCCGGATTTCCCGGAGGCTCCAAAAATTGGGAGAATGGAGTCATGGGAAAGCAGAGCAGGTTCTCACCGGAAGTCCGGGAGCGAGCAGTACGGCTATTGAAGGAAACGCGAGCGAGCCACCCCTCGGAGTGGGCAGCAGCGGTTTCAGTGGCCGAGAAGATCGGTTGTACACCGGAGACGTTGCGCACTTGGGCACAGCAGGCGCAGCGTGACGCGGGTGAGCGACCGGGGCCGACGACGGACGAGAAGGCGCGCATCAAAGACCTGGAGCGTGAGGTGCATGAGCTCAGACGAGCTAACGAAATTCTTCGCAAGGCTTCAGCGTATTTTGCCCAGGCGGAGCTCGACCGCCGACCGAAGTGATGGTGACGTTTATCGACGACCACAAGAGCGTCTACGGAGTCGAGCCGATGTGCAAAGTTTTGCCCATCGCTCCGTCGACTTACTACGAGCATGCGAGGCGACGGCGCGAGCCCGAGCGTCGTCCTGCTCGGCACAAACGCGATGAGGAGCTGCGTAGCGAGATTCGTCGAGTGTACGACGAGCAGTTCGTCGTCTACGGAGCAAACAAGGTGTGGCGGCAATTGAAACGCGAGAGCGTAAAGACAGCTCGTTGCACCGTGGAGCGCCTCATGGCTAAAATGGGCTGCGTATTTCACCCATCGTGATCACCTGTTTCGCTCATCATGATCGGAGCGCAGCGACGAGGGTGGGTTGAGTTAGGTGGTTTTCTTCTGGGTCTTGCGGCGCG
>Ga0315910_10004637_pt1 | contig 11460 bp, 9 predicted proteins | sample EdamamesoilMG_FD_204470 | JGI IMG/M metagenome (GOLD analysis project Ga0315910, IMG submission 204470) | Garden soil microbial communities collected in Santa Monica, California, United States - Edamame soil | ecosystem: Environmental > Terrestrial > Soil > Garden | place: USA: California...
GATCGCCGTCGCCGCTGCGCAGCGTGCGGCAGATCTCGCCAAGCGTCGCGCCCTTGAGCACGGCGTCGACCGCGGCCTCGAGGGCGGAGCGCGGCTGCGATTCGAGGAGGACGGACAGGCTGTTGAGGACAAACGCGTCCTCCTCGGTCTCGTGCGCGGTGCGGAACGCGGCGATCTGCTTCGCGCGCTTTTTCTGGATCGCGGCGTAGTCGGGCAGCCGGCGCTCGGGCTGCGCCTCGCGGGCGTTGGCGTACTGGTTCACGCCGACGATCACCGTGCGGCGTTTTGCCACGCCGTCGGCACGGGCCTTCGCGGCCTCGGCGACGAGCTTCTGCGGGTGGCCGGCGAGCAGCGCGGTCGTCATGCCGCCGTGTTTTTCGATCTCCTGGAAGAGGGCCCAGGCGCGCGCGGCGACCTCGCGGGTGAGCCACTCGACGTAGTGCGAGCCTCCGGCCGGATCGATCACCTTCGTGAGGTCGCACTCCTCGGCGAGGATCGTCTGCGTATTGCGGGCGATGCGACGGGAGAACTCGTCGGGCAGGCGCGTGACCTCGTCGTACGGGCTGACGTGGAGCGAGTCGCAGCCGCCGACCACGGCGGAAAACGCCTCGGTCGTCGTGCGAAGCATGTTCGTGTGTGCGTCGTAAACGGTCTTGTTGAACGTCGCGGTGCGCACGTGCAGGTGCATCGCGCGCGCCTCCTCGTCACCGCCGAGCGCGGCCACGGCCTGCGCCCAGACCTGGCGGGCGGCGCGGAACTTCGCCACCTCCATGAAGAAGTTCGACCCGGCTCCGAGCGAGAAGCGCACGTGCCGCGCCGCGTCGCCGACCGGCACGCCGTGGGCGGCGAGCTTGCGCAGGTACTCGACGCCGGTCGCGAGCACGAACGCGAGTTCCTGCACGGCGGTGGCGCCCGCATCGGCGTAGGGCGTGCCCTGTACCGCGACCGTCTGGAGGTTCTTCGCCTTGGCGCGGGCGAAGAGCGTGAGGCTGGCCATTTCCTGCCAGGCACGTTCGAGCGAAATCGGCAGGTCGCCCTTCCACGCGAGCATGCCGAGCGGGTCGATCTCGATGCAGCCGCGCAGGTCCTTGGGCGCGACGCCGCGTTTCTTCGCGAGCGCGAGCAGCAGGGCCGCGGCCGGCAGTGCGGAGGCGCCGGCACGCAGGTAGACGGAGATCAAAGGCAACTGGATGTTGGCGAAGGCCCGCTCCATGTCGGCGAGCGTCGCGAGCGAGAGACCGCAGGCGCCGACTTCGCCCGGCTGCGCCTGGTCGGGGTCGCGGCCGGCGAGCGTCGCGAGGTCGAGCGGGATGTTCAGCTCGGACTGGCCGCGCTCGAGATCGTGCAGCGCAGCGGCGTTGAACTCCTCCGGAGTCGCGAGTGGCAGCTCCTGGGAAACGTCCCAGCCGCCGCCGGCGTGCCCGGTGGCGCGTGCGCCGCGCAGGCGGCTGCCCGTGCCCGGCAGCTCGGCGAGCTGCGGCAGGTGGGCCACGTCCTCGCGGCGGTAGATCGGCTGGAGCTCGATGCCTTCGGGCGTGCGCGTGATCAGCTTTTTCTCGAAGGGAGCACCTTTGAGCAGAGCTTCGGCGGCGGCGCGCCACTGGTCGTGGGTCGGCAGCGGAAACTCCGCGAGCAGGCGCTCGGGCGATCCGGCCGGGTGGGAGGCGTGCGTGGGCACATTCATGGCGTTGCAGAAGAAATTCTAACACCCCGGGTCTACGCATTCCGTAGTGAGCCAGTGGCAAAATCTGCGGAGACGCTTTTTTCCGCCGGCGCTATCGTGGGAGCCGTGACGCAGAATGAAAAACGCCTCCTCGACAGATCCGCGGTCCCGGGACCCGGGACGGGGGCGCACGCAACCTCCCTACGCCTCATGCGCCGGCTGCGCACCGGGCGATGGGATCTCGCTGAATAAGAAAAAATGATTCAACGCATCGACCATCTCGGCATCGCCGTCCGCTCGCTTGCGGAGGCCGTGAAGTATTACGAGCAGGCGCTCGGCCTGAAGTGCGAACACTACGAGGAGGTGCCGTCGCAGAAGGTGCGCACGGCGTTCTTCGATGTGGGCGGCGTGCACCTCGAGCTGCTCGAGCCGACCTCGCCGGAGAGCACGATCGCGCAGTTCATCGAGAAACGCGGGGAGGGCATCCACCACATCGCCTTCGCCTCCGACGACATCACGGGCCAGCTGGCCGGCGCCAAGGGCGCGGGCGTGAAGCTCCTGCACGAGGTGCCCTTCGAGGGCGCGGCGGGCAAGCTCGTGGCCTTCCTGCATCCGAAATCCACCTACGGCGTGCTCACCGAGTTCTGCATGCCCAGGCCCGGCGTGGCCGCGGCGCACTGAGCCCGCGCCACCATCCTCCGCTCAACCGGAAACCAGACCATGCCCATTGATCCCGCATTGCTCAAGGAACTCGACGCACGCCGCAAGAAGGCCGCGCTCGGGGGAGGGAAGGACAAGATCGCCAAGCGCCACGAGAAGGGCCAGCTGACGGCCCGCGACCGCCTGGCGCTGCTCTTCGACGCCGACACGTTCATCGAGTTCGGCATGCACGCCGCCCACGCCTGCCACGCCTTCGGCATGGAGGACAAGGAGATGCCGGCCGACGGTGTCGTGACCGGCATCGGCTACGTGGCCGGCCGGCCGGTCGCCGCCTATTCGCACGACTTCACCGTCGGCGGCGGCGCCCTCGGCCGCATCCACGCCCGCAAGGTCTGCGACCTGATGGACTACGCGATGAAGGCAGGCATGCCGATCGTCGGAGTCAACGACTCCGGCGGCGCGCGCATCCAGGAGGGTGTCGATTCGCTCTCGGGCTACGGCCAGATCTTCTTCCGCAATGTCGCGGCCTCCGGCCTCGTGCCCCAGGTGGCGATCATCGCCGGCCCGTGCGCCGGTGGCGCGGCCTACTCGCCGGCGCTCACGGACTTCATCGTGATGGTGCGCAGCGCCGCCACGAACATGTTCATCTGCGGGCCCGAGGTGATCAAGGCCGCCACCGGGGAGAGCGCCAAGCTCGAGCAGTTCGCCACGGCGGACGCGCACGCCGCCGTCTCCGGCAACGTCCACCTCATCGCCAACGACGACAAGCACGCCATCGCGCTCACGCAGTCGTTGATGGGCTACCTGCCGTCGAACAATCTCGACGACCCGCCGCACCGGCCCACCGAGCAGCTCAGTCTCGCGCCGATCACGCGACTCAACGAGCTGATCCCCGCCGACGCGAAGATGCCCTTCGACGTGAAGGACATGATCGGTGCGCTCGTCGACTCCGGCTCGTTCTTCGAGATCATGGCCTCGTTCGCGCCCAATCTCGTGGTCGGTTTCGCCCGCATCGATGGCATCGTGGTCGGCATCGTGGCCAACCAGCCGAAGGTCAAGGCCGGCTGCCTCGACATCGACGCCTCCGACAAGGGCGCGCGCTTCATCCGCACGTGCAATGTCTACGGCATCCCGCTCGTGACGCTCGTCGACGTGCCCGGCTACATGCCCGGCCTCGCGCAGGAGCGCGGCGGCATCATCCGCCACGGCGCGAAGATGCTCTTCGCCTATGCCGCGGCGACGGTGCCGAAGATCACCGTGATCCTGCGCAAGGCCTACGGCGGCGCCTACCTCGCGATGTGCTCAAGCGACCTCGGGGCGGACCTCGTCTACGCCTGGCCGACCGCGGAGATCGCGGTCATGGGCGCGGAAGGCGCCGTGAAGGTGATCTTCGGCAAGGAACTCAAGGAGGCGCCCGACGCCGACAAGAAACTCGCCGAGCTCATCGCCCAGTACCGCGAGGAGTTCGCCTCGCCGTATCAGGCCGCCAAGAACGCGCTCATCACCGACGTGATCGAGCCGTCGCAGACGCGCGGCATGGTCTCGCTCGGCCTGCGCTCGCTGCTGACCAAGCGCGAGACCCGCCCGCCCAAGAAACACGGCAACATGCCGCTCTGATCCGTCCACCGTTCCACCACGGCCCACATGCACCTCAACTGGCAGGGATTCGTCGAGTCACTCGAGCACCTCACCGGGTTCGTCATCGTCATGATAGCCCTCGGCGGCCTCTGGGGACTCACGGCGCTGATGGCGAAGGTCGTCGCGCTCGTCGAGAAACCGCGCACGCCGGCGCCCGCTCCGGCCGGCGCCGCCCCCGTCGCCTCAACGGACGCGGTCCATGCCGGCACGAACGGCCGCGGGCCCGCGCCGGCGTCCGCCGAGACCGGCCCGTCCGAGGAGGAACTCGTCGTGGTGGCCGCGGCCGTCGCGGCCGTGCTCGGCGCGCGCCACCGCGTCGTCGCGGTCAAGCCCCTGGCCTCCTCCTGGGGTCAGCAGGGCCGTCGCGACATCCATGCCTCCCACCGTATCCGCTGATCGAAGACACCTTTGGCTTCACCGCCCCCACCACATCCGTCCATGAAGAAGACACTCCGCATTTCCTTCAACGGCAAGACCTACGAGGTCGTCGCCGAACTGCTCGGCGAGGACGAGGCCGCGCCGGCTCCCTCGCGCGTCGCCGCCCTCGCGCCGGCTCCCGTCGCCGCGGCCGCCGCCGCTCCCGCCGCTGCCGCGCCCCGTGCTGCCGCACCGGCCTCGCCTGCCTCGGGCGGCGCCGATGGCGTGATCCCGAGCCCGCTCGCGGGCAAGGTCGTCTCCATCGACGTGAAGCCGGGCGATACCGTGGCCGCGGGCGCCCAGCTCGCGACCCTCGAGGCGATGAAGATGAATACGCTCATCTATGCGCCGCGTGCGGGCCGTGTCGCCGCCGTGCACGCGAATCCGGGCGACGCCGTCGAGGAGGGTCAGCCCCTGCTCTCGCTCACCTGAGGGGCTCCCGACATGGACCTCCTGAACCGCATCATCGAGACGACCGGCTTTCTCCACATCACCTGGCAGATGGCGGTGATGTGGGGCGTGGTCGTCGTCCTGCTCTACCTCGCGGTCGCGAAGAACTTCGAGCCGCTCCTGCTCGTCCCGATCGCGATGGGCGCGCTCATCGCCAACATCCCCACGCACGGCGTGCTCGAGGGCCTCGGCGGCACGCCATTCAAGCCCGACGGCACGGGCGGCCTCTATTACTACCTGTATCAGGGCATCCACTTCGAGCTCTTCCCGCCGATCATCTTCCTCGGCGTGGGCGCGCTCACGGACTTCGGGCCGCTCATCGCCAATCCGCGCACGCTCCTGCTCGGCGGGGCGGCGCAGCTTGGCGTCTTTGCCACGATGTTTGCGGCGATCCTGATCGACTTCTCGCCACCGGAGGCGGCCTCGATCGGCATCATCGGCGGCGCCGACGGCCCGACCTCGATCTTCCTCGCCAACAAGCTCGCCCCGCACCTGCTCGGGCCGATCGCGGTGGCGGCCTACACCTACATGTCGCTCGTGCCGCTCATCCAGCCGCCGATCATGCGCCTGCTCACGACCGACGCCGAGCGCCGGATCCGCATGAAGACGCTGCGCAAGGTCTCGAAGACCGAGAAGCTCGTCTTCGCCGTGATGGTCATGGTCGCGTGCACACTTCTGGTGCCGGACGCGGCCGCGCTGCTCTTCATGCTCTTCCTCGGCAACTTCATCCGCGAGTGCGGCGTCGTCGACCGCCTGAGCAAGGCCGCGCAGAACGAGATCATCAACATCACCACGATCTTTCTTGGGACAAGCGTGGGCGTGACGATGGGCGGGCAGACCTTCCTGAAGCCGCAGACCCTCGGCATCATCGTGATGGGCGTGGTCGCCTTCGGCGTCTCGACCGCCGGCGGCGTGATCATGGGCAAGATCATGAACAAGCTCAGCCGCAACCCGGTGAATCCGCTCATCGGTTCGGCCGGAGTGAGCGCCGTGCCGATGGCGGCACGCGTCAGCCACAACGTCGGCCAGGAGTATGATCCACACAACTACCTGCTCATGCATGCGATGGGACCCAACGTCGCGGGCGTGATCGGGACCGCCTTGGTGGCCGGGTACTTCATCTCCGCGCTCGGCGGTCGGTGAGGCGCCGGCGTCGCATGCACGCCCGACTCTTCTTTCGGTAGGGCGGCGACTCCGTTCCCCGCCGCGAATGTCGGATCGCTCGCGCGGCGGGGAACGGAGTCCCGGCCCTACCGGATCAGCCGCCAGGCATGTTCACCTTTTCCACATGAAACTTCCCTTTCCCACACTCACGGCCGACGAGGCCGCCGCCATGATCCAGCACGGGCAGACGCTCGGCTGCAGTGGTTTCACGCCCGCCGGTGCGGCCAAGGTCATCCCGCGGGCGCTGGCCGCGCGGGCGCGCGCCGAGCACGAGGCCGGCCGGCCCTTCAAGGTCGCGATCGTCACGGGCGCCTCGACCGGCGACTCGCTCGACGGCGAGCTCGCGCGGGCCGACGCCATCTCCTGGCGCACGCCCTACCAGAGCAACAAGTCGCTGCGCGACAGTATCAACAAAGGCATGACGCGCTTCTTCGACATGCACCTCTCGCACGTGCAGCAGCAGGTGCGGGCGGGTTTCCTCGGAGCGATGGACTGGGCCATCGTCGAGGCCTGCGCTGTCAGCGCCGACGGCCAGATCGTGCTCACCACCTCGGTGGGCGCGTCCAACACCTTCCTGCGCTGCGCGAAGAAGGTGCTGATCGAGCTCAATCACTTCCACTCGCCGAGGCTGCGCGGGTTTCACGATATCTACGAGCCGCAGGATCCGCCCTACCGCCAGCCGGTGCCGATCATCCGGCCCTCCGATCACATCGGCCAGCCGACCGTGAAGATCGATCCCGCGAAGATCGCCGGCATCGTGGAGAGCAACATGGCCGACGAGACCGGCGGCTTCGAGCCGGCCGATGAGACGACCAACCGGATCGGCGAAAACGTCGCCAGCTTCCTCGCGGGCGAGATCAAGTCGGGCCGCGTGCCGCGCGAGTTTCTCCCGCTCCAGTCCGGCGTGGGCAACATCGCCAACGCCGTGCTCGGCGCCCTCGGCGCCAACCCCGACATTCCGGCCTTCGAGATGTACTCCGAGGTCATCCAGGACTCGGTCGTCGACCTCATCCGCTCGGGCAAGATCCGCTTCGCCACCGGCACCTCGCTCACCGTGGGGCGGGAAAAGCTCCAGGCCTTCTACGACGACCTCGAGTTCTTCCGCCCGCGCGTGCTCCTGCGCCCGCAGGAGATCACCAATAATCCCGAGATCGTCCGCCGCCTCGGCATCATCACCGTGAATACGGCCATCGAGGTCGACATCTTCGGCAACGTGAACTCCACGCACGTCATGGGCAGCAACCTCATGAACGGCATCGGCGGCTCGGGCGACTTCACGCGCAACGCCTACATCTCCGTCTTCACCTGTCCCTCCGCCGCCAAGGGTGGCAAGATCAGCACGATCGTGCCGCTCGTCTCGCACATGGATCACAGCGAGCATTCCGTGCACGTGGTCGTGACGGAGCAGGGCGTGGCCGACCTGCGGGGAAGGGATCCGAACGAGCGCGCGCGTCTGATCGTGCAGAACTGCGCGCATCCGGATTATCGCGACGAGCTCATGCGCTATTTCGAGATGGCGAAGGACGGACACTCTCCCCAGACGCTCGCCAACGCCTTCCGCATGCACCAGCAGTTCCTCACCACGGGTGACATGCGCGGCGTCTCGTGGGTGGGCTGAGCGAACGCGCCGGCCCGGAAAGGTGGCCGCGCGCGTCCCGGCGCGCGTCGGGAGACCCTCGCACGTCGAAACGGCCGAAGGGACTCGGCCGACCCCCACGGGCCGCGTGCGTGGGACCCGGCTCGCCGAGGGGCTTGCGGGCGCTTGGGTGGTACGCGTCCGTCGCACCGCGCCCGCGAGCGGGCGGCCTGCGTCAGGAGCCTGGCCGTCGCCGAAGGAAGACGCTACGGCTGATGATCCGCGTCTGGCGCCTTCGCCCTTTCCTCCTCGAGGCGGCGGGGGATCAGGACCGACATCAGCACGGAGGTCGCGAGCACCGAGAGGATCACGAGCAGCGACACCTGGATCGGGATATGCACGTGCCAGAACATGATCAGCATCTTCACGCCGATGAAGGTGAGCACGACGGACAGTCCGATGGAGAGGAAGCGGAACATCTTCATCACGCCCGACAATGCGAAATAGAACGAGCGCAGGCCGAGGATCGCGAAGATGTTTGAGGTGAAGACGATGAATCCATCCTGGGTGATTGCGAGGATCGCCGGGATCGAGTCGACCGCGAACACGAGGTCGGTCGTCTCGACCACGAGCAGCACGATGAACAGCGGCGTGGCCACGCGGCGGCCGTTCTGCAGGGTGAAGAAACGCGAGCCGTCGTAATCGGGCGCGACGGGGAAGAACCGCCGGAAGAGGCGCACCGCGATGTTGCGGTCGAGGTGGACCTCCTCGTCCTTCTTCGGCAGCGCCATCTTCACGCCGGTGTAGATCAGGAACGCGCCGAACAGGTAGAGCACCCAGTCGAAGCGCTGGATCACGGCGATGCCGGCGCCGAGGAAGACCGCGCGCATGAGCGCGGCGCCAAGGATGCCCCAGAAGAGGACGCGGTGATGGTAGGCGGCCGGGACCTTGAAGTACTGGAAGACGAGGATGAAGACGAAGACGTTGTCCACGCTCAGGCTCAGCTCGACGACGTAGCCGGTGAGGAACTCGAAGCCGGCTTGCGATCCGTGCCACCACCAGACGACGGCGTTGAAGGCCAGGGCGAGCGAGACCCAGACCACGCACCAGGTGAGCGCCTCGCGCATGCTCACGGTGTGGCTCTTGCGCCGGAACACCCCGAGATCGAGCGCGAGCATCGCGGCGATGAAGACGAGGAAGCCGGCCCAGGCCCAGAGTGGATAGTCGTGCATGAAGAAGAGTGCGTCCGTGGTCGCGGATCCGACCGCCCACGGGAGGGCCATGGTGGGAGGCGACCGGGGACAGGCCAGCCCGAAAGCGGGGCGGGACATGCGACCTGGCCCGATGGCGTGGGAGCGACTCCTGGGGAGCCGGTCGATCGCGCCGCCCGCCCGGGCGGTGGTCGCCGCGGGGTAGGATCGGAGGCCGCGGACGCTGTCCGGATTCATGTGGCGGCGGTCCGACTTCTGCTTTCAGCATCGCTCCCGGAACGCTTCCTCCCACGTATCCATGAGTTCGCTGCCTCCTCCCATCCTCGCGGCCGCCGTCGATGTGCCCGCGTGGTCGATCATTCCCTTCGGGCTGCTCCTGCTGCTCATCGCCGCGATGCCGCTCACGCCGCCGCGGGTGAAACACTTCTGGGAGCACTACTATCCGCTCATCGCGATCGGGATGGGCGTGGCGGTGGCGGTCTACTTCGTCGTGGGACTGCATGCCGGCAAGGTCGTGGAGCATACCCTGCGCGAATACGTCTCGTTCATCTGCCTGATCGGGTCGCTCTTCGTCGTGGCCGGCGGCATCCACATCAACGTCAAGGGCGAGGCCACCCCGCTGCAGAACGTCGTCTTCCTCCTCATCGGCGCGGTGGTGGCCAATGTCATCGGCACCACGGGCGCCTCCATGGTGATGATACGCCCGTGGATCCGGATGAACAAGATCCGCATCAGCGCCTACCACATCGTCTTTTTCATCTTCATCGTCTCGAACTGCGGCGGCGCGCTCACGCCGATCGGCGACCCGCCGCTGTTCATCGGCTTCCTGCGCGGCGTGCCGTTCTTCTGGCTCGTCGGTCACGTCATCGTGCAGTGGCTGTGCACGATCGGGGCGGTGGCTCTCGTGTTCTACCTCATGGACCGCCACTTCTACGCGCGCGTGCCGCGCACGGTGCAGTCGAGGATCGAGGAGCAGGACAGCTGGCGCTTCGATGGCGGGATCAACGTCGTCTTTCTCGTCGTGATCGTCGGCGCGGTTTTCCTCTCCGAGGTGCCGGGGGTCGGCCCGCTCTCCGACCGCTTCATGCTGCGCGAACTCGTCATGCTCGGCGCGGCGGTGGCCTCGTACCGGCTCACGCCCGCCGGCGTGCACGAGAAGAACGGGTTCAACTTCGGGCCGATCAAGGAGGTGGCGTTTCTCTTCATCGGCATCTTCATGACCATGATGCCGGCGCTCGGGTACATCAACCAGCACGGCGGCGAGCTCGGCGTGCGGCATCCGCTCCAGTACTACACGGCCTCGGGAACGCTCTCGGCCGTGCTGGACAACGCGCCGACCTACGCGACGTTTCTGCAGCTCGCGGAGACGGTGGCGCAGACGGATCATCCCGAACTCTTTCCGGCCGGGCTCGACGAGCGCGGGCAGGTGCGCGTGCTGCTGGATCATCCGCACTATTCGCAGCTCGTGGTGGCGGTGAGCCTCGGCGCGGTGTTCTTCGGCGCCATGACCTACATCGGCAACGGCCCGAACTTCATGGTGAAGGCGATCGCCGACGCCGCGGGTGTGAACACCCCGACGTTCATCGGATACATCGTGCGCTTCAGCCTGCCCGTCCTCCTGCCCATCCTGCTCGCGAGCGGCTGGCTCTTCCTGCGCGGGTAGCGCATGCGGCTCCGGGCCCCGGGATTTCCGTTGCCCGGCCGTGTCGCGCGTGGTGGTCTGGGTGTATCCGCCTCGTCGAGGCGCGCTCGAACCTCCGTCGTCTGCACGGCCGGATCCGACTTCCGGACGCGCGGCGCGGGCGCCCGCGAGACCGGACCCAAACGCACCATGAATACGAAAACAAACCACAGGATCGTGCGGCCGCTTGCGCTCGCCGTCGCGTTGACCGGAACCACCGCCACACTGATGGCCCAGAGCCAGGGCGTGGATCCGAACCGGGCGGGCCTGATCGGCCAGAAGTACTTCAGCGTGACGTTCGACTACGTCACGTTCGACGCGCCCTCCGTCGACGATGGTTTCGGCGCGAGCTTCAATCTGAACTACCCGATCCGCGACGGCATCGACCTCGTCGCGAGCTATTCCTACCTCGGCAACGACGTGGACTTCGACTTCAACGGCTCGCCCGTCGGAGCCGACCTCGACCAGCACTCGCTCGGCGTCGGCGCCAACTTCCACCGGCCGCTCGGGCCGGGTCGCGGTTTTGTCGGCGCGGGCCTCGGCCTCGCCAAGCTGGGCGTCGACATTCCGAATCTCGGCTCCGACTCCGAGACGGAGTCCTACTACCTGATCGGCGCCGGCTATGAACTGCCGGTCGGCGACCGCCTCGCGTTCACGCCGTTCATCACCTGGTCAGACTTTTTCGATTCCGACCTCGATGCCGGAGCCGTGACCTACGGCGTGGATGTCGAGGTGCGCTTCGGCGGCTCGGCCAGCATCATCGGGTCCCTCTCGCTTGACGACGATTCGAACATGGGCGTCTCGGCGGGCATGGCCTTCCGGTTCTGAACCACACGCCGCCGGTTGCCTCCGGCGCATGGATACGGAGCCGCGTGGCCCTGAGCCGCGCGGCACCAACGACGACGGCGACCTCTCGCGAGGTCGCCGTCGTGGCATCCGGGTGGGGTCTCCCGGCGGACTCAGCCCGCAGCCGGCTCCGGGGCCGGTGCGGCGGCGGGCA